>Ga0123333_10000789_pt1 | contig 34271 bp, 30 predicted proteins | sample BioC12SIPDNA_3_FD_89957 | JGI IMG/M metagenome (GOLD analysis project Ga0123333, IMG submission 89957) | Anaerobic biogas reactor microbial communites from Washington, USA - Biogas_R2_B C12 SIP DNA | ecosystem: Engineered > Bioreactor > Anaerobic > Unclassified | place: Washington, USA...
AGTGGCCTTCGGCCAATTGCGGGATGGAACCGCTGCACGGTGAGGAGGTAGGCAGTCCATGCGAATGGGCCCATCCATGGCATGGATTTGTCCACTACAACCGGCTCGGAATGACCGAGCCTTTCACCGTCCCGGCTCTAGCGGCCGGACCCACACCAGCGCGTCCCCATCGCGCTGCTTGGATTCAACCCCCAGCCGGGCTAAGATGAACTGATCCTCGGCGAATACGCCGGCAGACGCGTCACGACCCGAGCCCCCTTGGCGAGTTACACACGGTCCAGGTTCGTCTGGGGCCCGAGGAGCGGACGTGCCGCGGACGACCGATCGACGCTGTTGGTCGAGATTCCTTACCCGACCTGTTGTGCATGGAGTTGGACAATGAGTGGACAGGGGTCGCATGAGGGGCGCAGAGGAACACGCGTGACGTTCTTGGATCAGACGGGTGCCAAGAGTGTCGACGCGATCATTGCTGATACCGTGACGGTGAAGCGGATTCTGCCCAGCGTCATCACGAAGCTGAACCTGCCGGTCATGGGCCCGGACGGTCAGCCCATGAGTTACAGCCTGGATCACAAGGAAGGGGGGCGGCGTCTGCGCGACGATCAGACGCTGCTCGACGCGCAGGTCGGGGACGGTGATCATCTGATCGTGTATCCCGAGATCGTCGCGGGCTGAGGATTTTCGATCCGGGCCCGGGAACCGGAAAGCTGGCAGTGGGAGATACTCACCTGATGCGCGAGTCGCCGCGAATACGTCGCCTGAGAAGTGACCGCAAGGCACTGGAGCAGCTGCGTGCCGAGAGTTCGATCCTGGACTTCGAAGCGGTGGGGGAACCGGCCGAGAAGTATCTGGTCCGGTTTTCCGGGCGGGGGCTGTGGCGCCCGGAGGGCAGCGAACAGGTGTTGCTGCGTGAGACGCACGAAGTCCGGATCAAGCTCGGCGCTGCGTATCCGCGTCTGATGCCCGAGCTGACCTGGATGTCCCCCGCCTTTCATCCCAACATCTCGGCCAGTGGTGTGGTATGCCTGGGTGGGTACGCCGCGCACTGGGTCCCGAGTCTGAGTCTGGATCGACTGTGCGAGATGCTCTGGGACATGATCCGCTACCGCAACTATGACGTGGAGAGTCCGTACAATCGGGAGGCGGCGTTGTGGGCCAAGACCCAGACACTCCATCAACTGCCGCTCGACGCGCGTCCCATCCGGAATCGCGCCGGTCGCCGGCCAAGTGTGCCGGTGGGCATCCACGCGGCACGTGTGGCGCCCGTGCCGGCCGCGCGCCAACCGCTGGCTTCTGTGGAGGTGCTGCTCATTGACGACTGCGGTGAAGAGGTCATTGACGCGGAGCTTGTCCCCGCAGAGGACCAGGACATCGTGTTCTTGGATTAGAATGCGTGATGCCTGACGACACGCTGGTAATCGACGACGACGACCGGTATTCCCGCCTGCGTCTGATTGCGTGGTGGGACCAGGAGCGGCTGGCCCATGCCCGTGTCCTCGTCGTCGGTGCCGGGGCGCTGGGCAACGAAGTGCTCAAGAACCTCGCGCTGCTCGGACTCGGGCAACTCCACCTGATCGACTACGACCGGATTGAACTGTCGAACCTGACCCGTTCGGTGCTGTTTCGCCAGCGCGACTGCGGGCGTCCGAAAGTGGAGGCGGCGGCGGACGCCCTGCGCGATCTGAATCCGGACATCCAGGTCGTCCCGCACTGTGCCAACATCCTGACCGACATCGGGCTGGGGCTGTTCCGCGAGGTGGACGTCGTGATCAGCTGCCTGGACAACCGCGAAGCGCGCTGGTGGGTGAATCGCTGCTGCTGGAAGGTGAGCACTCCCTGGATCGACGGCGGGATCCAGGAGCTCAATGGGGTAGTGAAGGTGTTCGTGCCTCCGGACGGCGCGTGCTATGAATGCGCGATGACGGAGAACGACTATCGGCTGATCAACCTGCGGTACAGTTGCCCGCTGTTGCGGCAGGAAGACCTGCAGGCGGGCAAGGTGCCGACCACCCCCACCATCGCCTCGATGATCGGTGGGCTGCAGACCCAGGAGACCTTGAAACTGCTGCACGGCCTGCCCGTGACGGGTGGGCAGGCGTTGGTCTACAACGGCATCGGCAACCAGTTCTACCGGACGCAGTTTCAGCGCCGCGATGACTGCATGAGTCACGAGACGTACAGCACGCCGCTCGCGCTGCCGCTCCAGAGCGCGACCGCCACGGCCGCCGAGCTGCTGCAGGCTGCCTGCCAGGCGGCCGACCTGGCCCCGGCGTCCAGCCGCCTGATGCTGGACCGCGATCTGGTCCTCTCCATCGACTGCCTGCCGTGCGGTACCCGCAGTCCGATCATGAAAGTGCTCAGTCGCGTGGGGCAGCACGAAACGGTCTGCCCGCAGTGCCACCAGATTGCCCGGCCCCGCCTCACGCACTCGGTAGAGGCCGGTTCCGAACTGGCGGACGCCCGGCTGTGTGACCTGGGCGTGCCCCCGTATGACATTGTGCGTGTGGCGTCGGCGACGGCGGAACGTACCTTCCTGCTCGCTGGCGATCGGGCCGCCGTGATCCCTGACGACACGAGGCAGTGACTTCTGGCATGGACAGCGACATCCAGTTTGGCGAACTTGAAGAAACGCCCCGCCAGCAGCAGCTGCGGCCGGATCAGAATCGCCATTTCGCCGTCGTCGCCTGCCAGAATCCCGCCGCAGGAGATCTGCCGATCTATGTGGACATCGACGTGCTGCGCGACGTCGAGGCGCACGCCGCGTCCAACCTGGAGGCCGAACTGGGCGGGGTCCTGCTGGGCGGCCAATACCAGGACGACAAGGGCTGTGCGTTCGTGGTGATCAGCGGCAGCCTGCGCGCCGAACACTACGAACACTCCAAGGGGAGCTTCAAATTCACCCACGAGACCTGGGCGGAAATCACGCGGCAGCGGGACGCGTTTCCGGACAACCTGCAGATGGTGGGCTGGTACCACACGCACCCCGGCTGGGGTGTGTTCCTGTCCGGCATGGACACGTTCATCTGCAGCCATTTCTTCAACAGGCCGCTGGACGTGGCGCTGGTCGTCGACCCCTGCCAGCAGGAACGGGCGTTCTTCCAGCGGACGACCCGGGGCCCGCGGCAGACGCGGCTCACGCGCGGCTTCTACCTGACCGGTTCCCACTCCCGTTTACCCGAACTTCAGGCGTATGCCGCTCAATTGGAGGGCCAGATTCTCATGCCTGGCGACCCACGCTTGGGACCCAGGCGGGCCGCGAACGGCGATATCGTGCAGCCGACAGAAGAACCGCCTGCAGACTGAGCCGCCGCACCGTGCCGCGCCGGTCGCGTGCGATACCCCCGCGCAGCAACGGACCGGTGGCCGCCAGACTGCTCATACCCTGACTGCTGATACACTGCTGATACACTGCTGATACACTGCTGATACAAGGAGCGCCCCGATGGAGTGCTTCGTGCTGCTGTTGCTCTTCCTGTTCCTCGTCGTCATGACCACTGGCGCCGGGTTCGGTGCAGCGCCACATGGCCAGGGGCGAGCGTATGAACGGCTGACACAGCGGTTCGGCGGGGTCTTCGAGCGCGGCGGATTGCTGGGCCGCTGCAGCACCCGGTTCCGCCACGGCGAGGCCTGGTTCTGCGTGTCCCCCGGGTCGCGGAACAGCCAACCGACCACGCAGCTGCAGGCCGAGTGGCCCGATATGCAGACCGACTGGCAGCTAGCGACGCGCGGCGCGGACGTGCCGACGAACGCCTACCACCAGCGGGAGTGCCTGACGGGCGACGACGATTTCCACCGGCGTTTCCTGGTCTTGGGGTGCAGCGTCGAAGAAAGCCAGCGGCTGTTGAGCGACGGCGTGCGCTGGCAGATCAACCGTCTGGCGTGCAGCCCGCGCCTGACACGGTTGTGGATCTCCATCCGCCACGGTCAGCTGACGGTGGAAAAGTCCCTGACTCCGCGACGGGTGGACGACTTGGAGGAGTTCACTCAGCTTTGTGTGGAGTTCTACGATCAGGCCCTGCTCACACGCAGTGAGGGGATCGAGTTCCTGGGAGAGGCGGACCAGGCGGTGCCGGTCGAGGAGCCGGTCTGCCCGATCTGCTGCGAGAAGATCGTGCACGACATGGTCTACTGTCGCCGCTGCTACACGCCGCACCACCTGGACTGCTGGCAGTACAACGGGCTCTGTACCACGTTCGGCTGCCGGGAAACACGCTACTGTATTCCCACCGTCGGGCAACCTGTGCCTCAGCCTCCCGCCGCGGCGCCCCCCGACGCGTCGGCGCCGTGATGGCGTGGTGTACAACACAGCTCCCCGGACTCCTGCCTTCCCAGACGGTCCCGCGGCCCCTCCAGCGTGTTCCGCAGCGGCACCCGATTCTGGCTGCCGATCGCCCTTGTGGGACCCCGTCGTAACGCTAGGATGGTAACGTCTCGCGGAATCATGCGTCAGCTGACAGCCCGTTGATCCCTGGCCGCCGACGCGTGGGGGACCGCTGACGTGTCGGGGGCCGCCGGCGGCGGCGCTCACGCTGGAGACGCCGGAGACAACAAGGATCGGTGAGGATTGGCAGCGTGCACATCTATACCAGGACCGGTGATGACGGCAGGACGCATTTGTGTGCTGGTCCGCGTGTGACCAAGGACGATCCGCACATCGAGGCCTGTGGTACCGTGGACGAACTCAACGCGTGGCTGGGGCTGGTACGAGCCGAGCCCCTGCCCCAGGAGATCGACGCGCTGTTGCACCGGGTGCAGCACGAGCTGTTCTGCGTGGGGGCCGATCTCGCCATGCCGGCCCCGGCGACCGGCGCGTTGGGCCTGGTGGGCCCTGGGGCGGTCAGTCAGCTGGAGCGCGAGATCGACCTGTATGACGGCCAGTTGCCGCCGTTGAACGAGTTCATCCTGCCCGGCGGCACGCGCGCCGCCGCGCTGCTCCACGGCGCCCGCACGGTGTGCCGGCGGGCAGAGCGGCGGGTCGTGAGTCTGGCCGCAGCGCAGCCGGACCCGCGCGAGCTGGATGCGGTGATCCGTTACCTGAACCGGCTGAGCGATCTGTTGTTTGTCCTGCCGCGCCTGCTCAACGCGCGGGCGGCGGTCGGCGATGAGATCTGGCGCAAAGACCAGCCAGGCTGACCCGGGGCGCGACCGCCACCGCGCGACCGGCGCGAACGTGCCGCCGGCAGGCCGGGCACGGCGGCGTGTTCCGGACAGGTGTGGATGGAAGGAAAGACCGCCATGTCCACGGGATTGAGACTTCGTCCGGCGGTACTCACGGCGCGCCAGCAGCTGGCTGCCGGTCGCGCAGAGCTGCGCGCGCAACACGACCGCGGCGTTCCGGGGCGGCAGGTGTGCGCTGCGCTGACCGACCTGGTGGACGCCGTCGTCCTGCGGCTCCATGCGGAGGGCCTGGCCGATGCGGTCGCGCCGGACGGTGGCAAGGCCGGGCTGGCGCTGGTGCCGCTCGGCGGCTTCGGGCGCCGGGACATCGCCCCCTTCTCGGATGTGGATCTGATGCTGCTGGCTGCGCCCGGCGCGGGCGAGCGGGCGGCGCGGCTGGCCCGCTGTCTGACGCGCGACGTCTGCGACGCGGGCCTGCAGCTGGGGTTCTGCTTGCGTACGCCGGACGAAGCCTGCACGCTGGCGCTGCAGGACCCGACCGTCTTAACAGCGCTGGTGGAGGCCCGGTTCCTGGCCGGCGATCGCCAATTCTACGAGCGGTTCCAGGAGCGGTTTGGCCGCCTGGCGCGGCGCAGGTCGCGGGCGCTCGTCTCCGCCGTGATCGCGGCGCGCAACGAAGAGCGGCACCACTACGGTGAGACGGCGTATCTGCTGCAGCCGAATCTCAAACGCTCGCGCGGCGGACTGCGGGACGTCCAGAGCGTGCGGTGGCTCGGCTTCCTGCGGTACGGGGAACGCGAGCCGGAGCGGCTCGATCAGATCGGGGCACTGCCGAGCGCCGATGGCCGGCGGCTGGCAGCCGCCTACGAATTCCTGCTGCGGATCCGCAACGAGCTGCACTTCCACGCCGGCAAGTCGCAAGACCACCTGACCCGCAGCGAGCAAGTGCGGCTGGCAGAGCTCTACCACAACGAACGCGGCGCGGGCGTGCTCCCGGCCGAACGGTTCATGCGCGACTTTTTCGAGCACACCGGCCAGGTGCAACACGTCTCAGCCAACTTCACGGCCCGGGTCTGTGCCCCCTCCCGGTGGCTCGCCGCGCTCTCGCCACTGGTCAGCCACCGCGTGGAACGGGACTTTCGCGTGGGGCCAGTGCACATCAGCGCCACGCGCAGCAGCCTGGACAAGATCACGCGCGACCTGGCGGAGGTGGTCCGCCTGATGGAGCTGGCCAGTCTCCATCAGAAACGGATCGATCACCGCACCTGGGAAGCGATCCGCACGGCCGCCGGCGGGCGCCCGTGCGACCAGGTGGCCGAGCCGGCCATCGTCCGGTTCCTGTCGCTACTGAGCACGCCGGGGAGGCTGGCGCATCTGCTGCGGCAGTTGCACGAGCTGCACGTGCTGGAACAGTTCATTCCGGCCCTGCAGCACGCCCGTTACCTCGTGCAGTTCAACGACTACCACAAGTACACGGTGGACGAGCACTGCCTGCGGGCCGTGCAGTGCGCCACCGAGCTTCTGGACGACCCGCGCCCGGTCGGCACCGCGTATCGGGAACTGCGCAACAAGCGGCTCCTGCACCTGGCGCTGCTGATCCACGATCTGGGCAAGGGCTACGATGGTGACCACAGCGAGGTCGGCGCGTCCATCGCCGTGACAACCGCCCAGCGGCTGCGGCTGCCGGAGCAGGAGGCGGAAATGCTGCGTGTGCTGGTCGCGCGGCACCTGCTGTTGTCGCACATTGCGTTCCGCGAGGACATGCGCGACGAATCGGTCGTCCTGCGGCTGGCGCGCGAAGTCGGATCCCCCGACGTGCTGCAGATGCTCTACGTGCACGCCTGCGCCGATCTGGCGGCGGTCGGCCCCGACGTGCTCAGCGACTGGAAGCTCGAACTGCTCACCGAACTGTACTACCGCACACGCCGCCATCTGACGGGTGAGGACGACTCTGCCAGCACGGCCCGCGCCGTGCAGACCTGCCGGGCGGCGGTCCAGGAACGCGCCCAGGACGAGACGGACCGGAACTGGTGGACCCGGCAGATTGCGGCGCTGCCGGCCGGCTACCTGCTGACCGCCACCCCGGAAAACCTCTACCAGCTGCTCGGCCGGTTGCACCGCCTGGCACCGACCGAGGTCACCGCCTGGTGCCGGTATGTTCCCGAACGGAAGGTGAGCGCGTATCTGGTGGGTGCCTACGAGTCGGTGACACCGGGCATCTTCCACAAGTTGACCGGCGCCTTGACCGGCAAAGGCCTGCAGATTCTCTCGGCCGAGATCCATACGCTCGCCGACGACCTGGTGCTCGACCGCTTCTACGTCGAAGACGGCGACTACGCCGGTCCACCGCCGCCGGAACGGACCCGCGAAGTGTGCGCCGCGCTGGTCGCCGCCCTGACCGTCAATGCCGACAAAGTGCCGGTGTTCCGCCAGGTGTGGCAGGCCTCGCACGCGTCCGACGCGGCCCATTTTGTTGAGCTGCCAACACGCATCCGATTCGACGACTCGACCTCCGACCGCTTCACGATCATCACCATCTTCACCTACGACCGCCGCGGGCTGCTCTACGCCATCACCCGGACCTTGTTCGAATGCGGCCTGATCGTGCACGTGGCCAAGATCGCTACCTACCTGGACCAGGTGGTCGACGCGTTCTACGTGACGAACGCCCGCGGCCAGAAGATCGGCAGCCAGGAGGAGCGGTCGGAGATCCACCTGCGTCTGACCAGGGCGCTCGAGCCCCCTGCGGCAGCGGATTGATCGGCCCTTGACCGGAGGGCACAGCGTCTCGACAATTGCGTCTTGCTTTGTCCCCGCTCCTCTGCCGAGTTAGGGGAGTCAGTCAGCCTGTGTGACGGTGAATTACGATGTGCGAACGGACGAAGGTGAGCGAGGCGGGCGGCGTCCAGATGCCCGATCAGCGCGGCCGATTCGGCGACTACGGGGGACGTTATGTCCCCGAGACGCTGACGCGTGCGCTGGAGGAGCTGGCCCGCGAGTACGATCAGGCCCGCGCCGACCAGGCGTTCCAGTCCGAGCTGCAGCTGCTGCTGCGCGATTATGTCGGGCGTCCCTCCCCCTTGTACCACGCGCGGCGGTTGAGCGCGCAGTGTGGCGGCGCACAGATCTGGCTCAAGCGTGAGGATCTCAACCACACCGGTTCGCACAAGATCAACAACACGCTGGGCCAGACGTTGCTGGCACTGCGGATGGGCAAGACGCGCGTTATCGCCGAGACGGGGGCCGGCCAGCATGGGGTGGCCACCGCCACCGCCTGCGCCCGGTTCGGACTGCCCTGCGTGGTCTACATGGGTGCCGAAGACATCCGGCGCCAGGCGCCCAACGTGTTCAGCATGCGTCTGCTGGGCGCGGAAGTCCGCCCCGTCAACAGCGGCTCACGCACGCTGCGCGATGCCGTGAATGAGGCCATGCGCGACTGGATGGCCAGCGTCGAGAACACGCACTACATTCTCGGTTCGGTCGTCGGCCCCCACCCGTTCCCGCGCATCGTCCGCGACTTCCAGTCGGTTATCGGCCGGGAGACGATGCGGCAGTGCCGCGAACAGCTGGGGCGGCTGCCCGATCTGGTCGTGGCGTGCGTCGGCGGCGGCAGCAATGCCGCCGGCATGTTCCATCCGTTCGTGGCGGAGACCGACGTGCCGTTGGTGGGCGTCGAAGCGGGCGGCCGCAGCGCCGGTACCGGCGATCACGCGGCGCCGCTCAACTACGGCTGTCCCGGTATCCTGCACGGCAGCTTGAGCTACGTGATGCAGGACGCCGATGGCCAGACCAGTGATGTCCACAGCGTGTCGGCCGGACTGGACTATCCGGGCGTCGGCCCGGAACACAGCTACTGGAAGGACACCGGGCGCGTGACGTACAGCGTCTGCCGCGATGACGAGGCACTCGCCGCATTCGACGCTCTGGCTCACTGTGAAGGGATCCTGGCGGCGCTCGAATCGTCACACGCCGTCTCCCAGGCCATGCGGCTGGCCGCCACCCGCCCTGCCGACCAGGCCATCGTCGTGTGCCTCTCCGGACGCGGCGACAAGGACGCCGCGGAAATCGCCCGGCTGCGCGAAGGGCGCACACACACTTGACAGGCCGTTTCATGTAGGTGGGGGTCCCATGTCTGCCATCGACCAGCTCTTCCAGCAGCGACGCGCCGCCGGCCGCAAGGCGTTCCTGCCCTTCCTCACGGCGGGCGACCCGGATCTGGAGTTCACGCAGGCCGTCGTGCGGGAATTGGCGCAGCGCGGCTGCGATATCTGCGAACTCGGCATCCCCTACAGCGATCCAATCGCCGATGGACCGGTGATCCAGGCGTCGTACACCCGCGCACTAGAACACCACGTCCAACTCGACGATATCCTGCGCCACATCCAGGCCATCACCCCCACGCTCGCGATGCCCCTCGTCACCATGGTCACCTACTCGATCATCTACCGACAGGGACTAGACGATTACGTGTCGCGGGCGAAAGCTGCCGGGATTGCCGGTGCCATCGTGCCCGATCTGCCGGTCGAGGAAGCGGCACCGCTGGCCACCATCTGCCGGCGGGAGGACTTCAGCTTGATCCAGCTCGTCACCCCCACCACGCCTACCGAACGCGCCCTGCGGATTGCCGACTCCTCCACCGGGTTTCTGTATTACGTAACCGTCACAGGCATCACAGGTGAACGCGCTGCACTGCCGCCGGCCATCGTGGACGACGTCGCCAAGCTTCGCGAAAGCACCCATCTTCCCATCTGCGTCGGGTTCGGGATCAGCCGCCCTGAGCAGGTGCGATTGCTCGCACCTGTGGCCGACGGTCTGATCGTCGGTTCGGCGATCGTGCGGCGCATAGCCGCTGCGGCCGACCGTCCGCGCGCGGAGGTGTTGCAGGATGTGGGGTCGTATGTGAGCGAGCTGATCGCGGCGCTGCGCGCTGCGGAGTAGCCAGTTGGGCGCACGCTGCGCACGGTCTGCCCACCGCACGAGCAGGGACTGTGCGCCGATAGCGAGAAAGTAGGGTGGATCGCGTCGGAGAACACCATATACTAATGGGGCGTGGGCAGATTCTCATGATCGAACCGCATGCGACGACTCGAACGGAAGCTATCTTGTTTCGCCGCTCGTCGGTCCGTGCTGGTTGAGCAGCGGTTCATCCCCCCGCTGTCCGCGTGCCTTGAGTTGTCCTCAGTTGACCATGAGCCTGCATGGAGGTAACGAAATGGTGGTAACCTCACGCGGAAGTGACCCCAGGACGCTGGCCGCGAAGGTGGTCAGGGACGCCAGACGTCGCCTTCGCAAGTGTGCTCACTCGCCGGTTCAGCGGATTGCCTGCGACTATCACGAGGGCATCCTGATTCTTCGTGGGCGCGTCTCCAGCTTCTTCCACAAACAGCTGGCGCAGGAAGCGGTCCGCAATCTGGCAGGAGTGGACAAGGTGGTCAACGCGGTGGAGGTGCACGACTGAGCGGCCGGAGCAGGGCGCCGATCAAGGCGCGAGCGTCACTGCGCGCAGGTCGAACAGAGCGCCGTGGAGCGGGCCGGCGCTGCGCAGGCTGACGACCTGCCGGCCCTGCCGGATTTCGATTTCGCCGAAGTCCTGTTCGCGCTGGTCGTACCAGGTGCCTGTGGCGGGTACCTGCCCTTCGAGCCGGCTGGAATCCACGCTCAGCGCGAACACGTTGCCGGCCGCCTCGGCGGCGCAGGCGAAGTTCAGCCGCACGCGGTAGCGGCCGGCGCGCGGCACGTCAATGGTCCAGCGTGCCTCGTCTTCGGTGCTGGTCCACCAGCCGAGTACACCGGCATCCGCGGCCAGCCGGAGTGTGGGTCCGCCGACCGCGGCCGTCGTCGCGGTCAACCGCCAGGACCCGTCGGGCCGCGCCGGCACCGTGTCGCCCGCCGCAGGGGGAATCACCGGGAGCACCAGGTGCGACGGATGTGCGGCATCGTGCCAGATGGTCTGCCGCGCGGTCTGCAGTTCGGCGCTGGTTCCCAGCGGCAGGCCCGTGTTCTGGTTGCGCGCATAGCGGGGGAAGTTGCTGCTGGTCACCTCCAGCCGCAGGCTGTGCCCGGCGGCGAACACCTGGCTGGTTTCCCACAGGCTGATCGTGTACTCGTAGACCTGGCCCGGCTCGATTGGCGTCGGCTGTTCGAGCGACTCACGAAACGTGGCTCCTCGAATGCCTTCGCAGATGTGGATCGCACGGCCGTCCGGATAGACGTCGCTCAGCGTCGCAGCCCAGTCCGTGTCCACAGCCGACGAGGCCGCGAATAACTTCAGTTCAATCGGCCCGGTCACCTCCAGATCTTCGGCCAGCGGTGCCGACTGATAGACCAGCACATCGTCCCGGGCGGCGACCGACTGGCGATCCTGCGGTCCCCACACTTCCGGGTTCGTGGATATCTGGCCCCCGAGCGTGTAGACCGGGTGCGCGGGGTCGTAGACGAAGTGGTCGGGGGGCGCGTCGGCGGCCGGCCCGTCGCACGACAGGCGGCCGTCCCCGGCGCCCGAGTTCGCCCGCCCCGCGCTGTGCAGGTAGAACGGCGTGAACTGGGTGCGTGCCAGAGGCCATTCGTATTCGTCGCGCCAGCGATTCGCCCCCATCACGTAGATCTGCAGCGGCGCTTCCTGCTCGATCCCCGTCGGCTGGCCGCAGAGCCAGTAGTCGTACCACCGGATGTACTCGACCAGCGGCAGCGGATTGGCGCCGTGCACGCCCGGTCCGACGCGCAGCCGGGTGCAGCGCCGCACGTCGGGCGTTGCGCCTTCGCCGCGCAGCCCGCGGAAGTTGCGGAAGTTCTCGTGCACCAGGTTGTCATACCAGCCGGTGACGAAGTAGGCCGGGGTCCGGATCTGCTGGTACTTGTCCCGCACACTGAACGACTTCCAGTGCGCGTCATACCGTGCGTGGGCCAGCCACTGCTTGATCCGCTGCGCCTGCGGATGGGGGACGCGGTCGGCCGCAGCCATCAACGGCAGCTGCAGGAAATGGGGATCCTCGATGGGAATGTGCCCCTGCAGCCCCGTAGCGCCGGTGGCGAACAGTCCGTGGGTGAAGACGACGTTCAGCTGCAGCACGCCGTCGTTGTACTGATGGCCAAAGAAACTCTGCTGCCCTTCCACCGGCACCATGCACACGAAGTGCGGGTTGGCCAGCGGCGCGCTCATGATCTGCGTGAAGGCGTTATACGACTGGCCAAACATGCCGACGCGCCCGTTGCACCAGGGCTGCTGCGCTACCCATTGCTGGACGTCAAACACGTCCTGCGGCTCGTGCACATACGGGTCCCAGTCACCTTCCGAGCCGCCTCGTCCGCGGCTGTTGGCCAGGACGCACACATAACCGCGCGGGGCCAGCGGCTCCGCCAGGCCCGGCCCCGTCACGTAGTAGCTCACCTGCAGCAGCGCCGGGAACTGGCCAGCGCATGCGGGGCGCCAGATGTCGGCGGCCAGCGTGACCCCGTCGCGCAGCGGAATCCGCACGTTCTTCTCCACACGCACCGCATAGGGTGGGCCGGCACAGGCAGCCTCCGCATCGCCCGAGTCTCCCCGCGGCGGACCGGCCGCTGGTTCGCCCGAAAACCCCCGGCCCCCCGCGTCCGGCTGCACGGTGGCCGGCTGCACGGTGGCCGGCTGCACGGTGGCCGGCACAGGCCGCCCCGCCTCGCGCGCCAGCGTGGACGTCGTGCGCAAGATGATCTCCTCCACCTCCGGGGCGAAAAAACCCACCTGCCGCTGACACGCCTGGGACCAGATCCAGAGGGTCACGCCGATCGCTTCATGGCCTCCCTCGCGGACGATGCGCGCCGTGGGGAGGTAGCCGAAGCAGTCGTTGTTGAAGCCGGCGATCCAGAGCTGGTCCGGGCCGAGCGTCTGGCTCAGCAGCGAGACATATTCCGCCACCGGCTCCGCAGGCAGGGCCACCAGCGTCAGCGTGCCGATCTGCCAGACCGCGAGCGGCGCGTGATACACCGTGGGAAGCTGTGCACCCTGGTCCAGGACCGTCAGCATTTGCCGCGCCATCGCCGCTTCGGCGGACGCCAGTCGAGCGCAGGCGGTGATCTGTTCACGGCTCAGCATCTGCAGCGGCAGATCCACATAACGCAGGGTGGTGGCCAGGTTGCCGGTCACCGGCGTCATGGTGGTTTCCAGTACGCGGTCGACTTCCCGTGCCAGCGCTTCGCCGTGCTGGCGTGCCAGCTCCATCGAGCCCCGCGGGGACGGATTGGCATCGGCCCCACAACCGCTCAGAAACAGCGCCGTCGCCTCGCCGTGCGCCCGCTCCAGCGCCGCCTGAGCGACTCCCGCGTAGTCGCCTGCAATGACGTTGTCGCGTCCGGTGAGTGTCGTGTTGTGGCAGGCGCAACCGAACAACACGGCCCGCAGCCGGCCATCGGGCGCCTGCACCCGCAGTACCGGCACGGTGCGATCCGCCGGACCGTCCGGATTGTCCGCCATGACCACCCGGCCATCGTGCGGCAGCCGGCGGTTGGTGGGAAAGCCGATCTGCCCGCGGCCCCACGCCAGCTGCGCCGGCTCCATCCGGGTCACCACCTCACAGACCAGTTCCACCAGCTGATCCCGCAGGCGCTGCGTGTAGGCGATTGTCTCTTGCACGTCGGCGTCCGACAGCGGCGGATGCGCCACCGAATTCGCCTCGGGATGCGGATCGAGACTGACCAGCGGGCCGGTGTGGCAGTGGGACGCATTGAACAGCAGCTGGTGCCGCGCCAGTCCAGTCCGCTCGGTGATGCGGCGGCACACCTCGTCGGTCACGACGGCCGCCTGAAACCCCACCAGGTCAGCCGTGATCAGGACCGCCCGCGCGCCGCGCGGATCCTGCAGCGCCAGCGCTTTCGCCTGGATATCGGCCGCGACCGACGTGAACGGCCCCGTGCGATCGCCGTAACCCAGCAGCACGACGGGCCGCGGCGGTGTGATCACCACGCGGGCCAGCCCCACCTGCCACTCGCCCCCGGCCGCCGCGTCCCCCGCCCCCAGCGGTCGGGCAGCGGTACAGGCCAGCAGCATGACCAGACAACTACCGATGTATCGTGTCATCATTTCCGCGCTCCCCACAATCAGCTGACCAGCCCCTGAGTGACCAGCATGAACACGTCTTCCAGAGTTGGTTCCTTGTCAGCGTAGCTGCGGACGCCGACATTCTGGCTGACCAGCTGCCGCAGGAGTTCCGCGACACCGGCGTCATCGGCCTCCAGTTCGATCGTGGCACTCGCATCGTCCACCTGCACGTCGCGTAGCTGTGGGAAGCTGCGGATGATCGACAGCCCGGCGTCCATATTGCTGACAAAACGCACGACGATCGTCCGGTTGCCGCGAATCCGCCGGTACACGTCGGCGATCGGGCCGTGCATCAGGAGCTGGCCCCGCTCAATGATCCCGATCGACGTGCAGCAGTCGGCCAGCTCCGTCAGGATGTGGCTGGAGATGAGGATCGTCTTGCCCATCCGTCGCAGCTCTTTCAGCAACGCCTTCACCTCCACACGGGCCCGCGGATCAAGCCCGCTGGCCGGCTCGTCCAGGATCAGCACCGGCGGGTCGTGGACCAGCGTCTTGGCCAGACAGAGACGCTGCTTCATGCCGCGCGACAGACCGTTGACGAAATCGTCGCGTTTGTGTGCCAGGTCCAGCAGCTCCAGCACGTCCGCAATGACCTGCTTGCGCCGCGTGCGCGGGATCCGATAGGCCACGGCAAAGAAGTCCAGGAACTCCCAGACCTTCATGCCGTCGTAGACGCCGAAGTTGTCCGGCATATAGCCGACACTCTGCCGCACCCCCAGCGGGTCCTTCGTGACGCTGTGCCCATTGACGATGCCATCCCCGCGCGAGGCGCGCAGCAACGTGGCCAGGAACCGGATCGTCGTGCTCTTGCCCGCCCCGTTGGGCCCGATGAAGCCAAAGACCTCGCCCGCATCGATCTTCAGACTCAGCTTCCCCACGGCGGTGAATTGGCCGTAATCCTTGCCGAATTCGATCAACTCAATCATGGTATTTCCTGGTTGTCCGCCGCAGCAGGCGGGACCGGTCACAACGGGTCGAGCCCGTCTTCGTCCGCTGTCTCTGGCGACGCCTGGATGTCCACGCGCAAATTGGCGTCCGGCGTCGCGGGCGGAAGCGGACCGTACCGCAAGTGTATCAGAACCACCGTCCGGATGCGCGACTGAGATGCCTGCGGGACGATCGACAAACCGGTCAGCGTGTCGTCGGTCCAGGCAACCAGTCGCACGTCGCCGGGGCGCAGCGCCGTCCCCCACGCCGCCAACTCCATCAGTTCCTGGATCCCCATGTCGTCGCCATGTGGACGCGTCCCGGACTGGACGGCGTCCTCCGACACGTCCCGGGCCGGTGGCTCAGCCAGCCGCGTGAACTCGACGCGCGCGGCCGCGCCGGCAGGCAAGACCGGCAGGGCGCACACCCGCACGCCCGCCGGTGTCCGGTAGAACAGCTGGACGTCCCGCAGATTCAGCGGTGTGCCGTTTTCGACCGACCACTGCGCATGCCCGTCACCGGTCAGCTGCACGGTCCCGCCGACCTGGTACATCTGCTCGCTGTGGAGAAACGTAGTCGTGTTCGAGTCGACCTGGAAACCGCGCACCTCGATGCCCTCGTCGCGCCGCCAGATCACCGCCCGCGCGCGATCGGGCGAAGGCGTCGGGGGAAACGGGCGGGCGATACCGGTCGGATCATCGAACTGCAGTTCATACGACGTGGACAGGGACGAGTAAAGCGCGGTGTAGCGCGTCAGGTGCGCGGCCGGGTGGCCGGCGTGCATTTCGAGCACCCCCAGCTCCGTCCGGCTCCGCACAAAGCCGATATCCAGCTGGGCCAGCCGGATGACCACCGCCGCTCCCACAATCGCAATGAGCGGCGCTGCGGCCCAGGCCCATTCGACCCGGCCCCACAGGCGAAATACGCACCAGTTGACCGGGACCAGCAGCGTCAGATAGACCAGCAGCACGCGCAACACAAAGTCGGCTTGGGGAATGGAGATGCCGGCCGCATCCTGCAGCGCGCGGTGCGCCGCGACCCCCACGCCGCTCTCGTCATTCCAGCTCGCCACTCCCCCCGGGCGATCGGACATGCTCCCGTCCAGATGCCAGTCGGCTTCCTCCTCCGTCGCCGGCGCCGTGGCCACCACGCGGCCCGCATCCCGTGTGAAGTACCGGGTGGCTGTGACCAGCCGAGGATCCCGTTCCCGCTGCGGGAGGTCGGCCCAGCTCGTCTGTACCGACGCGGAGCCGAGGGCCGTGAACAGCCGCCGAGGACGGCGCAGCAGCGCGTTGTTGAAGAAGCTGTCATAACTGCTCCAGTTCACCACCTCGCGCGCGTTCAGGCTGAACGCAGTCACCACGATGCGGCCCCGCCCGACGCGGCGCTCCAGCACCAGCGTTCCCGTGCCCTCCAGCGCGACCCCGGCAGCCTGCCGCTGCAGACGCACTCCCACGAGCGGCGACGTGGTCACGACATCGCGTGCCAGATGCGAGTCCTGCCGGCGCGGCGTCAACGACCAGTACGCATTGAGTGGCTGGAACTCAGCGGCCCCCAGCTCCACCGTACCGTCACTCTTCGCCGGCAGGTACGGCGCGAGGAACGTCCCGGCAAGCTGGTCCAGGGAACCCGGACCACTGATGATCAGTTGGCCGCCCCAGTGCAACCAGCTCAACATGGCCTGCTGCTGGTCGGGCGTCATACGGTCGGCTGCGGCGCCGTCCCAGAGCACGTAGGCAATCATGGTCCAAGCAAACGGATGAGCCGGCACCGGTACGCGTTCGGCCGCGGCCGGCAGGACCACGCGGTAGTACACCAGTTCGGTGCCGGCGTCCTGCAGCTCATTGAACGCCGGACGCACTGATTCGAGTTGCTTGAGATAGCCGTAGGTGTTCGGATTGTCGGCCAGAACCACGAACAGATACTGGTGGGGCGGCAGGAGACGGGTGGCCTCCGACTCGTCGTGCACCACGCTGCCGCCGCGCGCCAGCCGCAGCGCGTAATGCAGGAACAGTCCGCTGGTATCGGACACTTCATGGGGCATGAAGCAGGTGAACTCCAGCGTCTTGCGCTGCCCTTTGGGCAGCACGACGGGGCGCGCCATGACCAGGTGATAGCGGGTGTCGCCCATGGCCACGGGCGTGCCTTCGACGGTCGTCACTTCCGAGGTGAGTTCACCCCGCGTGTCCGCCAACTGTGCGACCGCTGACAACGACGCCGTGAAGGCGTGTCCTGGCTTGGTGAAATTGCGCAGCAGCACATCGTCGGACGGTATCACTTCCAGCCGGCTGAACTTGAACGGCTTCACCTTCTCCTTCCGGCCGCTGGCCGACGTGTCCTTCCCAGCCGAGTCGTCTCGCCGGCAGCCGCTGCAGCCAGGCACCCCCAGTGCGCACACAGCGACCATGCACCACAGCATCAACGCGGACATCACGGATTGTCGGCCCTGGGACATACATCAGTCCTTCGCGGGATCGAACGAGGTTACCAGGTCCCCAACAGCAGCAGAAGAAGAAGATCCCAGAAGCAGAACCTCACACGTCACGACCGTCTCGGCCGACGGCTGGCCGGCGGACCGCACGACCGGGATGGTCCGTTCCACCCGGCTGGCCGCCCAGGCCTCCGGGGTGGGCCCGGAGACAGCCCGCCGCTTGTTGCAGAACCACCGCGGCGCGCTGCTGGCGTCCCGGCGGCCCACCCGCATCATGACCGATTCTCCGTGATCTCGATCGCTTTCAGAAGACCGCGCGCCTTGTTGAGCGTTTCCCGGTACTCGTGCTCCGGCACACTGTCGGCGACGATTCCGGCCCCCGCCTGCACGTAGGCCTGATGGCCCTGGATCACAATCGTCCGCAGCGCGATGCAGGTGTCCATGTTGCCGCGGTAGTCGATGTAGCCGACAGCGCCGGCATACGGACCCCGCCGGTGCGGCTCCAGCTCGTCGATGATCTCCATGGCGCGCACCTTCGGCGCTCCCGAGACGGTGCCGGCGGGGAGACAGGAACGCAGCGCGTCGAAGGCGTCCTTCCCGTCGCTCAACAGCCCCGTCACGTTCGACGTGATGTGCATCACGTGGCTGTAGCGTTCGATCACCATCACGTCGGACAGTTCCACCGACCCGTAACGTGCCACGCGCCCCACATCGTTGCGCCCCAGATCGACCAGCATCACATGCTCGGCCCGCTCCTTCGGGTCGGTCAGCAGTTCTTCGGCGAGCTGCCGGTCCTCCTGGTCGTTCGTCCCGCGGGGGCGCGTGCCGGCCAGGGGGCGCACGGTAATCCGGCCGTCCACAACCCGACACATGATCTCTGGTGAGCTGCCCACCAGCGTCACATCGGGGGTGCGCAGGAAGAACATGAACGGGCTGGGGTTGACGATCCGCAGCGTCCGGTAGATCTCGAACGGATGGCAGTGGATGGTCAGCTGCAGCCGCTGGCTGAGCACGACCTGGAAGATGTCTCCCGCGCGGATATACTCGACGCACTTCCTGACTGCGGCCGCGAATTCCTCCGGCGCGAAGTTCGCGCGGCAGGCGATCTGCAGCTCACCGGCCGTCGGCAGCGACGCATCGCAGCACGCCAGCCCCGACCGGGGCGTCGTCAGCCGTTCCACCATGGCATCCACGCGCTGCTGCGCCTCGGCATACGCCGCTGCCGCGTTGCCGTGATGACGCTGCACCTGCGCCGTGGCGATCACGAACATGGTCTTCTGGACGTGGTCAAACACCACCATCCGGTCGTAGAGTCCGAAGGCCATGTCCGGCAGCTGGCGATCGTCGGGGGGCGCTTGGGGGAGGTGTTCCACATAGCGGACCACGTCATAGCCGGCGTACCCGACGGCGCCGCCGGCAAACGGCGGCAGTTCCGGCAGGTGCGCCGCCCGCACTTCCCGCAGCCGGCTGCGCAGCAGTTCGAGCGGGTCCGCTGCCGTGCAGGCCCACGTCGTGTCGCCGCGTTTCTCGGTCACATGCGGCCCGCGCGCCATCAGTTCCAGGTACGGCCCGGCGGCCAGGAAGCTGTATCGGCCAACTTTCTCGCCGCCGACCACACTCTCAAACAGACAAGCGCTGGCGCCGTCATCCAGCCGATGGAAAGCGGTGACCGGCGTGAGCGTGTCGCTGTACAGTCGCCGATAGACGGGAATCAGATCGAACCGTTCGCTCAGCGCGGTGAACGTGGGCAGATCGGGATAGTGTGTCATCGTGAGCCGTCCCCGTGTTGAGAGCCCAACGTTGAGAAGTCAGCTTAACAGCGGCTGTGACGCACGACAACGGGCAGTCGGCAGGATGCGATATCTTATGGCTCGACAAGAACTTGCGCGCCGCGGCGGCGAGACCTACCAATCTTGACATGCCTCGGACGACTGATAAAATCCTAGCGGTCTTTCAGTTCTTGCAGCCCCAAACTGCCCCGCCGCATCGACTCTGCCCGGACTGCCCACCCGGATGGATGTTCTGGCGTCGACGAACGGACGTTCCATCATGAAATGCCAGTACTGCGAAAAACCGGCCACGTTTCACATCACGGAGCTCACCGGTGACAAGCCGTCGGAATTGCATTTCTGCGAGGAACATGCGCGGATCTACCTGACGCAGTCATCCCACGAGCAGCAGGAGCCAGCCAGCAGCCTGGCCGGAGTGCTGGCGCAGCATCTGAAGGTGGGGCAGACCGCCGAGGACCTGGCACAGCTCGATCAACGGGCGTGTCCAGTGTGCGGCGTGACGTTCTACGAGTTCCGGCACGCGGGCCGGCTCGGATGCCCGCACGACTATGTCTGCTTCCACGACGAACTGATGCCGCTGATCGTGAACATCCACGGCGCCAACGAACACGTGGGCAAGCGTCCCCGGCACGGCGCGCGCGAGGCCGGCGACCAGACGCGACTGATTCAGTTGCGGCGGGAGATGAAAGAGGCCGTCGAGCAGGAGGACTACGAACAGGCGTCCAAACTGCGGGATGAGATCCGCCGGCTGGAGAAGCAGCGGGGGAAACAGACGTGACCTATTGTGGAACCAGCACGTGAAGCTCGAAGATCTGGCGGGACAATGTGGTGAGTGGCTGCGCGGGTCCGGCCCGGAGTCGGACATCGTGATCAGCAGCCGGATTCGGCTGGCCCGGAACCTGGCGGAGTTCCCGTTCATCCGCAAGTGCACCGACCAGGACCGCGCGCAGATCGAACGAGTGCTGCACGAACATATCCAGCGGGTGGACGAGTGGAAGAACCTCAGCTACGTCGACGTGGCGACGCTCGAGGATGTCGACCGCCAGTTCCTGGTCGAACGCCAGCTGATCAGCCGCGAGCACTCCGAAGCGGAAGGCGCGCGGTCCGTGGCCATCGACCCGCATGAGAAGTTCAGCCTGATGGTCAACGAAGAAGACCACCTCCGCATCCAGGTGATGCAGAGCGGGCTGGACCTGCAATCCGCCTGGGCCCAGATCGACCACATCGACAACCTGATCGAAGAACAGGTGACGTACGCGTTCCACGAACGCTGGGGTTACCTCACCGCCTGCCCCACCAACGTCGGCACCGGCATGCGTGTGAGCGTGATGCTGCACCTGCCGGCACTGGTAATCACCCGCCAGATCGAGAAGGTCTTCCGGAGCCTGCATAAAATCGGCCTGGCCGTGCGCGGGCTCTACGGAGAAGGTTCCCAGGCCATGGGCGATTTCTACCAGATCAGCAACCAGATCACGCTCGGGCGGAGCGAACAGCAGCTGATCGCCCAGATCAGCGACGTCGTCCCGGTGCTGATCGACTACGAACGCCGGGCGCGGGAATTCCTGGTGCGCGAGAGCCAGAAGGATCTCCACGACCGGGTCAGCCGCGCCTACGGCATACTCTGTACCGCCCAGACGATCAGCAGTGAAGAGACGATGCACCTGCTGTCCAGCGTGCGGATGGGCATCAACCTGGGACTGATCCGCGATCTCGAGATTCCCACACTGAACAAGCTGTTCATCCACACCCAACCCGCCCACCTCCAGAAACTGCGCGGCGTGGAACTCGATACCGCCAACCGCAACATCGAGCGTGCCAACTACCTGCAGCGGCATCTGCGCAAGCGGGACGCGGGGACAGACCCGGAGAAGAACTGAACGCGCCGCGGTCCGGCCGGCACGCGCCGGCTCACCCCCCCGGCCTGCCTCGCCCCCCTCGGTTCCCCCTCAGCGCCTCAGTTCCCTTCGGCCTGCTCCGGCCCGGGAATCTTGGCGCGAATGTCGGCGATGATTTCCCAGGGCACGAAGCGCGCCAGCATGGCGTCGGCCGTCACCGGCGTGATCTGCTTGATCAGACTGCTCGACACGTGCGTCAGCTCATCGTCGGCCATCAGGAAGACCGTCTCGACGTCGTCCGCCAGCTGGCGGTTGGCCAGCAGCATGGTGAATTCGGCCGAGACGTCGGTCAAAGGGCGGATGCCCCGGATCATCACCTTCGCCCCGCACTTCCGCACGAACTCCACCGCCAGGCCGGTAAAGGTGCGCACCTGCACGTTGTCGTAGCCCGCCGTGACTCGCTCGATCATCGCCACACGCTCGGCGGCCGTGAACAGCGGCTGCTTGTCAATGTTAATGCCCACGCCCACAATCAGCCGGCCGACCAGCCGGCTGGCGCGCTGGATCACGTTCAGATGCCCCAGCGTGATCGGGTCAAACGAACCGGTGTACACCCCGAGACGCAGTTGATTCGTCTCCATCAGCAGAACTCTCCCGTGGCTGTCACAGCCTCCCAGGAAACGTACCCTCGTCGAAACCGGACCACTTACAGAGTGTCTCACACGGTTCCAGGCGTGTACATACGGCGGTCAGCGCCGCTGGATCACGTCGATCAGCCGCGCTACGTCCTCATCGTTGGTGTACGCGTGCGGACTGATACGCAGCCGCCCCGCCCGGCAACTCAGCATCACCTGCTCGGCCTGACACGCGCGCCGCAGTTCAGCCGGATCGCGACCAGGTACGTCAAACACCACGATGCCCGAGCGATGGTCGCCCTCGCGGTGCGTGACTACCCGCGCGCCGACTTCCTCCAGTCGCTGACAGGCCAGATCGGTCACCTCCAGCACGCGCTGGGCCACGGGCGACTTGTCGTGCGACAGACCCATCCGAGTCAGCAGTTCCAGGCTGGCACCCAGGGCCAGGATCCCCACCATGTTCCGCGACCCTCCTTCATAACGTTCCGCCGTCGGGCGCAGGTCGAGCGCAATGCGGTGGAAATCGTGCGCGTGCACAACACTGTTCCAGCCGACACCCAGCGGTCGCAGTCGGTCCAGATGCGCCCGCCGCACGTAGAACACGCCAGCGCCCTCCGGTCCCAGCATCCACTTGTGGCCGTCCGCCGCCAGGAAGTCCACCTGCGTCTGCGCCACGTCCAGCGGAAAGACCCCCAGACCCTGAATGGCGTCCAGCAGCACGAGCACGCCCCGCTCATGCGCCCGCGCGACCAGGTCGGCCACGTTCAGCCGCCAACCGCTCGCAAACCCCACCCAGCTGACCGCGATCAGCCGGGTGCGATCGTCACAGCGGGCCAGGATCGCGTCCGGGTCCACCCGGCCGTCCGCAACCGGCACACGCCGCGTCTCCACGCCGCGATCGCGCAGATTCATCCAGGGATAGACATTCGAGGGGAACTCGTTGTCCAACGTCACCAGGTTGTCACCCGGCTGCCAGGCAAGCCCCTCCGCCACCAGGCTGATCCCCGCCGTCGTGTTGTGGACAAACGCGATCTCCTCGGCACTGGCGTTGATCAGCCGGGCCACCAGGCCGCGGATCGCCTCGACCCGGTCGGCCCACTGCGGCCAGGCGGCACCCCCTTGCCAGCACGCCTGCTGGCACCATTCCAGGACGACATCCTGGGCCGGGGACGACAACGGGGCAACCGCCGCATGGTCGAAATAGGCCCAGGTCCGAGCAATGGGCATCTGGCTGCGAAACTCGGCCCAGCGTCCGTCGGCCGGCTGGTTTTGGGGCATTGGTGATTTACCTGGGTTGAAAATGGTTTACACTGCATCCGTTTCAGATTCCCCGCCTTCTCACCCAAGGCGGCAGGTCCCAGCCCGGCCGCGCCCGGAGCGTCCACCGGTTCACGGTGCTGCCAGCACCGTGGGCGGTCGTCTCCGGCCTGCACCCGCAAGACCGTCGCATTCGTTACATCTGGCGAGGCGATGGGAGGCGTCAGGACTTCGCTACCGTGCCGGGTTATGGGCGGGTGACAGCTGGAATCGATGAATTATACTAGCTGAAGTATGCATTGCAGGAAAAGGTCGTGGGTCAAGCTGTCTACCCCTTGAGGACGCTCCGCATGCCCAAGGTTTTATGTTTGGCGGGGATGGTAATCGCCATTCTCATTCTGGTGCTTTTCCTGCTGGACTTGGCGGTCAAGTTTCCTTTCAACCGCATTAACGCAGTCATGGACATCACGTTTGTGCTCTGCGCCGTGGCGTTGGGCTATGTCAGCTGGTCAACACTGCGGGAACAGGACTGACGCGGCGCGGGCAGCATACTGATGGGACCCTCCCTCGCGGCACGGCGGCCGGCGGCTCTACCCTGTGCCACTCGGCGCAGCACGTCCGCTCTGCAGAATTCGGCTTTCCCCGAGTCCGACTCTGCCGTACGGTTGAAGGAGGGAGAATACGGAGTGGATCATGAACAAGCGGATGTCGCGTCGCACAGCGCTGAAGATGATGGGCACGCTGGCCGGCAGCCTGGCAGTGTCCGCAGCGGCGCCCCGTCCGGTGTGGGCAGCCCGGCGCAACCCGCGGTGGGAGAAGTCGATGGCCGAGGGTCTGCAATGGGTAGCGCGCAGCCAATCGTCGCTGGGCCACTGGGGTGGCAACACATATCCCACCGCCATGGCGGCGTTGGCCGGCACCGCGCTGATCTGCGCCGGCTCCACCGCCACCCAGGGCCCCTACGCGCGCCACATTCGACGGGCCGTCGATTACCTGATGTCCAAGAGCCGGGCCAACGGCCTGATCGGTGACCCCACGCTCGACAACCGATACACGTACGGCCACGGCTTCTCGATGTTGTTCCTGTCCCAGGTGCTGGGCGAGGAAGAGGACGCGGAGCGCCGCGACGAGCTGCTGCGCACGCTGACCAAGGCCGTGGAGTTCAGCGGCCAGGCCCAGACGAAGTCGGGCGGCTGGGGCTACGTGAGCGCAAAGGACGGCAACAACTTCGACGAAGGGTCGACGACGATCACCCAGGTGCAGGGCCTGCGCGGCTGCCGGAACGCCGGCATCCCGGTGCCGGGCGACGTGATCGAGCGCGCCAAACAGTACATCTACGGCTGCAAGAACGCCGACGGGGGGATCTCCTACAGCTCCACCAACCGCGGCAGCTCCCGGCCGGCCATTACGGCCGCCGCGCTGGCCGCGCTCTACAATGCCGGAGCCTACGACAGCGAACATGTGCCGATGATGCTCGAGTACTGCAAGAAGAACCTGTACCGCCTGGGGGACAGCGTGCGTTCGTTCGGCCACTGGCACTACACCTACCTGTACTACTCGCAGGTCGTCTACCGGCAGGGACCCGAGGAATGGGAGCCGTTCCGGGACCGGCTCTACGACCGCATCGTCAGCGAGCAGAAGAGCGATGGCAGCTGGGAAGGCACGATTGAGCCGATCTACGTGACGTCGTGCAACCTGATCATGCTGCAACTCGATCGGGCTTACCTGCCCATCTATCAGCGGTGACTTATCAGCGGTGACACAGGGCGTCGACGACGCCGGGAAGGGTCGCCTCGGCCGCTTCCGCCGCCGGTTCCAGACCCAGCTCGCGCAAGGTAGCGGTCGTCACCGGGCTGATGCTGACCAGCCGCGTCTGCTGGAGTGCATCGCCGAAAAGCGCCCACAGCGAGCGGGCGATGGCGGAACTGGTGACGGTCGTCCAGTCGATGCGCCCTTCCCGCAGCTGCAGCGCCACGTCGGGATCGGGCTGCGTCACGTCAATACTCTCATACACCACAATCTGCTCGACCGTCCCGCCTGCCTCCCGCAGGCGTTCGCCCAGCACCTCCCGGCCCCGGCTGGCACGCGCCAGGAGGAAACGCCGGCCGGCCGCGTCCGGTGCCAGCGCATCGGCCAGGTCCTCGGCCTGATACCGCTCCGGCTGCAGATCGGCCCGCAGGTGATACTCGGCCAGCGCCGCGACCGTCGCCGGCCCAATGCCCGCCAGCCGCACGCCGGCCAGCGCACGCAGGTCGCGTCCCATGGCCGCCAGCCGTCCCAGCAACGCGTGCACGCCGTTGACGCTCGAGAAGACCAGCCAGTCAAACATGTGAAGGCGCGCCAACACGCTGTCCACCTGCTCCCAACTGCGTGGCTCGCGCACTGCAATCGCCGGCTGCAGCAACACGCTCGCGCCCCGCTCCTCCAGCTGCTCCACCAGCTCACCCGCCTGATGCGCCGGACGCGTCACCAGCACCGTCTGGCCAAACAGCGGCCGTTGCTCAAACCATGACCCGCTCGCCGACACAGCTGCCACCGGGCCGACAATCACGATCACCGGCGGGCGCAGCGACTCCAACCGGCCGGCCACCTCATCCAACGTGCAGCGCCACGTCGTCTGATCGGGAAAACTACAGCGGCGCACAACCATCGCCGGGGTGTCCGACGACTTGCCGGCCTCGATCAGGGCCCTCGTCCACTCGGGCGCCGTCGTCACCCCCATGTACACGACCAGAGTCCCAGGGAATTGGGCCAGATAGCCGTAATCCAGCGCCAGGCCGGCCTTGTCGTCCGCCTCCTGCCCGGTCACGATGGCGACCGCGGAGGCATGATCCCGGTGCGTTATCGGGACCCCCGCGTAGCTGCCGGCGGCCAGCGCGGCCGTGATCCCCGGCACAATCTCATAGTCGATCCCGTGCCGGCACAGCGTCTCCGTTTCCTCCGCGCCACGCGCAAAGATCGCCGGATCGCCCCCCTTGAGCCGCACGACGGTCTTCCCCTCCCCCGCGTACCGCACAAGCGCCGCGTTAATCTCGGCCTGCGACCACAGACGCGTACGGCCGTGCTGACCCAGGCAGATGCGCTCGGCCCCCGCCGGCGCATGCTGGAGAATGCGAGGATTCACCAGATAGTCGTACAGCACCACATCCGCCCGCGCCAGACACTCGACACCCCGCAACGTGATCAACCCCGGGGCGCCGGGGCCCGCACCCACCAGGTATACCTTGCCAGTTGCTACAGGCTGCTGTTTGCTCATCGCCACCATTGAAGTGATCCGACCCGCGTCGTGCAAGGTGCGGCACCGGCTGGCCCGCCAGCCCCCATAGCCCCCCTCCCCGACCTCTCCAGCCTTGCATAATCGCCCCGCAGTCACGAAGATGTGTAACGACGACTAGACAAACTCGCGTTCATTCGCCATAAAGATTGATTCCGAATCCTGCACCCCACGACAGAGGTAGCTGCCAGATATGCCCAATACGAAGAGTGCTCACAAGCGACTGCGGCAGAGTGAAGAGCGCCGATCGCGCAACCGGTCGGCCAAGACCAGTCTGCGATCTCAAGTGCGGAAGGTCCGCGAGTCGGTGGCGGCCGGATCGATCGATACGGCCCAGGACGCGCTGCGAGTGGCGGCCCGGCGGCTGGATCAAGCGGGTGCCAAGCGACTGATCCATCCGAACAAGGCTGCCCGGCTCAAGTCCCGCCTGTCGAAACTCATCAAGAATTCCAAGAGCGCCAAGCCGGACGCGGCAGCATCTTAGCATACGCGCTACCAGCATACATCGCGGGCGTCGAAAACGGGCCCCTCGACACAGGTGCGTTTGTAGTCCCAGCCGGATTTCTGGCGGATTTTGGCCACGCATGTGAAGCAGATGCCGATCCCGCACGCCATCGGTGTCTCCAACGACACCAGGCAGGGCACCTGGTATCGTGCCGCGATCTGGGCGGCCGTGCGCATCATCGCTTCCGGCCCGCAGCACACGACGCGCAGCGCCGTGGCGGAGCCCGTGGACGGGGCGGCTGCCAGGATCTGCTCGAGCAGTTCGGTCACCAGCCCCCGCTGTCCGGCCGATCCATCTTCGGTCGCCAGTCGCACGTCGACGCCCTGCGCTTCAAAATCGGCGATGCCCGCCATGAACTCGTGTGACTGGGCGCCGAAGCACAGCGTGACCCGCGGCACGGGTACGACGCTTCGCGGAGGCGCTCCGAACTGCTGACGTCCCAGGTGTTCTTTGGCCAGTGTCAGGAACGGCGTCTGTCCGACGCCGCCGGCCACCATCACCAGATGAGTGCAGGGCAGAACGGGGAAGCCGTTGCCCAGCGGTCCCCACAGATCCAGTGGCTGTCCGCGTTCGCAGCGTGCCAGGCGTGTCGTGAACCGCCCTTTGACGTGGTAGATCAGGTCCAGCGCGTGTCCGGCCGCATCCGGTACGACGTCGTAGACAGCCAGTGGCCGGCCGAGGAGCGGGTCATTGCAGCCGCTGAGCCGGACCATCACGAACTGGCCCGGCAGGATCCGGCCGGCAATTTCCTCGCAGTGCAGCCGGACACGATACGTGTCCCGCGCAACCTGGACGTTCTCGGCAATCGCCACCCGGCACTGCCGGGCAGAATCGGCATAGTGTGCGGCATGCAGCGGATTGGACATCAAGGGCGTCTTCTCTTCCCAGAGGCACGTTTCTTGGCCGGGCGCGGCGTGGCAGCGGACCGGGGACGATCGTAGTCGAGCACCACACCAGCTCTGGGCCGACGCGTCTCGGTGCGCGGCACCGCTGGCGGTGCGCCGCTGCCCGCCTGCGCGGTCCGACTCCGACCACCGCTCGCTCCCCGTCCGGCCGCCGGCTTGCGGGCCACGCCGCGCCCGGCAGGCTGGCCCGCACGGCGCAGCCGGCCGCCCCCTTGCCGCGCGGCTGCGGGGCGTGTGTCGGCCAGCGCGCCGTCCGCACGGCCCTGCTTCATCGCCCGTCGCCCGCACGCGCGCAGCTGCTGAACCTCCGCGCTGGTCAAGCGGCGCGCTTCACCGGCGGCCAGGTTGCCCAGCTTCAGCGGGCCGATGGCCACGCGGCGCAGGTGGAGAACCTTGTGCCCGACCCGCGCCAGGATCCGCCGGATCTCCCGGTTCCGCCCTTCCGTCAGCACGATCTCGAGCTCCGCCCCACGCGCATGCCGACCTTTCCCGCGGAGTTGTGCGACGTGGGCCACCCCTTCGGCCAGATGCACGCCCGCGCGCAGCTTCTCGAGCGTCTCCGGCGTAGGAAATCCCAGGACACTGGCGCGGTACGTCTTCGCGATGCCGTAACGCGGGTGCGTCAGCAGGTGGGCCAGTTCACCGTCGTTGGTCACGATGATCAGCCCTTCACTCGAGCGGTCCAGCCGGCCGATGGTGAACAACCGTGCCTCACCAGGCACCAGATCAATCACCCGCATCCGCCGCTCGGGATCCCGGTTGGTGGACACCACACCCGGCGGCTTGTTGACCAGGTAGTAGACGTGTTGCGATCGCGGCAACGGCGTGCCGTCCACACGGATCTCCTGCCGCGCAGGATCTACCCGGGTCCCCAGCTCGGTCACCGTGCAGCGGTCCACCTCCACACGCCCCTCGGCAATCAACACTTCACATTCGCGCCGGCTCGCGATCCCCGCAGCTGCCAGGACCTTCTGCAGACGCTGCCCGCCGCCAACCGGCGCGGGCGAACGGGGGGACTTCGAGCTCGATGCACGGGGCCGCGGCTTGGGAGACATTCGGAGCGCCTACTGGGAGAGCGGGTGGAAGCGGGCGGCCAGGTCGCCCTGCGACCCGGCAACCGCTGCCTGGACAGAACGGAAGCCTACATTGCTCCCATGATAACTGCTCGGTGGCCAGCAGCCCAGGCACGCAAACCACGCCGACCCGGGAGCACCCTCGACCCGCCCCAGGGCACTGACGATCAGTAGGGCGAATACGCCTTGCGGAACAGCCGACTCTTGTCCGAGTCCGACAGCGGCTTCTGATAGTCCTTCGGCCGAGCACCGACCACCTCCGGACCCAGCTCACTGTCCGCGTAGGGGTCAAACACCGTGGCACTGAAACGCTGCTTCTGCGCTGTCCCGGCCGGCGGAAACAGACGCCCGTCCGAACGACAACCGAAGAGACCTGCGCACACCAGGGCAAGTACCGTCCATTTCCAGCCTGTTCGCATAGCCAACGTCCTTGTCCCGTGGTGAGCAACCAGACCGGATTCCTGTAGCTGAGTTCCTGTGCTGCGGTCCCTGTACCGCGGTGTTGGTGCCGCGGTCTTGGTAGCTGGGTCTTCAGTACCTGGGCTCTCGTTCCCCGGCCGTCTGTTGCTCGATCCGGCGCGCCTCGGCTCGGTGCGGGCGGCGGATTATACGGCCGTCGAGCAGTCAGCAGAAGGCGAAATCCACCCAGATTCCGCCCGACCCTGCGGTGCTATCATCGTGAGCATCGACGGCCCGGGCGAGCGAACTTGAACACCTTCCAGTCGGTTCGGGGCAAGTTGTCTGCTTTAGCCAAGGTGGAGAACCCAGCGTGGCCAGCCGATCTGGTCAGGCAAGATGTGTCAGCCCGGCAGATAGATGTCCAGCAATTCCGCAGCGCCCTCCGGCTCCAGCTCCACATCGCCGGCCGCCGATGGGATCAACACCGTCTCTCCGACGCCAATGGGCGCGTCCACCACATCCGGGTCGAGTCGGACCCGGCCCGCCACCGGCACGACGATATGGCATCGGTCATCGCCGCCAATCCGCTTGGGCGTGGCGAAGTTCCAGGCGTCCATCACGAACTTGTCGCCGGCAATCAGGCGGCTCACATGGGACAGCACGGTGGGCCGGGGCGCAACCGGCCGGACGGGCCCCGCCCGGTAATCGACCACCGCCACCGCCTGGCTCACATGCAGCGGTCGCGGCCGGCCATCGGATCCGACGCGATTCCAGTCGAACAGCCGGAACGTGGTATCGCTGGATTGCTGGATCTCGGCCACCAGCAGTCCGGCCCCGAGCGCGTGCACGGTGCCGGCCGGGATCAGGATGCAGTCGCCGGCGACCGGTTCGAAGGCATCCAGGCACTCCTCCGTCCGCCCGTGCGTCACCGCCGCGTCCAGCGCGGCGCGATCGACGCCATCTCGCAGCCCGGCGTAGATCCGGCTGCCCGGTTCGGCAGACAACACATACCAGGCTTCCGATTTGCCGCTGTCCGGCGGATCCAACTGGGCAGCCTGCTGGTCGTTTGGATGAACCTGCACGGACAGGTTCGCCCGCACGTCGAGGAACTTCAGGAGCAGTGGAAAGCAGGCTGGAGGAGGATGCCGCCCCATCAGGTCGCTGCCCAGTTCGCGCATCAGTGTGCTGAGGGTCAGGCCCTGCAGAGGCCCGGCCGTCACCCGGCTCTGGTCGGTTCCATGGTCCACGATCTCCCAGCTTTCAGCAAAGTCGTTGCCGGGCGGCAGCGACTTGCCGAGCACCGTCTCCAGGCGCCGTCCGCCCCAGAGGGCACGGCGGAAGATGGGTTCGAAACGCAGTGGATGGTCTGCCTTCATGTCGGCCTTCCCGCTCCCAGCACGATTGACGGCGGCCCGCTGATTATAGCTCGAACGCGCGGGCGCACAAATCGTCGTAGCTCTCCGGGAGTAGACCGGCCGCCGGCAGCAATCGGGGCATAGAACGCGCAGGGCTTGCTGCGCGGCGTCCCGGCCCGCCACATCGCCGTGCACGCGGCGCGGGGCCGTCGGACGCTGCGAATCTACGTATCCACGCATCCCGCCCCGCCTGCCGGTCGCTTGTCGCGCGCTGGAGCGGCTGCTATGATAGGCTCGGATGGCGGGCCTCCGGGGCGGGCGAGGCGCGCGGTCCACTCACCTGGTACGGCAGCTTCCCCCCGTACGATTCTGCGGATTCTGCGCTGCGGCGCGGAGTATCAAGTTCGCCAGCGGCCTCGGTCTCTGCCCGCGCGGGTAGGCGGGTTTGGGGCCGGCCGGGTCGAGCCGGCGTGTGCCTCCAGCTAAGGGGAACTGCACCTATGTCCAGCAACCGCGAAGAAGACCTGTTCGGAGGGTCGACGATGACCTTCGGCGAACACCTTGACGAACTGCGCGTCGCGCTGTTCCGGTCGTTGATCGGTCTGGTCATCGGCTTTCTGCTGGGTCTGCTGATCGCCAAGTCCGTGGTGCACTGGATCACGGCCCCCCTGGAACGGTCGCTCAACGAACACTACGAGAAAGTGTCGGAGGAGCGTCTGGACCGGCTCTACGGCGAGGAGGTCCCGGTGAACATGTTGGCGTTCATGCAGAAGGAACGGCTGGTATTTGACGAGGTCTACATCGAGCAGGAAGAGCTGCAGCGGTTGGCCGGCGACGCGCCGGCCGGGTTCGCGGGGTTGGCGACCGAGGACACCGACCTGGCGGAGGTCACGCTGCCGCCGCCGAGCCACAAAATGGTCAAGACGCGTCTCTGGCGCCGATCCAGCAACGACGTGCAGGCGCTGAGCACGCAGGAACCGTTCATGATCTGGATCAAGGCGGCGTTCTTCTCGGGCCTGCTGATTTCCAGCCCCTATATCTTCTACCAGCTATGGTCGTTTGTCGCGGCCGGTCTCTACCGGCACGAGAAGCGGTATGTGCACATCTTCCTGCCCGTCAGCTTGGCGCTGTTCTGGGCCGGTGCGCTGCTGGCGTTCTTCTTCGCGTTTGAATACGTGCTCCGGTTCCTCTTCGGCTTCAACCGCCTGCTGGACATCCAGGCTGAGCCACGGATCAGCGAGTGGGTCGGGTTCGTGCTGTTCCTGCCGCTGGGGTTTGGCATCGCGTTCCAGCTGCCGCTCGTCATGTTCTTTCTCAACCGCATTGGCCTGATCTCGGTCGCGGCCTACATGGAGAAATGGCGGATCGCCATTCTGATCATCTTCGTCGTGTCGATGATTCTGACGCCGGCGGATCCGGTCAGCATGATGCTCATGGCGGCCCCGCTCTCGGGACTGTATTTCCTGGGCGTGGCGATGGCGTACTGGATGCCGCGGGGGCGCAACCCGTTCACGGAGATCTACGAACCGTAGCCGCCGTCAGATCGCTTCCGGTCCGCGTTCCCCGGTGCGGATGCGCAGGCAGTCTTCCAGTGGCAGCACGAAGATCTTGCCGTCACCGATTTCGCCCTTCTCCCCCGTGCGGGCCCCTTTGAGAATGGCTTGAATCGTGGGCTCGACGAACTCCTCATTCACGGCGATCTGCAGCTGGACCTTGCGCAGCAGGTTGATGGTGAACTCGTGCCCGCGGTAGATCTCGGTCTGGCCCTTCTGGCGTCCAAACCCCTGGCAATCCATGACGGTCAACCGAAACACCTCCACCTCGGTGAGCGCTGCTTTGACGTCCTCGAGTCGGCTCGGCTGAATGATGGCGATGATGAGCTTCATGGTCGGCCGGGCTCCCGCAGGTTCTCCAGGCTGATGGCTTCAGAATCGGGGGCGGTCCGCCGCGTCAGCGCGGGTGAGAGGCATTTCGGCGGAGCCCTCTCCGCGCGCTGCGGCCGGCGATGCCGCACATCGGTGGGCCAACGTGGCACCGGGCACCATGAATCTAGCCGCAACGCCAGCGGGCCGCAAGCCAGTCGGCCGAGACGTGCAACGCCGTCCCGGCGGTGGCCAGGACGGCGTTGGCACAAGGCGTCACTCGATCAGTCCCCGCGTGGGGGCCCTGGCAGAGCACTCAGTACGTGATCACGGTATCGATCCCGAACAGGAAGGTATCCTGCAGCAGGCTGGCTGCTTCGTAGTCATCCCACCGCAGTTCCGGCCGGATCACCACATTGGCAGCGGGGCGATAGTTCAGGCCCACCGTCAGGTCGACCACTTCCCCGGCACTGCCCTGCGCCGGCCCGTCATTGAGGCGACCGTCCTTGAGCCACTCGAGGCGTGCCCCGGCGGCCCAGCATTCGTTCCACTTGTAGAACAGGTAGTTGTTCAGGCTCAATGTGTCTTCAGTCGTCCCGCACAGCTGGTCGTTGTCCACCAGGTTGCTCTGCAACACGTACGTCCAGCGATCGGTGAAATTCCAGGTGAACAGGAGTGTGTGCAAGTAGCCGTTGGTGTCGCTGCCGGCGGCCAGCGCTGTGTCGTAGCCCGCGTCGCCCCAGGATGTCATATACGAGAAGGCGGCCCGGTCGGTGAGCTGCAGCTTCACACCACCGATGAAGGTGCTGCCCCCGTTGCGTTCGAAACCGGTGTCCCAGCCCGCGGTCCAGCCCCCCAGGACGCTGACGTCATCGGTAACCTTCTGTTCGAGCAGCACGCCGGTGTGCGTGAATGGCTCGCACATGTAGAACTCGAACGCGTGCGAATAGAAGAAGTTGCCGGTGGCCGGCACCACTTCGTAACCCATGATGGTGTAGAAGTGGCCGATCTTGGCCGTCAGGTTGTTATAGCCCAGCTCGGCATACAGCTGCGGAATCGCGCTGCCGTATGCGCCGCCGTTGGTCCAGCCGTAGTCCCAACTGTCCGGGCGATTGCCGAACGCCTGCGTGTCCGGACCGTCCGTGCCATAGACGTAGTCGGCGCGGAACCCCCAGTCGAAGCCGGCCCCCCCGGTATCGACCGCTTTCTCCAGAAAGAACCACTGCTGGTGCAGCTGCACATGGTTGGGATAGTCGTTCATCAGACCATCCCCTTCCCCGTTGGTGCCTTCCGTGTGATATCCAACCTGTGTCCAGAATCCCGCATTAATACCCCAGCGGTTGTCACCACGGAACACCTTGAACGGCGCTGACGATCCGAAGAGATAACAGGTATCGCAGCCATACGCGGGAACGTAGCAGGCTTCGCACGAGTTCGCGGTTTCCACGACCGGCTCGTCGTCCACGGCCAGCTCGTCGTCCACGACCGGCTCGGTCTCCGGCGGGGCGGCTGGTGCATCGCTGGGCGAAGGCTCTTCCTGCAGCTTATTCTTGTTGTAATACCCGTAACCGGCATGCGCCGGGACGTGCGCCAGCGCAGCAGGGCGCAGCGAGGCGGGCTGCCGGAGGGTCTGTGCCCCGAGTTGGCCGGCCGCCAGGGCCCAACCGCACAGGGCCACGAGCACATAGGAAGTGACTCTCATCATCGATACTCCACTTGGGGATGCAGGCGTAGTACAGGCGGGAACGCGTGTGCCAGACACGGCGTACACAGACTACGTGGCGTGGGTGGGGAGGTGCCGCGGCGCACGCGCAATGCGGCCGGGCCCCCGC
>Ga0123333_10000790_pt1 | contig 34250 bp, 28 predicted proteins | sample BioC12SIPDNA_3_FD_89957 | JGI IMG/M metagenome (GOLD analysis project Ga0123333, IMG submission 89957) | Anaerobic biogas reactor microbial communites from Washington, USA - Biogas_R2_B C12 SIP DNA | ecosystem: Engineered > Bioreactor > Anaerobic > Unclassified | place: Washington, USA...
CCACGCCGCCGAGCCGACGACCGTCGTCCTGGTCACGCACGACGTCGACGAGGCGCTCTACCTGGCCGACCGGGTGGCCCTCGTCGGCACCGACCGGCCCGGCGGGGGCGCGGACATCCGCTCGGCCATCACCGTGCCCGGCAGCCGGCCCCGCGACCGCGGGGACGCCGAGCTCGCCGCGCTGAAGGTCCAGCTCCTCGAGGGCCTCGGCGTGCACGCCCAGCACCGCCGCTGAGCCGCGCCCGGGCACCCGACCCGCACCGCCGCGCAGGTGCGCCGAGCACCTCACCCGACCCCACGACATACCGACCCTGGTCCCGGGCGCCCCGCCCACCCACGCCTGAAGGAGAACCCACCATGACCACCAGACGACTCATCGCCCGACTCGCCGCACCCGTCCTCGCCGCCGCCCTGCTGACCGGCTGCGTCGCCGGCGAGGGCTCGGAGAAGGCGGCCTCCGACGGGGCCGCCGACAGCGAGTGGAGCGACGACGAGCTCCACATCGACTTCGCCACCTACAACCCGCTGTCCCTGATCATCAAGGAGAAGGGCTGGCTGGAGGAGGAGCTCGGCGACGACGTCACGGTTACCTGGACCCAGTCGGCGGGCTCCAACAAGGCCAACGAGGGGCTGCGCGCCCACGCCATCGACGTCGGCTCGACCGCCGGCTCGGCCGCGCTGCTGGCCCGCGCCAACGGCTCGCCGATCAAGACGATCCTGCTCTACTCCCAGCCGGAGTGGTCGGCGCTCGTGGCGCCCGCCGGCTCGGACATCGACGAGGTGGAGGACCTGCGCGGCAAGTCCGTGGCGGCGACCAAGGGCACCGACCCTTACTTCTTCCTGCTGCAGGCGCTGGCCGAGCACGGGCTGACCCTGGACGACATCGAGGTGCAGAACCTGCAGCACGCCGACGGCAAGACCGCCCTCGAGCAGGGCAGCGTCGACGCCTGGTCCGGGCTCGACCCGCTCATGGCCTCCAGCGTCAAGGACACCGGGGCCGTGCTCTTCTACCGCAACATCGACTTCAACACCTACGGCTTCCTCAACGCCACCGAGGAGTTCCTGGAGACCAACCCGGACCTCGCGCAGGCCGTCGTCGACGCCTACGAGCGGGCCCGGGTCTGGGCCGCGGAGAACCCCGAGGAGACCATCGAGATCCTCGCCGAGGCCGCCGCGATCGAGCCGGACCTCGCCGAGCAGGTCCTCGTCGACCGCACCGTCCTGGACCTCGACCCGGTCCCCGGCCAGGTGCAGACCGACCTGCTGACCTTCGTCGGCACGATCTTCGTGGAGTCCGGGGACGTCCCCAACCAGAAGGTGGTCGACGAGGCGCTCGCCTCGCTCTACGACACCTCCTTCGCCGACCAGGCCACCGGCGAGCGGGCGGGTGGCTGAGCATGTCGACGGTGACTGACGGCCGCACCGACCTCGCGCGTCCGGACGCCGCCGGGGATGCCCCGGGCGTCCCCGGGGGGCCTGCTGGCGGCGAGTCCGCCGGATCGTCGGCGGGCCCGGCCACAGGGTCGGGCGCACCCCGGCGGCGCCGACGCTGGGAGATCCCGCACCGGGCGTATGCCGTGGGGCTGCTCGGTCTGCTCGTCCCGGCCGTGCTGCTGGCGGCCTGGCACTGGGCCAGCTCGACCGGTGTCTTCGCCGTCTACCAGCTGCCGCCGCCGGCGTCGGTGTGGGAGGCCGGGCTCGACATGTGGTCCCGCGGCGAGCTCACCCACCACGTGGCCATCTCCACCCAGCGGGTGCTCCTCGGCTTCGCGATCGGCGCCTCGCTCGGCCTGGTGATCGGTGCGTTCGTCGGCCTGTCCCGCTGGTCGTCCGTGCTGTTCGCCCCCACCATCGGGGCCTTCCGGGCGGTGCCGTCGCTGGCCTGGGTGCCGCTGTTGATCCTCTGGCTCAAGCTCGGTGAGGACTCCAAGGTCACCCTGATCGCGATCGGGGCGTTCTTCCCGGTCTACACGATGGTCGCCGGCGCCCTACGGCACGTGGACTCGCACCTGGTCGAGCTCGGACGGGCCTACGGGCTGAAGCCGTTGAGCCTGTTCACCCGGATCCAGCTCCCCGCGGTGCTGCCGTCGGTGGTCTCCGGGCTGCGACTCGCCCTGGCCCAGGCGTGGTTGTTCCTGGTCGCGGCCGAGCTGGCCGGGGCCTCGATGGGGCTGGGCTTCCTGCTCACCGACTCCCAGAACAACGGCCGGGTCGACCGCCTGGTCCTGGCCATCGTGCTGCTGGCGCTGCTGGGTAAACTCACCGACTCGATCATCGGCGTGGCCGAGAAGCGGCTCCTGAGGAGATGGATCTGATGTCATCCGGGCAGCGCAGGACCGAGCGCACCTTCGGGTTCCGGACCCGTGCGCTGCACGCCGGGGGCATCCCGGACGCCACCACCGGCGCCCGGGCGGTGCCCATCTACCAGACGACCAGCTTCGTCTTCCAGGACACCGCGGACGCGGCCAGCCTGTTCGCCCTGCAGAAGTACGGCAACATCTACTCCCGCATCGGCAACCCCACCGTCGCCGCCCTCGAGGAGCGCATCGCCTCCCTGGAGGGCGGGATCGGGGCCGTGGCGACCTCCTCGGGGATGTCGGCCGAGTTCATCACCTTCGCCGCGCTCGCCGGCGCCGGTGACCACATCGTCGCCGCGGCCGCGCTGTACGGCGGGACCGTCACCCAGCTCGACGTCACCCTGCGCCGCTTCGGGGTGGAGACCACCTTCGTCGCGGGCACCGACCCGGCCGACTACGAGGCCGCGATCACCCCGCGGACCAAGGCCGTCTACGCAGAGGTGATCGGCAACCCCTCCGGCGAGATCACCGACATCGCCGGCCTGGCCGGGATCGCCCACGCCCACGGCATACCGCTGGTGATCGACGCAACCCTCGCCACGCCATACTTGATCCGGCCCATCGAGCACGGCGCGGACATCGTCATCCACTCCCTCACCAAGTTCCTCGGCGGGCACGGGACCACCCTCGGCGGGGTCGTCGTGGAGTCCGGCCGGTTCGACTGGGGCAACGGCAACTTCCCGTCGATGACCGAGCCGGTGCCCAGCTACAACGGGATCGAGTGGTGGGGCAACTTCGGGGAGTACGGCTTCCTCACCAAGCTGCGGACCGAGCAGCTGCGCGACATCGGCCCGGCGCTGTCGGCCACGGCGGCCTTCCAGCTGCTGCAGGGCGTGGAGACGCTGCCGCAGCGGATGGACGCGCATCTGGCAGGGGCGCGGGCGGTCGCGGAGTGGCTCGAGGCCGACCCGCGCATCTCGTCCGTGTCCTGGGCGGGTCTGGCGTCGCACCCGCACCACGAGCGCGCGGAGCGCTACCTGCCGCTCGGGCCGGGCGCGGTCTTCGGCTTCCGCGTGCGGGGGAGCGAGGAGGTGCCCGCCCGCGAGGTGGGTGCCCGGTTCATCGGGGCGGTGCAGCTGGCCAGCCACCTGGCCAACATCGGCGACTCGCGCACGCTGGTCATCCACCCCGCCTCGACCACGCACCAGCAGCTGTCCGCGGAGCAGCTGGAGGCCGCGGGCGTGGGGGAGGACCTGGTGCGGATCTCGGTCGGGCTGGAGGACGTCGAGGACATCCTGTGGGATCTCGACCAGGCGCTGGCCGAGGCCACCGGGTTGACCCGCGACGGCACGCCGGGGGGTGGCGACGATGAGTGACACCGAGCGCACCTGGGTCGGCCCGGGCGCCCGGGACCGGCTGCGGCTGCTCAACGACACGCGGTCGGTGGCGGTCGTGGGGGCGTCCGACAACCCGGCGCGGGCCAGCTACTTCGTGACGACCTACCTGCTGGCGAGCACCGACTACCAGGTCTACCTGGTGAACCCGCGGGTCACGGAGATCCTGGGCCAGCCGGTCTACCCGAGCCTGGCCGAGCTGCCCGAGGTGCCCGACATAGTCGACGTCTTCCGGCGCCACGACGACCTGCCGACGGTCCTGGAGGAGACCCTCGCCGTCGGCGCGAGGTCGATCTGGCTGCAGCTCGGCAGTTGGCACGAGGGCGTCGCCCACGACGGTGAGGCCGCGGGCCTGGACGTCGTGATGGACCGCTGCCTGAAGATCGAGCACGCCCGCTTCCACGGCGGCCTGCACCTCGCCGGCTTCGACACCGGAGTCATCAGCTCCCGCCGCCCCCAACAATTTTAATAGTGGTTTCGTACGCTTCCCGCCCAAATTGATAGCGGTTTCGTACGCCCTCCACACATTTTCGTAGGGGTTTCGCGCGGCACCCTGCATTTCCCTCGTGGTTTCGTCGGCGAGCGTGTCGAGCGAGACTTATGTCGTGCATCGCCGGGGTCATCACCCTGCTGATGCAGGACATGAGCGCCGAGGTGGGGAAGCCTGCCCTCAGACCCCACGCGCCTGGCACCTCAGGGAGATCGCCGTGGTGGAAGTGGCCGCGAGTCCTGATCCCATCACGTGAGGAGGGCCGGCGATATGACCTTCACAATGTCGGTGTACGAAACCGTGACGAAAATGTGCGGGGGGCGTACGAAACCCCTATCAATTTGTGCGGAGGGCGTACGAAACCGCTATTAATTTTGGTAGCCGAGGTTGGGCGCGAGCCAGCGCTCGGCCTCCTCGAGAGTCCAGCCCTTGCGGGCCGCATAGTCCTTCACCTGGTCGCGGTCGAGCTTGCCGACGGCGAAGTAGACCGCCTCGGGGTGGCTCAGGTAGAGGCCGGAGACCGCCGAGGTCGGGGTCATCGCGCAGTGCTCGGTGAGCTCGATGCCCACCTCCTCGGCGCCGAGCAGCCGGAAGAGCGTGCGCTTCTCGGTGTGGTCGGGCTGCGCGGGGTAGCCGGGGGCCGGCCGGATGCCGTCGTAGTGCTCCTTGATCAGGTCGCCGACCTCGAGCTGCTCGTCGGGGGCGTAGCCCCACAGCTCGGTGCGTACCTTGCGGTGCAGCCACTCGGCGAAGGCCTCGGCCAGCCGGTCGGACAACGCCTGGGCCAGGATCGCGGAGTAGTCGTCGAGGTCCTCCTTGAAGGCCATCGCCAGCTCGTGGGCGCCGTGGATGCCGACCGCGAACCCGCCGAGGTGGTCGCCCTCGGGCGCCACGAAGTCGGCCAGCGCGGCGTAGCGGTTGGTGCGCTGCTTCTGCTGGCGCAGCGTGTGGAAGACCGTCCGGGTCCCGTCCGGCTCGGTGATCTCGATGTCGTCCTGACCCAGGCGCCGAGCCGGCCAGAGAGCCGCCACCCCCCGGGGGGTGAGCAGTCGCTCGTCGATGATCCGCCGCAGCAGCGCCTGCCCGTCGGCGAACAGTGCCCGCGCCTGCTCACCCTGCCGGGGGTCCTCCAGCAGCCGGGGGTAGGTGCCGCGCAGCTCCCACGCCGAGAAGAACGGGGTCCAGTCGATGATCTCGACCAGCTCCTCCAGGGAGGGCTCGACCACGTGGCGCCCGAGCCGGAGGGGGGCGGGCTGACCGGGAGCCTCGACCGCGCGGGTGTCAGCGCGCGCGGAGGCCAGGTCCACCAGCGTGACGTGCTTGCCGCCGTGCCGCTCCCGCAGCTCGGCGAACTGGGCACCCACCCGCTCGGCCAGCTCGGCCTCCCGGTTGATCGCGTCCCCCGCGACGCCCACCGCCCGGCTGGCGTCCGCGACGTAGGCCACGGTGCCCTGGTAGGCCGGGTCGATCTTCACCGCGGTGTGCGCCGCGCTCGTCGTGGCGCCACCCACCAGCAGCGGGGTGGTCAGGCCGCGCCGGGTCATCTCGGTGGCGACCCCCACCATCTCGTCCAGGCTCGGCGTGATCAGGCCGGAGACCCCGATGACGTCGGCGCCCCACTCGGCCGCCGTGTCCAGCAGGGTCTCCGCGGGGACCATCACCCCGAGGTCGCGCACGTCATACCCGTTGCAGGACAGGACGACCCCGACGATGTTCTTGCCGATGTCGTGCACGTCGCCCTTGACGGTGCACAACAGGATCCGCCCCTTGGAGTGCCCACCGGTCTCAGCGGCGGCCGCCTCGAGATAGGGCGTCAGGTGCGCCACCGCGCGCTTCATCACCCGGGCCGACTTGACCACCTGCGGCAGGAACATCTGGCCGCTGCCGAACAGGTCGCCGACGACGTCCATCCCGTCCATCAGCGGGCCCTCGATGACCTCCAGCCCCGACCCGAGCTCCTGGTAGGCCTCCTCGGCGTCCTCCACGACGAAGTCGGCGATCCCGTGCACCAGCGCGTGCCGCAGCCGGTCCGCGACGGGCGCGTCCCGCCAGGCCGCCTTCTCCGCCGAGCCGCCACCGCCGCCTGCCGTCGTCCCCCTGTAGCGCTCGGCCAGCTCCAGCAGCCGCTCGGCCGCGTCCTCGCGCCGGGCCAGGATCACGTCCTCGACGGCCTCCCGCAGCTCCGGCTCGATCTCCTCGTAGATCCCGAGCATCCCGGCGTTGACGATGCCCATGTCCAGGCCCGCCTCGATCGCGTGGAACAGGAAGACCGCGTGCATCGCCTCGCGCACCGCGTTGTTGCCGCGGAAGCTGAACGAGACGTTGCTGATGCCGCCGCTGACCAGGGCGCCCGGCAGGTTCGCCTTGATCCACCGGGTCGCCTCGATGAAGTCGCGGGCATACAGGTCGTGCTCGCTCATGCCGGTCGCCACGGTCAGCACGTTAGGGTCGAAGATGATGTCCTGCGCCGCGAAACCCGCCTCCTCCGTCAGGAGCCGGTAGGCCCGCCCGCACACCTCCTGGCGCCGCTCCAGCGTGTCCGCCTGCCCGGTCTCGTCGAAGGCCATCACCACGACCGCGGCGCCGTAGGCCTTCACGATCGCCGCCCGCCGCAGGAACTCCTCCTCGCCGTCCTTGAGCGAGATGCTGTTGACCACGCCCCGCCCCTGCAGGCAGCGCAGCCCCGCCTCGAGCACCTCCCAGCGCGAGGAGTCGACCATCACCGGCACCCGCGAGATGTCCGGCTCGCCGGCGAGCAGGTTGAGGAAGTGCGTCATCGCCGCGACACCGTCGAGCATCCCCTCGTCGAGGTTGACGTCGATCAGCTGCGCCCCGGCCTCCACCTGCTGCCGGGCGATCTGCACGGCCGCGTCCCAGTCGCCCTCGGCGACGGCCTTCTTGAAGCGCGGGGAGCCGGTGATGTTGGTCCGCTCGCCCACGTTGACGAAGTTGGTCTCCTCGGTGAGCGTGAACGCCTCGAGACCGGACAGACGCAGGTATGCCGTGAGGTCGGGCCGGGTGCGCGGGCTCACCCCGCGCACCGCACCGGCGATGGCCTCGATGTGCGCCGGGGTGGTGCCGCAGCAGCCGCCGACGATGTTGACCATGCCCGCCCGGGCGAAGTCGCCCAGCACCCGCGCCATCTGCTCGGGGGTCTCGTCGTAGCCGCCGAAGGCGTTGGGCAGGCCCGCGTTCGGGTGCACCGACACCAGGCGCGGCGTGCTGGCACTGACCTCGCGCAGGTGCGGGCGCAGGGCCTCCGGGCCGAGCGCGCAGTTCAGCCCGACGGACAGCAGGTCGACGTGGTCGGTCTCGATGGCGGTGGAGACCACGAAGGCCTCCGGGGTCTGTCCGGACAGGGTGCGGCCCGAGGCGTCGGTGATGGTGCCGGACATCATGACCGGCACCCGGCGGCCCAGCTCCGCCCCCACGGTGTCGACGGCGCGCAGCGCCGCCTTGGCGTTGAGGGTGTCGAAGACCGTCTCGATGAGGATCAGGTCGGCCCCGCCGGCCAGCAGACCCCGGGTCTGCTCGGCATACGCGTCGTGCAGCTCCTCGTAGGTGACGGCCCGGAACTCCGGGCGCTCCACGTCGGGGGAGAGGGAGGCGGTGCGGTTGGTGGGGCCGAGCGACCCGGCGACCCACCGGGGGCGGCCGTCCTGGGCGGTGAGCTCGTCGGCGACCTCCCGGGCCAGCGCGGCCCCGGCCCGGTTGAGCTCGGGCACCAGCGCCTGCGTCCCGTAATCCGCCTGCGCGATCGAGGTCGCGGTGAACGTGTTGGTGGTGGTGATGTCGGCGCCGGCCGCGAAGTACTGCCGGTGCACGTCCCGCACGACATCGGGGCGGGTCACCTGCAGCAGGTCGAAGTTGCCGCGGTAGCTGCGGGCCGGGTCCGCGCCCTCGAACCGGAAGTCGTCCTCGGAGAGGTCGACCTGCTGGAGCATGGAGCCCCAGGCGCCGTCCAGGACCAGGATGCGCTCGCGGGCCAGGGTGCGGAGATCCGCGCTGTTCATCGTCTACCTCTCGTGCCACGGCTGTGGACTTTCCGGCCTCGCGGCCGTGCCTGGGGACGGCACCGTCGAGGATAGTGGAGGAACCGAGCAACATTTCCCCGCGGTGCGAGCGTCATTGCGGTTGTGAGGGACAGGAGAGGTGGATGAGGCTCTTCGGCCGGTCGGCCGAGCGGCACGAGGTCGAGGCCTACGTCGAGGGCGCCATGCCCCGGCTCGTGGGTCTGGCCTACGCGATGACCGGTGCCCGGGAGGACGCCGAGGACCTCGTCCAGGACACCCTGGCGACCGTGGTCACCAAGTGGTCACGGATCTCCGGGGCGGAGAACATCGACGCCTACGTGCGGCGCACCATGGTCAACACGCTGATCTCCAAGAAGCGGCGCAAGTGGACCACGGAGGTCGTCTCGCACGAGCTGGTCACCGCGGACACGGCACGACCCGAGGGCGCCGGGGTCGCGCACCGGGTCACCGAGCGCGACGCCGTGCTGGAGCTGCTCCGGCAGCTGCCGGACCGGCAGCGGGCGGTGATGGCGCTCCGCTACTACGAGGACCTCCCGGACGCGCAGATCGCGGCCGCCCTCGACTGCTCCGAACAGGCCGTGCGCAGCGCGGCCCACAACGCGATGAAGACGCTCCGCCGGCTGCTGCCGGCCCGGGAATGGCAGGAGGTCCGGTGATGGCATCACAGGACGGTGGCAGGGGCACGGAGAGCCTGCGGTCGGTGCTGCACGGTGCCGTGGACCGCGAACAGTTCGACTACGACGCCCTCGTGGCGGGGGTGCACCAGCGCGCGGGGCGGATCCGGCGTCGGCGGGCGGTCGCCACCGGCGTGGCGGTGGCCGTGCTCGGCCCCGCGGCAGCCGCCGGCGCGGCCCTGGTGCTGCCCGACATACTCCCCGGTGGTGACTCGACAACCATCGCCCCGGCCACGCGGCCGGACGAGGCGCCGACCACCGCGCCGGCCGACGACGACGCGGTCACCGCGGACCCCACCCCGCCCTGGCAGGACGGCGCCCCGCCGCTGCCGGAGGGTGGCTTCGAGGTCAACGAGGACCTGCCGAACGCCTGGGAGATCCCGGACCCCCGGCCCACCGGGGTCGCCGCGCTGGACGACCTCGGCATGCCGCAGCTGGCCGCTGCCTATCCGCGGACGGTCCCGGTCATGAACCTCATGGTCTGCGACCCCGGCCGCACGGGCGGTGCGGAGCCCGAGGCGGGACTCTCCTTCGACTACTTCACCGACGACCCCGACGACCCGGTCATCAACCTCCAGGTCACCGGGTGGGAGGACAGCGGTGCCGCCCGCGACGGGCTGCTGGACGACGACTACCTCCTGTGCACCTGGTCGCCACGACCCGGAGAGCCGCAGCCGTGGCCGGGGCACGAGGGCGACGACGACCACCTGGTGTTCGCGCCCGAGGGCTCGGACCAGGTGGCGGCCGTCGTGCGTCAGGGCGACTACCTGGTGGCGGTCACCGTGCAGGACACCGGGGCCGCGGAGGACATCGAGCTGGCCCGGGAGATCGCCGGGAAGACCGCCGACAACCTGGAGGCGCTGGACCCCGTGCACGGGCCGGACCAGGGCTGAGGCGGCGACGATGCCCACGCTGTTCGACGAACGGGCCGAGGACGACCTCGCCCGGGACGTCCGCCGGGCGGTCGCCGCCGCCGAGTTCGACTACCCCGCCCTCGTGCGGGAGGTGCACCGGCGGGCCGACCGGATCCGGCGGCGCCGGGTGATCGTCACCGGCGCCGGCGTGCTGGTCCTGGCCCCCGCGGCGCTGGGCGGGGTCTTCCTGGTGCTGCCGAGCCTGCTGCCCAGCGGGATCCCGGCGGTGGACACCCGGTTGGCGCCGGTGCCCGCCCCGTCTGCGCCCGGGCCGGCCAGCCCGTCGGCGCCGGTGCCCGCCACCCCGGAACCCGGGGATCCGCCGTGGCAGGAGGGCGTCCCGCCGCAGGCGGCGTGGTGGGACGGTCCCGAGGAGGACCTGCCGAACGCCTGGGAGATCCCCGACGCCCGGCCCACCGGGATCGAGGGGCTGGACGCCCTGGGCGCGCCGGACTACGCGGCCGACTACCCGTGGATCGTGCCCGTGGAGGGGCTGATGAGCTGTGACCCGGCCCGCACGGGCGGCGTCCAGCCGGTCGCCGGTCGGACCCACGCCTACTCCTCGGGGGGCGTCGAGGCGCTCACCATCCAGGTGACGGGCTGGGAGGACAGCGTGGCCGCCCGCGACGGGCTGGTCGCCGACGGCTACACGCTCTGCTCCTGGGACCGAGCGCCGGGCGAGCCCCTGGCCTGGGCCGGACACGAGGGCGACCCGGACCACCTGCTGTTCCTGCCGCAGGGGGCGGACCGGCCGGCCGCGGTCGTGCGGCAGGGCGACTACCTGGTGGCCGTCACCGGGGGCGACGCGAGCGAGGGGACGGTGCGCCTCGTGGCCGAGGTCGCCGAGAAGACCGCGGCCAACCTCGAGGCGCTCGACCCGCTGCACGGTCGGGACTGACGCGCTGGCCGCCCGCGCCGGCCGCCCCCGCGCGGCCGGGGCTGACAGACTCGGGGTGTGCGCCCTACCGACGTCACCGCGACCTACCGGCTGCAGCTGCACGCCGGCTTCACCTTCGACGACGCCCGCCAGGTGGTGCCCTACGTCGCCGAGCTCGGTGTCTCGCACGTCTACCTGTCCCCGGTGCTGACCGCCGTGCCCGGCAGCCAGCACGGCTACGACGTGCTCGACCACCGCACCGTCGACGCGGAGCTGGGTGGCCGGGACGGGCTGGAGCGCCTTGCCGAGGTCGCGCACGGGGCCGGCCTGGGGGTCGTGGTCGACATCGTGCCCAACCACATGGCGCTCACGGCACCGGAGTGGGCCAACGCCCGGGTGTGGCAGGTGCTGCGGGAGGGGCGCCGGTCGGCCGCCGCGCACTGGTTCGACGTGGACTGGGACGCCCTCGACGGCCGGATCGGCCTCCCGGTCCTCGGTGCGCCCCTGGCCGAGGTGCTCGCGGCCGGGGAGCTCACCCTGGACACCGGACGGGACGACGAGGGCCCGGCCGCTGGCCAGCCGGTGATCCGCTATTACGAGCACGTCTTCCCGGTGGCGCAGGGGACCGGGCCGAACGACGGGGAGGGTGTCGCCGAGGTCCTCGAGCGGCAGCACTATCTGCTGGCCGACTGGCGGGAGGCGGAGTCGGCGCTGAACTACCGCCGGTTCTTCGAGGTCGACTCCCTCATCGGGGTCCGCGTCGAGGAGAGCGACGTCTTCGAGCAGACCCACCGGCTGCTGCTGGACCTCCATCACGGCGGCGTCATCGACGCCTTCCGCATCGACCACCCCGACGGGCTGGCCGACCCCCAGGCCTACCTGCGCCGCCTCACCCGGGCGCTCCTGCCCGGCACCCCGGTCTGGGTGGAGAAGATCCTCGAGGGCGACGAGCGGCTGCCGGAGGCTTGGGAGTGCTCGGGCACCACCGGCTACGACGCGAACGCCGCCCTGCAGCGAGCGCTCACCCCGGCCGCGACGACCGCAGAGGTCGACGCGGCGTGGGAACAGGTGGGAGGCGCTGCGTCGCTCGCGGAGGTCGTGGACGACGCCAAGCGGGGGGCGGTGGAACGGCTGCTGCGGCCCGAGGTCGCCCGGCTGCTCCGGCTGGCGCGGCGTGTGCTGCCTGACCGGGAGAGCGACGACCTGCGCACCGCGCTGTGCGAGCTGCTGGTCGCCGTCGACGTCTACCGGGCCTACGTGCGCCCCGGCCACGACACCGACCCGGTGTCGGCCGACCGCCTGCGCGCGGCGGTCGACCGGGCGGCGACGGCGCTCTCCGGCGACGCGGCCGACACGGTCCGCGCCCTCGGCGCGGTCCTGCTGGCCCCGGACGCCTCCCACGACCCGGTCGCCGCGCGCGACCTGGCGGTGCGCTTCCAGCAGGTCACCGGACCGGTGATGGCCAAGGGCATCGAGGACACCGCTTTCTACCGCTGGCACCGGCTCGCCGCGCTCAACGAGGTCGGTGCCGACCCCTCCGCGGCGCCCGGACCCGCCGCCCTGCTCGAGTGGGCGCACCACCAGGTCGGGCGGTGGCCGCTGGGCATGACCACGCTGTCGACCCACGACACCAAGCGCAGCGAGGACGTGCGCGCCCGGCTGCTCGCGGTCGCGGGCGACGCTGCCGCGTGGCAGGCGTGCACCGACACCTTCGCCGCAGCGGGGCAGGACCACGGCGTGGACGGCCCGACCGCGCACCTGGTGTGGCAGACCGTCCTCGGCGCCGGTGGGGACCGCGGGAGCGGCCAGGAGCTGGCCGAGCAGCGGCTCACCGACTACCTGGTCAAGGCGCTGCGCGAGGGCAAGGAGCACACCGACTGGGTCGCGGTCGACGACGCCTACGAGGCGCGGGTGCTGGGGCTGGCCCGGGCCGCCCTCGCGGACGGCCCGTTGCAGGAGGCGACCGACGCCGCGCTGGCCGCCAACGGCGGCCGGGTGCGTGCCGTCATACTCGCCCAGAAGCTGCTCCAGCTCACCCTGCCCGGCGTGCCGGACACCTACCAGGGGTGCGAGCTGGTGGACCTGTCGCTGGTCGACCCGGACAACCGTCGTCCGGTGGACTTCGCCGACCGCGCCGGCCGGCTGGCCCGGCTCGACGCGGGGGAGCCGCCGCGGGACCTGTCCGACGAGAAGCTGCTGGTCACCGCGGCCGCGCTGCGACTGCGGCGGGAGCGTCCCGCCAGCTTCGCCGGGGACTTCGCACCGCTGGGCCTCGGTGAGCACCTGCTGGGCTACCGGCGCGGGGAGGACGTGCTCGTGCTCACGGTGACCCGGCCCGACGCCGACGGCCGAGCACCCGAGGCGCCCGTCGCCCTGCCCGCCGGCCGCTGGACCGACCGCCTCCGCGGCCACACCCACGAGGGCACGGTGCCCAGCAGCGCCCTGCTGGCCGAACTGCCCGTAGCGCTGCTCGCCCGAACGTAGGACCATGGGGACAACACCCCGGGAGGCGTCATGACCGGAGAGGACTTCGCGGCATATCTGAAGCAGGTGCGGGCCCACCGCGCCGAGTTGCGCGACGCCGTGCGGCGGGTGGAGGACGCCCTCTCCTCCCCGATCGCGCAGGGCGGCGCCTGGCGGACCCGCGTCGCGGTGGCGCTGACCGAGCTGTCCCGCGACTTCGAGGACCACATCCACCTCACCGAGCGGCCCGGCGGGATCTATGACAGCGCCAAGTCCGCCGCGCCCCGGCTCGCCGCCACGGCCGAGCGCCTCGTCGGCGAGCACGTCGGGCTCCAGGAGGCCATCGCCGCGTGCCTCGAGGCCTACACCACCGGACCCGACGACGCCGACCTGGCCACCCTCCGCGAGGGCGCCACCGGTCTCGTCGGGCAGCTCGTGCGCCACCGCCAGCGCGGCGGGGACCTGCTCTACGAGGCCTACGACGTCGACATCGGCGGCCAGGGCTGACCGGCCGCCCGACACCGCCGGTCCCGCCGAGCCCGTGCGACCAGATGGGCGCCGTGCGACGTCCAGGCACGCACACCGCGCCCATCTGGTCGCACGGCGGAGCTGAGATGGCAGGATCGGCCACGTGAGCCTGGGGACCGAGCCGCCGCGGCAGTATGCCGTGTGGGCGCCACACGCCGACCGCGTCGACGTGGTCTGTGGTGGCACCCCGCGCCGGATGGCGGCGGGGGAGCGGCCCGGCTGGTGGGTCGCACCGGTCGAGCCGGGCGACGACGGCCGCTACGCGTTCAGCCTGGACGGTGGTGACCCCCGCCCGGACCCGCGCTCGCTGGCCCAGCCCGACGGGGTCCATGCGGCCTCCGCCCTCCTGGACCTCACGGCATACGACTGGGGTGACGCGGACTGGTCCGGCCGCTCGTTGGAGGGCTCGGTGCTCTACGAGCTGCACGTCGGGACCTTCACCGCGGAGGGGACCTTCGCCGCGGCGATCGAGCGGCTGGATCACCTGGTCGACCTCGGCGTCACCACGGTCACCCTGATGCCCGTCGCGGCCTTCCCGGGGCGGCACGGGTGGGGCTACGACGGGGTTGCGCTGTTCGCGGTGCACGAGCCCTACGGCGGGGCCCGCGGCCTGCAGGAGTTCGTCGACGCCTGCCACCGGCGGGGCCTGGCGGTGCACCTCGACGTCGTCTACAACCACCTCGGGCCGAGCGGCAACTATCTGGGCCAGTTCGGCCCCTACTTCACCGACCGGCACCACACGCCGTGGGGGCAGGCGGTCAACCTGGACGCCCCCGGCAGCGACGAGGTCCGCGCGTTCCTGCTGGACAACGCGCGGATGTGGCTGACCGACTTCCACCTCGACGGGCTGCGGCTGGACGCGGTCCACGCCCTCTACGACGACCGCGCCGAACACCTCCTGGAAGCCCTGGCCACCCTCGCCGACGAGATCAGCGAGCAGACCGGCATACCGCGGCACCTGATCGCCGAGTCCGACCGCAACGACCCCGCCACGGTCAGCCCGCGCGGCCCCGGCGGTGCCGGCGGGCTGGGCCTGGCCGGTCAGTGGGCCGACGACATCCACCACGCGCTGCATGTCGCGCTGACGGGGGAGACGCAGGGCTACTACGCCGACTTCGCGGACCCCGAGGCACTGGCCACGGTGCTCACCCGGACCCCGTTCTTCCATGACGGCACCCGCTCCAGCTTCCGGGGGCGCGCGCACGGGAGACCCGTCGACCTGGACATCACCCCGCCCTGGCGCTACGTCGCCTCGCTGCAGACCCACGACCAGGTCGGCAACCGGGCCACGGGGGACCGGCTGGCCCATGGGCTCACCCCCGGTCAGGCCGCGATCGGGGCGGCGCTGCTGCTCACCGCGCCCTACACGCCGATGCTGTTCATGGGGGAGGAGTGGGGCGCGAGCACGCCCTGGCAGTTCTTCACCGACCACGCCGAGCCGGAGCTGGTCGAGTCGATCCGCACCGGGCGCGCCCGCGAGTTCGCCGAGCACGGCTGGGCGGCGCAGGTCCCCGACCCGCAGTCCCCGGAGACGGTCGCCGCCTCCCGGCTGGACTGGGCCGAGGTGACGGACGAGCCGCACGCCTCCCTGCTGGCCTGGCACCGCACGCTCCTCCGCCTGCGTCGCGACCTGCCCGACCTGCTCGCCACGCCGTTGGACGCCGCGACGCTGAGCCGCGAGGGCGACGTCCTCGTGCTGACCCGCGGCGCCGTCCACGTCGTGGCCAACCTCGGCCGGGCACCTGCCGAGGTGAGCCTGCCCGGCGAACCCGGGGCACGGCATACAGCGGGGTCGTATGCCGGGGCTCACCTCGACGGGGACCGGGTCCACCTGCCCGCCCACTCGGTGATCGTGCTCGCCGCGCGTACGGTGGAGCGATGAGGTTCCACAAACCGGTGCCCGTGCCGCCGGAGTCGATCGACGCCAGCACCCCGGGTCCGGACCAGCTGGAGGTGGCCGAGATGGCCCACCGCAGCGCGGCGGTCCTGGTGGACCGCGGCCGGGCCAGCGACGACCCCGCCCTGCGGGACCGGCTGGTCGACCTGCCGCGCACCGTCGGCCTGGCGACCCTCGCCGAGGTGTGGTCGGAGCGGCCCGCGCGCACGCTCCCGGGTGCCCTGTGGCGCCTCTACGTGCTGCACGAGTGGGTCCAGCGCTCGCCGGAGCTCGTGGCCCGCGCGTTCAGCGCCGGCGCCGGGCACGCCGAGGTCTACCGGGTCATCTCCGGGGTCGTGGAGCCGCCACGGCCCGAGGACCTGCGGGAGCTGACCCAGCAGATTCTCACCGGCGTCTTCGACGGCGACCTCGACGTGGCGCTGGAGCGGGCGGCGGCGTTCTGCCACGTGACCGCCACCGGGCTGGCCGTCCTCGACGGGGACGACCCCGAGGATCCCGAGGAGCCGGCCCGGCTGCGGCGCGCCGCCCGGCTGCAGGAGACCGCGGCCGACCTGCAGGCCTGTGCCCGGTTGTGGCTGCGCGGCGACCTGCACTGACTGACCCGGTCGGCCGACGCGGCCCTGCGCCGTTCTGACCTGGGCATTCGTCCGCCCCTGCACGATGGGGAACAGATCCGGGCCGGCAGCCGTTAGTCTCTCCGTGTGTGCCGGGCCGCGGCAGCCCCGGGCTCCAACATTCGCCGCCACGAGCGGCCACGCGCCGAGAGGCGCTCCCGGCCCGGCACACGACATCCCCACACCACCCCCTCTTGGTTCGCCCCGCGCCCGGCGGACCGGGACGTTCCGTGTCGCCCGCATGACCTGTTGGGGAACAGGACCTTTCGCGTAGTCTGCAGGCGGCTGCGTAGCATGTGGCCAGCGACGGCGGCCCACCCGTCGCACAGGCCGAGACCCGGGAGTGACGCGTGCGCCTTCGCTTGACCCCCAGGAGCGGTTCGGTGATCGAGGCACTCACCGGCCTGGCCTCCCTGGTGCGTGACGGCGCCGTGACGATGCGCGACAGCCTGGGGGCCACCAGCCTGGGCCGGGCCCGGGAGCTCGAGCGGCTGCGTGCCCTCGGCGGCGAGGCGGCACAGGCCCGCCAGCGCATCGTCGACCTGACCCGCGACGCGTTCGTCACCCCCTACGACCGTGGCGACATCCACCTCCTGGCCGTGACGCTCACCGACTGCCTGGCCCACCTGGAGCGGGTCGTCGACGGCGGGATCCGCCACCGCATCGAGGAAGCGCCGGACGGCATGGCCGACCAGATCGACCTGCTCGTGCGCATGGCCGAGCTGACCGCGAACGCCATGCCGCGGCTGCGCAGCCTGGACGAGGTCGCCGACTACCCGGCGGAGATCAGGCGCCTGGCGACCCAGGCCCACCGGGTGCGCACCGAGCTGCTGACCGAGGACCTGGCGACCGGGTCCGATCCCCTGCTGGCGCTGCGGAGCGTCGTCGTGAACGGTGACCTGGCCCAGGCCGTGCGCGCCTTCGAGCAGATGGCCGCGGGCGTCGAGGGCATCATCGTCAAGGAGTCCTGAGCGGTGGACTGGCTCCCGGCGGCCGTCGTCATCGCACTCGCGCTGATCTTCGCCTTCACCAACGGCTTCCAGGACGCGTCGAACTCGATCGCGATGGTCGTCGCGACGGGGTCGCTGAGCCCGCGCCTGGCGGTGTCCATGGCGGCTGCCCTGGGGCTGTTCGGAGCGTTCCTGGGGGAGGGGCTGGCCACCAGGTTCGGCACGGCGATCATCGACCCGCCCGGCGGAGGGGTCGGGCTGACGATCATCGGCTCGGCGCTCGTGGCGGCGATCGCGTGGGACGTGGTCACCTGGTGGTTCGGGATGCCGACCTCCAGCACGCACGCGCTCCTGGGCGGCCTCACCGGGGCCTCGCTGGCCGCGGGGACGACGGTGCTGTGGGACGGCATCTGGACGGACGTGGCGCTGCCGATGCTGCTCTCACCCGTGCTGGGCCTGCTGCTGGCCTATCTGGGCATGCGGATGCTGGCCAGGTTCGTGGGCGACTTCGCCCGCCGCCGCATCGGGCGCGACATGCGCCGTGCCCAGGTGGCCACCGCCGGCGCCGTGGCCCTCGGCAACGGGCTACAGGACGCGGCCAAGACCATGGGTGTGATCGTCCTGGTGCTGACCGTCAGCGGTCACCGCACCGGCTCGGGCGTCCCGTGGGAGGTCATGGTCGGGGCCGCCGTCGCGATGGCCGCCGGGACGTATGCCGGGGGCTGGCGGATCGTGCGCACGCTCGGCCGCAGGATCATCTCACCCGCCCCTGACCCGGCCCAGGGCACCGTGGCCCAGTCGGCGACGGCGGCGATCCAGTACCTGGCCGGTGCGCTGCACGTCCCCGTCTCCAGCACGCACACCGTGACGGCGGCGATCGTGGGGGCCGGGCTGACCGGACGCCGGTCGGCGCTGCGCTGGGACGTCATCACCCAGGTGTTCGCGGTGTGGCTGGTGAACTTCCCCGCCACGGTCGTGCTCAGCGCCCTGCTCTTCCGGGTGGCCATCGCCCTCTGACCTGGCCTGTTCGTGACGTAGCCCACACGCTTACGTCGCACATTCAAGGGTCGTTCACGTCGAGTTCACCCAGCACGCCCGATCGGGTCACGTCTCGTGCCTACGGTTCCTGAAGGTCGGCAACGACGCCAGCACGCCGGACTGCCGGACGCTGCAGGTCGCGTGCCACCTTTCACCCCCTCACATCGAGAGAGGCAACACAACCGTGAAGCTCAACCGCTTTGGCTCGACCGTCGCGATCGCGATGGCAGCATCCCTGGCCCTGTCCGCGTGCGGTGACGACAACCCGACGCAGACCGACGACCCCACCTCGGAGGCGGCAGACGAGAGCCCGGCCGACGAGGGCACCGAGGACGAGGCGGGCGAAGACGACGCCGCCGACGAGACCGGCGAGGAGACCGAGGCCGCGGGGGCGGAGCTGTCGGGCACGCTGGCCGGTGCCGGCGCGTCCTCCCAGGACTCCGCGATGGCCGCCTGGATCGCCGGCTACAACCAGGACCAGCCGGGGGTCACCGTCAACTACGACGGCGTGGGCTCCGGCGGTGGCCGTGAGCAGCTGCTCGCCGGCGCCGTCGGCTTCGCCGGCTCCGACGCCTACCTGTCCCCGGACGAGCACGCCGCCTCGCAGGAGTTCTGCGGGCCCGGCGGTGCGATCAGCATCCCCGTCTACATCTCGCCGGTGGCCATCCCCTACAACCTGCCCGGCGTGGACACCCTGAACCTCTCCCCGAGCGTGCTGGCCCAGATCTTCAACCAGCAGATCACCACCTGGAACGACCCGGCGATCGCCGAGATCAACCCCGACGCCGACCTCCCCGAGACCGAGATCACCGTGGTCAACCGCTCGGACGAGTCCGGCACCACGGAGAACTTCATGGAGTACCTCTCCGCGGTCGCGGCGCAGGACTGGGAGTACGAGGCGGACAAGGTGTGGCCGGTCGCCGGCGGCGAGGCCGCGCAGGGCACCTCCGGGGTCATCGAGGTCGTCGGTGCGACCGAGAACGCGATCGGCTACGCCGACGCCTCCGCGGTGGGTGCCCTGAGCACCGCCCTGATCGGCGTGGGCGACGAGTTCGTGGCCTTCTCCCCGGAGGCCGCCGCCAAGGTCGTGGACGCCTCCGAGTCCGCCGACACTGGTGTCGAGGGTGACCTCGCCCTGGACCTGGCACGCGACACCACCGAGTCCGGCGCCTACCCGATCGTCCTGGTCTCTTACCACATCGTGTGCACCACCTACAGCGATGCGGCGCAGGGCGAGCTGGTCAAGGACTTCGTCGGCTACGTCATCTCCGAGGAGGGCCAGGCGGCCTCCGCCGAGGCCGCCGGGTCCGCCCCGATCTCCGAGGACCTGCGCACCCTGGCGCAGCAGTCCCTGGACGCCATCAACGCCGGCTGATCGGACCTCCACTGCACACCACGACGAACGCACTGACGCGACGGTTGCCGCAGTTCCGCGGCAGCCGTCGCATCGGCGCGACCGGGACCGGTTGCGCCAGGCAAGGAATGAGATGAGCGAGACAATCACCCGGGCGCCCCGGCGCAGCGGCCCCGCCCGCCGTGTCGGAGACGTCGTCTTCAGCGGCACGTCGCGGGCCTCGGCACTGCTGATCCTGGTCATCCTGGCCGGGGTGGCGATCTTCCTGACGGTCGAGGCGCTCCCGGTCTTCACCTCCGGGTCGGCGGACATCACGGGCGGCGAGGGGTTCTTCTCCTACGTCTGGCCGCTGGTCGCCGGCACGGTCATCGCCTCGATCATCGCGATGGTGGTGGCGACCCCGATCGCGGTCGGCATCGCCCTGTTCGTCTCGCACTACGCCTCGCGCCGGATCGGGCAGACCATCGGGTTCGTCGTCGACCTGCTCGCCGCGGTGCCCAGCGTCGTCTTCGGCATGTGGGGCATGCAGGTCTTCGCACCCAAGCTGGTGCCGTTCTTCGGCTGGCTGGAGGACAACCTCGGTTTCCTGCCGTTCTTCGCCGACGGCTCCGCGACGGGCCGGACCCTGCTGACCGCCGCCCTCGTGCTGGCGGTGATGATCCTGCCGATCATCACCTCGGTCTCCCGCGAGGTCTTCGTGCAGACCCCCCGTCTGCACGAGGAGGCCGCGCTGGCGCTGGGTGCCACCAAGTGGGAGATGATCCGCACCGCGGTGATCCCGTTCGGCACCCCCGGCGTCATCGGCGGCACCATGCTCGGGCTGGGCCGGGCGCTCGGCGAGACGATGGCCGTGGCCATCATCCTCTCGCCCGGGCCGTTCACCTGGAACCTGATCGGCACGGGCAACAAGACGATCCCCTCCGAGATCGCGCTGAACTTCCCCGAGGCGGCCGGCCTGCGGCTCTCCGAGCTGATCGCGGCCGGGCTGGTCCTCTTCGCCCTCACCCTGGCGGTGAACCTCATCGCCCGCTGGATCGTGGATCGCCGGTCCGAGTTCTCAGGAGCCAACTGATGAGCACCCCGACCCAGGAACGCACCACCGGCCCGCGGATGGACCACGAGCTGGACCACCTGCGCGGCGTCGTGCCCTCGCCGGTGCGTCCGGCCCCGCCCCACCTGAGCCTGATGGTGCTCGGGGGTGCGGTGCTGGCCACGCTGCTCCTGCACCTCGCGCTCGGCAGATCGCTGGTGCTCTCCGTCGTGATCGGCTACCTGCTCTACGTCGTCGGCGTCAACGTCGCCTACCGGCTGACGGCCGGGGCGCGGGTGGCCACGGACCACACGATGCGGGCACTGATCTACGGGGCGTTCGTGCTGGCGATCATCCCGCTGATCTCGCTGCTGTGGACCGTCGTGGAGAACGGCGGCGCCACGGCGCTCAACCCCGACTTCCTCCAGCAGACGATGAACGGTGTCACCGGGGTGCACGACAAGGCCTACGTGGAGGACGGCGCCCCGATGGTCGGCGGTGCCTACCACGCCATCATCGGCACCCTGATCATCACCGGCATCGCGGCCCTGATCTCCATCCCGGTCGGCCTGTTCACCGCGATCTACCTGGTGGAGTACGGCGGCCTGAACCGCCTCTCCCGGGCCATCCGGTTCCTGGTCGACGTCATGACCGGCATCCCCTCGATCGTCGCGGGCCTGTTCGCCTTCGCCCTGTTCGGCGTCCTGTTCGGCGTGGGCACCAAGAACGGTGTGGCGGGTGCCGTCGCCCTGTCGGTGCTGATGATCCCGACCGTGGTCCGCAACAGCGAGGAGATGCTGCGGATCGTGCCCAACGAGCTGCGCGAGGCAGCCCTGGCGCTGGGCGTGCCGAAGTGGCGCACCATCGCCAAGGTGGTCCTGCCGACGGCGGCCTCCGGGCTGGCCTCGGGCATCACCCTGGCGATCGCCCGGGTGATCGGGGAGACGGCGCCGCTGCTGGTGGCCGTCGGCTTCACCCGGGTGCTCAACGTCAACCCCGCGGACGGCCCGATGAACAACCTGGCCCTCTACGCGTACTACATGTTCACGCGACCGCTGAACCCCGGCTACCGGGACCCGAGCATCGAGCGGGCCTGGGCGGCCGCGGTGCTGCTGGTGATCTGCGTGATCGCCCTCAACCTGCTTGCGCGACTGATCGCCAAGTTCTTCGCCCCGAAGACGGGGAGCTGACCCTCATGGAGAAATCTGACATGTCCAAACGGATCGACATCAACGACCTCAACATCTTCTACGGAGCCTTCCACGCGGTGAAGGACGTCACCATGGCCATCGAGCCCAAGACGGTCACCGCGTTCATCGGTCCCTCCGGGTGCGGCAAGTCGACCTTCCTGCGCACCCTGAACCGGATGCACGAGGTGATCCCCGGCGCCCGCGTCGAGGGCGAGGTCAGCATCGACGGCCGGAACCTCTACGGGCGCGGGGTCGACCCGGTGGACGTGCGCCGCGAGGTGGGCATGGTCTTCCAGCGGCCCAACCCGTTCCCCACGATGTCCATCAAGGAGAACGTCCTGGCCGGCGTGCGGCTGAACAGCAAGCGGCTGTCCAGCGGCGCCGCCGACGAGCTGGCGGAGCGGTCGCTGCGCGGCGCGAACCTGTGGAACGAGGTCAAGGACCGCCTGGACAAGCCCGGCTCGAGCCTGTCCGGCGGCCAGCAGCAGCGGCTGTGCATCGCCCGGGCGATCGCCGTCCAGCCCCAGGTGCTGCTGATGGACGAGCCCTGCTCCGCCCTGGACCCGATCTCCACGCTGGCCATCGAGGACCTGATCAACGAGCTCAAGTCCGACTACACCGTGGTGATCGTGACCCACAACATGCAGCAGGCCGCCCGCGTCTCGGACCGGACCGGCTTCTTCAACCTGGAGGCCACCGGGCAGCCGGGTCAGCTGGTCGAGTTCGACGACACCCAGAGGATCTTCAACAACCCCGCCCAGCAGGCCACCGAGGACTACATCTCCGGCCGTTTCGGCTGACCGGTCGCGGGGCGGGAGCCCGAGCGGCGCGGCCCCTACACTCTGGCCATGACCTGGCTCGAGGTGGGCGCCTCCGCGTGGATCGTGCTGGAGACGGGCCTGAAGCTGTATGCCGTGGGGACGGTCCCCGAGAACCGTCGCCCGGCGTCCTCCTCGGCCTGGCTGCTGCTGATCCTGTTCCTCCCGCTGATCGGCTTCCCGCTCTACTGGCTCATCGGCAGCCCGTGGGTGCGGGGCCGGCGGCACGAGGTGCAGGCCGGCGCCAACCGGCTGCTCGCCGAGATCAACGCCGACCTGCCCCGGCTGCCCGCCGGCGTGAGCGTCACCGACGGGCTCGCCTCGGTGGTGACCATGAACCGGCGGCTCACCGCACTGCCCTGCGTCACGGGCCGCGACGAGGGGCTCTACGGCGACACCGGGGAGTTCTTCGCGGCCCTCTCCGGGGCCATCGACGCGGCCACCGACCACGTCCACCTCGAGTTTTACATCGTGGCCCGGGACGCCGAGACCGAGCCGGTCTTCCGGGCCATGTTCGAGGCCGTCGGGCGCGGTGTGCAGGTGCGCCTGCTCCTGGACCACCTCGGCTCCCGCAAGTACCCCGGCCGCGCGCAGATGCAGCAGGCGCTCACCGACGGTGGCGTGCAGTGGCGCCACATGATGCCGATCGACCCGCTGCGCGGGCGGTGGCGACGTCCCGACCTGCGCAACCACCGCAAGCTCATGGTCGTCGACGGGACCGTCGGGTTCGTCGGCTCGCACAACCTGATCGGCGCGGCCTACGGCAGTGCCGCCAACGAGAAGATCGGCCGGCGCTGGAAGGACCTGAGCATGCGGGTCACCGGGGACGTGGTGAGCTCCCTGCAGTCGGTCTTCCTGACCGACTGGTTCACCGAGACCGGAGAGCTGCTGGACCGGACGGCATACCTCCTCGACCAACCGGACCTGCTGCCCGGCGACCGGGCCAACGCCATGCAGGTGGTGCCGTCGGGCCCGGGGTTCCCGACCGAGCCGAACCTGCGGATGTTCACCGCCCTGGTCAGCCTGGCCACCGAGAAGATCTCGATCACCAGCCCCTACTTCGTCCCCGACGACTCGCTGCTGGCGGCGATCACCTCGGCGGCCTACCGCGGAGTCCGGGTCGAGCTGTTCGTCGGCGAGCAGGCCGACCAGTTCCTCGTGGGCCACGCCCAGCGGTCCTACTACCGCGCGCTGCTCACCGCCGGGGTCGTCATCCACCTCTACCCGGCGCCCACCGTGCTGCACGGCAAGTACCTCACGGTGGACGACGAGGTTGGGGTGATCGGCTCCTCCAACATGGACTTCCGGTCCTTCGGCCTGACCTACGAGATCATGCTCATGGGTTTCGGCGGCAGCATGGTCTCGCGGCTGCAGGCCAACGACGACGAGTACCGCGCGGTGTGCCGGGAGCTGACGCTGCAGGAGTGGGACGCCCAGCCCTGGTACTCCCGCTACATCGACAACGTGTGCCGCCTCACGGCGGCGCTGATGTAGCGCTCAGGCGGGCGGCCGGTGCCGCTCGACGTGGACCACCGTCGCGTCGGGCCCGGTGCCGGCCACGTGGACGGCCAGCACCTCGCCCTTGTCCATCCCCTGGCGGGCCAGCCTGTTGAGCACCCTGGCGGACCGGCCGGCCGGGGCGTGCCCGGCGAGCGTCGTCAGGAGGTCGGGCAGCACCGGACCGTGCGTGCACAGGGCCGTCCCGGCGCCGCGGGCCAGCACGGCCGCCAGGTGCTTGGCGGCCTTCTCCGGGGAGGCCTCGAAGCCCTCCTCCGACAACCCCTTGCGGGTGGTCAGCCGCAGACCGGACTCCGCGGCATACGGAGCCAGTGTGTCGGCGCACCGGGCCGACGGTGAGCTCAGCAGGTGCTCGGGGTCGTAGGCCGTGAGCAGCGAGATCATCCGCCGCGCCCGGCGGCGTCCCGCCTCGGTGAGCGGGCGGTCCGGGTCCTCGCCGGACCAGGACCCCCGGCCGACGGCCTTGGCGTGTCGCACCACCAGCAGGGTCCAGGTCGCCAGGTGCCCCTCGGCGTGGGCGTCGACCGCGGCGTCCAGCTGCTCCCGGTCGCGCCGATAGGTCAGCGCCTCCCTGGCCTCCTGCGCCCCCAGCCAGCGCACCTCGTCGATCTCGTGCTCGAGGTGCCCGTGGCCACCGGTCACGCTCCCGGCCCAGTAGCGAACCTGCTTGAGCTGGGCGCGGCCGTCCTTGGTGCCCAGGCCGTACCACGACGTGGGGAGCGGCAGCCCGAGCCGCACCCGGAGGCCGGTCTCCTCGAGGGTCTCCCGGGAGGCCGCGACCGCCCACTCCTCACCGACCTCCAGCTTGCCCTTGGGCCAGGACCAGTCGTCGTACTGCGGCCGGTGCACGAGCGCGAACTCCAGGACACCCTCGCGCAGCCGCCACGGGAGGACCCCCGAGGCGCGCACGAGCACCGCACGTTCGGTCTGCGTCGCCACCGTGCGCGGGCCCTCAGCGGCGCCGGCCCGGCCGGCGGCGGGCGCGGTAGGAGTCGATGAGCTCGGACTGGATGTCGACCAGCGGGGTGCCCTCGGCGGACAGGTGGTGCCGGTGCCACTGGCCGCCCGGCTGCAGGTGCCAGCTGGAGATCTCGTCGGAGAAGGCGCGGTCGAGCAGCGTGCTGAGGGTCTTGAGCTGCTGGGGGTCGGTGATCGACACCAGGGCCTCCACACGCCGGTCCAGGTTGCGGTGCATCATGTCGGCCGAGCCGATGTAGACCGTAGCGGACTTGCCCCGGCCGAACGCGAAGATGCGCGAGTGCTCCAGGAAGCGTCCCAGGACCGAGCGGACGCGGACGGTCTCGGACAGGTCGGGCACCCCGGGGCGGATGGCGCAGATCCCCCGCACCCACACGTCGACCGACGCACCGGCCATCGAGGCCCGGTAGAGCGCGTCGATGACCGCCTCGTCCACGATCGAGTTCACCTTGAACCGGATCATGCCGTCGGCCCCCTTGGCGGCCTCGGCATCGATCAGCTCGATGAGGCCGGAGCGCACCGAGCGCGGCGCCACGAGCAACCGCTTGAACTTGGACTTCGGGGCCATGCCGGACAGCTGGTTGAACAGCCGCGTCAGGTCTTCCCCGATGGTGTCCTCGCAGGTGAGCAGTCCGAAGTCCTCGTACAGCCGCGCCGTCTTCGGGTTGTAGTTGCCGGTGCCGACGTGGCAGTAGCGGCGCAGCCCGCCCTCCTCCTCGCGGACCACGAGGCACAGCTTGGCGTGCGTCTTGAGCCCGACCATGCCGTAGACCACGTGCACGCCGGCGTGCTCCAGCTTGCGGGCCCAGGAGATGTTGTTCTCCTCGTCGAACCGGGCCTTGATCTCGACGACGGCCAGCACCTGCTTGCCGTCCTCGGCGGCGTCGATGAGGGCGTCGATGATCGGGCTGTCGCCGCTGGTGCGGTAGAGGGTCTGCTTGATGGCGAGGACCTGCGGGTCGTTGGCCGCCTGCTCGATGAACGCCTGCACCGAGGTCGAGAACGAGTCGTAGGGGTGGTGGAGCAGGATGTCGCCGGAACGCATCGCCCGGAGGATGTTGCCGGGGGCGGCGCTCTCGACGGGTGCCAGCGTCGGGTGGGTCGTGGGCACGAAGGGCGGGTAGCTGAGCTCGGTGCGGTCCAGGTCGGCCACCGTGTTGAGCGCGGTGAGGTCCAGCGGTGAGGGCAGCCGGTAGACCTCCGAGGGCTGGACCCGCAGCTCACGCGTCAGCAGGTCCAGCACGTGGTCGTCCATCTCGGACTCGACCTCGAGCCGCACGGGCGGGCCGAACCGGCGCCTGGTCAGCTCCTTCTCCAGCGCGGTCAGCAGGTTCTCGGCGTCGTCCTCCTCGACCTCCAGGTCCTCGTTGCGGGTGACCCGGAAGGTGTAGGTCTCGTGCACCTCCATGCCGGGGAAGAGGTACTGCAGGTGGTTGCCGATGAGCTCCTCGAGCAGCACGTAGCGGGTGGCGTAGAGCCCGTCGTCGCTGGGCAGCTCGATGAAGCGGGGGAGCAGCGGGGGGACCTTGACGCGCGCGAAGTGCTCCGCCCCCGTCTGCGGGTTGATGAGGATGACCGCCAGGTTGAGGGAGAGCCCGCTGATGTAGGGGAACGGGTGTGCCGGGTCGACGGCCAGGGGCGTCAGCACCGGGTAGACGGTGCTGCGGAACATCTCACCGAGCGACTTCTGCTCCTTGCCGGTCAGCTCGTCCCACCGCACCAGGGTGATGCGCTCACGCTCGAGGGCGGGGGCGATCACCTCCCGGTAGAGCCCGGCGTGCCGCTCCATCAGCTCGTGGGCGCCGCGCGAGATCTCGTCCAGCACCTCGCGCGGCTCCAGCCCGGAGGCCGAGCGGGTCGCGATGCCGGTGGCGATGCGGCGCTTGAGCCCGGCCACGCGCACCATGAAGAACTCGTCGAGGTTGCTCGCGAAGATGGCCAGGAACCGGGCCCGCTCCAGCAGCGGGACGTCCGGGTCGGCCGCCAGCTGCAGCACCCGCTCGTTGAACTGCAGCCAGGAGACCTCGCGGTCCAGGAACCGGTCGCCGGGCAGCAGCTCGTCGTCGCCGTCGCCGGCCGCGGAGCCGGGCGACGCGGCGCTGATGAACCGGCCGTTGGCCGCCCGGGGCCGCTGCGCCCGGATCGTGGGCAGCGGGACGACCGACGAGGACTCCACGATGTCCGGGAGCGACCGGGGACTGGTGGTCATGCGACCAGTCTGCCACCAGTGATGGGTGGGGCGGAGGGGAGCCGGGCGGTTCAGGCGGGGCCGCTGGTCGCGGCATACATGACGTCGATCGCCGACCGCTCGAACCCGAGCCGGTGGTAGGTCGCGAGCGCGGGTGCGTTGTCGCCCTCGACGTAGAGCGTGGCGCTCGCCAGGCCCCGGTTGCGCAGGTGGTGCAGGCCCACGAGGGTCACCACCTTGCCCAGCCCCCGACCCTGGTATGCCGGGTCGACCCCGACGACGTACACCTCACCGGAGGCGGGCACGCTGTGACCCGGCTCCGCCGGCTCCACCTTGGTCCAGTGGAAGGCCGCCAGGTCGGTCCCGTGCTCGATGAGCAGGAACCCGTGGGGGTCGAACCACGGCTCCTCGGTCCGGTCCCGCAGGTCCCCGAGCGTCATCCGGCCCTGCTCCGGGTGGTCGGCGAAGGCGCGGGCGTTGACCCGCAGCCAGCGCTCCTCGTCGCGGCCGAGCTCGAAGCTGCGCACGGTGAACCCCTCGGGCAGCGTCACGTCCGGCAGCTCGGACCACTCGCCGCGCAGCGGGCGGGTCATCTGCCACAGCTGGCGGACGGGCGCGAGGTCCAGGCTGGAGAACAGGTTGCGGGCCGCCGGCAGGTCCCCGTGGGCCCAGAACCTGGTGGTCGGCCACCGCCGCAGCACCTCCTGCGCCAGGGCGCGGCCGTGCCCGGCGTGCCGATGGTCGGGGTCCACGACGATCTCGGCCGACGGGGGGTCGGTCAGCTCGACGTGCGCGTAGGCGATCACGCCCGGTCGCGGCGCGTCCGGCTGCTCCTCGATCAACAGGTGGCTGGTGGCGCTCTCGCCGGCCGGTGATCCCGGCAGGCGGCGCACGTCGAGGACGGTCTGCTCCGACAAGGGGCGCACGCCGTCGTGGGTCGAGGCGCGCACCGCCATGGCGAGCACGTCCGCGGACTGGGCCGGTTCCAGGTGCGCGTCGGTCACGGTCGGCTGCATCGGCCTATTCCATCACGTCACTGTCGGGAGCCGGGCGGGACGGTCGGGCGAAGCGGTAGCCGACGTTGCGGATCGTGCCGATCAGCGACTCGCGTTCGGGGCCGAGCTTGGCCCGCAGCCGACGGATGTGGACGTCCACCGTGCGGGTGCCGCCGTAGTAGTCGGTGCCCCACACCTCGTGCAGGAGCTGCTCACGTGTCACGACCCGCCCCGGGTGGCTGGCCATGAACTTCAGGAGCTCGAACTCCTTGAAGGTGAGGTCGAGCGGTTCCCCGCCCGCGCGCACCGTCCAGCTGGCCTCGTCGACCTCGACGTCGGCGACCCGGATGGGGCTGGTGGCCGTCGTCGGGGTGTCGACGCTGGTGCTCGCGGGGGTTGACGTCGCCCGGCGGAGCCGGGTCGCCAGCTCGGCGGGTCCGCAGCCGACCAGCACGAAGTCGGTGATCGGCCACTGGTCGTCCAGGGCCACCAGCCCGCCGTCGGCGAAGATGGCGATGACCGGGCAGTCCAGCTGCATCGTGTCGATCGTGCGGGCCACGGTGCGAGCCTGGACCAGCGCTCGGGTCGCGTCGAGGAGGACCAGGCCCGGGGGAGGGCCGGTGAGCAGCTCCGCCGGGTCCAGGTCCAGGACCCGGAGCCGGTGGGGGAGCAGCTCGAGCGCGGGCAGCACGCTGACCGGGGCGTCCGGGGCGCCACCGGGCGTGAGCAGTGCCAACTCGGCCACGCGCACAGGATAAGCGCCACCGGAGCCCCACCGGGCGCGTGGTGTTGCGTCTCACAGGCCCACCGGGCGCGTGGCGTTGTGGTGTGGGCGGCCACCGGGCGGCACGGTGTCGCGTCGCGTGGATCCTGGGTCGCCGCGCCGTGCGTTCGGTCACCCGCAGGACCGCCACGCCGTGCGCTCGGTCACCCGCAGGACCGCCACGCGGTGCGCTCGGTCGTGAGGGGGTGGGTGGCTGATGGCACGATGGGGCCTGTGCCGAACCGCCGAGCCCTGCTGCCGCCGCCCGTCGAGGTAGCGGCCGTCGTGGTCTGCGCGGCGGCGGTCCTGGCCATCGGGGCGGCCGCGAGCCCGGACGTGCTGGCACTCGCCCTCTGGGTCGGAGGCGTCGTGCTGGCCTGGGGTTGGGCGGGCATGCTCGCCCTTCCCGCGCCACGCGGCACGTCCGTGGTCCTGCTCATCGGCTCTTTCGCCCTCGTGCTCAGCACGGCGCTCGACGACCAGCGTCCCTGGCTCACCTGGGTGGCCGAGGCCCTGGCCATCTCGGTCGTCGTGGCCTTCCTGCACCAGCTCCTGCGGGTCGACGGCCGGCCCCGGATCGTGGAGTCGGTGAGTTCGGTCGTGCTCGCCCTGGGGCTCATCACGTGCGGGGTCCTGCTGGTCCCTCTCGCGCACACCACCCAGGGGGCTGCCCTGGTGGCGGCCACCGTGGCGGGCGCCGCGGCCAGCGCCGTCACCGACACGCTCGGACGCTGGCGGTGGATGCGGCCCTGGCTGGTCCCGCTCGCGCTCGCCGCGGGTGGGGCCGCCGCCGTCGCGCTCGCGCTGGCACTGGGGGAGCAGTGGAGCATCTTCCTGCTGGCCGGTGTCGTCGCTGGCGCGGCGAGCCACGCCGCGCGCGCCGTGCTGTGCATCCTGCCCACGATGGCCCACGCCCGCCCGAGGCTGGTGATGGCCGTCACCTCGCTCCTGGTGACCGGGCCGGTGGCGTATGCCGTCGCTCTCGCCCTCCTGCCCGGCACCTCGCTGACCTGACCCACGGCATACGGCACGGTTGCTGACCTGACCCGCGGCTAAGGGCACCTCTACGATGAGACCCGTGGCCTTCGAACTCGACCCCACCATGCCAGCCGAGCTGGCGCCCCTCGCCTGGCTGATCGGTCGCTGGGAGGGCGCCGGCGTCGTCGGCTACCCGACCATCGAGTCGCGCAACTTCGGCCAGGAGCTGGACGTGAGCCACGACGGCCGCCCGTTCCTGCGCTGGGAGTCTCGCACCTGGATCCTGGACGAGGATGGCAACAAGGTGAGGCCCGGGGCGACGGAGCTCGGCTTCTGGCGGCCGCTGCCCGACGGGGAGGTCGAGCTGCTGCTGACCCACCCGACCGGCCTGATCGAGATGTACTTCGGCAACACCAGCCCCGCCAAGGTCGAGCTGCGGACCGACAGCGTGGTGCGCAGCCCGCACGCCAAGGAGTACAACGCCGCGCACCGCCTCTACGGCCTGGTCAACTCCAACCTGATGTGGGTGATGGACATGGCCGCCATGGGACAGCCGCTGACCAGCCACCTCTCCGCGGAGCTCAAGCGCGTCGGCTGACCCGACGGGCCGACGGGCCGATGGGCCAACGTCGGCACGGGCCGTCAGCGGCGCGGCCCGGTCAGCCGCCGAAACCCTGCGTGGGCGACACGTCGTCGCGGTAGTCCTCCATGGTGTCGGTGCGCAGGTGCTCGCGAAGCACCTCGAACTGCGCCTCGTGCGGGATCACGATGGATCCGGCCAGGTCGTCGGTGCCGATGCCGCTCCACGGGGCCGTCACGAAGTGGATGTCGCCCCCGCGCAGGTCGCGCAGGGACCAGCCCAGGTCCCGCATGTCGCTGACCTTCAGGTCCTCGTCGACCGTCAGGTTCTGGGTCGCCGCGTCGACGACCGTGGCGAGCCGGGCGGGGTTGGTGAAGGTGTCCCGGGTCAGCACGTTGAGCATGACCGCCTTGATGAACTCCTGCTGCCGCTGGCCGCGGGAGATGTCGCCCTGGCTGAGGGCGTAGCGCTCGCGCACGAACCGCAAGCCGGTCTCGCCGTCCATGTGCATCGTCCCGACCTCGAAGCCGGGACTCGCCTCGGCCACGTGCACGTCGACACCGCCGACGGCGTCGGTCAGGGCCTTGAAGCTCTCGAAGTCGGTGATCGCGACGTGGTCGACCGGCACCCCGATGAGCGGCTGCAGGGTCTCCACGAGCAACGGGGCACCGCCGAAGGCGTAGGAGGCGTTGATCTTGTTCTTGCGCTCCGAGCCGGGGATCTGCACGAACAGGTCGCGCGGGAAGTGGACCAGGTCGACGCGGTCGCGCTCGTCGGAGATGTGCATGAGCACCATCACGTCGGACCGCCCCCGGTCTGCGTCCGGGTCCCGGCTGTCGGACCCGATGACCAGGATGTTGAGGGCGTCGCCGGCGTCGGCGGGACGCTCGGGCGGTGAGGGGGTGACCTCGGAGTCCTCGCCGCGGATCGGCGAGTCCGGGAGCAGCTCGGCGTGCGTGATGTTGCTGCTGACCCGCCAGTTGAGGAAGGCCAGGTAGCCCGCGACCGTGCCGATGCCCAGCAGCGCCACAGTCACGAACGAGACGATGGCGATCCGCAGCCCGCGGCGCCGGCGACGCTGCGGCCGCTCGTCCGGCTCGTCATCCTCGCCGGTGCCGTCGAAGATGTCATCGTCCTCGCCGACGTCCGGCAGGTCTCCCTCGAAATCCCCTGCCATGACAGCGGATTCTATGACCAGAACCTGGGGGGATACCGTGAAGAGGTGACCCACGTGACCAGCGCCCCCGGTGACGCGGCGACCCAGGAGCGCCGCGCCGTTGTCCCCAGCCCTCTCCTGGGACGTCCCGGGGCTGTCGCCTCGAGCGGCGCCGACGAGGGCGTCGCAGCCCACTACGGCGACCCGCACCGCGAGCAGCGGCTGCTCGTCGAGGGGCTGTCGGTCGTCGACCTATCGCACCTGGCCGTGCTGACGGTGACCGGGCCGGACCGGCTCAGCTGGCTGCACTCGCTGACCAGCCAGGCGCTCACCGACCTCGCCCCGCGCACGTCCACCGAGACGCTGATCCTCTCCCCGAAGGGGCACATCGAGCACGCGCTGCAGGTCGTCGACGACGGGACGACCACGTGGCTGGTCACGGAGCCGGGCAGCGCTGCCGCGGCCCGGACCTGGCTGGACTCGATGCGCTTCATGCTGCGGGTCGAGGTGGCCGACCGCACCGAGGACTTCGCGGTGGTCGGCGAGCCCGTCGCGCGTGAGTCCGTCGAGGGAGAACACCTGGCGTGGGTCGACCACTGGCCCGGCCCGATCGGGGACACCGCGCTGTACGGCCCGGCGGAGGAGCATCCCGGCGCGGACCGGCCCTGGCGAGAGGTGCTGGTCCCGCGGAGCGAGCTCACGGCATACGTCGGGGAGCGGCCGCTGTCCGGGACCTGGGCGGCCGAGGCGCTGCGGGTCGCCGCCTGGCGGCCCCGCGTCGGCGCGGAGACCGACCACCGGACCATCGCGCACGAGCTGGACTGGCTGCGCACGGCCGTCCACCTGCACAAGGGGTGCTACCGCGGGCAGGAGACCATCGCGCGAGTGCACAACCTCGGTCGCCCGCCGCGGCGCCTGGTCTTCCTGCACCTGGACGGCTCAGGGCACACCCTTCCGGAGCCCGGTGACGAACTGCGCAACGGGGACAAGGCCGTCGGGCGTGTCACGACCGTGGCGCGGCACTACGAGGACGGTCCCATCGCGCTCGGGGTGGTCAAGCGCAACACCGACCCTGCCGCGGTCCTCACCTCCGGTCCGACCAGCGCCGCACAGACGGTGATCGTCGCCCCCTGAGTCGCCGCACCGGCCAGTGTGAGCAGCATCTCACCGCGGAAACGCTAGCTCAGTTTGCATTGTGCTTGCAGTTGCAAGCACAATAGAGGCATGAGCCGCCTACAAGTTCCAGATCTGGGTGCCTACCTGCGCGAGCAGCGTGAGGCCGCGCAGATGTCGGTGCGGCAGGTGGCCAAGGCTGCCGGCATCAGCAATCCCTACCTCAGCCAGATCGAGCGGGGACTGCGCAAGCCGAGCGCGGAGATCCTGCAGCAGCTCGCCAAGGGCCTGCGGATCTCGGCGGAGCAGCTCTACATCCGCGCGGGCATCCTCGACGACAGCTCGGCGGGAGCCCCCGTTGACCAGCCGTATGACGTCACCCTGGCGATCATGGCCGACGAGCGGCTGACCGACCGCCAGCGCCGCGCGCTGCTGGACGTGTACCGCTCCTTCGTCGGCGAGGGTCCCGACGAACCGGACTCGCCGGAGACCCCCGGCGACTGACCGACCACCCCCTGACTGACCGACCACCCCGACCCGGGCGCCGTGTGCGGCACCCGCAACAGACCACCACCAGAGGAGAACACCATGGCAACCATCAAGAAGCTGAGGAACGACGCCGTCAAGGCCGTCGAGACCGTCACCGACCAGGCCACCAAGCGCGTCGACGAGGTCACCACCGAGGTGACCAAGCAGTCCGCCGCCGCCCGTGCCGAGGCCACCCGCGTCGCCACCGACCCCACCCCGATCTACGCCGTCGTCGGCCTGACCGACACCGTCGTGGAGCTGGCCCGTGAGACCGTCACCGAGACGGTGAGCAAGGTCGGCAAGGCGAGCAAGTCGCTGAGCCCCAAGGCCATCAGCAGCTCGGTCAGCCAGAAGGCCACCGAGATGTCCAAGCTGGCCGAGGCGCTGCCGGGCAAGGCCGTCGGCGACGTCACCGATGGCCTCGGCAAGGTCCAGGAGGGCTACCAGGAGCTCGCCAAGCGCGGCGCCGACCTCGTCGGTCGCGTCAAGAAGCAGCAGGCCACCAAGGACCTGACCAAGCAGGTCACCACCGTCGTCGAGCAGGGCAAGGCGCTGCTGGGCACCGCCACCAAGGGAGTCAACGACACCCGCAGCGCGGCCAAGGCGACCGTCACCAAGGGCCGCCGCCAGGCTGCCGACGTGGTCGCTGACGTCGTGGCCGGTGAGGACGTGAAGGTCTCCGTCAAGAAGCCCGCCGCCCGCAAGGCCGCCACCAAGCCGGCCGCCAAGCCCGCGACCAAGGCCGCCGCGACCAAGAAGGTCAGCACCAAGGCCGCCGCGAAGCCGGCGACCAAGGCCACTGCGACCAAGCCGGCCGCCAAGCCCGCGACCAAGGCCGCCGCGACCAAGAAGGTCAGCACCAAGGCCGCCGCGAAGCCGGCGACCAAGGCC
>Ga0123333_10000804_pt1 | contig 33826 bp, 24 predicted proteins | sample BioC12SIPDNA_3_FD_89957 | JGI IMG/M metagenome (GOLD analysis project Ga0123333, IMG submission 89957) | Anaerobic biogas reactor microbial communites from Washington, USA - Biogas_R2_B C12 SIP DNA | ecosystem: Engineered > Bioreactor > Anaerobic > Unclassified | place: Washington, USA...
AAAGACCGCTTCGGGCTGGCTATGCAACTCAACAGCATCCTCGCGGCGCCGGCCTTCCAGAGCTGGCTACAGGGGCAGGCGCTGGACATTCCCAGCTTCCTCTCGACGTCGCACGGGAAACCTCGCCACTCGATCTTCTATATCGCGCACCTTAGCGACGCCGAGCGTATGTTCTTCGTCACGATGTTGCTCAACCAGCTCATCACGTGGATGCGGACGCAGCCCGGCACAACGAGCCTGCGCGCGCTGCTCTACATGGACGAGATCTTCGGCTTCTTCCCGCCCGTTGCCAATCCGCCGAGCAAGACGCCGCTGCTCACGCTGATGAAGCAGGCACGTGCCTTTGGCGTGGGCGTCGTGCTGACGACCCAGAACCCTGCTGACCTGGACTACAAGGGCCTGACGAACGCCGGGACCTGGTTCATCGGGCGACTCCAGGCCGAACGCGACAAAATGCGCCTGATCGAGGGGCTGGAGAGCGCCTCTGCAGAGGCGGGCACAGGCCTCAACCGGGGCGAGATCGAGCGGATCATCAGCGGCCTCGGCAGCCGGGTCTTCCTGTTGCACAACGTTCACGCAGACCAGCCGCTCATCTTCAACACCCGCTGGGCCATGAGTTATCTGCGCGGCCCGTTGACACGGCTTCAGGTCCGCGACCTGGTGAAGCAGGAGGGCATGAAGGTCGATGCCGCCGCGCCAACCGGCCAGGCCGTATCGTCCCTGCTCGCCGCGTCGCCGGGGCCGGAGGCTTCGCACGTCCCCTACGACGTATCGCCGCCGGTCCTGCCTGCGAACGTGCAGCAAGTCTACTTGCCGATGCGCAAAGGGGCCTCCACAGTTGTCGCGGAGGTCGAGGAGCGCGCAGGCGGCAGGATCGAGGTCACGGAACGCCACCCGCTCTATGTCCCGGCCGTTCTGGGGATGGGTCGCGTCCACTTCGTCAAGAACACGAAGGCGATCCAGGTCAGCGAAGCGCGACCTATTACGCTCCTGGCCCAGCCGCCGGAGAGCATTGCCACAGCGCAGTGGGAACAGGCCGAGTCCCTGGACCTGGAGACACGCGACCTGCTGGCACGTCCGGAACCTGATGCCTACTTCGACAAGGTGCCGGAAACCGTCAACGAGGCCTCTGACCTGACGGCTCTGCGCCGCGAGCTGGAGGATCACCTCTACAGGGCACAGAGCCTCACGCTCCTCTACAACGCGGCGACAGGGCTCTACTCCAAGCCCGGTGAGAGCGAGCGCGAGTTCCACCTGCGGATCAGCCAGGCCGCCCGCGAGTTACGCGATGCGGAAGTCGACAAAGTGGAGAGTCGCTACGAGAGCAAGATCAAGACGCTGGGGGATCGGCTGCGATCTGCCGAAGCACGGCTGGAGAAGCGTGAGGCTGACGCGCGTCTGCGGAAGCAGGACGCGCTGCTCACCGCCGGCGAGACGATCTTCAACCTGTTTTCGGGCCGGCGGCGCTCCATCTCGGCAGCAGCCCGCAAGGTCAGCCGCGCCACCACAACGAAGACCGACATCCGCGAGGCAGAGGAGACGGTCGAGAGCCTTCAGGCCGACATCGAAGCGCTGAAGCAGGAGCTCAAGGCAGAGACCGACGCCCTGGTCGCACGGTGGGAGGCGACGCTCGACGACTTCGAGGAAATGCCCATCACGCCGCGTCGCACCGATGTTGAGGTCAATCTCTTCGCACTGGCTTGGGTGCCCCACTGGTACATCGTCTACAAGATCGGAGACATCACCCAGACTGCGATCGTGCCGGCGACATGAGATTATCGTAGCTTGGTCGAGTCCGGCCCTGCCCGCTCCCGGGCCGGTCGAACCCTAGACGATCGATTTGTACAGTGTGCACCACCAGCTCTGGTGGTGCACACTGCGTTGGGCTCCGTTCGCCAATCCAGGCCGGCCGGCGCCGGACTGCCCACTCTGCTTTAGCGGAAGGCCTCGGCGGGACCGTACGGGGCCAGGCTGACGGTGATGTAAGGGTTGATCGCCGTATCGTCCTCCTCGTGGGCGAACCGCCACATTCGGCGACACATCTCCCGCTTGACCGGCTCATATGCCGGGTCGTTGGCCAGGTTGCGCAGCTCGTCGGGATCGGTTCGGAGATCGTACAATTCATCCCAATCGAAACCGTTGAAAACGTACTTGAAGTCCCGTGTCATCACCGAGCGTTGCGTGTAGTAGAGCTCCACACCGTTGCACTGGGTATGTACAGCGTCGCGCCAGTTCGGGGGCAGCCGATCCTCGAGGAAGGGCACCAGGCTGGCACCGGTGAAGTGACGGTCGGCACGCAGCCCCGCGACCTCCAGAAAGGTCGGCGCGAAGTCGGCCTCTGAGACGAATGCGTCGACCTGGCGCCCCGGGTTGCGAATACCCCCGGGCCAGCGCGCCACCACGGGAATGTTGTACGCACCCCGGAAACAGGGGATGCCCTTGGCAAAGAGCCCGTGCTCCCCGGCATAGTCCGCATGGTCCGAGGTGAACAGGACCAGGGTCTCCTCCGCCTGACCCGTCGCTTCCAGGGCCCGCAGGACCTCGCCAAAGAGATCGTCCAGGTAGGTGCAATAGGCCCAGAAGTGGCGGATGCCTTCGCGTACTTCGCGCTCCGAGAGCTGCCCAAAACGTGTAGCCCGCATCCGCCGGTAGACCGCAGGCTTGTCCATCATCTCATCGTAGAAGCTGGGCGGGAGCGGCACGTCGTCTATGTCGTAGAGATCCAGGTAGCGCTGGGGCACGACGTAAGGATCGTGGGGCCCGATGAGGCCCACGTACAGCCCCCAGGGCACGTCGCCCTGCGCAAGCTCCGGTAGCAACGCCAGGGCCTCATTCACCACGTGACGATCGTGGTCGCCGGCGCGCTCACCCGCGCCATAGAGCTGGTACGTGCCGTAGCCGGGGCGCAGAATCTCGCCCTCGCCGCGCGCCCTAGGTTCGGGCTGCTCTGCCACCGACCGGTAGTGATCCCATGTGACGCCGTGGTGGGTACCGCGAGCGCCGCTGACCGTGTGCTCCGTCCATCCCCGATCGCCCGGTCCCTCCAGCACGCTCACGTGCCACTTACCGGTGAAATGCAGGTTATACCCATTCTGGGCGAGATCATCGCTCCACAGCCGTACACCCTCGTTCAACCCCAAGCTCAGCGCCTGCCGGTTGCAGATGTTGTTCCATACGCCGTGGCGCGACGGGTAGAGCCCGCTGAAGAAGGTGGCCCGCGAGGGGCAGCAATGCGGCGAGGGGCAAAAAGCATTGGCGAACGTCACCCCCTCGGCTGCCAGGCGGTCAAGGTTCGGGGTCAGCGCAGGATGCCCCGGCAAGGCCGTATCGGCGCGCTGATGATCGGTCATGAAAACCAGGATATTCGGTTGAGCCATAGCACCTCCTCGTCGATAACGCCCGCTACGCCAGCCGCACCTCTTGGCCTGTCTTCGCGCTCTCCAGCAGCCCCTCCATCATGGTCTGGATGATCAGCCCGTGCCGCAGAGGCGCCTCACACGACACACCATCGAGGATACAGGTAATGAAGTGGTCGGCAATGACATCCCACGCCGTCGGTCCCCCTGGCAGCTTAACCGTTGCATCGTGGGGCGCGCCGCAGACGGTGCGGTAGATCGTCAACGGGTCGAGTGTTGCGCCAGCTTCAGTGCCGAAGAGCTCGATTTGAAACTCGTCCTTCTGATGGCTGGCCCAGAAGCTTTCGATCTGCAGGCCGGCACCGTTCGCGAAGCGGATGAAACCGCCGCCATAGTCATCGCAGTCATACTGGCAATAGAACGCCTCATCCTGTGACCGGTACTGCCAGTACCCCTGACCGCGAGGGCCAAACTTCGCGCCCGCCACGCCGGTAACGCTGACCGGCTCCGGCATGCCCATCAGCCACCAGACCGCGTCCAGCACGTGGACGCCCATGTCGCGGAATGCACCACCACCCGCCAGAATGAAGCCGGGGCTCCAATCGGGGATGCCGCTGCGGCGGATGCTGCGCGCCCGTGCGTAATACACATCACCGAGGTCGCCGGCGCTCACCAGCCTGGACAGGTAGCGGACACTTTCGGCAAAGCGTGTTGAGAGCGACATCATATTGACCACGCCGGCAGCTTCCGCAACATCGACCAGCTCCTGGGCTGGCGCCAGCGCATCGGCCAGGGGTTTGGTAATCAGAACGTGCTTGTCGTTGCGCACGGCCTCCAACGCCACGGGCGCGTGCCATTGGTTGGGTGTGCCCACGAAGACGGCATCGATCTCCGGATCGGCACACATCGCCTCGTAACTCGTGTAGAACTTCACAGGTTCGGGCAGCTCCTTGGCGAAGTCGTGCATCCGCTCCTCAGCAATGTCGCACAGCGCTACCACGCGTCCACGGGGGTTGGCCGCGATAGCGCGCCCGTTGGGTCTACCAATGCCCATGCCTACGATCGCAACGCGTACGTCTTTCACAGATCTCTCCGCAGTCCGCAAGATTTGCCCCTGGGGCAGGCCGGGGCAGCAGCCCTGCAGTCGCCAAGTATAACCCGGTTTGGGGTTCTGTGAACCCGGCAGGGCACGCAATCACGGGGATCGCCTGGCGCGGGGCCCCGACATCAAACCCGCCCGCCCTGGCTGTGCCAGGGCGGGCGGATCTCTATGCAGCCACATCGTGCCCCATCGGGCGCCCAGACCCCAGAAGGTCCGGTGTCACCCCATGCGGCGGCAGGTCAGTTCACAGTTTGTCGCCCAACAGGCTGATCCGCCGCGTAGCGTCGAAGTGGCGGTCAAGCGCCAGGTCATCGAACCTCAGGATGACGACTTCGGCGAGATAGAGCACCTCGCTGCCGGGCTCCAGATGCCCGGCAACTGCCCATTCGTCGCGATAGCCGGCGGTGATGTGCAGATGCGGCTTGCCGTCGGCGATGATACCGCTGATGTTGCTGACCTCCAGCGGCTTCTCGATCGTGTAGATGCGGTCCTCGGGCGGGAAGCGGTCGTGCTGGATGTGGTGCATCCGGGCCACTTTCAGCGTGCCGATTCCCGAGACCACAGCGCCGTTGCGCACGCCGTGTGCCCCGATGGCGGCCTCAATCGTTTCCAGCAGCATCTCGCCCGGTGCTATGCCGACGACCAAAACCTCCAGGACGCCGTCGAAGGACTTGGCAAACATCGCTAGATCACCGTCTCATCCAACGGAAGTCCCAGTTCCTCGTACTTCCTGCGCCGAGTGACTTTGTCGCCGGAGAGCTCCTGGTGCGCATACTTCGCAACGTCGCGGGCAATGTCTTGGGGCACAACGATCACGCCGTCGCCATCGGCCACGACCATATCACCGGGATTCACCAGGACGCCCCCTACCTCCACGGGGATGTCATAGGCATCGAACTGCACCCGTCCCTGGACCATACCTTGCGAGCACATCCGCGACCAGAAGGGCACCCTCTCGAGAATGACCTCATCCGTGTCGCGCACGCCGCCGTTCGTAACGTACCCTGTGGCACCACGGATCAACCCGTCCATAGCGTTGTTCGACCCCATCAGGCCGACGTTGACACCGCTCTGGTCGATGACGCAGAAGTCCCCCTTCTCGATCGCGGCTATCCAGGGGTAGGTGCAGACCTCGCTGTAGTACCACCCCGACCATGCAGTGTACTCCTCCGGCGTCATCTTTGGGACCTCGCCCCGGTAGGGTAGATAGCGGGCGGTGCGCGCGATCCCCACGGCCCGCGTGCGCCAGAGTGGTCGGATGTCGGGCGTCATGGATCCATACGCGTGGCGCATCATCCAGTCCATACCGTCGCGAACATCAGCGACGCGCAAGTCGGCGTACAGCGCCAACAGCTCCTCACGTTCAGCCTTCGAAAGCGTCATCGGTAACCTCACATTCCCATCATGAATCGGAAGATCCTGTCGCTATGGCCCGGCAGGCCTTCGTGTCCGAAGTCGGGGTAGATGACCATCGACTTCTCGGAGGTGACGTTGTTATAGGCGGCAAACTGCGTCGAGGGCGGGCAGATCGTGTCCATCAAACCGGTGAACCAGAGCACCTCGGCCTGGGTGCGAGCCGCCAGGTGATGGACATCGATATAGCCCAGGGCGGTGAAGATATCGTCCTCACGCTCGTGCGTGGGATCGAAATGGCGGAAGTACTCCCGCAGCTCCGCGTAAGCGTCCTTGTCGAGATCCATCTCCCAAACCCGCTTGTAGTCGCTCAGGAACGGGAAGACCGGCGCTGCCCGTCTGATCCGGGGCTCCAGCGACATACACGCCACGGTCAACGCGCCGCCCTGGCTGCCCCCCGTGGCGCCCACACGCTCGGGGTCGACCTCGGGCATCTCCATCACAATGCGCGCCAGCTCCGCCGTGTCGAGAAAGATGCTGCGGAAGAGCAACTGCTCGGGCCGCCCCGCCAGCGCATCATCGAGCCCGCGGATGATGTGACCGCGAAGCGTCCAGCCGGTCACACACCCCGTGTCGGTGGAGCGCCCCCCCTGTCCGCGACAGTCGAGTGCCGCCACCACGTAGCCCTCGGCAGCGTAGCCAAGTTTGTCGCTCCAGTCGCCGGAGTCGCCGGAATAACCGTGGAACATCAGCACTGCGGGAGCCGGCGACTTCAGCTTCTTGGGCCGCAGGAGCTTCGCATGCACGCGTGAACCGCCAACACCCGTGAAATAGAGGTGGTAGCAGTCGGCGAAAGATGTCTGAAACGCAGCAGGGACCAACTGCACATCCGGGTCCAGCGCGCGCATCTCCGCCAGCCCCGCATCCCAGAAAGCATCAAAGTCCTTTGGGCGCGGGTTAATGCCGCGGTAGGTCTGGAGTTTCTCGAGTGGGAAATCGAACATCAGTGGCATGGTTATGTCTCCTTGACAGAATGTAGATGGGGATCTGGCTAGAAGTCGACCTTGCGTTGTGCCTCGTCAAGAGCCGGGCCAACAGGATCGCCGTTCTGAATATCCACGACAGCCGTGGTAAACGCCTGCATGATTGTGCCCCACTGCTTGTAGAGGAGGCTCGTCGGATCCAGGTTCAGGTTGAGCGGCAGCATCGTCTCTAGCGACGCGCGACCGGCCTCGACGAAGTCAGGATTCATCGCTGCACCGGCCTCTGCCAGCGACCGGCGCGCCGGCATCAGGAACGGCGGCGCTTCGTTAGTGACAAACTTCACCCACTCCCAGCACGCCTGCGGGTCCTGGGTATCGGCTCGGATGAACAACCCCAGCACCGCGCCAAGCGTGACGGCATTGGCATCACCGGGCACCGGCGCAACCCCTACGTTCAGTTCCTCCCACCGGTCCGACAGGAAGCCCAGCCACATAGCATACTTCCCGGCCTCGACACCGGCCTGTGGAAAGGGCATCTGACGGTTCACAGGAGGGGGCGCCACCCCATGGCGGTGGATCAGGTCAGCGTACCACTGCAGCGCTTCGACATTCAGAGGCTCATTCAGTGTCAGCGCCGTGGGGTCTGCCGGATTGTCGAAGACCTGCCCACCGTGCTGGTAGATCAGCAGCATCGGCTCTATGAAGGCCATCTGACCGGTTAGCTGATAGGCATACCCGTACTCACCCACCGACTCATCGGTCAACGAGACCGCGCGATCGAGGAATCCTTGCCAGGTCCAACCCGCGTCGGGATAGGGCACGTTGCGCTTGTCGTATAGATCGCGGTTGTAGAACATCACGATCGCGTCGGCCATGTAGGGAATCGCCCAGCGCTGCCCCTGGACGGTCAAGGCTTCCACGGCGCCGGGATAGAAGTCTGCAAGGTCGAACGCATCGTCTTGCGCGATAAGCTCGTGCAGACTCATGGCGAAGCCCCCATCGATGAGATCCGCTATGTTGCTTTGCGGGGCAATGATGACATCGACGTCGGCGAGCTGCTCATAGCCGAAGAACATGCCATCTACCAGCTCGATCGTGATATTCCGGTGCTGGTCCTCGAAAGCTTCAACCAGTGGCTCGTAGTAGCTTGCCGCCCCGGGAGCCGTGAACCGGACCGTCACCGGTTCCCGGGGTCCCAGAACAGTGAAATCCGCACAACCACCGAGCAACACCACGACACAGAACACCGCAGCCACTCTGGACCAGCCCAACCGCCGAACCAGCATCGCAGCCTCCTAGGGCACCCCGCGTGTTCAGAACCCCGATCGTTCCTGCGCCGTGCTCAGAGCGATGTCAGGCGTAACCTCACCGGTTCGGATCTGGGCGAACGCCTCGGCCATCGCGTTCATGGCCGCATCAAACCCTAACAGGGTGGGATTGACCAAAACGGCTTCCGTTAGCGCCGCGCGCGCCGCCGCAGCCACGTCGCCCCCCACCTGCTGCTCATAGGCCACCGACTCCGCCACAGACCTCCGGGCCGGCATCTGGAATGGCGGGAGCTGCTGGCTCACAAAGGCAAGCCAGGACCAGACCACGTCAGGGTGCTCGCTGGCGGAGGAGATGAAGAGCCCATCGGCGATGGCCAGCGTGCTCGCCGACTGGTCACGGGGCATCGGCACGATCCCCCAGTTCATTTCCCAGGGCGCCGGCCAGTTCAAGCCTCCTCGCTCCGAGTACAGGCTCATCCACATCGCGAATCGACCATCCCACACGCCGCGCCAGGGATAGGGACGGCCCAACCGCTGCGCGTCTTCGTGCGTGGGCGCGACGTGATGCCGGAAGAGCAGGCTGGCGTAGAACTCCATCGCCTCGATGTTGAGCGGATCGTCAAGCGTCACCGTCGTCGGGGCCTGGAGACTGTCGAAGATGCGGCCCCCATGCTGGTAGATCATCATCGCGGGCTCGTAGATGGCAAACTCACCTTCGAGCTGCAGGGCATAGCCAAAGACATCGGCGTCGGGATCGGTCGTGCCCAGGGCGCAATCCAGGAAGTCGCCCCAATCCCAACCAACCTGCGGGTAGGGTGTCGAGTAGCGATCGAACACGTCCCGATTGTAGTAGATCATCGCCATATCGATGCCGAACGGCAGGGCCCACTGGCGACCCTGGCTGGCAAACGCCTGAAACGCCAACGGGTAGAAATCCGCCGTGTCGAGGTCTTCAGTTTCGTCCAGGAAGGCCGATAGATCTACGATCGCCTGCTGCTGGACATAGCCGGCCATTTCGAATTGGCTGGCCACGAAGCCATCGTAGGACAGAACTTGGCCGCCACTCAGCCCCGAGCGGCTGACGAGTTCCACGGTCACGTGCGGGTAGCGCTCCTGGAATTGCTGGGCCCACAGCGTATACGAGCCCGTACGGTCCTCGGGATGAACAAACGAAATGGTCACGGGCGCAGGGGTTGGAACGAACATCGAGCAGCCCGGGATCAGCAGAACGGTCAGAACACATCCGACAATCAACAGGTTCAGGTTACGCCGCAACATCAAACCTCCCGCTCAGGCCATGCTTCCGACCGCGAGGCGCCTGCAGGTGCCTCGTGGATAAACCCACAGGTAGAGACCCGGTACTTGGGTACATCGCTTCTCAGGGGCTAACGTCCGACGCTGGCCAATCTTCGAATACGGAGGCGGGATCGCGCGTCAGGACCGTTGGCTCGTACAGCAGCGGGTCATCCACGTCAACAAGACGCCCATCCGGGAACAAGTATAGGTTTCCGCTGGCCCCTGGCAAGTCTAGGGCATACGCCTCCGACAAGTCGCCGTCACGGTCGAGTCTCTCGCGTTCAGCCGCGTCGAAGTCCATCGACGTTGCTGCCAGGTGGGACAGGTACGCCAGAGCTTCTGCCTCAGTGCTCGACGTCCCCCGGCTGACCAGATTGCGCTGCTCGCCGGGATCCTCCGCAAGATTGAAGAAGAGCGGGGGGACGTCTCGGAACGCCACGTACTTGTAGGTCCGCCAGCGGATCATACGAAACTCGGTCCCTGGCCCCCAGCGGGGTGTCAATGCATCGCAGAAGATCGGGCGGTCGGGCGCCTCTGCCGCCCCCGAAAGAACTGCGCTCAGATCGACACCATCGAGATCATCCGGGGCCTCAACACCGGCAAGGCCGCACAGCGTCGGGAAGAGATCGCCAAGTCCGACGGGCGTGCGGCAAACAGTCGGCGACGCCTCGCGCCGCTGCTCCGGGAGCGAGATCAGCAGCGGGACGCGGGTACAAGCCTCATACCAGCCGTTCTTCCACCACACGCCGTGCTCCCCGGCCATCTCACCGTGGTCGGTCGTGTAGACGATCACCGTGTTGTCCAGCAGACCATCGGCATCCAGCCGCAGGAAAAGATCGCCAATCACCTCGTCCAGGTAGCTCACGCCGGCGAAATAGGCCGCCCGGGCGCGCATCATCTCATCGTGGTCGATGGCGTCGACCTGGAAGCCCCGACGCATGCCGGCGGACATCACGTGGTCGTAGGCATCGCCCCCTGCGTGAACGTAGGGCGCAGTTACGCCGTTGGGCCAGTAACGTTCAAAGTGACGACGTGGCGCGGTGAGCGGGAAGTGCGGTCGGCTGAAGGAGGCACAAAGAAACCACGGCTGGTCCGGGCGCCGGTGCTGCTGCTCACGCAGCCACGCCACGCTTTCGTGAGCCACAACCTCGTCCTGGATCAAGCTTTCTGGAATGCCAGTGACACCGACATGGGCGGTGCGTGTGCGCATTCCCAGCCGCGATGCCTTCTCCAGGGGCTCCCACTGGTGTCCAGTCTTGCCCGTCAGATCGCCGTAGGGACGGTGTTGGAACCCCACGAACTGCCGGTTCCCTCCCAAGTGCATCTTCCCAACCAGGCAGGTCGCGTATCCGGCCTGAGCCAACGTGCCGGGCAGGGTTGCGAGACCAGGTCGCAGCACGCTCTCATTGAACCAGGCGCCGCACTTGCGGACCTCCTTGCCCGTGAGCTGGCAGATGCGGGAAGGCGTGCACAGCGGCATCTGGCAATAGGCATCCGAAAAGCGCGTGCTTCCGGCAGCCAGCCTATCGAATGTGGGCGTGAGGGCGGGCTCACCGCCCTCACTTGCGGGCACGTGTCCCATAAAGCGGAAACTGTGCTCATCGCTCAGCAGATAGAGTATGTTTGGCGGTGGCATCAGATCTCCTTTTCACCCTGCTCACTCAACATCTCGAGCAGGTGTGCCATGGCAATCAGCGGGTTGTGTCCCAGGTAGTCGCGGCACGGCGTGTTGTAAGCTGTATGTGGCTTGCGCCTGAGCACCTCCGGCTCGCCGCCGTGGGGGTGATAGAACTCCCAGATTGTGCCGGTGCGCTCGAACTGCACCGCGGAAGCACACAACGCTCGCTCCAGCAGCGCGCGGGCCGCATCTGCCCGGCCGTACCGGCAGCATCCCAGGGCAGCCCAATACGTCATGCTGTTCCAGGTCGGGCCGCGCCACATTCGCAACTCAAAGAGGGGGTCCTCCATCCCAACGGTGGTGATCGGATGAAAGCTGAAGAACCGGCGCGGACTGAGCAGGTTCTCATCGATGACGCGTTGTGCCTGCCCAGGGGTCGCAGCCCCCACGACGAGGGGCCACATCCCCTCGTGCGCCATAGGCCGGTTCTCAGGATCGCGCACCGACCAGATGTCGTGGAAGAAGCCCGTCTCTTCACAGAAGAGATGGCCCCGTATGAACTCACCCAGCGTATCGGCGCGCTCGCCGAATGCCTCCGCATCTGCTCCGAGCCGCACAGCCCAGATCTCGGCGATGGTGTAGGCGGCGTAGAGATGCGCAGTGGCGTCAACACAGGCAAACGGCCCTGGCTGAACCGAGTGAAATCGTGCCCCCTCGTCCACCCCGCTCTCCCAGTTGAAGGTCAGGATGTCGGCATAGTAGAAGCCGAAAGGTTCGGCCCGGCGATGCGTCTCAAACCAGCGAAGCTGCCTGACCAACGACTCGTAGGCGAGCGCTACCAGACCGTCGTCCCCGAAACGCTCGATGTAGGCCTGCGCCGCGATCGGCCAGACCGGCGGATGGGAGATTGCCGTGCTCCACCTTGGCTGCGAGCGGGTTGGATCCCCCTCGCGCGGCATCCACACGGCGCCGGGCAGCATCCCATTCGCCCCCTGCAGCGCCAACAGATTGAGCAACTGCTGGCGCGCATGCTCGGGCTCGAAGGGCATCGTGTCGAACACTGCGTGGATCAGATCCCAGTGGCCAAACGCCGGACCGTGACAGTAACCAGGGCCGATCTCCTCCCACGGATAGGGAAATGGCGTGCGGGGAGGATGCGTCGAACGGGCGTGCAACTCGGCGACGTACTTCAACATCGGGCGCCACTCGGGCCTGCCCAGGTCCTGAACTGACTCCACAAGCTGTGCGAGCACTGTCATCGCGTTCCTGTCCAAAAACGGGCCGGCGTGCCCGTGCCTTTGGGAAGTCTTTCACCCTTGCGGGGCGTTCACTGCATCGAACATCGCCACGATATTCTGGGGCGGTACGTTGGCCATGATATTGTGGACCTGTTGAAAGACATAGCCCCCGCCGGGACTCAAGATACCCATGCGCTCACGGACGTCGCCGGCGACCTGGTCTGGCGCCAGCCTGGGGAGGACCGTCTGCGTGTCACATCCCCCTCCCCAAAGACACAGCTCCCGACCGAACTCGCGCTTAAGCCGCGCGGCATCCATGTTCCGCGCTGACGTCTGCACGGGCTGAAGGATGTCCAGACCCGCCTCGATGAAAGCAGGGATATAGGCCGCGACACTGCCGCACGAGTGCAGCATCACCTTCACATCAGCCAGCTTCTTTGCCGTTTCCCACAGCAGCCGGTGGCGCGGCAGGAAGAACTCGCGGTACATCGATGGCGAGACCTGCGGGCCCGTCTGCATCCCCAGGTCATCACCGAATAGGATGATGTCGACGTAGGGGCCTACCGCCGCGAGGAACTTCTCCAGCGCCTCCAGATGGATCTCCGTCAGCCGGTCCAGGAAGCGGTGCATGCGACGGGGCTCCATGGCCAGCTGTAACAGGAAGGTCTCCATTCGGAAGATGAACTGCCCCCACTCCATAAGGTTGCCGCCGAAGAGCCCGAGAATCGCGCGATCCGTCGTGGCGCGCAGCGCCTTGGCGCCTGCCGCGTGCTGCCGAAGGCCCTCCGGATCAAAGCCTATGGGGGCGGGCGGCGAACCCAACGCCGACCACAACACCTTGGTCATGGCATCTTCCAGATTGGCGAAATCCTCCCCGGCGTCGTGCTCCAGCGGAAAACAAGTCTGCTCGAAGTAGAGACTTCCTGCTTTCTGGATCGCGATGAGCGTGCCATCTTGATCATACACATGCCAATCGCCCCCGACCCGCACGGGTTCGATAAACGCCGGGATCTTGCACGGCGTGCCATCGGGGAGGACCCAGTCGCGCCAGTCGGAGGGGTCGTGCGCAAAGCCGCGCCCCAGCTCAAGCGTGTCGACACCAAAGCGCTCCAAGACCGGCGGCTCCACAACGGCGAGCTGCTGGACGAAATCGTAGACGTAGATATCACCAGACGTGATTCCAAGATACTGTTTGAGCTTATTGTAGGCAATCGCCATGATGCCGGAGGACCTGTGCCCGCCGAAATCGACCGGCACGCGGTCCGGCTCTCGATGGTCCACCGCTGCCATGACTCGCTCACGTGACGTCACCATCGTTACCTCCTTGACTCAAAACGCCCCGCGCCGGATGCCGGGACCTATCACGCATCGATCGATCGTCCGCCTTCTGCGCCGTGCGACGCGCAGCCAGCTCTTGCACCATCGTCGTGGCGAGGACCAGCAGCTCTCCCAGCGCATACACGATGACAAGCGGCAGCAGGTGCTGATGCTCCAATCTAAACGCCAGGCCAATGGCAACGCAGACGTAGAGCCACAGGGCGAGCTCACCGATCCACGTAGCACTGAGAGGGGGATGATAGCCGTCACGCCGGGCGACCGCGCCCCCGCTGCCGGTCCGGAACTTGGGGGTCCGCACGAACGAGCCGCCCCAGACCAGCAGCCCCTCGAAGAATGCCAGGGTAATGCTGTAGGCGAGCCCCACCCAGAGCAGCATCAACATAGGATAGACCAAAACGCGACGAGGCCAATCACGGTAGAAATGCGCCTGTCCCAGCACAAAGAGTAACGGGGGAACCACTGACAACGCACCGAGCCAGAGCGTGAAGTCGGCGAACACCGGATTGGTGAGCACCATCGGCGTGGTCAGCAGAATCATCAACAGGATGAACGGCTGGTTTGCGTAGCCGCTCAGGTGCAACACCGCCATCACCTTCTGGGCGAAGTTCAGGCGCCGCGACCGTAGAATCGGACCGATCAGTTTGCGCAGGCATTGCGAGGAGCCCTTCGTCCAGCGCACTTGTTGCGCCTTGAACGCCGCGAGCAGAGATGGCAACTGCGCGGGCGCCGTCACGTTGGGCAGAAAACAGAGACGCCAGCCGACAAGTTGGGCCCGGTAGCTCAGGTCCAGATCCTCCGTCAGCGTATCGCACTGCCACCCGCCGCTCTCCACGATCGCCTGCTTGCGCCACACCCCGGCAGCGCCGTTGAAATTCGACAGGAGCCCGGCGCCCGCCCGGGCGATGTGATCCACCGAAAAGTGCGCGTCCAGCGCCAGGGCCTGGACACGCGTCAGCCACGACTCAGCGGCGTTGAGGTGCGTCCAGCGCGCCTGGACCATGCCCAGCGCTGAATCGGCCACGAGATAGGGCACCGTTCGCCGCAGGAAGTCGGGGGCGGGACAGAAATCGGCATCGAAGATGGCGATGAACTCCCCGGAAGCCCGCGCGGTAGCTTCTGCCAGCGCCCCAGCCTTATAGCCGGCTGGCCCATCCCGGTGCAATACCTCGACGTTGCAGCCACGCTCTTGCAGACACGCAGCCTCGGCTATGACAATGGCCGTCGTCTCGTCGTCGGAGTCATCGAGCACCTGTATCTGCAGCCGGTCCCACGGCCAGTCCAGAGCCCCAACAGCCTGCAACATCTGCGCCGCCACATAGCGCTCATTTCTTAGTGGGACCTGCACAGTCACGGAGGGGAGCCGGTCGTCCACCAGGTCGGGTGGCGGGGTGGGTTCGTCGTGGCGATGGCGAAGATAGAGCACCATCAAGACCAGAGCGTGCAACGCGTAGGCTGCCAGGGCCGCCAGCGTCACGACGTAGAAGACCTCCACCAGGTACTCAATCATGTCATCACAGAGAGCATGAGACCATCGCATTCACGGGGTTACTGTGATCGCGCGATGACCGGCACAATGCGATCGTGAAGACCGGGCAATCGGCCTGTCACCTCTCCAAATCTGAATGCGCACCAGTCTAGGCTTTCTGTCCATGCCGGCTGAAGAGAAACAGAGCGAATCCTGCCAGCCGGAAGCCCGCACCCAGCAACAGCGCGCCCCCGAGGCCGATCACACCTGCGATGGAAGTGCTGAAAATAGGCCCGACAACGGCCAGCAGGTTCTCTACGCTCTGGGAGATGGAGACGAAAGTCGCGCTCTGATCGTCGGGCACCGTCTGCATCAGTTCGTCGAAGAAGACGAGATTGATACCCGCCTGAAAGATCGCCGCGATCCCCACGAGCACGGTCATCACCGCCACGTGACGCGTCATCGCTGTGAAGGCTGGATAGAGCGAGAGCGCCAGGGTGGTGGAGAGGAGTATGAACCGCGATCCGCGCGACTGGCGCAAGCGCGGCCAGACAAAATAGCCGATCATCAACAGGGCCTTCTGCACCGTGGTAATGATGCTGATCTGCACGTCGCTGGCCTGCAGCTCGCGCACATAGTAGAGTGCGTAGAGCGGCAAGACGATATAGGAGCCCGCCGTGTAAACGACGCGCTTGGCGACGAAGGCGACGAACGGGCGTTGTTCTGCCCAGATCCACCCACCATACGCGCGCAGCCGCGACCACACCGGCCCTGAGGGGGCGTGCGTAGGCAACGGAGTCCCAGCCGGGACATCGATGCGCCGCGCAAAGAGGAAACTTGTGGTGGCGCCAAGAAAGGCAAAGCCCATCAGGGTCAACTGATAGTTGAGCGGGAAGCGTATACGGTCGAGGACCTGACCCACCACCACTGTCATCACGGCACCCACAACGCCGATGGTAGACCAACGCCGGCTGAGCAAGGCATAGCGGCCTCGCGGGCCAGCGATCGCATTCATCAGCACCGAGAAGGCAACGTTGAGCAGCGTCTGCGGCACGCTGGCGAGCAGCCACACTCCCAGCACGGCGACCACGGTATACTCCGGCGGCAGGAGCAGCGCCGCCAGCCCCATCACGCCATACGTCGCAAGACGGACGAACCGGGCCGCGCTATACCAGGGGACAATGCTGCGGCGTGTCTGAAGGAAGCGCCCCATCACCAGGGCTAGCGACAGTCCGGCAAAGCCGGGGATCGCGTTGAAGAGGCCGATTTGCTGGTTCGATGCCCCCAGGCGTGCCAGGAAGACCGCGACAAAGGGATCGACAGCCATGGTCAGGCCTACGCCTGCCGCATCCATCTGCGTGTAGAAGTAGTTGGCCCGCTGGGTGCGCGTAAGCCCTGCGGGGGAGGTGCGTAGGCGCAGACGTCGCAGGGCCTGTAGCGGATTCGGCAGCTTCATGGCTTCCTACTTCCGGCAGCGGCAGGCGATCCCCTCATCGACTCCCTTAGGCCAGCAGCGGTTACCTGAGATGCAGGCCGAGCGCGCCTGACCCATCCGCAGTCGTGCGGGCAGGTCGGGTTCGCAGATCAAGGGCCGGCTCAGTGAGATGAAATCCGCGTCGCCCCTGGCCAGGATCTCATCCATCACCGTGCGCGAGCGCAGCCCGCCCACAAGGATGATCGGGAGTGGCGTTACCTGACGGGCCGCTCGCGCCAGATCCAGATGGTCGGCTTCATGCTCACAGTCGGGGGCGTGCCCGCGCCCCTTAGCACGGCGGCGCCCACCGATACCATGGCTGATCTCAACACCATCCACGTCCATATCCGCCAGCGCAGCGACCACGCCGACGCCTTCGTCGAGCGACAAGCCGCCCTCCACCCCGTCGGCCATCCCCAACTTGATCAGGACCGGGTAATCCCGGGCGACCGCCGCGCGCACCGACCGGCACACCTCGCGCAGGAAGCGCATGCGGGCCGGCAGATCCCCGCCCCAAGCATCGGTGCGGCGGTTCGCATATGGCGAAAGGAACTGGCTGATCAGGTAGCCGTGCGCGCCGTGCAGCTGGACGGCGTCGAAGCCGGCGGCCTGGGCACGTCGCGCTGCCTGCGCGTAAGCATCGATGATCTGCTCGATCTCAGCGTCGCGCATCGCGCGCGCGGGCGGTTGCTCGCCGCTGGCCTGGGCGTCCGAAGGCGCCAGCGCCTCCGTCACAGTCTCGCGACTGCATTGCAGCCCGCCGTGGTTGATCTGCGCAGCCACCAGGCCGCCGGCAGCGTGGACTGTTTCGGTCAGGGACGCCAGCGCCGGCACGAGCGCATCGTCGTGAATGCCGGTCATCTCCGCGTGACACTTGCCGCCCGGATCCACGAACATATGGCCCGTGATGATCAACCCTACGCCCCCGTTGACCAAAGAGCGATAGAGATCCAGAAGGGAGGCCGTGGGCCTCCCTTCTGGATCGGACATTCGCTCGGCGGTTGCCGAGCGAATCAGACGGTTGGGCACGACAAGACTGCCCAAGTGGGCTGATGAAAAGAGGTCTGCCATAACGTGTTTACCTCTCGACAATGACGGGCACGTGACCGCGCACGCGAGCTAGGGCGCGTAAGTCTCCGCGAGGTAAGCCACAAGCGCTTCCTGTTCCTCGGCGTTCAGCCGCGCGCCCCGCGAGACCATGTTGGTGACCGTCGCCTCCCATTCGGCCTCGGTCTTGCGCGCCTCGGTGACCTGCGCTAGCCCGTGACACTCTGAACAGCGCTCCTCCATGAGAGCCTGCGGATCGATCGTATCACCGGGGTCTGCGGCGCCACCACAAGCCGCAATGACCGCCACCGTCCCAATAAGTACCAGTAGTGCCACACATCGCTGCATCCAGGGCTGTATCCTCATCTCACTCCTTTCAACCTGCTATCGATCCATATCGGTTCCGTGCGGCGCAGCCCGGGCGCCAAGCTCCACAACCCGCCTGTGGGCCGGCACACGCTCGAGGAAGCGCCTGCGAGCTGCAACGTCAGCAATCTGCTCCGCACGTGCCAGCAACAACTCGTAGACGTCCGTCAAGACCGCCTCAGCGCGCGGGTCGTGCACCGCCGTGAGCACATCATAGCACGTTAGGAAGACTGCGAAAGGCTGCCGCGTTCCCTCGAGGCCCGGGCGTCGCTTGAGCGCCTCCAACACAGGACCTAGCAGGTTCAGCGCCTCGACGTAGTGGCCGCGTGCCAGAGCCACCTGCGCCAGACCTGCCTGGGCTTCGACCGCCAAATGCTCCTGGCCCAACTCGCGGCGCATCATCAGAGCACGCTGATACGCTGCCTCGGCCTGGTCGAAGTGCGCTTCCGCAGCCAACGACCGCCCCAGAACCAGCGCGGCCTCGGCCTGGCGGGGACGAGAACGAATCTCTTCTGCAAGCTCTAGCGCCTGCGCGCCGTCAGTGGCGGCTTCGCGTGCGTCGCCCATGTTTGCGGCAATCCAAGCCCGCTCCACAAGCACGTCCACCTCGCCCCGCGGGTCCTCATTCGCCCTGTAGCGCCCAAGCGCTCTCTCCAGGTGGTCACGGGCTGCCTCATAGTCGCCCAGGGCGCTGAGCGCAGCTCCCAGGCCATGCAGTGCCTGAATCTCACCATTCTGGAAGCCCACTGCCTGCGACATCCGCAGCGCATCCTCGTCATACCCGCACGCCGGAGAGCCCATACCGCGTTCACGGCAAAGCCACCCCAAGTTCACCAGTGCCAGGATCTGGTCGCGTGGGTTCCGCACCAGACGACTGATCTCCAAAACGCGCTCCAGGTAGGCGGCGGCTTCGGCGTAGGCACCGCGGCGCCGGGCGACATTTGCCAGATCAGTGAGCAGCCACGCGACCCTCCGCTGGTTGCCAAAGCCCTGTTGAATAGCCAGCGCGGCCTCGAAGGCCTGCTGAGCGGCCAGATATTCCCCCTGGTGCCGCGCGATACTGCCGAGGCGCGTCAAGGCGTCCGCCTCGGGCAAGATGAGCTTGGCGGCCCGCGCCAGTGCCAGCGCGCGGTGCAGATAGCCGGTCGCCTCACCATAGGCAGAGCGACCCACAGCGCTGCTGGCCGCGCGGATCAAGTGCGGGATGGCCCGGCTGGGCTCAGCAGTCCTCTCCCAGTGGTAGGCCAGGACGTCGGCATTGCCCCAGAGATTGTCGGTATACAGCTTTTTCAGAGCCTCGGCGACCTCGCGATGGACACGGCGGCGCTCACGCTCCAGCAGGCTCCCATAGGCAGCCTGTTGGGTAAGGTAGTGCTTGAAGATGTATGTCCGCCTCTGCGCGGCTGAGAGCCATGGCGACTTCGCTGACTCGACAACCCGCTGCTGCTCACGGATCAGTGCCGCGTCTTGCAGCGCCTCCAAGTGCGCTTCAAGCGGCTCCTCTGGTGAGACAAGCGCCTCAAGCACACCGAACTGAAAGATTCGCCCGATCACCGATGCCAGCTGGAGAACCTGCTTTACGCTTGGGGCCAGCCGGTCGATACGCGACTGCAGGACGCCCTGGAGTGTGTCGGGGATCGCGATATCCGCTACATCGCGTGTCGCCCGCCAGCGCTGACTCTCCGCGTCATAGGCGATGGCATCGCTATCCATCAAGGCGCGCAGCGTCTCCTCCAGGTAGAAGGGGTTTCCCTCACCCAATTCGAGGACGCGTGCCATCAAGGCCGCCGGCAGGGCATCGACGCGCAGCAACCGCCGCACAAGGGTCGCGCTCTCATCCGTCGTCAGTGGCTCGAGCGTAATCCCCACGTGCCTGTAGCGCTCGGCTACTGCTATCAGTTCGTCGGATATCGGGTTCTCGTGAGGGCGCATCACCACGATGAGCAGCAAGGGAGCGATCTGCGTCATCGGCAGGAGGTGCTCCAGCAAGATGAGAGAGCTTGGATCAGCCCAGTGAAGGTCTTCGCACACGATGAGCAGCGGCGTCCGCCGGCTAGTTCCCTCAACAAACTCGAATATGGCCTGAGGAATCGTCCGCACATCGTCGATCTCGTCGTCGGCGCCGGTGTCGCCATCGCTGCTCCAGACCTCGTCCTTTGCCTCGCGCGAGGAGGATTCGAGCTGCTGTCGCAGCAGACGATGCAAGCCTCTCTGAAGGTGCTCCGGGCCCTCAGGATACGCCTCGCTGATCCAGGCATCCAGGTCATCCGTCGTCTGTGGTAGTGCGCCGTGGGCAGGCAACGCCAGCATCACGCGCACTACATCGGCCCACAGCCAATAGGCACTGCCCGAGGCGTACGAGACACACCGTCCTTCCACCCAGCGGATGGCGAGTTGCCCGGATCCTCCGGGAACCGGCGAATCCTCGCCATCCAGCTCGCGCATCTGGCGATCGACCCATTGATAGAGCTCCGCAACCAGCCGCGACTTGCCTAACCCGGCATCCCCGACCACAGTGACAACACCACCAACGCCGGCCCGCAATCGCCGCACAGCTTGTTGCAGCGCCTGGAGTTCGGCCTCGCGACCGACCAGAGGAGATGCCAGACCCGGGAGCCGCTGCACAATGGCTGCACCCGAGCGGATGCGCTGGGGCCGATAGGCCTGCAGCGGACGCTCGATCCCCTTGGCCCTGATCGGCCCGATGGGCACCCACTCGAAATCGGGACGCGCCAGGGTGTAGGCACTCTCAGAGACCAGAACCGTTCCAGCCTCGGCAGCTGCCTCCAGGCGCGCCGCCACAGCAATGGCCCGCCCCATGGCAGTCTCCTCGCTGTGACGTCGGCGATCGCCAATCTGTGTCACGATCACCTGACCGGTGTTGACCCCGATGCGCACGCGCAGATCGATGCCCCCGCCGGGCGTTAGCTCACCGGCGTGAGTCTTGATGGCTTCCTGCATCGCGAGAGACGCAAGGATGGCGCGTTGAGGATCATCCTCGTGTGCGCGTGTCGCGCCGAAGAAGGCCAGCAGACCGTCACCGCGGAACTGGCTTACCTCGCCCCCATAGCGATAGATCTCGGCCTGCAGGACCTGAAAGAGGCGATCCATCAGCGCGACCCAGGCTTCCACACTGAGATGCTCCGCCAGGTCAGTGGAGCCCTGAACGTCGACCATGACGACGGTTACGGTCTTTCGCTCGTCGGCTGCCCCCTCACCCATCGCGGCCAACTTCTCGCGAAGCGCCGCCACAGCTGCATCGACGACGGCGTCGCCCAGCGTCGCGCGCTGCGCCATCAACGCCGCAATGGCATCTTCGACCTGCCTGCGCTCCTCCATCTCCCCACCTGTTCGATTATGCATTATACTGGGCCTATGGAACCGACCCATCGCCCGCCCGGACACCATCCAGAAACCAGGCCCAGAGGCCCCGACTGGCATGCTGCCCGAGACTTCCTGCTAGACAAGCTGGCGCAGGAGCTGCCCAGCACTCTATTCTATCACGGAGTGCACCATACCCGTGACGACGTTTTGCCGGCAGCCGACCGCCTGGCAGCCCTGGCTCGCCTCGACTCCGAGTCCCACCTGCTGCTGCGGACGGCGGCGCTGTACCACGATGCGGGATACCTCTACCAGTACCACGACAACGAAGCCATCGCGGTCCGCGTCGCCTCGGCGACGCTCCCGTCCTTTCACTATACGCCCGACCAGATCTCTACGATTGCCCACCTTATTATGGCGACCCGCATGCCGCATGTGCCGGACGGCCGCCTGGCGGCATTGCTCTGCGACGCCGACCTGGATTCCCTGGGACGTGAGGACTATCTGGAGACCAGCTTGGCGCTGTGGCACGAACATGTGGCCAACGGAAAGCCCGTTGCCCTCGGAACGTGGTATCGCCGCCAGATCGATTTCCTCGCCGCCCACGTTTACTTCACCCCCGAAGCACAATCCCTTCGCGGGCGCGGCAAGCAGGAGAACCTGCAGCTCCTTCGAAACCTAATCGCAGTTCTCGAACCGCGAGACGGCTGAGCGCACCGGCGCCCAACGCCGGCATGCGCCACGTCCTACGCACCACATCACGAGCCTCGCGACGCCGCGGCACGTCGTGGAGGATTCAGCGCATACCCTAGTTACCGCAGCCGCAGCACCGCCACCGACCAGGGCGCCACGTCAGCGTCCGTAGCATCCGCAACAGCTTCCCATTGGCCGCTCAGCGCCAGCCTCTCCACGGCGCAGTGGCGATCCAGCAGCGGACCCGCGATCCGCACACGCTGCTCATCGGCCGAAAGGTTGGCCAGCGCTACGAGGATCTCAACGCCGTCGGGTGCAAGAAAGTACTGCGGTGCCACATTGACGCCCTCCACCACGCGCACGGGCAATGGAGCGCGCGCTACCCAAGCCAACATGGCCGCCCATTGCTCGCGACGCGCCGGATGCAGGAGCGCCGGTGTCATCGTTTCGATCTCGAAGGGGATGAACCCCACCCGCGCCCCGTCCACCAGCTCCCATGCGGCTGTCGCAGGCCCCTGGATCCGTTGCTGAAGGTCTACCCATCGCGATAGCGCCCGCACCGCAGTTCCCGGGGCGAAGTCACACATGTGCGGGTGCAGCAGACCCGAGTAATGGCGTACCTGCAGGCACGTACCCGCTCCGGTGCCGTTGAACTCATCGGCGGTCAGCACCTCGTTCGCGTCCGGCGGAGCCGCGTGCACCCCTGCGACCCCCAGCCTGTCGCCCCATCCCTGCGCCAGCAGACCTTCCAGCGCTCCAGGCGTGAGCACCACGCCATCCTGAAAGCCGCTACCCAGCGCGTAGCGGTCGGTGAAGACGACGTCGCGCGTCAAGAGGTGTGGCGAGTCGTATGGCTGGCCCACAGGCAGTCCCAGACGCGCCAGCGCCAGCTCCCACGGGCGGGGCTCCACCCAAGCCAACAGCGACCGGCCCGCCAGTCGCATCTGCCGGGCCACGTCCTCGCGCGCCTCGACCCCCACACCCACGCGCCGCTTGCCCGCCCTAGCCTGGACCAGGGCCTGCAGGAACGGGCGTTGTTCGCGCAGAAAGGCGGCATAGCGATCAAGCGATGCCGGAGTCTCGCCCTCGCCAAAAGGCATCGTGCTGCTGAAGAGATTCAGGCTCAGGTCCTGAACCCCGGCCAAGGCATTCAGGGCCATCTCCAGAGAGAGGACGCGCAGAGATTTCCCAAAGGGCGAGTAGGGATGGTTCTCGATCTCCGCCACGGTGCGGACGTCCGCGCCCAGATAGGCAATCTGGCGCGCGACGTCCTCGGTCTTGGCCAGAACCGCGGCCGGCTCCCAGTCGTGCCAGAAACCCGACCCGGGTCGCACCATCGGATGCCCACCCGCTCCCGAAAGAACGCGGAGTAGCCGATCCGTTCGGCGCCCTTCGGCGTTGTGCGCCGTGGTGCCCACACTCATCAACCCGATGTCCTGCGTAGCCACGGCAAGCCCCGCCCGCACGTGCCGGTCTCGTGATTCGGGCATGCCAGAGCTCGGACCGCCCTCCCCGTGAACCGCTGCCTCGACCCGGCCCGCCAGCCCCAACATCGCCCCCTCCGCTATGTCGAACCAGGCACCCCGCACGGAGGGATCGGCCGTGTCATCGCCCAGCGCAGCCACCAGCGCCTCGCGCGTCCACCGTCGCCCGGTACGGGCTTCCATTGCCGCCAGATGCAGCGGGCAGAAGCAGGCCATCTCGCGAACGTCGTGCCACAGGAACCGCACATCATCATCTACCCAGACGGCATCTGCGCTGCACGCGGCCGCCCAGCGATAGATCTGCTCGACGTAGTCCAGAAACGTGGGATCGAGCGGACAGGCTGTGGAGCGCGACACATGCCCCGCGGAATCGACCAGGTACTGGAAGTCGAACGCCTCGGGCTGCGCGCCACCACCATCCACGTGTCCCATCGTGATCATCACGTTGATGTGCACGCCCAGGCCCGCCTCGCGGAAGCGCGGAACGATTGCCTTGAGCCGGGCAAACCGGCCCTCCAACACCGCTAACGGAAGCAGCGCCGCGTCCGTGTCGTAGCTGGCCTCAAAGAGCAGCACGCCATCGATCCCTGCAGCGCGGGCGAACGCCAACACTGCCTCGACGCCGGCGTCTGTCGCGATAGCCGGATGGTACAGGCGCAGGAGGTAGCGTCCACCCGTATCGCGAAGCACCTGCACGGCGTGCGGCACCTGCGGAAGCGTCGCCAGTATGTCGAGACTCGCACCCAGCTCCGTATCAACAGGCGGTGAGACGCCCTCAGCTTCCAGGTAGGTGAGCGTGGCCTCAACCAGATGCAGGTTATTGAGCAGCGGCTCGGTATAGCGAATCGCCCCGTAATAGGCCTGGTCGATGTGATGGCGCTGGCTAACGTGGTTGTTCCAGTCGACGCCCTCGGTAAGGAACCCCAGCGGGCCATAGTGGTGATGGGCGATGGCGCCAAGGGTTGCCAGCGCCACATCACGCGCCGCCCTGTCGTCCCGCTCCAACCACGCCTCGAGGTGAGCCTGCGCCACCTCGGCATTCTCCCAGAGATAGGCCGTGTCCCAGCTCTTCTCCATCCAGAAGAGCCCGCGGGTCACTACGCCGTGGAGATCATCCGCCATGCGGAACGCGGCCATCGCAGGGAGCGCCACCTCATAGGCAAAACGGTGCCAGGCCGGTCGCTCCAGTATCCCGGCGGCCCGGCGCAAGACGCGGAATGCCACAGCATAAGCGACGTTCTCGTGATCGTCGTAGGTGTCATGGTTGATGCTGCCCCAGAAACCACCCGCGGTCACGAACGCCTCGCCCAGCGTCAGCGCACGCTGACGGTCACCCAGCCGCACGCCGAGGTCGAGCAGAAAGAGCCCGTCGGCGCTGTGGTCAAAGATCGGGTCTGCGCCCCCCTCAGGCGTGAGGGGATATTGATCGCCCGCCGGTGTGATGCGCCGGGGCACCCAGCCGTTGGGCAGCACAGGGGTGTGGGCCACCAGCCAGGCATAGAGCTCCGCTGCTGCCTGGCGCAGCGCCGCCCCCCGTTGCCCTGCAGCAGGGTCGTCCTCGACCGCGGTGGCCAGATCCAGCATCTGTGTCCCGACCTTAGCCAGGGAGCCCGGGCACAACCAGGCGTCGTTGTGCGTGTAGTTGAGGCAGAAGCGACCCGCTGCCAGATCCCAATAGGGATAGACGAATCCATCGGAGCGGATGAAGCCATCCTCCAGGACGTGATCGGCCAAAGCGAGCGCCTGCATACATAGCTCGCGGCTGCCGGTGTAGCGCCCCCAGCGGTACAGAAGCACGCTTCCGCCGATGGCGTTCGCCGCCCAACCCGGGCCTTCCAGATCGCCAAAGTCGTGCCAGTGCATGGCCCGTCCCTGCGGGTCAACAAAGGTCGATTTGGCCCGCAAGCGCGAGGGCGCACGCGTGGCCGGGTCTGCGCCGGCCGGCGCGGGCACAGGCTCCACACAGGTCAGCGCATAGCGCGCTGAGGCATTGGCACTGGCGAAGATCAGCGCCGGCCATCGATGATCGTCGACGTCCATAAGCACCCCCTTCTCGAATCGCGGTTCAACTCGATCTGTATTACAGCACAGAGGCGCGGAGAAAACAAACGCTCCACGCCTCTGTCGCGTATACGCTCGGATTGGCCGCTGCTAAGAACGCCGGTTGTAGGTGATCCGCGGATCGAGGAGCGGATACGCCAGATCGAGGATGAACGTTGCCAGGGCGATCGACACGATCAGGAAGAAGACGACACCCTGGATCATCGCATAGTCGTTCGCAAGGATCGCGTCGTACAGCAGAAGCCCCACACCTGGATAGCTGAACATGATCTCGACCAGGGCATAGCCCGAGACCAGGGTTCCCAGAGACAGGGCCAACTGCGTCACCTGAGGGAGCATCACATTCCGCACGGCATAGCGGAGGAACTTCCGGCGCGGCTTCAGGCCTTTGGCGTCGGCGTAGAGCATGTAATCCTCACCGACAACTGTGACAATCATCCCCCGCATCCAGAGCGCCCACGTCCCTCCCGACACCAGGATCATCGTCAAGACCGGCAGCACCGCATGACGGAGCACGTCCAGGAGGAACTCCGCGCTCGTCCAGTCGACCGCGATCGTAACGCCGTAGGAGCCGCGCGACGGGAAGAGATCGAGGCGGAACGCGAAGAAATACAGAACGACCAGCGCAATGAGAAAGGGAGGTATTGACGAGAGGACCATGAAGACCGGCACCAACGCCTTGAGAACCTTGGCTTCACGCCGCCAGCCGGCCCACGCACCGAGCGCCGTACCGATGACAAAGGCCAGGATCGTGGCGGCACCGAGCAACGCCACGGTGTAGGGTAGCCCGCGCATCACGAGGTGGGTCACCGGCCAGTAATAGCGGAACGACCGCCCGAAGTCGAACCGCAGCATGTTGTCCAGATACGTGAGGTATTGGCGCCACAGTGGCTGGTTCAGCCCCGCCCAGTTCGTGTAGAACTCCAGCAAGCTCTCAACCCCATCCCCGGTCCCTCCTCGTCGCGTGGTGGCCTCCATCAGATACTCTAGGACTGGATTGTAGGACGTAATGCGCGGGACCAGGAAATTAATCGTGGCTGCAAACCATACCACAACAACCAGGTTGAACACCCGCCCGGCGATGTACCGGAGCGGAATCCTCATCGCCGCCTCATCACCAGCTAGGGGGAATCGGCCACCAGCAAGCCTCGCGGCCCTTGGCTGCCTGATCCCACGCATCCGCCATCGCTTCCACCGAGCGATCGGCGGGCGGCAACAGGTCGAATCCCCGCCACTCGCCTGTACGCGCCCCGGGCAACTGCAACTGGGTGTTGCGGCAATACTCGTACCAGTCCCTGAAGGTATGCCACTGCACCTCGACGCCGTAACGGCCCGGTCGCTGCTCCATTGGCGACAGAGGTTCCACCGTGTGGCAGGAATTGAGGATCTTGAGCTTCGTGTGGGGATACATATCGTAGATCGTCTGCGCCAGCTTTATGGACTCCTGGACTGCCGCCTCATCTTCGCCGGGCAGGTTGAGAGAGAAGTAGACGATGATCGGGACGTTGTAGAGGTTGACCTCATCGAGCGCATTCAGCAACTGGACGTCGTTATAGCGCTTGCCGTTGAGGCGTCGCACCCGCTCCGAGCCCGAATACGGGTTCAGCGCGACTTCGGAGTGCTCCATATCTGCAGTCCGAACAAACTCCTTCATAAAGCCAGACGGTGGAAGCTGGAAGAACTCGTTGTAGAGCCCGATCTTGATGCCCTCTTTGCGAATGGTCCTGAAGAGCGTCTTCCAATAGTGCTCGCCCATCGCTGCTAGGTCGTAGGAGAAGCAGACCTGAATGACATCGTGCTCCAGTAGCTGCTTGATCTCGTTGACGACCGTGTCAACCGGCACGGGCACGATACCATTGCGCCCCGCGATGGCCTTGTGTGCACTCCGGGCACCCCCACAGTAAGAGCATTCGAAGTCACACCCGCGCGCCGTGGTGATCCACCTGCCCCGGTACTTGCTGATATCCGCGCCCTGACGCGCAGCCTCGACGAGCTTCATGTCGATGACCAGATACTCATGGACGAAGTAATCGTCCTCGTGCTCGAGCCATGCCAGATCGATGAAGTTGAAGTCCGCGAAATCCTCTGGAGCTGCACAGTATGTCCTGGGGTTCTCGATGACCCGCCCCTCCCTGCGATACGTGATGTTGGGTACACCCGCCAGGTCCGGCAGGACGCCGGCTTGCGTCTCGTTGAGAAGCGCTTGGGCCAACGCGAGAAGCGGGCGTTCGGCGTCGCCCCGTATCACGAAATCGACGGCAGGGAAATCACGCACGATCTCGCCTGCAAAAGCCGACGCCGTCAACCCGCCCACAATGACCCATGCATCGGGCAAAACACGCTTCACAGTCTCGGCAACACTGATGGCGCCGTAGCTATGCTCATACCAGTGCAGATCAATCAGCACCAACCGTGCCTGCCGGTGGTCCGACAACCACTTTGCCAGGCTGAAGTTGGTATCTAGCTTCTTCTCCATCGGGAAGTTGATGCCCCTCACGCCAATGCCGTTGTCCACCAGCAAGTTCATCAAAGCAGGCACGCCCATCGGAATCAGCCCGTAGGGGCGACCAAATCTGTGGCGAGCGGGCGTGTCATAGAGCTCCACCGCCTGCTTCGCAGGGTGAATGTAAAGAGCTACGGGAGCTTGATCCACGAAATCCTCCTATAGGGCCGAAGATCCAATTACCAGCTTGGCGGTATGGGCCACCAACACGTCTCGTGCCCCTTCTGTGCCGCGTCCCAGGCGTCGGCCATCACCTCGAGAGAGCGCCCCGCCGGGTCGTGCAACGCGAAGCCGCGGTGTGCCTCGGTGCGTGCGGCGGGTCCCCCTAGTTGGGTATCACGACAGTAAGTATACCAGTCATCGAACGTACGCATCGTCACATTGATCGCGAATTTCTCGGGGTAGACCGCCATCGGTGACAGGGGATCCAAGGTATGGCACGAGTTCATAATGCGGATACGCGACGCAGGATAGAGCCGGCAAAGCTCCTCTGCCAACGCGATCGAGTCTTTGAGCGTCTCCTCAGTCTCCCCAGGCAAGTTGAGCGAGAAATAGACCAGCGCAAAGATGTCATAGAGATTGAGCGAGTCCAGGATGTTGATCAACTCACCATTGGTGAAGATCTTGCCATTGAGCCGCCTAACGCGTTCGGAGCCCGAGAGCGGGCTAAAGGCCAGACAGGAGTGCTCGAGGTCCGCCACCTGGGCGAAGCGCTTGACGAAGGCCGAGGTCGGGAGCTGAAAACACTCGTTGTACAACCCAATTCGGACCTTGCGCTGGCGCATCAATGCGAAGAGGGTGCGCCAGTAGTCGTCGCCCAGCTCTGCGATGTCATACGAGAGGGAGGCCTGAACCACGCCGCCGGATGCCAGCCGCTCCAGTTCATCGACGACAGCCTCCGGCGACCGCGGCACAATGCCATCACGGTTGGCGAGCACCTTATGGGCGCTCTTGCATCCACCGCAATAAGAGCACTCGTATTTGCAGCCCCGCGCCGTCGCTACCCATCTTCCCAGGAAGGGATTCGTCTCCAGCGCCGCGCGAGCCTTGGGCAGGTCGGTGACCAGATATTCGTGGACGAAGTACTCCGTGGAGTGATCCAAGAACCTCAAGTCTGCGTAGTCGAGGCAATCGAGGTCCCCTGTAGCGGCGCAGTAGGCGATGGCGTTCTCGACCACCGCACCCTCATCCCGGTAGGCTAGATTGGGGATGTCCGAGAGCGCCGCACGTGAGAGGTCGGACGCGCTGAGACAGTGCTCGACGAGCTCGCGCAGTGGCTGCTCCGCGTCGCCACGAACCACGAAGTCGACCGATGGAAAGCGCTCCAGGATCTCGCGGGCAAACGCGGAGGCAGTCAGCCCACCCAATACCACCCAGGCATTCGGCAACACCTCTTTGCATACATCGGCGGTACTGATGGCCCCATAACTGTGCTCGTACCAATGCAGATCGATCAGAACGACCTGCGCCTGGGGCTGTGCCCGTAACCACCGGCGAAGGTCAAAGCCGGGGTTGAGTTCGCGCTCCAGGGGGTAGTTGACGCCCCGCACCTCGATCCCGGCTGTCCGAAGCACATTGACCAGCGCCGGTACCCCCATGGGGATCAGCCCGTAAGGACGCCCCAACTGTGCGTCTCGCGCCGCCTGCCGCTGCGCAAAGAAGTCCGGATCCTGCTTGGCCGGATGCACATACAATACAGCGGCAGGTGGCTTGGGCTGGCCACAGCAGTGCTTATACTTCTTTCCGCTGCCACAAGGACACGGATCGTTACGCCCCACACTCCTGACAGTCACGCTATGGTTCTCCCATCGTCACAGAGATCTATAGACAAGACACTGCAAGGTGCAGAGCACCCTGCAGTGTCTCTAGTCGCGCCATTACGCTTTCCCAGCAGCCAGCCAGGCCACCATCGTCATCCCGACGGCCAGCTACGCCTCGGTGAAGACCCTACTTAGCTCCTCCCGCGGCAAGGCCGGGTTGTCCTTCTGCAGATAGCAGGCGACCACACGATCGCCGTTGGTCATGAAGAGCTCCGGTACCTTCGTCCGACAGATATCCATACTATACGGACACCGCGGCTCGAACTTGCAGCCGGTGATCTCCTTGAAGGCGACCTGGCTCTTCTGGATCATCTCCTCGCTGCCGCCCCACGACAGATCGGGATCCGGCCACGGGATCGACGAGACCAGCAGCTTCGTATAGGGGTGCTGGGGGTCCCGGATGATCTTGTCCACATTGCCGGCCTCCATGACAGAACCCCGGTAGAGAATGATGATATAGTCGCTGACGTGGTAAGCGGTCGTCAGGTCGTGGGTGATGTAGAGGATTGGGATCCCAAAGTCCTGATTCATGGCGCGCAGGCTCTTGAGAATCGTCGAGCGCAGCGAAGCATCGACCATTGAAACCGGTTCATCGGTGATTAGCAGCTTGGGCGCCAGAAGGAGGGCCCGGGCGACAGCGATGCGCTGTCGCTGGCCACCACTCAACTGGTGTGGATAGCGTCCGAGCGTCTCCTCGGGACGCAGACCGACTCGCTCCAGCGCATTCTCCATCATCTCGCGAGCTTCGGATCTGGAGCCAGCCAGCTTGTAGTTCTTGATCGGAATGCTCAGCAGGTTGTCGACCTTGTAGAAGGGATTGTAGACGGCAAAGGGGTCCTGGAAGACGGCTTGGATCTGTCGCCGGAACTTGTACAGCTCCGGCCCTTTGAACGTGGACAACGGCTGACCACGGAAAAGGACCTCCCCCATGGTCGGCCCATAGAACCCGAGCATCAGCATCCCCATCGTCGTCTTGCCACTGCCGCTCTCTCCGGCAATGGTGACGATCTTTGGGAAGTCCTCGTCAAGCGCGAACGTCATACCGTCCAGCGCCACGGTGTAGTCTGATTTGCTGCCGAAGATCTTGGTTACGTTCTTTAGCTCAAGTAGTGGTGTGCTCATGGCCTCATCCTGGTCTTAAGCCGTATGAAGGTGGCAGGCGACCCAACGCCCTGGCTGTGCCTCGACGAACTGAGGGATCTCCTCTCGGCACCGTTCCCAGGCCTTGGGACAGCGGGTATGGAAGACACATCCTTCCGGTGGACTGAGCAGGGAAGGCGTGATCCCAGGGATACCGCTAAACACACCCTTGTTCTCGAGAACAGGCAGACTCTCAATCAGGAGTTGCGTGTAGGGATGGAGTGGGTCGTGGAACATCTTGCGTGTCTCGCCGATCTCCATCATTCTGCCGGCATACATCACCGCTAGCCTGTTCACGGTTTGAGCCATCAAGCCCATGTCGTGGCCGATCAGAATCACGGAGATCCCCAACCGCTCCTGCAGCCGGTTAATCGTCTCCATCACCTGGCGCTGAATCACAACGTCCAAAGCGCTCGTCGGCTCGTCAGCGATAATCAGATCGGGCTCCATGGAGATCGACTGCGCCACCGTTACGCGCTGCTGCATCCCACCACTCAACTCGTGCGGATACATCATCGCGACCTTGGGAGGCAGATCCACCATCTCCAGCAGTTCCGTCACGCGCTGCTCACGTTCGTCCTTGGACATCACCACGCCGTGGTCGAGCATGCCATCGATCAACTGCCGGTCAATGCGCATCACCGGATTCAGCGCGTTCATCGCGCCCTGCGGGATCATGGCCAGCTTGCGCAGCTTGGTCTGGCGCATCTGCTCCTCGCTCAACGAGACGAGATCGATGCCATCCAGAATCATATGCCCGCTCTCTATCTTGCCCGGCGGCTTGATCATCCGCATCATCGCCTGGGCCATGGTCGACTTGCCCGACCCGGATTCGCCCACTAGGCCCATCTTGATGCCGGATTCCAGATCGAAGCTGACGTCGTCGACCGCCTTCACGGCCCCAGCCTCGACGTAATAGTACACCTTAAGGTTTATGACCTGCAGTAGGGGCGCGCTCATACGGTCCTCCGCGTGCGGGGATTCGCAAACTCGTCCAGCCCGATGGAGAGCAACAGGAAAGCGATGAAGATCAGGGCAATCACGATCACCGGTTCGATGATCCACCACCAATAACCCTGCAAGAAGGCATTGTAGTACCGCAGCCAGTAGATGGTCATCCCCAAGGACGGCTCGCGCAGGTTGCCGATACCCAGCGTCTGCAGCCCCAGCGAGCCCAGGACACCGCCGTTCACCGCACCCGCCAGGCTGATGGCAAGGTAGGGCATCAGGTTGGGCATCAGCTCCTTGATGATGATCTCCATACCGCTCATCCCGGAGAGCTTGGCCATCATCACGAACGCACGCTCACGCATGCTCAGCACCTGGGCACGGATCGCCCGGGTAGGCTGCACCCAAGCGACGATGGAGAGAATCAGGGCCATCCTGAGAATCCCCATCTCCTCCGGATCAGGCACCGATGATGCGATCGTGACCAGCAACAGAAAGGACGGAATCGTCATAAGCACGTCAACCAGGAACTTGACGACCGTGTCGAACACGCCACCGAAGTAGCCGGTCATAAAGCCCAGCACAGTCCCGACACCCAAGCCAATGCAACCCGAGATCATCCCAATCGAGAGCGTCATCTGCGTCCCGTAGATCAGGGTGGGAAGCAGGTCGCGGCCCACGGAATCCGTTCCGAAGGGATGCTCCGCAGAGGGTGGCTGCTTGGGCATCGTAGCCAGCGGGTAGGCACCCTCCCTAGGAATCCAGATGGTGGTCACCGTCGCGAAGAGCAACAAGACCACGAGGATCACCATCCCGCCACCGAAGGCCGGGTTGCGGCGAATGTAGTTCAGGAAACCCTTGAACCCTTGGCCTCTCTGCATCGTCTAGCCTCCTGAGTACGAGATACGTGGATCGAGGAGTGGATAGATCAAGTCCACGACGAGCGTAGCTATCGCGATCCCGACCACCATGAAGAAGACGATTCCGTAGATGACAGGATAGTCGAGAGCGGCAATGGCACCGCCCAGACGGTTGCCAATGCCGGGATAGCTGAACATGGTCTCTACCAGTGTGGCGCCCGATACGATGAGGCCCAACTGCATCGCCAGCGCGGTGACCTGGGGAAGCAGCGTGTTACGCAATGCGTAACGGAAGAAGAGGCGCGAGCCCTTGAGTCCTTTCGCATCGGCAAAGGTGATGTAGTCCGCCCCTTCCACGGTCACCATCATCGCGCGCATCCCCAGCGACCAGCCGCCAACGGAGACAACCAGCATAGACAGCCCGGGCAGGATCGCGTGATGGGCCACGTCGAGCAGAAACTCCATGCTCGTCCAGTCCTTCACGACTGTTGCGGAGTAGCCGCCTCGTAGGGGAAAGGCCTTGGCCTTGAAGGCCAGGAAGTAGATCAGCAACAACGCGATGATAAAGGCCGGGACAGCCGAGAACATCGCTAACGGTGGCATGAGCCAAGACAGCCACTTCGACGTCTTGGACCACCCCACCAAGGCACCGACGACCGTGCCTATCAGAAACGCGAGCAGCGTCGACGTGGCGACAAAGCCTAAGGTCCAGAAGACCGTTTGACCGATGATCTCATCGACCCTCTGTGGGTAGTTGACGATGGAGTAGCCCAGGTCGAAGCGCATGGTGTTCCAGATGTACTTCAAGTACTGCTCCCACAGCGGCCGATCCAGACCATAGAGCTCCCTGAGCGAATCCCCGAACTCCGCCGCGCCCTCAGACGTGAGCCCTCCGCTGGCGATCTTGCGGTTGATCAGCTCTGTCACGGGGTCACGCGGGGCCAGCTTCGGAATCAGGAAGTTGATTGTGGCCGCAGTGAACAGCACCGCCACAAGAAAGCCGATTCTCCTGAGTACGTAACTAAGTGGTATGCGCATCAAAGACCTCCGATATCAAGATGAGATCAGACCTCGCCCCCGGAGCGGGCCCCT
>Ga0123333_10000805_pt1 | contig 33788 bp, 28 predicted proteins | sample BioC12SIPDNA_3_FD_89957 | JGI IMG/M metagenome (GOLD analysis project Ga0123333, IMG submission 89957) | Anaerobic biogas reactor microbial communites from Washington, USA - Biogas_R2_B C12 SIP DNA | ecosystem: Engineered > Bioreactor > Anaerobic > Unclassified | place: Washington, USA...
AAACCTGTCGGTCCCCCTGGATGCCGATCTTGTAGCCCTCCTGGATCCCGAAGGTGGATGTGTAGACTTCCTGTTTGATCCGTCTCTTGATGAAATCGTTGCTTTGCAGGATGTCCTCGTCCTCGAAACGGATGTTGCGGCCGCGGACATACTCCTTGAAATCTTCGAGAATCTCGTCGGTGATGGTCAGATCCGGGACGTCGCCGGCCGTGGCGCCCTGGAGCTTCCGGGTGAAGTCCGCCGCGGCGGCGACCTCCCCCGACATCAGCCTGCGGGCGTACTGGAAGAACACATCCTTCGAAGCCAGGATGCCCTCGAACCGCTCGAGTTCCCGCACCGATTCGATGATGTCGGGCGTAATCCCCCCGCCGCCGAGCACCGTGCGGCCGCTGTCGGTGGTTTTGACCTCCCGCGGGCCGCCGCCGGTCACGATCGAAGCGCCCGCGTCGTTCATGTAGTAGTACTCGAAGCTGGACACGGAATAATCGCGCTGGATCAGCCTCCCGCTGGGGGTGTAGTACTTCGCCGTGGTCAGCGCCATCCCGGTATTGTTGTCGAGCGTGTAGACGGTCTGCACCAGCCCTTTCCCGAAACTGGTCTCCCCCACGATCAGCGCGCGGTCGTGGTCCTGGAGCGCGCCGGCCACGATTTCCGAGGCGCTGGCGCTGTGCTGGTTGATGAGCACGATCGTCGGAACCTTGATCTTCTCGACGCTGGGCGCCGGGTAGGTCTGCACGGACCCGCGCGCGCGGCCCTTGGTGGAGACGATGATTTCGTTGCGCGGCAGGAAGAAATCCGATATCTCGATGGCCTGGCTCAGCAGCCCCCCCGGGTTGTCCCGCAGGTCCAGGATCAACCCGGACAGATTCTCCGCCTGCAGGCCCTCCATTTTCTTTTCGAAATCCTCCGACGTGGATTCGGCGAACCGGTCGATTTTCACGTAGCCGATCCCGGGCTTGATTTCAAAGGCATAGGGGACGGTTTCCATGGGGATTTCGTCCCTTTCCACGGAAAACTCGAGGGGTTCGCCGACTCCGGGACGCTCCACGGTGATGCGCACCTTCGTCCCCTGGGGCCCCCGGAGGTGGTCCACCACCTCGTCGGAGGTCCAGTCGTCGATCGGCTCCCCCTCGATGTGCGTGATCACGTCCCCGGCCCGCAGGCCCCGCCGCTGCGCGGGCGTGCCGATCGACGGGGGCTCCACGATGACGACCTTCCCCCGGTCCCGCAGCAGGGGGCGCACCCGGATCCCGAGCCCGTAGTACCGGCTGTGCTGGTCCTCGCGCAGGCTGGCGAATTCCCTGGGGTCGAGAAAGTTCGAGTGCGGGTCGAGCGCCCGGAGCATCCCCTTGATGGCGCTGTAGACGAGCTTGTCCGGGCCGACGTCCTCCACGTAGGTCTTCTGGATGATGTCCAGGGCCTCGGTGAAATTCGTCAGGAACTCGCCCGTGGACGTCTCCGCCGGATTCCCCGCGGGCGCCAGGGCCCCGCCCTGGATCCATCCCACCGCAAGGGAACTCAGCAGAAGCACCAGGACAACCATGATGGCAAATCTGTGTTTCATAATCATTTGGCCCCAGATCATCTTCCTGGACCCCCCCCGTGTATACGGTCGACCTTGTATAGTGACAAAATTCCGACAGGCATGCAAGCGTGCAGAAGGATTTGGACGATTCCGCCACGGCGCGCCGCCGGGGCCGGCGCCGGCCACGGCGCACCATGGTGGAATCTTGACTTAGCCTATGGGCTCCTTTAGACTCTCCTCATGGCCCGGCAGAAACGGACCGGAAGGCGGGTGCTCGATGGGCTCTCTGGGAATGCAGGAAATCATCATTATTTTCATTATAGCCCTGATCGTCTTCGGGCCCCGGAAGCTGCCGGACATCGGAAAAACCATCGGCAAGGGGATGGCCGAATTCAAGAAGGCTTCCAACGAACTGAAGCAGACGTGGGAGGATGAGGTGAGCCTCGACAAGGAAAAAGAGGCGATGAGCGAAATCATCGAGGACGTAAAAAAGGACGCGACCTCCCTGCTGACCGAAGAGTCCCCCGATCGCGGCGGCGCCGCCGACTCCGCGGGATCCGAAACTATTCCATGAGCGCGAAAACCACGGAGTTGGACAAGAAATCCGAGCCGGCCGCGCCCGAAGAGGAAGAAGCGGGGAAGATGTCCTTCCTCGAGCACCTCGACGAGCTGCGCAAGCGGCTGCTGCACATCGCCGCCTACCTGTTCACGGGATTCGTCCTCAGCCTGTTTTTCTCCAAGCCGATTTACGATTTCATCTCCCGCCCGCTGACGGAGATCCTGCCCAACGAGAAGCTCATCTTCACCAAGCTGACCTCCCCCTTCACCCTGTACATGAAGGTGGCCTTCCTGGGGGGCATTTTCCTGACCCTGCCGCTGACGCTGTACGAGGTCTGGAAATTCATCGCGCCGGGGCTGTACCGGAAAGAGAAGCGGTACGTCATCCCGTTCCTGGTTTTTTCCGTCATCCTCTTTGTCCTGGGGGCGTCGTTCTGCTACGTGTTCGTCCTGCCGAGGGCCTACGCGTTTCTGATCAACCTGGGCAGCTCGTTCGACGCCATGATCGACATCAAGGAGTACCTCGACCTGACCAACATGATGCTGCTCGGCTTCGGGATCATTTTCGAAATGCCCGTGCTCGCGGGGTTTCTGGCCCTGTTCGGGCTCGTCAGCGCCAAGTTCCTGGTCAGCAAATTCAAGTACGCCATTCTCTGCATCGTCATCCTGGCCGCCATCATCTCGCCGACGCCGGACGCGCTGAACCTCATCGTCTGGACCATCCCGATGATCCTGCTCTACCTTGTGAGCATCGGGGTGGTCGCCCTCATCGATCTGCGCCGCAGGAGGAAGGAATCCGCCTGATTGCTGCTACCCGGGCGGCAGTTCCCGTGCGAGGTAGGCGCGGTAGGCCTCGAAAGCCTCCCCGACCGAACGCGCGGCGTGCATCCGCTCCCTGAGGCGGGCGCCCTGGGGGAACCCCCTGGAAAGGTACCCCCCGACTTTTTTCATCCTGCCCAGCGCCACGGCCGGCGGCATCTCCCCGGCTATGCGCTCGAGGTAGCCGGCCATGAACTCCGCCCTCTCCCGCAGGCTGGTCGCGCCAACCGGCCTGCCGGCCAGCCGGTCCCGGCACTGGCGGATCAGCCAGGGGTTGGCCAGGACGCCGCGGCCCATCATCACGCCGTCGACCCCCGTTTCCCGAAACATCCGGACCGCATCTTCCGGGGAAAAGACGTCCCCGTTGCCCACGACCGGGATGCGCGCCGCCCGCTTCACCCTCGCGATGATGTCCCAGTCCGCCTTCCCGGAAAACAGATCGCTGCGCGTCCGTCCGTGGATCGAGAGCGCTTCGACGCCGCAATCCTCGGCAAGCTTGAGCACTTCGACCGCGTTGATGGAGTTGTGGTCCCACCCGGAACGGATCTTGATCGTCAGGGGGATCCGCACCGCCCGGCGCACCTGTCGCAGGATCTCCTCCAGCCGCGGCAGGTCGCAGAGCAGGCCGGCGCCCCCGCCCTGGCGGACGACCTTCTTGACCGGGCACCCGGCGTTGACGTCCACGATGTCGGCGCCCATGGCCTCGACCATCGCGGCCGATGCGGCCATGCGGGCGCTCGAGGACCCGAAGATCTGGATGGCGACGGGGCGCTCCTCCTCGGCGAAACGGGCGATGCGGGCCGTCCCGGCGTGGCGGCGGGTCAGCCCCTCGGTGCTGACCAGCTCCGACACCACGAGCCCGCACCCGCCCAGGTCCTTGATCAGGCGGCGGAACAGGGAATCGGTGTGTCCGGCGACGGGGGCCAGAACCAGCGGCGGATCGACAATCACATCCCGGATCTGTAGCATAGGGCCCCCATTATACCAGCCCGCGGCCCGGGCGCCGATAGCGGCCGCCCCGGGCCGGAAAATCTGCTACCTTATTACTGCGGGGTCCGTCCGGACCGGACAGGGCCCCGGGAAACTGGGGGGAGCCATGACCGATCCTACGGGGCGGGGGCCGTCGGGAGGTAGCCTGGAGGCGCTGGGGCGCGCATACCTTGAAGCCTATGCGAAGCGGGAAGGGGACGTCCGGGGCCAGATCCTCCTCGGCGCCGACGGCGCCGCCGGCGTCTTGTCGATCCTGGCGCGCACGCTCGGCGGCGCACCGGCCTGCGGGGATCTTGTCGACGAGCGCATCGGCCGCCTCGAACAGGGCCGCCGGGGGGCCCGGAGCTTCGAGGACCGCCTGGCCAACGCCTCATGCGCCATCTACAACAGCCTCGATGCGCTCGGGCGCCTGTATGCGGAGGGGAACGAACCTGCGGCGGATCTGATACGGAACGCGGGCAGTCAGGCGCGGGCGGGCGGCACGGCGGCCGCCCGGTCGGCGGCGGCGATGCGCGCCGCGTTCGCCCTCCTCGGCCTTGTGACGATCGCGGCCGACGACCGGCAGTAGATGACGGGGACGATCCGGAAGCTGGAGCGGCGGTTTGCCGATGCCGACCTGGCCTGCGCATCGGACTGGGACCACCTGCTCAACGCGCTGTACCGCTCCGTGGAGATGATGCAGCTTTTTGCGCTTGTGACCGGCCCGGAGCTTGCGGGCAGGATCGCCCCTGTCGCCGCCCGTTTCCAGCAGGAGGACGGCCAGGGGGCGATCCTTCTGAAAATGCGCAACGGCTTCTGCCGTCTCTTCGAACTGGGGCATCTGCTTGCCGCGCATGCCGATGCCTCCGTCTGACCCCGGCAGGCCGGACGGGGAGCCGGGGCGGCCCCCGGCTCCCGGCGGCCTAGGTCGCCGCCTCGAATCTCCTCTGGACTTCGGCCCAGTCGACGGCCTTCATGAACGCGCCTATGTAGTCGGGGCGCTTCAGCCCGTAATCGGAAATGAAGGCGTGTTCGAAGACGTCCATGACGAGCAGCGGCACCGCGCCGCCCAGGTGTCCCCCGTCGTGCTCGTTGATCCAGGTGTTGTAGAGCCGGCGCCCCCTGGCGTCGTAGTAGAGGATGACCCAGCCGATGCCGCGCATGGCGCCGACGGCTTTGAAGTTCGCTTCCCAGCTCTCGAAAGACCCGAAAGCCTCCGCGATCGCGGCATAGAGCTTCGAACCCTTCCCCGGGGCGCATCCGCCCTTGACCATGTTTTCGAAGTAGAGTTCGTGCAGCCGCATCCCGTTGAATTCCCAGCCGAACCGGCGCTTCATCTCAGCGTACTGGGGCGTTGCCGCCTTCCCCTGCTTTTCCAGTTCGGCGCCTTCGTCGATGAGCTTGTTGGTGTTGGCCACATAGCCGTTGTAGAGCGTGAAATGATTGGCCAGCAGCTGATCGCTGAGGCCATCGGTGCCCAGCAGTTTTTCAAAATTCATCGCTTCGTACTTCATCGAATCCTCCTAGGGTGAACAGCGTTGGCGTCGTCGGCCCGGCGGGCCCGCACGGGCGCGCACCCGGGGCGCTATGGGTAGAAGTGTACCCAGTTCCCGGGAAAAGAACAATAGAGCCCGCGCGGGCCGGACGCGGTCAGCGCGGGACCCAGAGCACCATCCGCGGCTTTTCCCCCGCGGCCCGGGCCAGGTCCTCGATCCTGCCGTACCGCATGCAGGCGGCCATGCAGTGCTTGACGCACGCCGGGTCCAGGCCCTCGCGGGTCAGGTGCGGGCAGAGAAGGCAGCTGTCGGTGGGAAAGGGGAAGAAGGACAGGGTCTCCCTCCCGTCCGGCAGCGTCTGTTCGACCTCGAACACCCGGATTCCAGAGTTCCCCGGCTTGTGGTTGTATTCCTGGGCGCACGCCATCTCGCAGCTGTGGCAGCCGGTGCAGTACTCGTAGTCGATCAGCAGGCCGAATTCAGGCCTGGCCTTGCTCGTCATCGGACCCACCCCTTCGGCCGCCGACTCTGTAGACGCGGCACATCAGGTTCTTCAGCGGGGCCCCCAGGCCGTCCTCGCCCTGGCTGCCCATGGGGATCAGCTGGTTGATGTTCGATTTCCAGGCCCCGAACAGGGAGGGTTCCGCGCCCTCTTCCTCGGGGAACCACCACCCGTGGGCGGCCATGACCATGTCGGGCCGCACGGCGATGGTCACCTTCGCCCGGAACCGCTGCCGGCCCAGCCAGTTTTCCACCCAGACCCAGTCCCCGCCGGCGATGCCGAGGCCGGCCGCCGTGCGGGGATGGATCTCGACGGTCGGGTCCGGGTCGAGCGCCCGGAGCCAGGGGATGTTCCGGTGCTCCGCGTTGAAAAACGCGAACGACCGGCGCCCCGTCGACAGGATCAGGGGGTAGTCCTTGGCCAGATCCGGCCGGCTGACCGGGGTCAGCGGCGGCTCCTCGTAGTGGGGCAGCGGCTCGAGACCCCACTCCTCGCGCAGCGAGGCGTACAGTTCCACCAGGCCCGAAGGCGTGGCGAAGCCCGGCCGGCCGTCCGGCCGGAGCAGCCCCTTTTCGTGCCGGCGGTAGGGGGCGCTGGAATGCCCCGCCGGGGGCAGCGCCCACTGCCTCTTTTGCAGCTCCCGGAAGCTCATGCCCGAATTTTTGAGGATGTCGTCAAAGAGCGCCTCGACCGATTCCCAGCGGAAACCCGGGTCGAGGCGCCGCGCCAGCTCGAAGTTGATCTCGACGTCGGGCCGGCATTCCGGGACCGTCATCGCCCTGTTGATGGTCTGCAGCGGGACCCACCAGCTCCGGACGCTGTCCTTTTCGAGGAATGTGGCGGCGGGGAGCACGACGTCCGCATACTGCGTCGTCGGGGTCATGAACAGGTCGACGGCGGCGATGAAATCGAGCTTGCGGAAGGCCTCCCGCCACTTCTTCGGCTCGAATCCGATCCCGGCGATCAAATTGCCCGTCTGCATCCACAGGGCCTTGATCGGATAGGGTTTCCCGGAGAAGATCTGCTCGAGAACCTTGTCGGTTTGGGCCCTCCAGATGAACCGCCGGAAAGGCCCGTAGGCGTCGACGCCGATCCGCTTCCGGTCCGCCTCCTTCGTGGCCAGGCGGATGACCCCCTCGGCCCCGGGCAGGGCATAGGAGACGCACTCGAAGGCATTGCGGGCGATGACGTTGCCCCCCGGAACCTCCAGGTTCCCCGTGATGCACCACAGCGCCGTGATCGCCTGCGCCGTCGGCGTGATGCCCGGAGTGGAGTCGATCGGCAGCCCCCAGTGGATGGCCGCCGGGGAGCTTCGGGCGTACATCCGCGCCGCGTCCCGGATCGTGGCGGCCGGGACCCCGGTGATCGCCTCCACGCGTTCGGGCGGATACCCCGCGGCGGCTTCGCAGAAGGCGTCCCAGACGGTCCGGCACCGGACAGTGGCCCCGCCGTGCAGCCCGACGGAAAACTCCCCGCCGAGAGCCGGTTTCGCATGTTCCCGCTCGAAGGCGGCCGCGGCCGAGTCCCAGACCACGGCCTCCCCGGCGGCGGCGTCCCAGGCGGCGAAGTTGTCCCGGGAGCCCCGGGGCCGGAGGTCGGATTCCCGCAGCAGCCTGCCCGTGTCCGTGCGCAGAAGCAACGGGGCGTTGGTCCACCGGCGGACGAACGCGCGGTCGTAGAGCCCCTCTGCCAGGATCGTGTGCAAAAACCCCATCGCGATGGCGCCGTCGGTCCCCGGCCGGAGGCGGAGCCAGTGCTTGGCCCTCGAGGAGAACCAGGTCAGCCTCGGATCCATGCATATGATCTCGGTCCCCCGCTTCATCAGATCGATGAACCAGTGGCCGAAAATGTTGTCGGGGCAGGTGTTGGGAATGTTGTAGCCCCAGATTACGAGGCAGCGGGGGACGCGGTACTCCGGGTCCTCGTACCGCCGCTCGAGCCACTGCGCCGCATCGGGTACGCAGTAGTCCCCGAGCACGGTCTCGACGGCGGCGATCCGCGGGCTGTAGCAGGCATTGCCGCTTAGGGCGAACATGACGTTGGGGCTGCCGTAGGCATAGGCCAGCATGCAGAGCCAGGGGCTGATGTCGCGCCCCGTCCCCATGCTGAACACCACGCTTTCGGGGCCGTGGGCGCTGCGGATGGCCTTGAGCTTCCCCTCGATCAGATCGAAGGCCTCGTCCCAGGAGATCGCCTCCCATTTCCCCTCGCCGCGCTCCCCCACCCTCCTGAGCGGACGGGTCAGGCGGTCCGGGTGGTGGACGTACTGGGTCATGGCCAGGCACCGGGCGCACAGCCGCCCCTGGTTCCAGGGGTGGTCCGGGTCCCCCTCGATCTTCACAAGCCTGCCCTTCCGTATGTGGGCCAGGACGCCGCACGTACCATGGCATCCCGGGCCCGCCGACCAGACGGTGGTGCGGACGATCTCGGTGTCCCGGGTTCTTGGCTTCACCCTGTATGCAGCCACGGGCCTCCTCAGGACGGCCGGCAGCGCGCGCCGCCGGCCGTCCTGAGGAGTGTATCACGAAACCGGCCGGGGGCGCCCCGGAGAAATCCCCCCGGGCGCGCCCGGGGGGCATGGTTTCTCTTTGCCCCCGCACCAAGGCGTGCTATATAGACACCTTCTCTTGTTGGGGGCATCCGATGAGCGGGATACCTGTTTTGCACGTGGAGGCCGATTGCATCGCCCGCGGGTGGGAGGCGTCGCTTCTGGCGCTCTACCGCAACGGCTGCGACATCCGGACCCAGTACGACAAGGAGGGCCACCGGCCGAGCAAAGACGCCACCATGATCCTGACCATCACCGACCCGCTCCGGGAGCCGATGATCCACAAGGATTTCCCCGGGGGGCCGGTCCAGCTCGAGGAGTACGCCATGGAGGTGTGCGACGGCATCAAGGACCACATGATCCGCAATCCCAACGACCCGGACGACACCCGGTGGGAGTACACCTACCACCGGCGCCTGGCGGCCTACGACCCCCCGGGGCTTGCGCCCCTGGACCAGGTGGAAACCATGTGCCGGAAGCTGGCCGAGGTGCCCTACACGCGGCGGGCCCAGGCCGTCACGTGGAAAGCCTGGGAGGACAACGACTGCTTCGACCCGCCCTGCCTGCAGAGCCTGTGGGCCCGCGTCACGGTCGACGACGGCGCCCGGCTGCTGAGCCTCAACGCGCGGTTCCGTTCCAACGACGCCTACAAGGCGGCGTTCATGAACATCTACGCGCTCGTCCGGCTCCAGGAGGCCATGGCGAAACGGATCGCGGAGATTTCCGGGGAGCCGGTCGGCCTGGGGCGCTACTGCCACATGGCCGACAGCTACCACCTCTACGGTTCGTATTTCGGGGAATTCGAAACGCGGTTTCTGGGCGCTGTCGACAAGCGCACGTTCGAGGAGCGCACGCTGCGCTACGACGCCGTGCGCGGGATGATGGAGCGGGCGCGGCCGTCCATTCTTGAAAAAGCAGGCCGCATGGGCAGAAACAGGAAAGGCGGAGAGGTTTGAATCCGCACAGGTATTTTTTCATGGAGGAGGCGTCCGATGTCTGGACCATTGACCGGTGTTCGAGTGGTGGAAATAACGATGTTTCAACAGGGCCCTATCGCCGGCGCGCGGCTGGGGGATCTCGGGGCGGACGTGATCAAGGTGGAGCCCAGGGAGGGGGATCCCGCGCGCGGGTTCATGCGCGTCATCGGGGCGCAGACCGGACTGAAGGGGCACAATTACTACTTTGAAAGCAACAACCGCAACAAACGGAGCATCGCGCTGAACCTGAAGGACCCGAAGGGGAAGGACGTCTTCCTCAGGCTGATCGACACCGCCGACGTGTTTCTGACGAACATGAGCATCGATGCGCCGGCCAAGATCGGCCTGGGCCCGGAGGATCTGATGGCCCGGAATCCGCGCCTCGTCTACGGCCATTCGTCCGGGTGGGGGCGCAAGGGCCCGGATGCGCGGGCCCTTTCGTTCGATTACACCGGGATCGCGCGCTCCGGGTTCATGATGTGCGCCGGCGAAGCCGGCAGCCCCCCCGCGCAGATGCTGCCCGGGATGGGGGACGAAATGGGCGGTCTGATCCTGGCCTGGGGGATCACGGCGGCCCTGTTCGCCCGCGAGAAGACCGGGCGCGGCCAGCTGGTGGACACCTCGCTGATGGGGAGCATCATCAACCTGGCCGGGCTCATCATGGACGCCCCGGCCATGCTGGGGCAGGAGTTCCCGCGCGAGACCCGCGCCGCCGCGGGCAACCCCATGTACAACCACTACCGCTGCAGCGACGACCGGTGGCTGGCCGTGGCGCACCTGCAGCCGGACCGCTACTGGCCCGTCTTCTGCAAAGCCATGGGGATCGAAAGCCTGGAAAAGGACGAGAGGTTCTCGAGCATCGAGGCGCGCGGCCGCAGCGCCAGGGAGCTGGTCCGGATCCTCGACGAACGGTTTGCCACCCGGACCCGGGACGAGTGGCTCCGCCATCTGGACGAGCAGGGCTGCATCGCCACCCCCGTCCAGACGCCCGGCGAAGTCTGCCGTGACCCGCAGGCTCTGGCCAACAACTACATCATCGACGTCGAGCACCCCGAAGTGGGCACACTCAGGCAGGTCGGTTTCCCGTGGGACTTCAGCGACACGCCGGCCAGCTGGCGCCTTCCGGCGCCGGGGCTGGGCCAGCACACCGACGCGCTGCTCGGGGAACTCGGCTACAGCGGCGACCAGATCGGCCAGCTCCGGGAATCCGGCTCCGTCCTGTAGGCGCGCCGCGGGTCCCGCCCGTCAGGGAACAACCACGTTTCCTCCGCCGAAACACGGTGTTTCTGCGCCCGGGCATGCGCCCGCTACTGCACGATGGGGATGATCGTGCCTCCGGACGGGAGGATGGTCACATCCGCCCGCGGCAGCTGTTCCCGGGCCATGCGGATCGCCTCCTCGACCGTCCCGGCGTACTCGAACTGCATCATCGTGACCTGCTCCCGGGAGAGCCCCTCGGTGACTTGGATGACCCGGTATTTCTCCGAAAGCTCCTTGAACGGCACGCCCAGCATGAAGAAGGAGATGCCGAAGGGCCGGAGGCTTTCGGGAATGTCGCCGTTGAGCAGCCGGCGGTGGTAGTCGTTGGCGCTCGGGGCCGCGGCCATCTGTTCGATCAGCGCCATCAGGGGGCCGGCCTGCCGCTGGGCGGCCGCCCATATGATCGTCCCGCCCGACCGCACGGCGGCCCGGGAGTTGAGCAGGGCCTTCGTCGCCTGCACGCCGATCTCCATGGGGGAGGCGCTGGTGATGACGACGTCGGCCTGCCGGGGCAGCCGCACCAGCGACAGCGACAGGGCGCGGTCGGCGGCCTGCCGGTGCTCCGCGACCGGGTCCCCGAAGAAGGCGCCGATGACGCGGGCGGCCTCATCGAGCAAAAAGTCGAGCTTGTAGGAGAGCCCCGCCAGGCGGGCGGCCTCGACGCTCTCCTCGTACCAGGGATTCCCCTCGAGCTTGTTCAGCCGGCTGTCCCGGTTCCGGAGCCAGCTGTAGTGGTGGGCGCCGATGGTCTGGTAGGAACACACGCCGGGCAGGATCATTTTGCACCCGCCGCCGAACCCGGAGTAGGGGTGGGGGATGCAGGTCCCGATCCCGATGACCAGATCGGCCTCGGCGACGTTCCGGTTGATCTCGACGGCCGTTCCGAAACGGGTCCGCCCGACCAGGACGTTGTCTCCCGACTGCGCGTCGTGGATGGAGATGCGGCCCTCGAGGCGCCGCATCCCCTCGGGCCCGAGCTTCGCCTGGAGCTGCTCTTGGGTGGGCGCCGGGTGCGTTCCCCGGGCGCAGACGGCTCGGACGCGGTCGTCGCCTATGCCGGCGCGGTTGAGGCGGTCGAGCAGCGGGGGGATGGCCGCGGCGGCGGGAGTGGGCCTCTGCGGGTCGTCGAACAGCAGGACCGCCTTCATCCCCGGCCCGGCGAATTCCTCCAGGGGCGGCATCCCTATCGGGTTGTCCAGGGAGCGCTCCACTTCGCCCGCCACATCCCCGACGACGGGAGCCTTGGCGCAATCGCTCGAACTGAGCACGTTCCATTCCGGAGGGACCGAAAAATGAATCCTGCCGCCGCTGTAATTCAGGTAGTAGTCCATGCAACCCCCGCTTTCCCTAACAGTGTTTGCCGAGCGGGCCAAAGGGCCGGCCACGATGGAATGGTACTGGCCCCGCCAGAGGATTCAAACCGAAAAATGACCCCGCCTCCCCGAACCCCCGTCCGGCGCCGCGCGCGTACGCGCCGGGAATCAGATTTCATCTGTACAGGAACCGCCGATCTTGCTATTGTGCTATGCTGTCCCGGCGAGGTCGGGCGCAGGGCGCCCGGCGCGTGCGGGCACGGCCGAGACCCCCGGAAGGGTCCAGCAATTTATTGTCGATGGGAGTCGGACACGTGGAAAAGCAACGAGGACCGGTATTCAAGAAGATCCAAGCAACCAAGCAGATGAAGGAGATCATGGAGCAGCACTTCCGCGAGATGGACGAGGCTGCCAAGACCAAAAGCCGGAAGATCGCCTGGTGCACCAGCGTCGGCCCGGCGGAGCTGCTGCGCGCCGCGGGATTTTTGGTCTTCTTCCCCGAAAACCACGGCGCCATGCTCGGCGCCAGCCGCATGGCCACCGACCTGATCCCCACGGCCAACGCCATCGGCTACTCCCCCGACATCTGCTCGTACCTGACGGCCGACATCGGCTCCTACATACAGAAGAAGAGCCCGCTGTCGAAGTCCTATCCCGGGATCGAGGGCCCGCCCCGCCCCGACATGCTGGTCTTCAACACCAACCAGTGCCGCGACGTGCAGGACTGGTTCAATTTCTACGGCCGGGAATTCAACGTCCCCGTCGTCGGCGTCCAGACCCACCGCGGGATCGGGGCCGTCACCAGGGCGCACATCGATTCGATCGCCGAGCAGTTCCGGGCGCTGGTCCCGAAACTGGAGGAGGTCGCCGGCAGGAAGATGGATTACGAGGAACTGAAGAGGGTCGTGGGCCTGTCCCGCCAGTGCACGGACCTGTGGAAGGAGGTGCTCGAGATCGCCGCCAACGTGCCGTCCCCCCTGACGTTTTTCGACGGAACCATCCAGATGGGCCCCGCCGTCGTCATGCGGGGCGAGCAGCGGGCGGTGGACTTCTACCAGGTCCTGCTCGCGGAGCTCCGGCAGCGGGTCGCCGACGGCGTCGGCGCCCTCGACGACGAACGGTTCCGCCTCTACTGGGAAGGGATGCCGATCTGGGGGAAACTGCGCGAGCTGTCCGACCAGTTCTCCTCGCTGAACGCCTGCGTGCTGGCCTCCACCTACTGCAGCAGCTGGGTGTTCCCGGCGCTGGATCCGGACGACCCCTTCGACAGCATGGCGCGCGCCTATATCGAGCTTCTCATCGTCCGCGACGAGGACTACAAGGAACGGTATTTCGAGGAACAGATCGAGCGGTACCGGATCGACGGGATGATCTTCCACGACGCCAAGACCTGCCCGAACAATTCCAACAACCGGTACGGCATGCCCGAACGCCTCGCCTTGAAACACTCGCTCCCCACGCTTGTGATCAACGGCGACCTGAACGACCTGCGCTGCTACTCGGAGGAGCAGGCCCGCACCAATATCGAGGCGTTCATCGAGCAGCTGTCCGAGAAGGAGAACCAGTGAGCCGGGAAGAGTACTTCGGCGGTGTGGACGTGGGGGCGTCCTCGACAAAGAGCGTGGTCATCAACTCCAGCCTGCAGCTGCTGGCGTCGGACGTGCGCAGGACCGGGGTCGATTTCGAGGCGTGCGCGCGCGAATCGATGGACGCGGTGCTGGCCTCGTGCGGCCGGACCTACCGGGACCTCAAGGGGGCCTTCTCCACCGGGTACGGGCGGCACAACGTCCGGTTCGCCCGGGACTCGCGCACCGAAATAGCCTGCCACTCCAAGGCCGCATTCCATTTCTTCCCCCGGCGTACGACGGTGGTCGACGTCGGCGGCCAGGACAACAAGATCATCCACATCGACGCCTCGGGCCGCCGCGAGAACTTCAAGATGAACCGGAAATGCGCCGCCGGCACGGGCGCCTTTCTGGAAGAGGTCGCCCAGCGCATCGACGTCCCGCTCGATCAGATCGACGCCCTGGCCCGCCAGTCGACCGAGGTCGTGCACATGGGCAGCTATTGCACGGTGTTTACCAAAACCGAGATCCTGGCCCATATCCGGGCGGGGAGGAAGGTGCCCGACATCGTGGCCGGCCTGATCGAGTCCGTCGTCAAACGGATCATGGAAATGGACCCGCTCACCGGCGAAGTCGTCCTCAGCGGCGGCGTCGCGGCGCACAACCCCGTCCTGGCGGAAATGCTGGCCCGCCACCTGAAACATCCGGTCCATATCCTCCCGAACGCACAGCTGGCCGGCGCCTTCGGCGCGGCGCTGTTCGCCTCGGAGGAATCGGAACCGAAAACCAATTGAGAAGGAGCCCCTGCCATGCTTGATTCCCTGTTCCGGCCCCGGGCCGTCGCCGTTATGGGCGCGTCAAACAACCCCCTGTCCATAGGCCACATCGTCGTCAGGAACCTGAAGACCTACGGGTTCCGGGGGGAGATATACCCGATCAATCCCAAGCAGGCGGAAATCCTCGGGCTGAAGGCCTACAAGAGCATCGGGGACGTGCCGGGGCCGGTCGACATCTGCAACATCGCCGTCAAGAGCACCCTGGTGCCGCAGATGGTCGAAGAGTGCGGCCGGAAGGGGGTCCGGTTCGTCATCATCCACACCGCCGGGTTCCGCGAGATGGGCGGCGAGGGGGCCAGTCTCGAGGACGCCCTCCTCGAGGCGGCCCGCCGGCACGGCGTGCGCGTCTACGGCCCCAACTGCCAGGGCATCATGAACTCGGACCCGGACGTCAGCGTCTACGCCAATTTCACCTTCACCCCCCTGAACCAGGGGAAGGTGTCCATCATCGGGCAGAGCGGCGGCGTCGCGGAGATGATCAACCTGAACCTGCGCGCCATGGGTTCCGGGTTCCGCATCTACGCCTCCCACGGGAACGCCTCGGACGTCAGCACCAACGAAATCCTGGAGTACCTCGGCAACGACCCGGAAACCCACGCGATCATGATGCACATCGAGAGCATGAAAGACACCCCGGGGTTCATCGAGCAGTGCCGCAAGATCGCACGGGACAAATCGATCCTGGCCATCCGCACCGGGCGGACGCAGGCGGCCGCCACGGCCGTGAGCTCGCACACCGGGTCCCTCATCCAGCAGGACTCTTTGACCGACGCCATCTTCGAGCGCGCCGGCGTCCTGCGGTTTCAGACCGCCGAGGAGATGATCGCCGCCGGGTATGCCCTGTCCACCCAGCCGGTCCCGGCCGGCCCCAAAGTCGGCATCATCGCCAACGCGGGCGGCCCCGGCATCATCGCCATCGACGAGTGCATCCTCAACGGCCTCGAGCTGGCGCCCCTGGCAGAAGCGACCAGGCAGAAGCTGCGCGCCGGCCTGATCCCCGAAGCCTACGTCCGGAATCCCGTCGACGTCGGCGCCACGGCGACGCCGGAGCACTTTGCGCTGGCGCTCGACCTGCTCAACCGGGACCCGGATGTCGACGCGATCCTGATCACGATGGTGACCCCGCCCTTTGTGGACTGCGAAGGCCTGGCCCGAAGCATCTCCGGGGCGGCCGGGAAACTGTCGAAGCCCATCATCGTCTCCATCCTGACCAACGAGAAATGGGCCGGCACGGTGGCGATCATCCGCGACGCGGGGATCCCGGTCTACAACTTCCCGGAAACCGCCTCCCGGGCGCTGGCCGCCATGGTGCGCTACGGCCGGATGCGCCGGCGCCTGGCCGAACCCCCGGCCCGGGCCGCAGGCGACAGGGCGCGCGCGGCCGGGATCCTCTCCGGCGCGGGGGACGGGTTCCTGCCGGCTGCGGCCGCATTCGAGGTTCTGGACGCCTACGGCGTCCCGGCCGCACGCACCCGGAGCATCCTCGCCCCGGGCGCCGACCTGCCCGAAATCCCCTTCCCGGCCGTTCTGAAAGTGGACAGCCCCGACGTCGTGCACAAGAGCGACGCCGGCGGCGTCGCGCTCGGCCTCAAGGACGGGGCGGATCTCCGGAAGGCCCTCGCCGACATGTCCGCCCGGTTCCCGGGCGCCGGCTTCGTCGTCCAGCAACAATGCCCCGCCGGCACCGAGGTCATCATCGGCATCAAGCAGGAACCGGGCGTCGGCCCCGTGCTGATGTTCGGGCTGGGCGGCGTCTACGTCGAACTCCTCAAGGATGTGTCCTTCCGCCTGGCGCCCCTGTCGGCGGCGGATGCGGCGCGCATGGTCCGGGAAATCCGCTCGTTCCCGCTGCTCGCCGGCGGGCGGGGGCAGGAGGCGGCCGACGTCGAAGCCCTCGAGCGCCTGCTGGTCACGATCTCCCAGATGGCGATGGACCTGCCGGAAATCGGCGAGATGGACCTCAACCCCGTCATCGTCTACCCGAAGGGGAAGGGGGTCCAGGTCGTCGACGTCCGGATCCGGAAGGGGTAGCGGCGGGGGCGCCCCGGGGGAAACAAGGACCCGGCGCCTTCGGCCGAACATAGGTGTTGTGTCCCCGCAGCCGTTTCTGGTAGATTCCCTACCGCTATGGATGTCTCCCGCTACATTCGTCAAGGCGTCGTCATCCCCTGCCCGGAGTCGGTCGAAATCGACCCGGACATCCCCCCGGAAAACATCGCCGCCGGGGTATGCATCCACGCGGGGTCCCGCATCCGCGGCTCCGGGACCTTTATCGGTCCCGGCTGCATCATCGGGGCCGAAGCCCCGGCCACTGTCGACGACTGCCAGCTGGGGCACGGCGTCGGGCTCAAGGGGGGCTATTACGGCTCGGCCACATTCCTGGACCGGTGCGAAATGGGGAGCGGGTCCCACGTCCGGGCCGGGACCCTCCTGGAGGAGCAGTCGGGCGCCGCGCACTCGGTCGGGTTCAAGCAGACCATCTTGTTCCCCTTCGTCACCGCCGGAAGCCTCATCAACCTCTGCGACTGCCTGATGGCGGGGGGGACCGGCCGGAAAAACCACAGTGAAATCGGGTCCTCCTACATCCACTTCAACTTCACGCCCCGCCAGGACAAGGCGACGGCCTCGCTTCTGGGGGATGTCCCGCGCGGCGTGATGCTCGACCGGAGGCCGATTTTCCTCGGGGGCCAGGGCGGCCTCGTGGGCCCCTCCCGCATCGCATTCGGCACCGTCATCCCCGCCGGCACCGTCTGCCGCGACGACATCCTGGAAGAGAACACGCTCTACGCCCCGCCGGAAACTCCGGGGGGATCGCCGCCCGCCCGGGAATTCAACCCGTCGCTGTATTTCGGGATCCGCCGCATCGTGGCCAACAACCTTCTCTACATAGGGAACCTGCATGCCCTGCGCGCCTGGTACCGGTGGGTGCGCGCGCGCTGCATGGCGGCGGACCCGTACGCCAGGGCGTGCCACGCCGGCGCCCTGGCCCGCATCGAAAGCGGCATCCGCGAGCGAATCCTGCAGCTGGGCGGTCTCGCCCGGAAACTCCCCCGCTCCCTGGAGCTTGCCGGCTCCGTGGACGGCTTCCCGGGGGAATGCCTCCGGCAGCAGCGGTCGTTTCTCCGGCAGTGGCCCCGCCTGGAAGACGCCCTGCGGCAGGACCCGCCCGAAGACGCCGCCGCAGACAGCCGCGACGTCTTCCTCAAGGCCTGGGAGGGGATCGACCGCTCGATTCCGTACCCCGACGCCGTCGGGCGGGTCGACGGGGAGAGCCGCGAGGCCGGGACCCGGTGGCTGCAGGCGATCGTGGACCACACGGCCTCGCTCTGGCGCCCCACTCCGGCCGCCGGCGGGGGGCTGGCCGGCCCCTAGTAGATCTCGTCCTCCTCGGCGCGGGTGAAGAAAAGGTTCAGGTCTTCGCACCCATCGGACGGGTTGACGTCGAGAAGCCGCTCCTCGGCCCGCTGGCGGTGCTCGACCGCCTGGCGCTCCAGGGCGTCGAGTTTCCCCGGAATGCCGCAGGAGGCGATGAGATCCCGGACCTTTTCGAACACCTCCCTGCTGCCGTGGAGCACCTGCCCCTCATCGAGAATCTTCGAGGCCACCATGGAGGAGAACAGGTCGAACCGGAGCTGCTGCCGGACGCGGGAAACCGTCTTGATGAGATAGTCCATCTCCTCCCGATCGTTGACGAGCAAAAGGTGTTTCCGCTTGTGCAGGTTCCCGTCGAGAAGCCGCAGCAGCTCCGGATCGACATCGTCCTCGGCAACGACGACGATGTCCAGGTCCGAGCCCCGGACCATCTCCCCCGTGCTCTTCTCGGGCCGCGATACGGTGTGGGCCATGCCGTAGACGACATCGCCCGCGATGATGAAGCAGGCCTTCTCCAGGATCCGGTCCCCGCCCGGCGTGATCGCCAGGGTGGCGATCACGCTCTGCCGGGCCGCGTCCTTTTTCGCCCGGCTGATGCAGGCTGTTTCCCGCCGGAACGCCTCGGCCTTCGCCCGGAGCTCCGCCTGCTGGCCGGGGAGGCCCACAAAGGTGTAGGTGAGGAATTCGCGCCGTATCGACGGGGACAGCCGCGCATACCCCTCGACGTTCCTGTCGAGCCGGAGGTAGCGGATGCCGGCCGTCTCCATGCGCACCGACGGGGATCGCCGGCACGCCCGCCACAGGGGCAGGACGTCGATCCCGGTCCGCTCGACCAGCATCGCCCCCGTCTGGGGGCCCGTTTCCTCAAGGGTTGAAAGGATCGTGTCCAGGTCCATGGTGCTCGCAGCCGGCAACCGGGGGGAATCCGCACCGCCCGGCCGGGGGGCCGTGGGGGCGGCGGCCGTTCAGTCCCTGATCCGCGCCTCGGATCGTTTGACCAGGGGCAGGAATACCGCGCGTTCGTTTTCCACCATCCGGATCGCGCCCTGGCTGCACTGGAGCTCGCACTGGCCGCAGCCGATGCACATCCTCCTTTCGATCCGGCAGACGCCGTCCTCGAGGGTGATCGCCTGAACCGGGCAGAAGCGCACACACACGCCGCACCCGTTGCAGGCGGCCGCGTCCCGGATGCTCGCCTCGAAATAGGCGTGCAGGTGCAGGGGGATGATGCCCCGGTTGTAGGATCCCAGGACGCCGCAGCAGTCCCAGCAGCAGTTGCAGATGCCGATTTCGGGCTTGCCGGTGTCCTCATCGGCGTGAAACACCTGGTGGACGGCGCCGCGGGACTCGACCTCGCGCAGCAGCTGCAGGGCGTCGGATTTCGACAGGTAGCGCCCCGTCCCGTACTGGACCGCAAACCGGGCCAGGCTCCCGATGACAAGGCAGGACTGCGGCGCGTGGCCGAAGCGGCAGGGCTCCTCCATCATTTTGCGGTACTGCCTGCAGAAGCAGTGGACGACGGCGATGTTGCGGTCGTCCCCGTTCTTTTCGATCAGCTCCCGGACCGTTTTGGCCGGATACACATTGGCCGGCCCGGCATCGAGCCGCCTGTCGACCGGGATCCGGGTCCGGCCGGGGGCGGCCCCGGGGAGGAGGATGCTCTGCTGGGGACGCGACCGCTTCACCTGCGCGTTGAAAATATTCCTCGTGGGGAAGGTGTTCAGTTTTGCGAAGGACTCGAACAGCGCGTCGAGCCGGCGGGCGAACTCCCTCTTCTCCGGGGTTTCGGCCCCGTCGGCCAAATACACCTCGAAGGCGCCGAGCATGAAGCCCGGGAGCCGGAACCACTGGACGCCGTCGGTCGTTTCATGGGGCCAGGCAAAGCCCTTGCGCACGATGCTTTCGAATAGTTTTTCGAACCGCGCCTCCGGCATGAAGCTGTGGTACAGGGCCTGTTCGTACGTGTAGGGATCCGTATCCATTTCGATCAAAAAGTCGATCTCCTCGGACGTCAGAATGGCGTCGAGGCAGCCGAGCAGCTGCTCCGAAATGGGGTAGGGGTCCTTGTGGCGCGTGTTCATCAGCTTCGCCAGTTTGACGAGGCTCTTCTCCCGTTCCTCCGGGATCGTCGATGCAATCTTCACTGGGTCCTCCGCAAGTATGCGGGGTATCTTACCACGGTTGCGGGGATCTGGGTACAACCCTGTTTTGCGCCCCTTCCTCCGGGGTGCCGGGGGCGTACGGGATCCCGGAACGGATCGACGATTCCGGGAATGGACGCGCGCGCCTGCCGCCGGCCAGCGGCAGGTCCGCCTGCCTTTTCAGAAATCAGTAGCGGTAGTGCTCGGGCTTGTAGGGCCCGTCGATCGGCACGCCGATGTAGTCGGCCTGTTTGGGGGTCAGCCTGGTCAGCTTCACGCCGATTTTCTCCAGATGCAGCCGGGCGACTTCCTCGTCGAGCTTCTTCGAAAGGCGGTACACCCCCGGTCGGTAGGCGTCCCGGTTCCTCCAGAGATCGATCTGGGCCAGGACCTGGTTGGTGAAGGAATTCGACATCACGAAGCTCGGGTGCCCTTCGGCGCACCCCAGGTTCACGAGCCGCCCTTCGGCCAGCAGGTAGATGCTCCGGTTGCCCGGCAGGTCGTACCGGTCGACCTGCGGCTTGATGGGGACCTTGTGCACGCCGGGAGCCTGGTTGAGCTTTTCCACCTGGATTTCGTTGTCGAAGTGGCCGATGTTGCAGACGATCGCCTGGTCTTTCATCCCCAGCATGTGGTCGCGCGTGATGACGTCGCAGTTCCCCGTGGCCGTCACGTAGATGTCCCCCGTGCCCAGGGTGTCCTCCAGGCGCGTCACTTCGAACCCTTCCATGGCCGCCTGGAGCGCGTTGATCGGGTCGATTTCCGTGACCAGGACGCGCGCCCCGAAGCCTCTGAGCGACTGCGCCGAGCCCTTGCCGACGTCCCCGTACCCGCAGACGACGGCGACCTTGCCCGCGATCATGACCCCCAGGGCGCGCTTGAGGCCGTCGGCCAGGGATTCGCGGCACCCGTAGAGGTTGTCGAACTTGGACTTGGTCACCGAGTCGTTGACGTTCATGGCCGGGACAAGCAGCGTCCCCGCCTCCATCCTCTGGTAGAGCCGGTGCACGCCGGTGGTGGTTTCCTCGCTGACGCCCTTCCATTGCAGGGCCGCCGTGGTGAACCAGCCCGGGCGGTCCTGCGCGCATTTGCGGAGGAGGCCCTTGAGGACCGCCTCCTCGCGCGTCTCGCTCGGAGAGTCGGCCCAGCGGCTCCCCTGCTCCATCTCGTACCCCTTGTGCAGAAGCAGGGTGGCGTCGCCGCCGTCATCGACCACCAGCTCCGGGCCCTTGCCGCCCGGGTGGGTGAGCGCCCGCAGGGTAAACTCCCAGTACTGCTCCAGGGTCTCCCCCTTGAAGGCGAAAACGGGCACGCCGGTTCCGGCGATCGCGGCGGCCGCCTGGTCCTGCGTGCTGAAAATGTTGCAGCTCGCCCATCGCACCGAGGCGCCGAGCTCGACCAGGGTTTCAATCAGAACGGCGGTCTCGACCGTCATGTGCAGCGACCCGGAGACGCGCGCCCCGGCCAGCGGCTTCTCCGGCCCGTACTTGGCGCGCACGGCCATCAGGCCGGGCATCTCCTGCTCGGCAATCAGGATCTCCCTGCGGCCCCATTCGGCGAGGCCGGCATCCTTGACGACACAGCCCTCGTCCCCGGGGGCGTTCCCGGCCGGGCCGGGGGGCACAACGCCGTTTGTTGCAGACATACGCGCACCTTTCATCGTAACGCGGAAGCGGCCGGCGGCCGGCCCCCGCAAAAATCTTTTTTATATCGACATATCATGATACGATGATATATTAAATTCCCCGATCGTCAACAGGTTTTATTGCAGAAGGGGCGGTCGGCCTTCGATTCCGGAGCCAGGCATGCATTCGATCCTGAAGCTGCTGCGGGCCGTCGCCGACGCGACCCGCCTGCGCATTCTTTCCCTGCTGGAAAAGGACGAGCTGTCCGTGCGCGAGATCCAGGAGATCACCGGCATGGGGCAGTCGCGCATATCGACCCATCTGGGGCAGCTGCTCGATCTCGGGCTGGTGCAGACGCGCAGGGAGGGGAAACGCACCTACTACAGCCTCCACCCGGAACCGGGCCGCCCGGCGGCAGAGGTCGTCCGCCTGGCGGTCCCGGGCGCCCGGGAACTGCCCGGGTACGCCCCGGACCGGATCAATCTGAAGCGGATTCTGCGGCGGCGGCAGGACCGCGCCCGGCTGTATTTTGACGAGGTGGCCGGGCGGTTCGACCGGGTGTACGGGCCGGGCCGGTCCTGGCAGGCCTTCGGCCACCTGCTGCTTCGGATCCTCCCCCCCCTGGTCGTCGCCGACCTCGGCTCGGGCGAAGGGCTGCTGGCCGAACTGCTGGCCCGCAGGTGCAAAAAGGTCATCGCCGTGGACAACTCCGAGAAAATCGTCGCCTACGGCGCCGCCAAAGCCAGGAAAAACAACCTCGGGAACCTCGAGTTCCGGCTGGGAGACCTGGAGGACCCCCCGATAGAGGCCGGCAGCGTGGACCTGGCGATCCTCAGCCACGCGCTGCATCACGCCCGGCACCCGGAATCGGCCATCGGGGCGGCCTACCGGCTGCTGCGGCCCGGGGGCATGATCCTGATTCTCGACCTGCTCGAGCACCATTTCGAGGATGCGCGGCGCCTCTACGGGGACCTCTGGACCGGCTTCGCGGAAAGCGACCTCGACCGGTGGCTCGGAAGCGCCGGCTTCCGGCGTATCGACATCACCGTCGTCGCCCGGGAGGAATCCCCGCCGCATTTCCAGACGATCCTCGCCGGCGGGGAGAAGGGGCCGCGCCCCCCCGGCAAAGAAACCTAAAGAAATCGGCCCCCGCCTCCGAAAAGAACACCGGGCGCCATCCCCGGCGCCCGAAACCATCGAGCGAGCTCGGACCATGCCTTCAAGAACCTCCCGGAGCCTCTACCTGCAGTCCCCCAGGATGAACCAGCTGAACATCCTGCGGGAAGTGGCCGGCAGCGCGCGCATCACCCAGTCGGAGCTGGCGGGCCGCTGTTCGCTTTCTGTCGCCATGGTGAACAATTACATGCAGGGGATGTGCGGCCGCGGCCTTCTCCGGTACAACCGCAAATCGGCCAAGAACGTCACCTACCACCTGACCGACAAAGGGGCGCGCCATGCCGCACGGCTCGAGGCCGAACTGCTCGAAGAGATGGCGCGCATGTTCGCGGAGGCTCGGGACCGGATACGGGACCGCATCGCGGGACGGGACGGGACGGTCCCGCGCCGGGTCGTCCTGTACGGGACCGGGCGCCTGGCCGAGCTCGCGCTGTGCGCCCTGGAGCCGGCCGGCGTGCAGGTCCTGGCCGTCTGCGACCACGCGGCGGCGCCCGGGGTGGATTTCTGCGGGCGCCCGGTCGTCCCGCCTTCCCGGATCCGTTCCCTTGCGCCCGACGCGGTCGTCGTCGCCGCAGATCCCAAACCGGGGGAAACGCTGCGGAGCCTCGAGACGCTCCCGCAGCTGGGCATCGGGCTCGTCTACCTCGACGGGGCCTCCGCCCGGGGGCCCTCCCGGCCGCCGGCCGATAGCCCCGGCGCGGATACCCTTGCCGACACGGAACCGGACGGCGACGGCGTCGCCGAACCCCTTCCGGCGCCTTCGGCGCCCTAGGGGGGGTCCGCCGTCTATGCCGTGCCCCGGCAAACCGGCTCCCGGCGCACCTTTTCAAACAGCCGCTCCCACCTTCCGGGGCACGGGTAGGAAACCACCGACCGAAGGACCAGCCGCCGCACATCGCCGCGGCGGAGCTTCACGCGCCGGAAATCTCCCTGCGCCGCCCCGGCGCGCAGCTGCCCGAGCGTCCGGATGCCGATCAGTATGGGCCAGGAGCAGGCCAGGCGGATGCGGACGTGGCGCGCGGGGATCGCCGTCGTGTAGCGCCAGCCGTCGGACAGGTACGCCTCCGCCCTGTCCAGGTACCCGGCGTAGACCGGGTAGAACCGCTCCATGGAGGCTGTTTCAAGGAGGTCGCCCGGGCGCAGCCCGGCCTGCCGCAACCGCTCCCGGGGCAGGTAGCACCGGCCCTGGCTCAGGTCGCGGGGCAGGTCGCGCAGGATGTTGACCAGCTGCAGACCCTTCCCGAACCGGATGCCGTCCTCGAGCATCCTCTCCCGGTCGAGAGCGGCACCCGATAGCGGGTACGCCCGGCACATCTCAGTCCAGAATTCCCCGACACACCCGGCAACGCAGTAGATGTACTCGTCCAGGTCCTCCTCGGTCTCGAGCGCGGAGACCGCCGCGGCCGACGCCGCGCCGAAGCGGAGGAGGTCCAGTTCCTGGCCGCGCATGATCGTCAGCAGGACATCGCGGATCCTCCGGCGGTCCTCTTCCGAAAACCCGCCATAGGCTTCGAAGACCGCGTGCAGGCCCCCGAGCAGCCTGCGCTCGGCCGGCGTGCCTTCCCCCCCGCCGCCGGGACGCGCTTCGGCCGCCGGCCCGGCCAGCGGCCCCAGGTCGGGGAGCGTGACGGGACGGCCCAGGGCGGCCTCCTGCACGCAGCGGCGCAGCCCGAGGAGCGCCTCCACCCTTTTGGGCACCCCGACCAGGCCCGTGTCGGCGATCGTGTCGGCCGCGCGCGCCAGCAGGTAGGCGGCGCCGATCTGCGGCTTGATCGACCGGGGGAGCACCCGGAGCGTCAGGTAAAAGGACCGGGAAACCTCCCGGAGAAGCTTCTGCATAGAATCAGGTAGGGATGCCATGATGTTCCGACTGAAAAGGAAACCGCCCGGCCCCGGCAGCCCGATGCCCCGCGCGTCCTCCGCCCGCTGGAGCGACTATCTTAATCCACTTCATTTTTTTGTGCTCGATAATTGCACAATTCGCTCTACTGCCGGGTCGTTTCATGCAATAGTATCGGTCTCCATCCGGCGCCCGGCGCCGGGGGCCGGACGGGGCGGTCCGCCGGGGGCCGGCCCTGGGGAAGGACCGCATACCAGACAGGAGATGCCCGATGTCCCAACAAGAGCCCGACCTTGCCGTCTACGACAAAAGACACCGCTTTTTCGGCCTGCTGGCCGTCTTTCTCATCTACGGGACCCTGGGCTACTACATCCAGGCCCTGAACATCGCGCGCCCCCAGATCGCGGCCGCCTTCGACAGCACGGCGCTGATCTCCTGGTCCGTGTCGCTCCCCGCGCTCGTCGGCGCCTTCGTCACCCTGCTCTACGGCAAGCTTTCGGACATGTACGGCCGCCGGGTCCTTCTGCTCGTATCCATGGTGTTCGCGCTGGTCGGAACCGCCCTGGCCGCCCTGAGCCCCAGCTTCCCCTTCCTGATCGTCGTGACCTCCATCGGGGCGCTCGGCATCGGCGGCATGATGCCGCTGATCATGGCCGCCATCGGGGACATGTACCCCCCGGTCGAGCGCAGCAAGTGGATCGGGATGCTGAACATCCCGATGGGCATCGCCACCTTCCTGGGCCCCACCCTGGGCGGGTGGCTCTCGGACACCTGGGGATGGAACTACGTGTTCTGGGCCGCGGTCCCCTTTCTCGTCATCGGGCTGATCCTCATCCCGCTGGGCATCCCCAAGCTGGCCGCCCGCAGCCGGAGTCATGCGATCGACATCCGGGGGTGCGTCCTGTCGATTTTGGCGTCGACGACGACGATCGTGGGTTTCTCGCTGGCCGGCAACCCCTATCCATGGGCGTCCTATGAAATCATCGGCCTGCTCGGGCTGTCGCTCCTGTTCTGGGTTCTTTTCTTCCGGCAGGAAAACCGCGCCCGGGAGCCGATCCTGGAGCCCGAGGTGCTGCGCAACCGCTCCTTCGCCACCGTGGCCGGGGCCACGTTCCTGTCCTCGTTCGGGCAGATGGCCATGATGGTGTATTTCCCGATGTTCCTGCAGGGCGTTTTGGGAACCAGCGCGACGCTGAGCGGGAAGGTCTTCACCCCGTTCATCGTGATGATGGCCTTCGTCGGCATCCCCGTGGGTTTTTTGATCGGGCGCACCAAGCGGTATAAATACCTGTACATCATCGGATTTGCCATAGCCACCCTCCAGATGTTCGGAACGGTCCTCCTCTCGGCGGATTCCCCTATAGGCTGGTGCTGGCTTGTTACCTTCGTCGGGGGCGTCGGCCTGGGCGCCATCCCCACGGTGAACACCATGGTGGTCCAGAACGCGCTCCCCAAACGGCTGATGGGCGCCGCCATGGGAGCCCTGTTTTTCAGCCTCATGCTGGGCGTGGCCATCGCCCCGGCCATCCTCGGTTCCGCCATGAACCACTCCTACGCCCGCAGCCTGGTCCTGCCCGAAGACCTGCAGCTGCGGACCGACGCCGCGACGATGGCGTCTCTGGAGAATCCCGATGCGCTGCTCTCGGCCGGGAGCATGTCGGTGCTCGAAGCCTCGTTCCGGGGCCTGGGGCCCGGGGGGGACGCGCTGTTCCACCGGACCGTCGACGCCATACGCACCGCCCTGGAGTCGGGGCTGAGAACCACGTTCCTCATCGGGGCGATCACGATGCTGCTGGCCTTTTTGCTGATCTCGACGATCCCGGAAGTCCCGATCGGCAGCGGCGCGGACCCCGAATAGGGGCGGCCGCCATGATCCGGGGACAGGGGCGCGCGGAATCGTGAAATCCTACCAGACCCTCTCGAAATCGGTCCTGTTTGAAAACCCCTGGTGGCGGTACGGGCGCGATGCGGTCGAATTCCCCTCGGGCCGACGGGGCCAGTACCATTACGTCTCGACCAACGGGTCGGCCATGGTGCTGCCCGTCACCGCCTCGGGCCGCCTGATCCTGGTGCGGCAATACCGCTACACGGGAAAGCGCGACAGCCTCGAATTCCCCTCGGGCGGCGTCAAGAACGGGGCCGACCACGAGTCGACCGCCCGGGAGGAACTGCGGGAGGAGACCGGGTACGCGGCCGCCGGGCTCGAAGCCGCCGGGGAGTTCAACCCCTGCAACGGGCTGCTCGACGAGATCTGCCGCGTCTACATCGCCAGGGATCTCCGCTACGTCGGCGCGCGCCCGGACGAGACCGAAAGCTTCGAGCTGGTCCGGCTCGCCCCCGAAGACATCGACGCGCTGGCCGCCGACGGGACAATCTGGGACGGCAGGACGCTGGCGGCCTGGGCCCTGGCCGGGCGCCGGCTGCGGCAGGGCCTCGCGGCGCACCCGGATTGCGGGACCCCGAAAACCTCCCCTTGAGTTCCCGCCGTTGGGGAGGTACCGTTCTCCCCTTTGCCTGTCGCAAACTGGAACCGTATTTGCAGGGGATGCGCCTTATGAACATTCCGCAGACGATCGCCGGGGAACTCTCCCTCGGCCTCCACCAGATAGAGAACGCCCTGGCACTGTTTGCAGAAGGGGGGACGGTCCCCTTCATCGCCCGGTACCGGAAGGAACGGACCGGCGAAATGAACGAAACGCAGCTCCGCACGCTGCTCGAAAGGCACGCCTACCTCAGCGAGCTCGAGGACCGGAAGGCGGCCGTGCTGAAATCGATCGGGGAGCAGGGCCGACTGACCGGCCAACTGCAGTCGGCCATCGAGGCCTGCCGGCAGAAGACCGAACTGGAGGACCTCTACCTCCCGTACAAGCCCAGGAAGCGCACCCGCGCCACCGTCGCCAGGGGTAAGGGGCTCGAGCCCCTGGCCGCCCTGCTGCGGGATCTGAACCGGCCCGGCGCCCCCGCGGCGGACCTCGAGGCGGAAGCCGCCCGGTACGTCTCCGCGGAAACCGGCGTATCCGGCGCCCGGGACGCCCTCGCGGGGGCTTCGGACATCCTGGCCGAAGAGGTGTCCGAGCGGGCGCACCTGCGCCGGCACCTGCGCCAATTCCTGCTCCGAGAGGGAGCGTTCGTATCCCGGATCGGGGAGGAGTACCCCGAGGGGACCACCCGGTTCGAGATGTACCGCGACTACCGGGTGCCCGTAGGCGACATCGCTCCGCACAACATGCTCGCCCTGCGCCGCGGGGAAACCGAGGGCGTCCTCTCCTTCACCGTGGAGTTCGACGCCGACGCCGCGACGGCCTACCTCGAGTCCGAGGAAATCCGGTCGTCGCAGCCCGAGGTCGTGGCCTTCTACAGGGCCATGATCGCCGACGCCTTTGACCGCCTGATGCGCACGGCGCTGATCGGGGAGGTCCGGCTGGAGAAGAAGACCGAGGCCGACCGCGCATCGGTGCGCACCTTCGAGGCCAACCTGCGGGAGCTTCTGCTGGCAAGCCCGGCCGGGATGAAGCCCACCCTGGGGATCGACCCGGGCTTCCGCACCGGGTGCAAGGTCTCGGCCGTCGACCGCACGGGGAAGCTTCTGGAATACGCGACGATACACCCGTTCAAGTCCGAGGGGGAGCGCACCCGGGCGCGCGAGACAGTCCGGGAACTGGTCGCGAAGCACGGGATCGAGCTGATCGCCATCGGCAACGGCACCGCCGGGCGGGAAACCGACGCGTTTGTCGGCGACGCCCTCGAGCCGCTCGAGCACAGGCCCGTCCGGGTCCTCGTCAGCGAGGCCGGCGCTTCGGTCTACTCGGCAAGCGAAGCGGCGATCGGGGAGTTCCCCGACCTGGACCTTACGGTCCGCGGGGCCGTCAGCATCGCCCGCCGGCTCCAGGACCCGCTCGCGGAGCTCGTCAAGATCGACCCGAAATCGATCGGCGTGGGCCAGTACCAGCATGACGTGGACCAGAGGCTCCTGAAGCGGAAGCTCGACGAGACGGTCGAAACCTGCGTCAACTACGTCGGCGTCGACCTGAACCTGGCCTCGAAGGAGCTCCTCGGTTTCGTTGCCGGCATGTCGCCGTCGGTCGCCGGCAGCGTCGTCGCCCACCGGAACGCCCGCGGCCCGTTCCGCAACCGGAAAGATTTGCTCGAGGTCCCGAGGCTCGGGACCAGGACCTTCGAGCAGGCGGCCGGATTCCTCCGGATCCGCAACGGCGACAATCCCCTGGACAACACGGCCGTGCACCCGGAAAGCTACCCCGTCGTACAGCGGATCGCCCGCATCCTCGGAACGCCCCTCGAGCGTATCACAGGGGCCACCGGCCGGCTCCGGACCCTCGACCTGAAGGATCTGGCGACGGACACCATCGGCGAGCCGACCCTCCGCGACATCATCGCCGAACTGGAGAAGCCGGGGCGGGATCCCCGCGCGGAATTCCGGTACGCCCGGTTCCAGGAAGACGTCCGGGAGATCGGGGACCTCCTTCCGGGCATGCAGCTCGAGGGGGTTGTGACCAACGTGGCCAACTTCGGGGCTTTTGTCGACATCGGCGTGCACCAGGACGGGCTGGTGCACATATCCCAGCTATCGGACCGCTTCGTCGACGATCCCGGGAAGGTGGTCAAAGTGGGCCAGATCGTCACCGTGCGCGTTCTCGAGGTGAACGCCTCCCTGAAGCGGATCTCCCTGACGATGAAACAGGACGGGAAGGGGGCCCGGAAAGCCGCCCCGAAGAAGAGCCCGCCCCCCCGGGAGCCGTCCGCCTCCGTCGGGGACCTCGTGGCCCGGTTCCACACGCGGAAAAACCGCTGACCCGGGGACGCGGGGCTCAGGCACCGAAAAACCTGCGCACCCGGTCGGTCCCGAGGAGGCGCACGGCCTGTTCCCGCCCCCGGTCGAAGGTCCGCATGATGGCCGGGTTGTCCGTGCAGAGGAACCCCGCCTCGACGGCGTGGTCCGGGTGGATGACCAGGAGGCGGTCCTCCCTGACGGCCCGGGCGACCGACGGCAAGCCGTTCAGGCAGCGGAGCCTCGAGCTGTTTTCCCAGAGGCGCCCCAGGGGGTCGCAGCAGAAAACAACGGTCTTGTCCGCCCGGGCCCACCCCGCCAGAGGCCGGAACCGCGGGTCCTCTTCAAATACGCCCATGGGCATCTTGATCGTGTAGCCCCCGTCGAGGAAGACGGCCCGGCAATCGGAAGGGTGCCGCTCGGCGCCCACCTCCTCCGGATCCAGGGGCCGGCCCATCGCCACCGGCACCAGGCAGGACGCTTCGATCACCGCGTGGTAGTTCCGCCTCGTGAGCGGCCGCACGCACTCGGACCGAAGCTCCCCGGGAAGGCCGGTCGCGAAAATGACCGGATCCTCCCGGTAGAGGCCGGGGAGGTATTTCCAGCGTGCCGGCAGCTTCCGGGTCGCGGACCGGGCGGCATAGCGGACCCGGTCGAGCGCCCCGAATGGTTTCCCGTCGAGGCGGCGCACGCGGGTGGTGAACACCAGAAGCTTCCTCCCCGCCGCGCCGTGGAACACGCCGTCGAGCTCGCGCTCGGACATGACGTACCGGACCGAGGCGTGCAGGTTCCGGCCGAAGCGGTTCCTCCCGCGGCCTCCCGGGGCCGGCGGCCCCATCTGCGTCTCCGTGCCCCAGGCGGTCCACCCCTTCATGACGGTCCGGTCCGTCCCGGTCGCCACGTCGGCGGCCGCGTACCCGCCGGCCGAAGCCCCCATGGCCACCTCCGGAAAGCACCCGCGGCGCAGACACCAGCGCATGAATTCGTAGATCACGCCCCCCTGCCACGCGCCGCGCCCGGCGCCGCCCGAATCCAGTATCCACGCATAGGTCATGACCGCCGCCCCCGATGCCGGAACCGGTGGAGGCGCCGCCCGGGATTCCGATCCCGGTATCGGGCGCCACGGCCCCGGATTTCGTGTACTATCTACTTCCATGAACGCCACAAGGCAGAACCCGCCCGGCCGGGGAGAGCCGGCACAGACTTTGACCGACACCCACGCGCACCTGGGCGACGCGGTTTTTGACGCGGACCGGGCCGGGGTGCTCTCGGCCGCCGGCCGGGCCGGCATCGGCCGTATCATCGCCGTCGCGGAAACCCTGGCGGACGCGGAAAAGAACCTGGTCCTGGCCGACCGGCACCGGGCCATCCTGCCCGCGGCCGGGCTCTTCCCCACCTATCTCGATACGTCCGAAGCCGGGCGCATGCGCGCCTTTATCCGGCGCCATGCCGGCCGCCTCGCGGCCGTCGGCGAGGTGGGCCTGGATTACTGGAAGGTGCAGGACGAGGCCCTCCGGGAGATCCAGCGGGAGATCTTTTGCGGGTTCATCGACCTGGCCGTCGAGCTCGACATCCCGCTCAACGTGCATTCGCGCTCGGCCGGTCGGCACGTGATCGCCCTCCTGCTGGAACGCGCCGCCGGCAGGGTTCAGCTGCACGCGTTCGACGGCAGGGCCTCCTCGGCCCTCCCCGCGGTCGAGGCCGGCTTCCTGTTCTCCATCCCGCCTTCGGTCGTTCGCTCCCCGCAGAAGCAGCGCCTGGTGCGGCGGCTCCCGCTGGCGCACATCCTGGTCGAATCCGACAGCCCGGCCCTGGGCCCCGAGCCCGGGGTGCGGAACGAGCCGGCGAACGCGGCCATGGTGGTCCGGGCTATTGCGGAACTGAAGGGCCTCCGCGCCGAGGAGGTCGCCGAAAACGTTGTGGCCAACACCCGGCGCCTGTACGGGGACCGTGCCGTGCTCCCCTGACTCCCGGGGGCGGGCCTACCCGGAACCGGGCACGACCGTTTTCGGGGGCGCCTGGGGGATTTCGCCGGCGGGCCGCCTTTCCTCGGACGGGGGGATGACGCCGCCGGCCTTGCGGGGTTTGCCGAGCCCGAGCCCCTGCAGGAAGGCCTGCCGCTTGGCCATCTGGATCGCCAGCGCGGGATCGACGCCCTTGGGGCACACCTGCGAACAGGCGCCGGCAAAATGGCACCGGTAGACACCGTGGCTGCCGTAGAGGGCGGCCTTTCTCTCCTGGTCCCCCTCGTCGCGGGAATCGGACAGGTACCGCCAGCCGGCCGCAAGCGCCTGCGGCCCCGCATAGTCTTCGCTGGTGGCGACCGTCGGGCACGCCGACAGGCAGAGGCCGCATTTGATGCAGTAGGCGAACTGGAGGTAGGAAAACAGCTCCTGCCGCGACTGGAAGAACTCGCCCGTCGGCCGGTCCTGCTCCCCGGGGTCTTTCCGGATCAGATAGGGCTCTACCGTGCGGTGCTTCCGGAAAAGGTCCCCGAGGTCCGGCACCAGGTCCCGGATCAGGTCGTAATTGGGCAGGGGCTTGACGACGATGCGGTCCGAGTGCAGATTCAGGATCTGGTTGTTGCAGGCAAGGCGGGGAAGCCCGTTGATGAACATGCCGCAGGAGCCGCAGACGCCCATCCGGCACGAAGACCGCCAGGAGAGCGTGGGATCCTTGTGCTCCTTGATCCACGTCAGCCCGTCGAGCACCGTCATCCCTTTCGTGACGGGCACCCGGTAGGTTTCCAGGTGCGGCGTCGCGCCCCCCGAAGGGTTGTACCGAAGGACCTCGAACGTGACGGTCTTGAGAATCGCTCTGTCGCCGGTTGCCGCATTGCTCATGATCAGACTCCACTGCCCCGAACCAGGGCGACGGCAACGTAGCTGCCGTAGATGAAAAGGGCGATGCCTGCCACGGCCAGAACGCCCCCGACCGCCCTCTCGGCCCGCTTGGGGAGCGACAGCTCCAGAAACAGGCTCCGGAGGCCGTACAGCCCGTGGAACAGCCCCGCGCCCAGCAGGGTGATGTAGGTGGCCATGTACCCGGTTTGACGGCTCCGGTGCAGGACCCGGGCCCAGTCGACCGGATCGCCCGAACCGACGCCCAACCTCTCGAGGAGCCCGCCGAGGTGCATCGTCCCCATGTGCGCTCCGAGCAGCACGACAATGACGACGGCCGAAAGGATGTGCCAGGTCCAGAGTTTCGATTCGCGCATGACGCCTCCTAGTGCATTCCGAAATACAGGTCCACGCCGCCGGCGACCGCCAGCAGGGCCGCGACCGCCATGGCCGCGATCAGCACGGGCCTGTGCCGCAGGGCGGAATAGCTGTAGGGGAAGGCCGGGACCCCTGGGCGGCCGATGAGCAGGCCCAGTTCGGCCAGAACGAGGCGGATCCCGTTGGCCGCGTGGAAGGCGAAGGCGAGGACGACCAGGAATTCACCCGCCCGGACCGTCGGGCTGCCCAAAGACGCCATGATGCCTTCCCAGCGCTGCTGGCCGCCCAGGCGCTGTCCGGTCACGAAGATGTGCATGATGAAATACGCCAGGATCCCGAGGCCGGTCAGCCGGTGGAGGCTGTAGGCGTAGCGGTCCGGGCCGTACCGCCCCCCGCCGAGCCAGCCCCAGAATCCAAGCCTGTTCTTCCGTCTCTGCAGCATGGAAATCCCTCCTGTTGTCGGCGCCTCAATACTTCCTTTCCACGGGCAGCCAGTTCGTAATGGCCACGGGCTTGTATTCCAGCCGGGGGCCCTGGTCGGAGCAGAAGGCCAGCGTGTGCTTGAGCCAGCGATCGTCGTCGCGGCCCGGGTGATCCCTGCGGGCGTGCGCCCCGCGCGATTCGGTGCGCTCCAGGGCGCCCGCGATCAGCACCTGGGCCAGATCCAGCAGGTTTTCCACCTCCAGCGCATGGTACAGGTTCGTGTTGTACACCGTGCTTTTGTCCCCGATGCCGATGCGTCCGAACCGCGCCCGCAGGTCGCCGATGGTCTCCAGACCGCGGCTGAGCTCCTCGCCGGTCCGGAACACCCCGACGTGCAGATCCATGTTGGAGCGCAGGTCATGGCGGATGCCGTAGAGGCTTTCCGAGCCCTGCCGGCGGAGCAGGTCGTCATAAATCCGCCGGTATTCGGCCTCGACCCTGGCCTCGGGGACCGCGGCGGGCCGGGCCGCCTCCTGGCAGTACCGGCCCGCTTCCCGCCCCGTGATCTTCCCCCACACGAGGCATTCGGCCGTGGAATTGGCCCCGAGGCGGTTCGCGCCGTGCAAACTGACGCAGGCGGCTTCCCCCGCGGCCCAGATGCCCCGCACGCGGGTCGCCCCGTGAATGTCCGTTTCGATGCCTCCCATGGAATAGTGGGCGACGGGCCGGCACGGGATCGGCTCCTCGACGGGGTCGAGGTCGTTGAACTGCATGCAGATCTCCCGGATGAGCGGCAGCCTCGCGTTGATCTTCCTGGCCCCCAGGTGCCGCAGGTCGAG
>Ga0123333_10000806_pt1 | contig 33776 bp, 24 predicted proteins | sample BioC12SIPDNA_3_FD_89957 | JGI IMG/M metagenome (GOLD analysis project Ga0123333, IMG submission 89957) | Anaerobic biogas reactor microbial communites from Washington, USA - Biogas_R2_B C12 SIP DNA | ecosystem: Engineered > Bioreactor > Anaerobic > Unclassified | place: Washington, USA...
GCCCCAGGCTACGTTGATAGTGGCCTTCGGCCAATTGCGGGATGTAACCGCTGCTGCTGCACGGTGAGGAGGTAGGCAGTCCATGCGAATGGGCCCATCCATGGCATGGATTTGTCCACTACAACCGGCTCGGAATGACCGAGCCTTTCACCGTCCCAGGCTGGAACCCTGGCCCTCTACCGCCCGACGGCTGCTTTCGCTTCGGCCACGACCTGGCCCCGCGTGATGGCGAACAGGCTGTAGAGCTTCTCGTATGGGGCGGAGGCGCCGAACGAACGCATGCCGACGAATCGCCCCTGGTCGCCGATGTAGCGGGCCCAGCCCAGGTCGATGCCGGCTTCGACCGCCACGCGCGCGGTGACGTCGGGAGGCAGCACCGCGGCGCGGTACTCCGCCGGCTGGGCGTCGAACAGCTCCCAGCACGGCATGCTCACCACGCGGGCCTGGATGCCGTCCTGGGCCAGCTGCTCCCGCGCCTCCACGCACAGCGACAGTTCGCTGCCGGTACCGATCAAGATGACGTCGGGCTTGCCATCGGGGGCATCGGCCAGCACGTAACCGCCGCGCTGCAGGCCACTGGCCGCGGCGTAAACAGTGCGGTCGAGTGTTGGGAGGTTCTGGCGCGTGAGGACCAGCGCGGCCGGCCGGTCGGACAGCGCCACGGCCGTCCGATAGGCTTCGGCGACTTCGTTGGCGTCGGCGGGCCGGATCACCAGCAGGTTGGGGATGGCCCGCAGCGAGGCTAGCTGTTCAACCGGCTGGTGCGTGGGTCCGTCTTCGCCCACGCCGATCGAGTCGTGGGTGAACACATAGAGGACGGGCAGCTGCATCATGGCGGCCATGCGGATGGGAGGACGCATGTAGTCGCTGAACACGAAGAACGTGCCGATGTACGGTTTCAATCCGCAGAGTGCCATGCCGTTGGCGATGGCACCCATCGCGTGCTCGCGAATCCCGAAGTGGAAGTTGCGCCCGGCCGGGTTCTCTGCGCTGTATCGGCCCACCTCATCGAAAGTGAGCATCGTCTTGTTGGACGGGGCCAGATCGGCTGAGCCGCCCAGCAGCCACGGGATGTTCTTGGCGACCTGGTTGAGCACTTTGCCGGATGACGCGCGACTGGCCATGCCTTTGGCGTCGGCCGCAAACACCTCGATGTCGGCGTCCCAGCCGGTCGGCAACTTGCGCTCGCGCATCATGCCGATCTGTTCGGCCAGCTCCGGATACTGCTGGCGGTATTCCTTGAACTTCGCCTCCCAGGCCGTACGCAGTTGTTTCCCTCGCGTGCCGATCCCGGCGCGGAAATGAGCTATCACCTCCGCCGGCACCCGGAACGACTCGTCTTCCGGCCAGCCATAGAATTGCTTGGTCAACCGCGTTTCCTTCGCGCCCAGCGGTGCGCCGTGTACCTCCGAGGTGTCCTGCAGGTTAGGCGAGCCCCAGCCGATGTGACTGCGGCAGATGATCAGCGTCGGTCGATCGGTGCAGGCCTGGAATGCCTGGAGGGCGCCGCGCAGCGCTGGGAGGTCGTTCACATCGTCCACGCGGACCACATTCCAGCCGTAGGCATTGAAACGCGCCGCCACGTCCTCGCTGAACGCCAGCGATGTTTTGCCATCGATCGTGATCTTGTTGTCGTCGTAGATCCAGCAGAGATTCGACAGCTTCAGGTGCCCGGCCAGCGACGCCGCTTCGCCCGATATCCCCTCCATCATGTCGCCGTCGCCCGCGAGAGCGTACACGTTGAAACCGGTCAGCTCGAAGCCGGGCCGATCGTAGTGAGCGGCCAGCCAGCGGGCGGCGATGGCCATGCCCACACTGTTGCTGACCCCTTGGCCCAGCGGTCCGGTGGTCGTTTCGACCCCCGCCGTGTGACCGAACTCGGGGTGCCCCGGGCACCGGGAGTGCAGCTGGCGAAACTGGCGAATGTGATCCAGTGGCACGGCCGGCTCCCCGGTCGGTTTCCCGTCGGCGTCCAGCTGCTGGACCTCCGCCAGATGCAGGACGGAGTAGAGCAGCATCGAGGCGTGGCCACAGCTGAGCACGAACCGGTCGCGCGCCGGCCAGGCGGGATCGGCCGGATCGTAGCGCAGGATCTCGTTGAACAGCACGTACGCTACCGGGGCCAGGGCCATCGGCGTGCCCGGATGCCCGCTGTTGGCCGCATCGACGGCATCCATCGACAGTGTACGAATCGTGTTGATGGCGGACAGCTCAATTGACGCCGGTGCATTGGTGGGAACAGCCATTTGCTCTCGTTGCCTTCTGCTTTCAAGTCTGGGACACGGACCGGTAATCCGTTTTCTTGTTTCTTGTTCTTGTTCTTGTTCTTGTTCTTGTTCTTGCGCTGCTTGTCGCGCCCGCGGATGGCGGCAGCGGCGAGGATCGGGATGAAGACACCAATTTAGGGGCCGCTGTCTGGTTCGTCAACGCTCGGAGCAGGAGCTGGCGGACCGTGCCCGGCCGGGGGGCGTGGGGTGTGCGGCCGCGATGGCTGCGGTAAGATGAATGGCCGTGTGGGCCAGAATTCTTTGGGAGATACCAACATGGCAGACAGGAACGCGATCGCGTCGCAGGTCAAGGCGCTGGTGCGCGAAGGATTCGACCATGAGTTTGGCAAGCCGCGGGTCCCGCAGCAGGCGGACGCCGAGTGGGCAAAGGTGCGCGCCGCCGGCACTACCCTCTGGCTGGACACGGGCGACATGGACGAGGCGACCGGGCTGTGGACATCCGAGTTCGAAGCGCTCACCACCAACAACACGCTGCTCAACAACGAAGTCCAGAAGGGGCTCTATGACGGGCTGGTCGGCAAGGCGGCGGCGACGATCCGGCAGGCGGCGCCCGGCATCGACCCGCAGGAGCTGTTGCTGGAAGTCGCCTTCGTACTTAATGCCTATCACGGCCTGCGGCTGGTGGAACAGTTTGATGCGCACGTGAGCGTTGAACTCCACACCGACCTCGCGGGGGACGTCGAGCGGACGGTGGCCTACGGCAAACGCTACTACGACATCTGTCCCGAGCGTTTCTACGTGAAAGTGCCGCTGACGCCGGCCGGCTACCTGGGCGCGCGGAAACTGGCGGCCAACGGTGTGCCGATCAACTTCACCCTTGGCTTTTCGGCACGGCACAATTACGTCGCGGCACTGCTGTCCCAGCCAGATTACGTGAACGTGTTTCTCGGCCGCCTGAATGCCTTCGTGTCCGACAATCAGTTGGGGGACGGCAAGAACGTCGGAGAAAAGGCGACGCTCGCTACCCAACGGGCGCTGCTCGAACTCCGCGCTGCCGGCCGCAGCCGCTCGCGGCTGATCGGTGCCAGCATGCGCGAGGGAGCGCAGGTGGCGACGCTCGCCGGGTTGGACGTGTTCACCATGCCGCCGAAGGTGGCTGCGGAGTATCGCAAGCACCCGGTCGCGGAGATCCGGTCGGAGGTCGATACCGATCCGGCTGTGACCTGCGCCCGCGACGTCCAACTCGACGATTTCAACGGCGCTACGTTGTGGGAGGTGCCCGAGCCGTTTCGCAAGTGCGTCGACGCGCTGCTGCAGGAAGATCTCGACCACTTCTCGCCCGACGATCTTCAAGCCTACTTTGAACAGGCCGGATTTGGCGACTTCCTGCCGCGCTGGTCGGCGACCGATCTTCAGACCATCACCGCGGACGGCAAGATTCCTCCCTACCAACGGTGGAAGGACCAGTTGTCGGCCGGCAGCCTCGGGCTCGACGCGCTGATGAACATCAGCGGCCTATGCTCGTTCGCCACCGATCAGCAGGCGTTTGACGACCGTGTGCGGTCGCTACTTTGACCGCGCTGCGCACGGCAGTACAGTTCCAGACAGACCCGGTGGCCCACGCGCCGCGCGTTGAGATCGCGGCGCCGACGCCCCCGGAAAGCATGCACTTCGGAGGAGGGACCTGACATTGCGAGCGAGAACGTATTGCCTGGCCAGCTGGTTGTCTTTGTCTCTGGGGGCCTGGCTGGCCGCCCCCGTCTGCGCCACCGAGCAACCACAGCGTGCGGAGGCGTCCGACCCGGACGCCGGCGACCAGTCGGTGAGCCAGGCGTATCGCGCCGTGGAGTGCGAAGGAACCTATGCCAAACACCTCCAGGGAATCTGTACCAACGACCGTGACGCCATCTACTGGTGTTTCACGGACGTGCTGGTCAAGACCGATCTGGCCGGCCGCGTGCTGTGCCGGGTCGCCGTGGCCGACCATCACGGTGATCTCTGTCATCACGACGGGAAGGTCTACGTGGCAGTGAACCTGGGCAAGTTCAACCAGCCGGCCGGCCAGGCGGACTCGTGGGTCTACGTTTACGACGCGGACACACTGGCGGAAGTGGCCCGGCACCGCACGCCGGAACTGGTGCACGGCGCAGGCGGAATTGCATGCGACGGTGAGCGGTTTGTGGTGGTCGGCGGATTGCCCGAAGGGGTGTACGAGAACTACGCGTATGAATACGACGCGTCTTTCACGTTTCAGAGACGGCACGTACTCGAGAGCGGCTACACGTTCCTGGGCATCCAGACGGCGACCTTCGCGGCAGAGCACTGGTGGTTCGGGTGCTACGGCAATCCGCAGATGCTGCTGAAAGTCGACAGATCCTTCCAACTGGTGGACAAATGGAAGTTCGACGGTTCGCTGGGCTTAGTCGGCCTTGCGGACGGCCGGTTCCTGATCGGCCGCGGCGGCAAGGCGGGTGACAATGCTCTGACCGGGCGCATCCTCCCCGCCGTGGTGGACGGTGCCGGCCGGCTGCAACTTCAGGCGGACGGCCCGGATGCGCGCTGATGACATGCCGCCGGCAGTCGGTGTGCGGCGGCATCCATCGGATGCACAAGGTGACTGTGTGAGGGCGTGCAGGCGGTCGGGGGGGCGTCTGGCCTCCCAGACCTGGAATGGATTTCCGCTCGGCGGTCCAGGATAATTCCTGTCAGCATGGCCAAGTTGAGGACTCCTTCTCCGTTCGACAGTTGGGAGACGGTGCGGTGTGAGTTGCTGCACACGCGCATCTGCGATCTGCCATTGGCCATCGCCGGCTCGCCGCTCGAGCCGTTGACCGAGAGGCTGTATCGTGAGCTGGCGGCCAAAGGGCTGGTCTTTCGCCCGAAGTTCTATCTTACCGACAGCTGGGGGTGTCCCGACCGGGTGCCGGTCATCGGGATTCCCTTCTACCTGGCTGACAGGCGTTTGGCGCGCATTGAGCAGGAGCAGACAGGGGAGATTGAAGACGATGTGATGCTGATGATGCTGTTGCGGCACGAGGCTGGCCACGCGATCAACTATGCCTACGAGTTGTGGAAGGAGCCGGCGTGGCGCGAGGTGTTCGGGCCATTTTCGAAGCCCTATCGCGAGACGTTTTACCCCGACCCGGCCAGCCGCAGTTTCGTCCGGCACATCCACGCCAGTCCCTACGGTCGGACCTACGCGCAGAAGCATCCCGACGAGGACTTTGCGGAGACGTTTGCCGTGTGGCTCACGCCGCGGTCGGCTTGGCGCAGGCGCTACCGTTTCTGGCCGGCCCTGCAGAAACTCAAGTACGTCGATCGTGTGATGCGGCAGCTGCGGCAGGAGCCGCCGCGTCGGCGGGGCGGCACGCTGCTCCGCCCGCTGAAGGAGCTGGACATGCCGGTTGCGGAGCACTACGGCCAGCGCGCCGACCAGTTTCGGGCGGCGGCCCAGGGGTATGTCGACGACAAGTTGCGCGCCGTCTTCCCGAAAGTCCGCACCAGCGCGCCGCTGCGGGCCAGCGATCTGCTGCACGAACAACACCAGGAGCTGCTGGACCGCATGGTCCGCTGGTCGGCACTCGATCACGACGATGCGAAGCACATCCTGCTGAAACTGGAGGATCGCGCGGCCGCACTCAACCTGAAACTCCCGCGCAGCCGCAAGACGGAGGTCTTGCTGGACGTCGTCGCCATGGCGACCGGACTGGCGGTCGAATTCGCCTACTGTGGGCGGCTGATGGGTTGAGAGGACCGTGGGTTGAGGGGACCGCACCGCAGCCGCGCCCTGGGCGTCCACCTGGCCCGCCTGTCCGGCGCGTTCAGAGCATGGGGATGTCGCGGTCAAACGGTGGCCCTTCGAAGGCCGCCTTCACCACCATCTGCAGGAGTCGGGCGTAGGAGATTCCCGCGCGGTCAGCCTGCCGGGCCAGCCCGTGCCCTTCCTCCAGGCACGCGTTGCAGTTGACCTCCAGTACGCACGGGCGCTCGGCGTCATCCAGGCGGATGTCGACGCGCCCGTATCCCCAGGTACCCACGGCGCGGAAGGCCCGCAATGCGGTGGACACAATCTGACGCGCCAACTCCGGCTCGACAACGGCCGGACAGATCACCGACGTCTTGCGGTACTCTTCGGTGTTCTCGATCCACTTGGCCGCGTACGACATGATGGGGGGAATATCCGGCGGCAGTTCGGAGTAGTCGACTTCGGCCAGGGGCATCACGCGCGGCTGACGCCCCCCCACGATGCCGACATTGAACTCTCTGCCGCGCAGAAACGTCTGCGCCAACGCCGGCTGCTTGTACTCGTGCAGAATCTGTCGCAGCTTGTCGCGCAACGCACGCTTCGAGTACACGACGGAATCGCGATCCAGCCCGATCCCCGCATGCTCGTGGCTCGGCTGCACGATCAGCGGGAACTGCCAACGGTGCTGGTCCACGTCCGCCAGCCGCTCCAGCAGTTCCGAGCAGGGAGGGGTCTGCACACCCGCCCCCTGCAGCAGGCTGGCCGTCATGTGCTTGTACCGCGTCAGTCCGATCGCCAGCGCGGGGGACCCCGTGATCGGAAAACCCATCATCCGCATCAGGGCCGGCACTCGCATTTCATGCAGTGCCCCGTGCACGACGTCGTCGTACTGATTGAACACCACGTCCGGTTTGAGCCGCCGCAGCTTCCGCTGGAACGCCGACAGGTCCCGTGCCAGCGGCAGCACGGTGACCCGATAGCCCACGCTGCGCAAGGCCCGCGCCATCCGCCGGATCATCAGCCGCAGGTCGGCCTCGCTCCCGCGGTCCTCGGGCCGGGCCGGCACCGCTGAGCGATCGCCGTTGTATACCAGCACGACGTGCTGCGGCCGCCTGACGCGACGCACTCGATCCGTCATCTTTAACTCTTTCGGGTTATGCCGATCGTCGAGGTGAGCACCCAAGATAACGCACCGCGTCCGGGGCGACAACCAATGTGTCGGTGTGGCAGCTTACTTGTTAGCCGTGCTGAAGTAAGCCACACGGCCGATGGACACTGCGGCCTGAAATGGCCCGTTCCTGCACCCCGGGCGGCCACTGTGCGTGCTGCGACCGGTGCCCCTGAAGTGTTGGGCACGCACCCGTACCGCGGGCGCGGCAGGTGGTTTCCCTTGTCTTTCGCCGTGAATTGCCTATATTGGCGGCCTCAGGTGCACGTCTTCGATTCGCCACTTCCCCGACTGTGAAGCAGGATTCATGAACCAACCTCCGAACCAGCCCTTCCTGGGCGGCACGTGCGTAGCGGCTCAGGCGCGCTACGCGGTACTGCCGGTGCCGTACGAGGGAACCGTCAGCTACATGCGTGGAACGGCGCGCGCCCCCGCGGCCATCCTGGAGGCTTCGGCTCAGGTTGAGGAGTTTGACGAAGAATTGGCGCGGGACCTGCGCGAGGTGGGAATCATCACCTTACCGCCTGTGGAGCCAGCGGAGACCCCCGAGGAGCAGATGCAGCGCGTCGAGCAGGCCGCGCGGGAGGCCCTGCGCGACGGGATGTTCCTGCTGACGCTAGGCGGAGAACACAGTATCACGGCTCCACTGGTGCGGGCCGCGGCAGCGCGTTGGGGGGAACTCAGTGTGCTCCAGATCGACGCCCACGCGGATCTGCGCGACACGTATGAAGAGAACCCGCATTCGCATGCCTGCGCGATGCGGCGTGTCCTGGAGATCACCGATCGGCTGGCCCAGGTGGGCATCCGGAGCTTCTCGCAGCAGGAGTACGCAGAGTGCCGGCGGCAGATGGACAACCTGATTACGCCCGTGATTGTGGAGACTGATCCGGACTGGATCGAACGGGTTCTGGCGCTGTTGGGCGAGCAGGTGTATGTGACGGTCGACGTTGACGGGTTCGACCCGGCCTTCGTACCGGGCACGGGGACTCCGGAGCCGGGGGGGCTCACCTGGCGCCAGGTTACCGCGTTGTTGCGGCGCGTCTGCAGCGAGCGGCGGGTTGTCGCGGCGGACATCGTCGAGGTTGTGCCCATTGCGGGGCAGGTAGTCTCGGAATTCCTGGCCGCCCGGCTGGCCGGCAAGATTATCAGTTATGTCGCGTTCTGCGGGCGCGACAGCAGGAAGGCCCCCTGACGGCCGCGTGGTGGATCCACGCCATCGAATCGACACTGTGCCTGCGGTGTTCTTCCCGCACGAACGCCGCGAAAACCTCTGTTCACAACGTCATCGGGGAGTGAATCATGCAGCACGAGAAGGAGAATACACCCGTCTGGTTGCAGGACAAGGCATGTCCGCGCCGGAAAGCCTATCTTGCCGGTCGCAGAATCGCCCCGCCGAGCCTGACTGGATCGGAAAGTCTCTGTGACGTCATCGAACGCACGATGCTGGCCTACAACAGCGCTCGGCTGCGTGAAGGCTGTGAGCTGGTGGTCAAGAAGATGCTGGAGCCGGACGTGACAGTCGGTCTGACGCTGGCCGGCGCACTCACCCCGGCTGGCCTCGGCCCGTCCTGTGTCGTGCCGCTGATCAAGGCCGGTTTCGTGGACTGGATCGTGGCGACCGGTGCCAACCTGTATCACGACCTGCACTTCGCCTTCGACTGCGCGCTCCACACCGGCACCCCACACGTGAACGACGCCGATCTGCGCGAGAATGGCGTCGTCCGCATCTACGATGTGCTGCTGGACTTGCAGGACTGCCTCATACACACAGACACCATCCTGGAGCAGATCCTGCGGAACCCCGAATTCCAGGAAGAGATGGGCATGGCCGAGTTGCATTATCGCCTGGGCAGGCACGCGGCCGAGCAGGAGGAGGCCCATGGTCTGCAGGACGTCTCCGTTCTGGCCGCTGCCTACCGCGCAGATGTGCCGGTCTACACATCGTCTCCCGGAGATTCCAGCATCGGCATGGTGATTGCCAAGCTCATGGCGCTGGGACACACGTTCCGGATCGACCCGTTCCACGACGTGAACGAGACGGCCAGCTTCGTCCTGGCGGCCAAACGGTCGGGGGGCAAGAGCGGCGTAATGCTCATGGGGGGCGGCAGTCCCAAGAACTTCATGCTCCAGACGGAACCCCAGTTGCAGGATTCTTTCCGGGTGCTGGAGGCGGGGCACGACTACTTCCTCCAGGTCACCGATGCCCGGCCCGATACCGGCGGCTTGTCTGGTGCGACACCCCACGAGGCAGTCAGCTGGGGCAAGGTCGATCCGGACGCGCTCCCGGACGCCGTCGTGTGCTATGCCGACACCACGATCGTCTTGCCGCTGTTGACCCACTACGCCTTGTCCCGCCACCAACCCAGGCAACTGCGGCGACTCTACCAGCAGCGCGCGGAAACCATGCAGTTGCTGCACGAGGAAGCCCGGCGCAACCTGGCAGTCAAGTCCTGACAGGGCAGGGGAGGGGCCGCGACGTTGCCGCCACGTTACGTGGCCGGAGTGTGGCTGTTGTTGACTGGTTGTCTTTCAGGGCCCGCGATCATGACACGATTCCTGTCGGCGTTCCTGCGTCATCCCATCGCCACAGGAGCGATCGCGCCCAGCAGCGCGCATCTGGCCCGTGAAATGGTCTGCTGGGTGGACTGGAACAGCGTGAACGTGTGCGCCGAGTTCGGACCGGGAACCGGCGCTTTCACCCCTGCCATCCTCGCGTCACTCCGGCCGGGAGCGCGATTTCTGGCGGTGGAGCTGAACGCGCAGTTTGCCGCTACGATGGCCAGCAGGTTCCCGCACGTCGAGACGCTCTGCCGTTCGGTGGCCGAGATTGACGCGATCTGCGACGAGCGCGGGATTCAGCAGATCGACTGCATCATCTGCGGTCTGCCTTGGGCCGCCTTCTCGGCGGAATTGCAGCATGATCTGATGCGCGCGGTCCTCGCGCGTCTGTCGGCCGGCGGACATTTCGCCACATTCGCCTACCTGCAGGGCACGCTGCTGCCCGCCGGTGTGCGTTTTGCCCGGCTGCTGCGGGACTCCTTCGGTTCGGTGGAACGCAGTCGCACCATCTGGCGCAACCTGCCCCCCGCCTTTGTCTACCGGTGCCGCAAGCTGTAGGTCCGATGGTGCGGCGACGGCGCCGCCGGCACAGGTCACGGAGCGTCGCGCAGCTGGCCGATCAGGTCGCCGCTGCCGTACGCCCTCTGGACCGGCCGGAATCGTGGATGGAAAATGGTGGTCGACGAAGTCCTCGGCCACAAGCTGCTCGAACCCTGTCAGGTCACCCAGCGCCTGTTGATAGTAACGCCGTACCAGCTGTTTGTTTCGCTCGAGCATGCGTGTGTTCCTGTGTTCCCGAGACCATGTGGGCCACACCCCACGGTCCAGTACTCCAGTACTGATGTGCATTACTGTGCACAACCGTGCGGGGCCCGTGAGGTACCCGCATCCATTGTAACCGTGTAATGATGAAGAAGTGTCGCGTGCCATCCCCGCTCGTGCACCGTTCTGCCCCGTGCTTCTGGAGACCCTAGGCTTCTGGAGACTATGAACCATGTTGCTTCGTGCTGCCCTCCTGACGCTCGTCTGGATTCCCGCCGCGGTGGCGGTTGCGGACACCGCGCCCTGCCACGTGGACGTGTACGTGTCCGGCACCGAAGGCTACTTCGCGTTCCGCATCCCGGCCATCGAGACCGCGGCCGATGGATCGTTGCTGGCCTTCGCCGAGGCCCGCAAGTACAACCTGGATGACCCAGGATACGGCAAGCAGGATATCGACCTGGTGCTGCGACGCAGCACGGACCAGGGCCGGACCTGGTCGCCGATGCAGGTGATTGAGGATCCGGGCGAGTTGTGGTCGGCCGCCAACCCGGCCACCATTGTCGATCGCCAGACCGGCCGTGTCTGGCTGTTCTATCTGCGCTGCAAACCGGAGCGCAACACCGGCACGGCACGTCCCGGCACGGACGACACGCAGGTGATCATGCGGTGGAGCGGCGATCATGGTGTGACCTGGTCGGAACCGCAGGACGGTACACTCGCCAGCCGGGATATGGACGATCCCGAATGGCGCACCACAGTGGTGGGCCCCGGCGGAGGCATCCAATTGCAGTCCGGACGCCTGATCGTACCGGCCTGGAAGACCGAACCGTATCGCGTCTTTACCCTCTACAGCGACGATCACGGCGCAACCTGGCAACGCGGCGCACTGGTGCCCGGTGACCAGGGATTCGACGAATCGCAGCTGGTCGAGCTGGCGGACGGTCGTGTCCTGATCGACATGCGCCAGAACTCCGGTGCGCACCGGTGGATGTCGGTGAGCGACGATCAAGGGCACACCTGGTCGCCGGTCTACGCTGGCAACGTTGTGTCACCCGTTGCGTGCGCCATCGAACGCTTCCCCGCGCGCATCGCCCCCGATCAGCGCGAACGGATCCTGTGGACCGGTCCGAAGGGGCCCGCACGGAATACGCTTGTCGTGCGCGTCAGCTACGATCAGGGCCGGACCTTCGAGAACGAGCGGATCATCTCCGACGAGCCGGCGGCATATTCGGACCTGACACTGCTGCCCGACAGTTCCATCGGCTGCCTGTGGGAACGCGGCGACTACAAGTACATCACGTTCACCCGTTTCGACCTGGCGTATTGCGACTTTGCACAAGCCGCCGACTGAGTGGCGCCACTGGGCGGATCTTTGGGAGGGGGCGGGTCAGCGCCACGCTGGGCCCGCCCCGCGCGCCGGGGCGATTCACTGCACGATGCGCAATTCAAACACGCCGCCGGCCATGTGGCCCGGATGAGCCTGGAACCGCACCGTGATCGTGGTCCGGCCGCGCGTCAGCGCTGCGGGGATCGGATACTGCACGTCGAAGAACTCGTCCGGCTTGTCGCGATCCAGCCGCTGCGTGGCGATCTGCGTGCCGTCGACGAGCAGGTCGAAATGGCGGTTGCCCGAGTCGCTCCCCCAGTACGTGCACAGGAGCGTCATTGGTTTGTCGGGTAGCACCTGCACGTCGTAGCTGAACCAGCCGCCGTCATCTGCGTGCCGCCAGGCGCGATCCGAGAATGGGCCCCACGTGGTCCGCTCCCCCTGCTGCCGGTGCTCCTGCTCGGACTCCGCATTGCCGATGACCACTACATCCACGGTCCGCGCCTCAAGTTCCCGGCGCGCGGCCGCGGCCGCCTCCCGTGCTGCGGCGATCTCCTGCCAGTGCTCCGCCGAGCGGCATTCCCAATAGACCGCATAGCGGCGGTGATGCACGCGGTAGAGCGGCTGCAGCACCACGTCGGCCGGGCGCCCCAACCCCGCGGTCTGGAACGTCAGCGGCTGGCCATCCACCGGCTGGACGTGCGACAATACCTGGCTGCTGTCGCCAACCAGGATCGGCACCTCGGGGGTCGGAGTGGCGGTCAGTTCGACCTGATTGTGGGTGTACAGGTCCAGTGTCTCCAGACCCTCCGTACCCAGATCGCCCGCCAGCACGATCGGTCCGTACAGGAAGGCGAGCCAGTGATCGGCGTGGGGCAGCGATTCGGTCCGCACGGCCATGGGCAGACGCACCTCGACCCGATCGCCGCGCTGCCAGGTGCGCCGCACGGTCACATACGACCCGGGCGTGCTGGAAAGCGGCTGCAGCGCACCGTTGACCGTCACCGTGATTCCGGCGGTAGCCCAGCCGGGGTGGCGGATCCGCAGAGCCAGCTCCCTGGGGCTGGTCAGGTCGAACTGCAGCCGCGTGGTGTCTTCCTCCGGGAAGCGGGTCTCCTGACGCAGCACCAGGCCGAGCTCCGGCCAGCGGACTTCGGCCGCGATGAACAGGTTCACGTACAGCGCGTCGTCGCCGTGCGCGAAGATCGCGTCGCCATATCGAGCCGGGTTTTCCAGGCCGGTTCCGAAGCAGCACCAGAACGAGTTGTCCAGCGTGGAGTAGCTCTTGAAGTGCCCCGGCTTGAGCGGCAGGAAGTAGACGAACATGCCGCGCCGCGGGTCCTGGGCGGCCAGGATGTGGTTGTACAACGCCCGTTCATGGAAGTCCATCGCCGCCGCCGTCGGCTCGATCGCAAACAGATGCTGGGTGAGTTTGAGCATGTTGTACGTGTTGCAGGTCTCGGTCGTCTCGGGACTCAGATGCTTGGCAAACTCCGTGGGAGGAAAGAAGTGCTCGTGGTCGCTGTGCCCGCCGGTGACGTAGGAGCGGTGCAGCGCGACGCGGTCCCAGAAACAGCGGGCGATGTCCAGGTACCGCGACTCGCCGGTGACCTCGTACTCGCGGGCTGCCCCGATCACCTTCGGCACCTGCGTGTTGGCGTGCAGTCCGTCGAGTCGGTCGTCGCCCTGCGCCAGGGGATCGAACAGCCGCTCGTGATCGAACACCCTGGCCAGCCGCAGATGGTCAGGGTCGCTCGTGAAGGAGTAGAGATGGGCCAGCACTTCGTTCATGCCGCCGAACTCGGTATCGAGCATCGCCTGTTGCTGGGCATGCGACAGACGATCGGCGCGGAACGCGATCCAGCCGGCGACCTGCACCGCCACGTCCAGTGCCTGTTGGTTGTCACAGTATTCGTAGGTGTCGAGCAGGCCGGCCAGGATCTTGTGGAGCGTGTACCAGGGCACCCACACCGGCTGGAGGGTCTCGACACGGTCGAAGAACGATTCGGGGAACGCCGCCAGGTAGCCCGGATGGGTCGCCTGCTGCGCCAGCGCCTGCTGGCATTCGGACAGGCCGGTCACGATCTGCTGCGTCCGCTCCTGGAACCGCGGATCGGCTGTCGCGGCATAGGTCAGGGCACAGGCCGTCAGGTAATGCCCCAGCGTGTGGCCGCGCACCTCAATTTCCGGCGCCTCCCAGCCGCCATAGGGTTCGGCGTGGGAAGGCAACCCGGCCGTCACGCGAAACATGTGCAGCAGGCGGTCGGGATCGAGTTGCAAGAGCACCTCGCCATTGCGTCGTTGCGCGTCCGCGAACGGCCCGTCGAGCAAGCGTATGGCGTCGCGCGGAAACGGACGCGCAGCGAGTGGGACCTGTTCCACGGCCGGCAGCGCCCGGCCGGCGGCCAGCATGGTCCCTGTCAGAATGCCAGCGAGCAAAATGCAGTTCGAATGCCTCATGGTCGGGGAGTCCTCATTGAATATAGTGGCCACCGCGGGGTTGCGTCTCTCCCAGAATCAAGGGGGATGGCCTGCACGTTGAAGATACCCGGCCAGGTTGGGCCGGTACAAGTTGGGCGCCTGGCTGGCTGGCCTGCGCGTCGCGTCCATTGCCCGGCCCGCTCCGCGGCAGCTTGCAGCGCGCCCAATTTCAGCTCAAATAACGATTCTGTGCCGCGGATAGAAACCGCCCGGCGGATCGGGTATGATCCAGGACTTGTGGCTGGGCCGTGCACGGCCCGATACGCACAGCATTCTCCTTTGTTAAAGAAGGCGACAGGTGGTGGCCGAGAAGACCCTTGACTGTGTGCTCTGTGGTTCGTGCGTCGTGGACCTGCTGGTGTGGCCGGTGCCGTTGACCACGCCGATCGGGGGCGGCCGTCTGTTACAGGCCGATCCGATCGGCGTTACGACCGGCGGCATCGTGTCGAATTCGGGGATCGCCATGACGAGGCTGGGGATGCGGGTCGCCGCGTTCAGCCTGGTGGGGGACGACGAATGGGCCTCGGTCATCCGCCGCCGCTACGCGGAGGAGCATGTGGATGCCCAGCGTCTGCTGACGCTTCCAGGCGGTGCGACGAGCACCACGGCCGTGCTGATCGATCCTTCGGGGGAACGGAGTTTTATGCACTGCGTCGGCGCCCCCAAGCAGATGAACAAAGCGTTGTTCCTCGACAACCTGGATCTCTTTGCGCAGAGCCGGATGGCGCTGATCGGCTACTACTCGCTGATGCCCAACCTGGAACCCGATCTGGCGGAAGTGCTGGCCGCCATCCGGGAGACAGGCTGCCAGACAGCGCTCGATGCGGCCGGGGATGGTGGGACGATGGAGCCGTTGGAGCAGCTACTGCCCCATCTGGATGTTTATGTCCCGAGCTTGTCGGAGGCGAAGCACCAGACGGGCGAGTCGGATCCGCGGCGGATCGTTGACATCTATCGCGCCTGTGGGGCGCCGGGCGTGTTGGGGGTCAAGCTGGGATCTGACGGTGCGTTGTTGAGTGCCGAAGCGGGCGAATACCTGAAGATCGACCAGGTGCAGCCCCCGGGGCCCGTGATGGATACGACCGGAGCGGGAGACAGCTTCTATGCCGGACTGCTCACCGGACTGCTGCGTGGCAAGACGGTCGAAGAGGCCGGGCGTCTGGCGGCGGCTGCCGGCGCCTGCTGTGTGACGGCGCGGGGTGCGACGGCCGGCCTGCGTGATTTTGCGGAGACGGCCCGCCTGGCTGGCGTGGCGGCCGACTAGCGCCGGCCGGTCGCACGCGGGGTCCTGCAGATTCTCGTGAGCGCACGCGGTGCTGAGCTAGTACAAGTGCCAATACATGTGACAGATGTTCGATTCTTGCGAGGAGGTTAGGCAGATGTCGACTGAATACCGTTTTTCGTTTGGGCCGTGGAACATCAGCGAGGGGGCCGACCCGTTCGGGCCGCCGGTGCGACCGACGATCGAGTTCTCCAAGAAGCTGGCCTCGTACAAGAAGCTCGGTTTTGAGGGGGTTCAGTTCCACGACGATGACGCGGTGCCGGACGTAGACAGCAAGTCGGCGGCCGAGCTGGAACGGGCCGCGAAGGAACTCAAGAAGGTGCTCGATGGGGAAGGGCTTGTGCCGGAGTTCGTGGCCCCGCGCCTGTGGGAGGATCCGCGCGGCATCGACGGTGGATTCACCGCCAATTGCCCCGACGTGCGGAAGTGGGCCATCGACCGCACCAAGCGCGCCGTGGACATCGCCTCCTATCTGGGCACCAACCTGATGGTGCTGTGGCTGGCCCGCGAAGGAACGTACATCCGCGAGTCGAAGAACGCGATCCAGGCCTACCAGTACCAGATCGACGCGATCAATCAGCTGCTGGAACACAACCCGGAGATCCATCTGGCGATCGAACCCAAGCCCAATGAGCCGACCGATCAGGCGTATGTGCCGACGATCGGCCACGCGCTGGCCGTCGCCTACCGGACCGTGGACCCCAATCGCGTGGGGGGGCTCATCGAAACGGCTCACGCTCGCCTGGCCGGTCTCGACGCATCGGATGAAATGGCGTTCGCGCTGTCCATGGACAAGCTGTGGAGCGTGCACTTGAATGACCAGAATGGTATGAAGTACGACCAGGACAAGACCTTCGGCGCGGTCGATCTGCGCAGCGCCTATAATCAGGTGCGCGTGCTGGAACTGGGTGGCTATCCCCAGACCGGACGCTTCATCGGCCTGGATGTGAAGGCCATGCGTACCCAGAAAGCCGATGTGGCCGAACGGCACCTGGCCAACAGCAAGACCATCTTCTTGCGGCTGGTCGAGAAGGTCCGCAGCTTCCCGAAGGATGTGGAACGTCAGTGCATTGAAGCGCGCGACTACGAGGCGCTGGAAATGGCAGTGATTGAACATCTGATGGGCAAGTGATCTGCGGTACAGGGAGCAGCGGGTGGGCGGGGCGCGGACCTCGCCCACCGGAAGACACAAGGGGCACTGGAAGGCACGAGGGGCTGCGCGGGCTGGGGCCGCGCCCCCCGAACCAGTGGTTCACCGCCCAGTGGTCTGTCGTGGTACACGGAAGGTTGTGAGATCCTGCAGTGGTGAGTCGGCAACAGCTCCAGAATCTGGCGCGCCAGCATGGCACGCCGTTATTCGTCGTGGATCATGAGGTACTGCGCGAGAACTACCTGGAGTTCCGCAAGAAGCTGCCGCGCGTGCAAGCCTACTATGCCGTGAAGGCGAACTCCGATCCGGCGATCATCCGGACTTTCTACGATGCGGGAGCGAGCTTCGACGTCGCCTCGATCGAGGAGTTCCGGCTGGTTTACGAGAACATCAAGTCGCTACCGGACAAAGCGCGTCAGGACTTTATCTGGAACCAGATCATCTACGCGCATCCGGTCAAAGACAACCAGACGCTCAAAGAACTCGATCCGTACAAGCCGCTGGTCGTCTTCGACAATCAGGCGGAGATCGACAAGATCAAGCGGTACGCGCCGCATGCCGGTCTGATACTCCGTATCAAGGTGCTCAACACGGGGGCCGTGGTCGAGTTGTCGTCGAAGTTCGGCGCATCGCCGAGCGAGGCGGTCGATCTGATCGAAGCGGCATTCCAAGCCGGCCTGGTGGTGGAGGGACTCAGCTTCCATGTGGGGAGCCAGTGCACCAACTTCCAGAACTACGTCCTGGCCCTGAATCTGATGGCCGAGATCTTTCAGGAAGCGTGGGATCGCGGCCATCCCCAGATGAAGATTCTCGATATCGGTGGCGGGTTCCCGGTCCGCTATGACAATCAGGTCCAGCCGTTCGACCAGCTGGCGGAACTGCTCAACACCGAACTCGATCGCCTGTTTCCCCGCGGGCTGGAGATCGTGGCCGAACCGGGCCGCTTCCTGGTGGCCACCGCCGGCACGCTGGTCGCCACCGTCATTGGCAAGGCGATCCGCGACGGCAAGCAGTGCTACTACATCGACGACGGCGTCTATCACACGTTCTCCGGGATCATCTTCGATCACATTTCGTACGAGATCAAAGCGTTCACGGAAGGGCCCACCCAGATCTCCGCGGTCTTTGGACCCACCTGCGATGCGCTGGACACCGTCTCACTCGCCGCGGCGCTGCCGGACCTGGAACTGGGCGATCTGGTCTACAGCGAGAACATCGGCGCTTACAGCCACGCGTCGTCCACGTACTTCAACGGATTCCCGCCGGCCAAGGTCGTGCATGTGAACCAGTCGTAGACGATGCGCCGAAGGCGTTTCACAAAGGGGCGTTCAATCCCACTCCCGCAGCCACTTTTCCCCCGAGCGGCCTCCAGGGTCCCTTACGGCTGCGCGTACTCCAAGATGACGACCGAAGCCACCGGATCTGGTGCGGACGGCGGCAGCGCGATGATGGCGGCCTGATCCTGCCGGGTCACCTCCAGCGGTTGGCGGCCAGCGAGCAGGAGGGCGCGCTGCGGCACACCGGGCAGGTCGGGGATGGTGAGCTGGCCGTCCTGCGGCCAGTCGAAGACGTGCAGGTAGAGCCGGGTGGAGCCATCGGCGAGGGTTCGCCGCGTGCAGCGCCCCCAAGGCGTCTCGGCAAACGGGCTGGCCTGCGTCGCGTAGATCGACTCGCCGTTCGTCTGCATCCAGGCACCGATGGCCCGCATCCGCTCGACCGACGCCTCGGGGATCCTGCCCGCCGCGGTCGGGCCGACGTTGAGCAGGTAATTGCCCCCTTTGGAAGCGGTGTCGATGATGTTGCGGATCAGGCTCTCGGCCGACTTCCAGTTCTCATCGCTGCTGCTGAACCCCCACGTGTCGTTCATTGTCATGCACGATTCCCAGTCGACGCCCGGGATCCCGGTGGCGGGGATCTGTTGTTCAGGGGTGCCGAAGTCGCCCGAATACTCCTGGTCGTCCTTGTTCAGGCCATCCATGCCCTGCCGTCCCTTGCCCACGCGGTTGTTGATGATGATCCGTGGCCGGAGCTCGCGCAGGAACGTGCACACTTCCCGGGCATCCTCCTCTGTCCACCAGTCGGTCCACTCGCCGTCGAACCAGAGCACGGCCGGATCGCAGCTGTCGAGCAGTTCCTGGAGCTGCGTTTTCATGTAGTCCAGATACTCGCGTTTGCGTTCGGGATGGACCCCGGTTGGGTTGTAGCGGTCGGGATTGGCGCGGTACTGAGCCGGATGATGCCAGTCCATGATGGAGTGGTAGACGCAGAACGTCAGTCCCTGTTTCCGGCACTCGTCCGCCAGCGGCTTGAGCAGGCACTTGCCGTATGGCGTCGCGTCCACCGCGTCGTACTTGCTGACCGCCGAATCGAACAGGCTGAATCCGTCGTGGTGTTTCGAGGTGATGACGATGTACCGGGCGCCGGCCTCCTTGGCCAGGCGGACCCAGGCGGCCGGATCGTACTCGACCGGATTGAACTGCCCAGCCAACTGCTCGTATTCCTCCACCGGAATATTCGCCCAGTCCATGATCCATTCGCCGGTCCCCGCGGTCTTGCCCTGCCAGGTCCCGGCGGGAATGGCGTACAGTCCCCAGTGGATGAACATGCCGAACCGCGCGTCGCGCCACCACTGCATCCGTGCGTCACGCTCCGCCGGCGTTTCGGCAGCGGTTGCCGGGATGTTGATCGCAAAACACGCGACCAGGCACATCGTTCGCAGGATAGCGCGCGTCAACATGGCAGGTTCCTCTCATTCCAAGCAATAGTTCAACGCGGTGTCATACATCGCGATCACGTTTTCGGGGGGCACGTTGGCCTGAACGTTGTGTACCGAACCGAACACATAGCCGCCGCCGGGGGCGAAGATCTCCAGGTGCTGCTGCACCTCGGCCACCACCTCTGCCACTTGGCCGTAGGGGAGTGTCTTCTGGCAATCGAGCGACGCTCCCCAGAACGTCAGCTGCTGGCCGAACTGCTGTTTTAACTGCACGGGATCCATCCCCACAGCGCTGGTCTGCACGGGATTCAGCATATCGACCCCCATCTCGATCAGCGAGGGTATGAGGGGGAAGATCGCACCGTCGGAATGCAGCAGCACCTTCATGTCCGTATGGGTGTGGATCCAGTCGAGCCCCCGCTGATAATGGGGCATGATCAGCTGGCGGAACATCTCAACCGACAGGAACAGCGACTGCTGTGTGCCGAAGTCGTCGCAGAACTGCAGGATGGGCACGCGGTCTTCCACGGCGTCAGCGAAGCGCCGCAGGTTTTCGAGCCAGGCCGTAACCAGGCAGTCGTACAGCCGGTGCACATAGTCTGGCTCGCATGCCAGCGTGATCATCCAGCGCTCGAAGTCGCCCGTGCCCAGTCCATAGAAGAGCTCGTAGGGGGGGCCGAGCGGGGCGACGATCGCGCAGTCGGTCTGATCGTAGAGCATCTGCGACTGAGCGCGATAGTGCGCGCAGACCTCCGGGCTCAGCAGTGGGGGGCGATATCCGTCCAGGTCGATATGCGCCGCGCCGGGGAATTTCTCCAGGCGATCAAAATAGAACCCGCCCCGGGGCATGCGGGCGATCGGCACCCCGTTCTGCACGATGACCAGACTGCCGTCCGCCTCGGTCTGCGGCTGGAAACCGCCCGGCACCTGGACCGGCGTGCCGTCGAACAGGGTCCACGGCTTCCAGCCTTCATTGACGATGCCGAAGACCAGGTCGGGGCGGTACAGTCCCACGCAGTCGCCCCCGAAGCGTTCCCGCACCGGCGGCTCGATTTCCGCCAGCATCTGGTAGAGATCGAACACGCGCGTGGGGGTGTTGAGTCCGAGCTGCTGTTTCAAGCGGTGATAGGTGGACGCCGCGATCCCGGTCTGACGGGTTCCTCCTACGTCGATCGGCACCCGATCGGCCGGCTGATGGTGAATCGCCCGCAGCACGCGCTCGCGTGGTTTCACTTGCGGATCTCCTTCCCCACAGCGGCGATGTAGGCGGGCGACGTGCCGCAGCATCCGCCGATGAACTGGGCGCCGGCGGCGACCAGCGCCGGCACATGCGCGGCGAATTGCGCGGGAGTTGTGCGATACACCACCTCGCCGTCGACCACCTCCGGTAGGCCTGCGTTGGCTTTGATCCAGAGCGGCCGGCTGGTCGCGGTCCGCATCCGCCGGCAGATGTCCACGTAACCTGCGATGCCCTGCCCGCAGTTCGCGCCGACGACGTCCGCCCCGGCGGCGGTGAGGCGCGCGGCAGCCTGCTCGGGGGGCACCCCCATCATCGTGCGGTCATGCTCCGCGCCGGAATCGAACACGACGCAGGCCACTACGGGCAGCCCCGTCTGCCGGGCCGCTGCCACAGCCAGCTCCGCCTCCTCCAGCTCCGCCATCGTCTCGATCACCAGCGCGTCGGCACCGGCGTCCGCCAGCGTCTGCGCTTGCTCGGCGAACACCGTCCGCAGTTCGTCTTCGCTCACCTCGCCGGCGAGCAGCATCTTGCCAGTGGGGCCCATCGACGCGAACACGTGAGCGCGGTCCCCCACGGCGCGGCGCGAAATCTCGACGCCCAGGCGATTGATCTCGGCCGCCCGATCCGCCAGGTCGTAGCTGGTCAGCGCGATGCGGTTGGCGCGAAACGTGTTCGTCAACACGATCTGGCTGCCCGCTTCGACATACCGCCGGGGAACCTCGGCCACAAGGTCCGGATGCGACAGGTTCCATTCGTCCGGACAGGCGCCGCCCGACAGGCCCAGCGTCTGAAGCTGGGTGCCCCAGGCGCCGTCCGTGACGACAGGACCGGAGGCGATGAGCTGGTCAAGCTTCATTCGTGCATTCCTTGAGAGTTCTGTCGCGGCGGAGAGCACACCGCATGTGCGGCTACGGCATCGTCGACCGCGCATAGTCGGTCAACACGCGGAGGTTGGCCTCCGGGGTCGCGCGCGGCACTTCACATCCGGCACCCACAATATACCGCGGTCTGGTCTGCTGGTGGCACTGGGCGATGGCGGCGCGGACCGTCTCGGGGGCCGCCCCACGCAATATCCGTACCGGATCGATATTCCCCAGCAGGATCTGGTCCGGCCCCATGGCCGCCCGGGCCTTGTCCATTGGAACCATGAAGTCCAGGTCGACGATGTCGCACCCCAACTGCCCCATCGGCTCGAGAATCGACGTCGTGTTGCCGCAGATGTGGAGCCGCACACGGGTGCCCATGGCGTGCAACTCGTCAACCAGCCGCTTTTCATGGGGCCACACGAACTCCCGATAGATCTCGGGGCCGACCAGCGATGCCGCGGCGTCTCCCACGCCAATCAAGTCGGCTCCCGCCTCCACCTGGGCCCGCGCGAACTGCACCCCCAGCTCGAGCGTGAACTCGAACAGCTCCCGGACGAACGCGGGATCGTCGAAGAAGTCCATCATCAGCGTGTTGATGCCGCGCAGATCCGCCGCCTCGGCGCACGGACCTTCAATCCAGCCTTCGATCAGCTTCCGATCCCCCACCCGCTCGCGGAACAACGCTGCGGCACGCACACGATCCCCCATGCGCGTCGCAGTGCGCGGGTCGGGAATGGTGAGCGTTGAGAGTGTACTCTTGCTGGCCAGCAACGCGTCCGTTTCGACAATCGCGGGTGGCTGGTCCTCGAACATGGCCACCCGGGCGCCGCAATCGGCCGCTTCGCGGGCCGGGTCCGAAATGCACGACACAAAGTCGAAATCGAAGGCGTCGGCAATGGCGATCTGGCTTTCCACCAGCGCGCGGAAGTCAGTCACATACTGGCCGTATTTCACCCCCGCGAAATCCGCCGCGTACATCATGGTGATCGGCATCAGAGGCAGGCTGTCCACGCTGTCGCCGGTGAGGAAAGCGAGTAGCCGTTCACGTCCGTTCATAGGACTCCAACTCCACTGATGTGCACTGTTGAGTTGACCAGGCCGGATGGAGATGCCACAGGCTGCACCGGGGCCCGCCCGCGCTGCGCGAGACAGGGCAACCCGCACGGATGTGACGCGCCCGCACACTCTCGAAACGGTCAGCTGGCAGTCCGTCCGTCTCCGTCCCGCAGGTCAGACGGCGGAGGCCAGACGCACTGTTACAGCAGCGCACGGGCGACGTTCACGGCAGAGGCCGCGTCCGGAGCATAGCCGTCGGCGCCCACTTCGTCCGCATACTCTTGAGTCACTGGGGCTCCACCGATGACCACTTTTGCCGTGTCCAATCCGGCGGCCTTGAGCGCCGCGACCGTGGCTTTGATCGCCGGCATCGTGGTGGTCAGCAACGCCGAGAGCCCGACGAGCTGTGCATTGTTGTCCCGCACGGCATCCACGAACTTCTGCGGAGACACGTTCGTCCCCAAGTCGATGACGTCGAAGTTCGCGCCCTTCCACATCATGGCGACCAGGTTCTTGCCGATGTCGTGCAAGTCACCTTCCACCGTGCCAATGACCGCCTTGGCAATCGGTGTGATGCCGGCATCGACGAGCAGTGGTTCGAGCAGCGCCAGGGATTCCTTCATCGCTCGGGCGGCGATCAGCATCTCGGGCACGAAGATCTCGTTCTTCTGGAACCGCTGCCCGACGACGTCCATAGCTGCAACCATGACGTCCAGTATTTCCTGGGCCGGAACCTTGGCGGCAATAGCCGCGTTGGTCAACATTGCGGATTGGTCGCGATCGCCACGTTTGATCGCTTCGCCAAGCTCTTGCAGGTCTGGCATCGATCAGTATCTCCAGCAATGGTCAGGGATGTGCGTAATGTTTCCAGCAACTTACATATTGTTCCAAGCAGCTTACAATAAGGTCTCTGGTGAAGCAATCAGTCCGCGACGCGAATCCCCGGAAGGAATGGGCCTGCCGCATGGCTGCATCCGGTCCGGCAGGTCCGCGTCAGGGCGCGCGGTTCGCGCCGGCGCGCGACCCCAGGGCGAGCGCAGGTCGGATGGCCGCCGATCTGTCGCTGCGAACCGGTGATCAGTTACCGGCTTGGTGCACTGCACACAGGAAGTCCTCATGAGTACTGCGGATTCCCGGCCCGCCCGCCCCAAAACGGCGATCATCCTCTGCCAGGTGCTGGAGCTGGAAATCGAGCACTTCGCGGCCGGGATGGACCACGTCGTGCTCATCGAGAAGCTTCAGCAGGGTCTGCACAACGAACCGGCCAAGCTGCGCCAGCAGGTGCAGCTGAACATTCAGCGGATCGAGCGGGAGACGGAGGCTGAAGCCATCGTGCTGGGCTATGGCCTGTGCAGTCGTGGCACGGAGAAGCTGCGCTGCCAGCGCTGCACGCTGGTGGTACCCCGCGCGCACGACTGCATCACGCTGCTGCTGGGCGACAAGCAGCGCTACGCCGACTACGTGGCCAAGCATCCAGGTACCTACTGGTATTCTCCAGGCTGGAACAAGTATCACCTGCCGCCGGGGCCGGGCCGGGCCGAGGCGATGTACCGCGAGTACTGCGAGAAGTACGGCGAGGACAACGCCCGGTTCCTGATGGAGTCGGAACAGCAGTGGCATCGGAACTACGAACGGGCTACGTACGTCGATGTGGGGGGCATCGGCCGCACGGAGGCCGACATTCAATTCACGCGCCAGTGCGCGGATTGGCTGGGCTGGAACTTCGACCAGCAGTGCGGCGACCCGGCGCTGATCCGTGAACTCGTGGAAGGACCCTGGGATCCCGCGCGGTTTCTGGTCGTCCCGCCCGGCAAGTCGCTCCGCATGGTGGACGACGGACGTGTGATCGAACTGGAGGATTGAGCCTTCCAGAGGAGGTTGCCGATTGAACGCTGAAGATGCGCTGTTTCGCCTGACCGTGCGCGGGCCAGACGGGGAACGGCATGCGAATATCCCCGCGGACCAGGCCCAGCGCCGGCTGGCCGATGTCCTCCGCCTGCTCGATCTGCCCCTCAACACGCGCTGCGGCCAGCGCGGACTCTGCGACGGTTGCCTGGTTGAACTGGTGCAGGGTGGTCTGCAACAGGTGGCTGATGGCACGCCGGTCGCCGCGGACGGCAAGGCGGTGTCGCTGCGCGCGTGCGAGCTGGCGGTGCCGGTCGCGGGGGCAGCGGTCGTCCATGTTCCCAGCCGATCGCTGCTGGCTCATCAGCCGCAGGTGGTCACGTCGTTCCGTCTGAATGTGCCCCGCGCCCACGACCCACTGTGGCAGGAGATGTGGATTGCGGCCCGCGACCTGGACCCCACACTGCCGCTCGGCGCCGCGCTCCACGCCGCGGTGGCTGCAAAGCTCGAGTGTGTGCTGCCGCTGATGGTCAGCCCGGAGTTGGACCAGTGCGCGCCGTGTGCAGATGGTGTCTACCACCTGGCGCTGGATCACCGTGGCGATCACCGCGTTCTGCGCTCCCTGGATGTGCGGGGGCCGGTGTACGGCGCGGCGGCGGATATCGGGACGACAACCGTGGTGGTGATGATTGTCGACCTGGCGACCGGCGACGTGGTGGGGAACGCCTCCGCGCTCAACGCCCAGACCAGGCTGGGGGACAACGTCCTCACGCGGATCAACCTCTGCATGCAGACGCCGCACCTGGTCCAGCGCATGCAGAAGGCGCTCGTGCGCGCCACGCTCGCGCCGCTGCTGACCGACGCGCTGGGGAAGGCCGGTGTGGATCCCCGCCAGTTGGTGTGCCTGGTCGTGGCAGGCAACACCACCATGCTGCACCTGCTGCACGGCGTCGATCCGACGAGCATGGGGGTGGCACCGTTTACGCCGACGTTTCTCGCGCATCGCATCGTGGACGCGGCCATGCTGCAACTGGCGGTGAAGACACCCGGCGCGCAGTCAGACACAGCGACTGCCTCTGAGGACGCGTCCCCCGCCTGTCGTATAGTGGTGCATTCGTTGCCGGGCGCTGCAGCGTACGTGGGGGCCGACATTACCGCCGGCGTGCTGGCGACCGGCATGGCGTATCGTGACGACACGAGCCTGCTGGTCGACCTGGGTACGAACGGCGAACTGGTGCTCAAACACGACGGCAAGTTGGTCGGCTGCGCCACGGCGGCCGGGCCGGCGTTCGAAGGAGCCGGATTGCGCTACGGCATGCGCGCCAGCCGCGGCGCGATCGGTCACATCTGGCTGGAACACCAGCCGCCTGTGCCGCGCATCGAGGTGATTGGCAACGCCGCCCCCATCGGTCTGTGCGGTACCGCCTACATCGATTTCGTGGCCCGCGCGCGGCAGGCCGGCCTGCTCACCGCCACCGCCCGCTTCGCCTCCCCCGACACGCCGGGCATCGTCCAGCATCCGACAGATGGTTGGTCCTTCGAAATTGCGCGGACGCAGGACGACCAGCCGCTGCTCGTCACCGAGGCCGACATGGCCAGCCTGCTGCAGGCTAAAGCGGCCATTGCCGCGGGCGTCACCTGCCTGCTGCAGCACGCCGGAATCGACAGCGATCAGGTCAGCACCGTATACCTGGCCGGCGGCTTCGGATTCCACATGCACGTCGACAGCCTGCTGGGCTGCGGCATGCTGCCCGGTTTCCGTCCGGAACAGATCGAATTGGTCGGCAACACCTCGCTGGCCGGCGCCTACCTGACCCTGCTCGACAGCAGCGCGCTGCGGGAAATCCGCCGGCTCAGCCAGCAGATGCACATTGTGGAACTGAATCTCGAACCGCGCTTCGAATCGATCTACATCGACCAGCTCTCGCTGCCTGACCGCTGACCGGCCGCGACAGCTATTCCAGCCGCAGCCCTTTGGGAAGCGATTCGCCAAAGACCTGCCGCTGCTCGTCCATCCCCAGTTGCCCACCGTGGCGGACAAGCTCGATCAGGTTCGCGGAGGCCTCCTGGTCGCTCAGCCATCTGGCGGCCCGCTGCCGCGCGCTGTCTGCAAGATCGCGATAGCGGTCGTCGGTGCGCCGCGCCAGCTGCATGACAGCCAGCGCGCCGGCCGCCGCGTCGCGTCCCGCATGCGCGAGCAGCGCGTCGAGCCAGCGCTCGGCCGTCTCGCTGGGAACGACTGTGTTCAGCGGCCCGTACACTGGAACTCGCTGCCCGAGCCGTCCCAGGGTCCAGAGCATGGGCCCCCGCAGATTCTCCAGCTTGCGTTTGGGGAGGAGTGCCACAGCCATGTCACCGAGTTCGATCTTGCGGGAGATGTCCAGCAGCTCGAGCGAGCCGAGCAAACGCCACAGCTCCGCCAGCTCGTTCGGTCGCAGGGCCGCATCTTCCCCGCGCGTGGTGCCCGATACGTTGCGGTTGTACAGACTGCGGATGGAAGAGAGCAGGGGGTCGGCCAACGCCTGCTGTTGGCCCCGCGACAGGCCGCCCGCAATCCGCCGCCACAGCACCGTGGCTTCGTTCCGTACACTCGGGCCCGGATGCACCAGCTTCCCCTGCACGGTGCGCCAGGTCTCCGCCACACGCCAATCGTCAACCGCCAGGCCATAACCCGGCCGCAGCGCGAAGCCCACAAGGTTGAGCCAGCGCGTCTCGTGCTCCATCGTCTTGCGCCGGCCGGACTCCCACGCGACGAGCGCTTCCCAGATGCGCCGCAACAGCGGCGTCGGCCACTGCTGCCGCGGCGTTTCCAGCAGTCCCGCCAGCCGCTTGACCAGGTGCTCCGGCCGTTCCTTTCCCTCCGGCGCAAAGACGTCCGCCAGACACTGCTGGCAGCGGTCCCAGGTCGCCTCGTCCAGGAACCCTTCGGACTCGGCAGCCGATTCGTGTGCGGCCGCGTCGGTCTCGGTTGCCGCGCGGACATCGAACTGCAGTCGCCAGCTGCGGTCCCGCTCCGCCGCCGTACACCACAGCTCCATCGTGCCGATCTCGGTCAGCCGCGCGTGGAGCCGGACGGGAATCGAACCGGTTTCGCGGCGCCGGGCGGTACGCAAGACGGTGCGGATCGGCGGCAGCGGTGACATCTGCTCGCGGTCGATGGTCACCAGCGCTCCAGGCGGATCGGCCAGACGCAGGCTGGACACCCACAACGGAAACTCGATGGGCTGTGAAATCAACAGCTGAAACAGCCGCTCGGGCGTCTCGATCGTCTGCCCCGGTTCCGCGTTGCCGGGCACCAGGCAGACGGCTGCGGGCGGGTCGCTCTCCACGCCGATGTAGTAGCTCCGCGCCAGGTTCGCCGCGATCCGCACCCCCAGACCGCGACGCACCATGCCGTAGTACGCCGCACCCCGCGCTACCGCCAGGTCCAGACGATCGTTGTCCAGCACATGCGGCGACCAGGGCGGCGCGGCGGGAACCTGGAACCACTCGGTGAGCAACTCGATCAGGCGCTGACGCAGCACGGGGGATGCGAAGAACCCGCCACTGAAGAGCAGGATATCCGGGCGGACCGCTGGTGGCACCGCGTCTGGCGCGTCATCCGGGGCCGCAGCCTGGCGATGCGCGGTCAGGAACGCGGCCAGATACCGGGTGATGGCCGGATCGGCGGCATAGGGCAGCCCGAACTCCCGGAACCCCGACTGGCGCGTCTGGGGCCGGTCCTGCAACGCCACGCGCGGCAGGAACCCTTCTACCAGCAGCGTGCGGACCTCGTCCCGCGACACCTCCACTTGCAGCCCGCCCCCGACCACGCGCGAACCCAGCCCGGGCAGGTGCACCGTCAGGTGCGGCGGCGCACCGTCGCTCAGCAGATCCTCCTTGGCACGCTGGCAGACACGCACCAGCACGTCCCACTGCGTCGCGGGTAACTGCTGACCGCCCGTCAACTGGTGCTCCAGGTGCCGAGCCAGCGCGAGGTCCAGATTGTCACCGCCCAGGATCAGGTGGTTACCCACCGCCACGCGGTGGAACTGTACCAGCGGCGCCTCGTCCGGACCCGCCGCCTCGTCCGACTCCCCGGCCCGGGAGCGCGACTGCACGCGGATCAAGGTGAAGTCCGAAGTCCCTCCCCCAATGTCGCACACCAGAATGAACTGACCCGGCTGTACCAGCCTCTGCCAGTCGTCGCGGTGGTTGTACACCCAGGCGTAGAAGGCGGCCTGCGGCTCCTCCAACAAGACCACTCGCGGCAGGTCGGCCCGCGCCGCCGCCTCCACCGTCAGCTCCCGCGCGATCTCGTCGAACGAGGCCGGCAAGGTGAGCACAATATCCTGCTCGGCCAGCGGCGCATGCGGAAACTGTGCGTCCCACGCCTCCCGCACGTGCTGCAGGTACCGCGCGCTGACCGCGATCGGCGACAACCGCTCCACGTCCGCACCACCCTGCCACGGCAACAGATCGGCACGGCGATCGACACCCGCATGGCACAGCCAGGATTTGGCCGAGACAATCAGCCGCCGCGGGTTCCGCCCACCCTGGTCGCGCGCCAGCACGCCCACCACTACCTGCGGATCCGCCTCGTCCCACGGCAGACGCAACGCACCGCCGGCTGCCTCGCCCGCAGCCGCCTCGTAATGAAACGACGGCAGCGTGTCCCGCTCCTCCACGACCCCCGGTGCAACCAGTTGCGGAATTCGCAACATCCGCACCTGCCAGGGCGACTCCTGCGTGTCCACATAGGCGGCCGCCGAGTTGGTCGTCCCCAGGTCGATCCCGACCACGTAACGTGCCGGCAGCCGATCGATCAGAGGGTCGAATGTTGTAGCCATGGAATAATTACGAATGACGAGATACCCAAGCACGAGGGAATTACGAATGACGAGATACCCAAGCACGAGGGAATTACGAATGACGAGATACCCAAGCACGAGGGAATTACGAATGACGAGATACCCAAGCACGAGGGAAGATCAAATGATGAATGATTGTGTGATCTGTGTAGAAACGGTCTGGCGCGAATGCGCCATTCGTTCTTCAGCATTCAGCTTTCCTTCGTGCTTGGGTATCTCGTCATTCGTCATTCCCTCTATCCGTGTCCCGCACGCTGAACTCGAGTTTCCAGCGACTGTCCGACTGTGTGCTGACACACCACAGTTCGAACATGCCGAGTTCTGTGATGCGCGACTGGAAGCGGACCGGGACGCATGGTTCTTCGCTCGCAGCGTCGGCCGGCAGAGCGGCCTCGAGTGCGTCGGTTTCCACCAGCTCCGATTCGGTCCAGCTGTCCAGCATATCGCCCGGCTGATCGGACTTGCGGACTGCGGAGCTGAAGAACCGGAAGTGCGCGGGTTCGCCCAGTACGAGTCCGATTTCGCCCGACGGCACATCGACCTGTGATCCTTCTTCCATGCCGAAGGGGACGACGCACAGCGCGCGGAGTGGCCGCGGCGTGCCGGGGATGGCGAGCCCGGCGGTTTCGACGCCGATGTAGTAGCTGCGTGCCACGCCGCCGCGGATCCGCACGCCGCCGCGATGCTTGGTCCAGCCGTAGTGGGCAGCGCCGCGCGCCACCGAGTGGTCCAAATCCTGGCCACCTTCGAGCAGTTGGGGGCTGCGCTGTCCCGCCGTCCAGTTGCCGAGGACTTCGAGCAACCGTTGCTGCAGCGCTGCGGCCTTGAACACGCCGCCATTGAACAGGACGTGCGTGGGCAGGGCGGTGTCGGAGTCCGTCCCGTGCGCGGTGAGGAAGGCCGCCAGATGACGCGTCACGGCCGTGTCGTGTTCATAGGGGAGCCCGATCTCGCGAAAACCCGATCTGGCGCCGCGTTTCGGGGAATCGGCCAGGTTGCAACGGGGGAAGAAGCCGTCCACCAGCAGCTGCATGACTGCCTGGCGATCGATCTCCACCGAGACAGTGCCTCCGATCACCTTGCTGCCGCGCCCCAGCACCGAGATCGTGTGGGTCGCCGGCCCGTCTGGAGCGAGCATCGCTTCTTTGGCGTTGCGGCACGCATGCCAGAGCGACACGGTCTGCCAGGGGTCCAGCGTGTGCCCGGCCGCTGCCAGCTGTTGGGACGCGTGATAGGCCAGGGCCAGGTCCATGTTATCGCCACCCACCAGCAGATGATTGCCGACCGCCAGCCGTTGCAGCTGCAGTTCGCCCGCCGACTGCGTCACCTCGATCAACGTGAGATCGGTCGTCCCACCCCCGACGTCGCACACCAGCAGCCGATCGCCCACCTGCAGCAGCTTGCGCCAGTTGTCACCGCGTGCGGCCAGCCAGGCGTAGACGGCCGCTTGAGGTTCCTCCAACAAGATCAAATCTGGCGGGAGGCCGGCCGCCAGCGCTGCCTCGTACGTCAACTCGCGAGCCGCCGCGTCGAACGAGGCGGGCACGGTCAGCACGACCTGCTGAGCGGCAATCGGCGCTTCAGGGTGAGCCGCTTCCCAGGCGGCCAGCAGATGGTCCAGGTAATGGCGGGCCGCGGTCACCGGTGAGATCTTCTGCACGTCGCTCGGCGCATTCCACGGCAGAATCGGCTGTCGCCGATCGACTTGGCTGTGACACAGCCACGACTTGGCAGCGCCCACCGTACGGTGCGGCACGTCGGCGGCCTTGCGCCGCGCGTACTCGCCCACCGCAAATCGCCGATCGCGCGCCCAAGGCACGTCCAGCGCGCCCCCTGTCGCATCATGATCGCTCGCCAGATACACGAAGGCTGGGAGCATGGTGCGGCGTTCCAGCGTCTGCGCGTCTACCAGCTGAGGCACGTCCAGCTCACGGAGTTCGGGGCTGTCCGCGTCCAACGGCGCGTAGGCCAATACACAGTTCGTGGTTCCCAGGTCGATCCCCAGGACATACTGGGCACTCATGCCTTGCCGTCTCCCGCATCCCGAAAGCGTCCGTTCTGCGCCACCGCCATTGCTACGCCACCTCGACTTCCTCGGGCGCCACAACCATCTGCGCGGCGGCACTGCCCGACCAGGAGGGCAGTTCACACCGGGTGGCCAACCATCCATGGTGCACCAGCCGCCCGCGAAACGGCGGAGTGCCGCCGACGTTGCCGGTCAGCCGGTAACGGCCCGGGTCGTAGCCGGCCGGGACTTCCACCTGGCTCCCCTCTTCCTGCTCCACCAGCGGCTGGAGGGCGAAGAGCCGGTCCAGCACGCGGCCGCAGTCGCGTAACACGTCGCGCGCGGCGGCGCCCACCTGCGCGTCACTGTAGTTGCCCAGCGGTTCCTTGATCATGTCGATCAACCGGGCCTCCCGCTGCAGCGTCGCCAGGAGCGACACGGCATCGCTCCGCCCGGCGGGCCGGGCCGGGCCGGCCTCCGCCACTGATGCACGAGGCGCCGGCCGCACGGGGGCGGGCACCTCCGCGGACTCGCCGCGCCGCAGGCATTCCAACGCCTCTTCCACCGCGCGGGCCGCCGTGGCACTCCCCAGTACCTGGAAGAACACGCGAATTGCCAGCCCAAGACGCATCTTTCGGATTCCTCATGGGGGTTGGTTGCGACAGGGATCAACGATATCCTAATGACCGAGTACGGTTTGGGCGAGGGAGGTGGGCGATCCATGGCGCGAAACCTGACGCTTGTGATCCACGCACTCCACGGCGGGGGTGCCGAACGCGTCGCCGCGACAATGGCCAATCTGTGGGTCGCGCAGGGCGATGTGGTCACCCTCATCACACTCGATGACGTCGCCACAGATGTCTATCCGATCGACGCGCAGGTCGCACGGGTCGGATTGGGGTTGATGCGCGCCTCTGCCAATCGGCTGCACGCCGGCTGGAACAATGTGCGGCGGATCCTCGCTCTGCGGCGCGCACTCCGCGCTTCTACTGCGGACTGCATTATTAGTGTCACCGACCACATGAACGTGCTGGTCCTGCTGGCCTCGTGCGGGCTTGGTGCCCCTGTGGTGATTGCCGAGCATTCGGATCCGCGGCACCAGCCGATGGGGGAGATCTGGGAGCGTCTGCGCAAGTGGACTTATCGGCGCTGCACGGCGGCCGTGGCTCTGACGCATCCTGTGGCCGAACACCTCCGTACGCTGGTGGGCCAACGGCCGGTCTACGTCATTCCTAATGGGATTCGCGCGCCGGGTGTGACGGTCGATGATGTGTCCGACCGCGACGAACGGACTGTCGTGGCGATGGGACGGCTGAGTCGCGAGAAAGGATTCGACCTGTTGCTCGACGCGTTCGCGCGGGTTGCCGGGCAACACCCACAGTGGCGTCTGGAAATCGCCGGTGACGGTCCGGAACAAGTAGCGCTGCAACAGCAGATCGAGCAGCGCGGGCTGGGCCAGCGTGTGCGGCTCGTCGGCTGGATTCAGGATCCGGCACGATTCGTGGCACGCGGGGCCATGTTCGTCATGTCGTCGCGGTACGAGGGATTCCCGATGTCCCTGCTGGAGGCCATGGCCGGCGGCGTGCCGGTGATCAGTTTCGATTGTGACAGCGGCCCTCGTGCCATCATTCGGCCCGAGGTAGATGGTTTGCTGGTGCCGGTGGGGGACACCGTTGCGCTGGCACACGCCATCGACCGGCTGATGTCCGATTCGGTCACGCGACACCGGCTCGGTGAGCGCGCTCGGGAAGTGGTCGACCGGTTCAGCATGGAGCTCTTCCTCCAACGCTGGAATGATGTCATCGACGCCTGTCTGAACTAGCTCAGGCACCGATCCTTTCACCACCCCAGCTTCAACGCTTCGGGTGGGTCACCGGCCCTGGACCCGCCGGCTTCCAGGGTGCCAGGTTTCAGCCGCCGGCTTTAATGCGTCAGTGTGTCTCCGCAACGGGCGTCGGTTCGCGTATCCGTTTGCCGATGCTCGCCACGCCAACGGCTTCAATGCGTCCGGCTTCAGCGCGTCAGAGCAGCGGGTGGCTGCGCTTCTGTCCGCCGGCCCGGGTCACGCCATTTCACCAACTTGCGACATAAGCATCCTCCGGTGATGTCGTTTCCACAAGTTTCGCCTCGTCTCCCTTCACTTCCCATGTCTCGATGAGTGGGTTGTTCACCACCGCTGGACGACCCCGGTAATTCTCAACTCTAACGCGAGGAAGCCACATGGCTGTCACACGAGTAACGTCACCGGTGGTTGTCGCGCCAGAAATCTGTACTCCCCACCCAGCCAAGAAACACCGCTTTAGAACGGCCTCGTAGTGCTCGGTTCGCTCTTTGGGGACAGGCTGTGTCAGCAGGATATCTGCCACTCTCTTCTGCTCTTTATCCTTGGGATTCTGCAAGCGAGTTATCTGAGTCCCCAGGTAGCCTTCCTCAGTGGGAGGTTCGGGCGGTGGCGCATTGCACTCACGATACGCATGAGCTACCCCAACAGGGCGC
>Ga0123333_10000808_pt1 | contig 33749 bp, 33 predicted proteins | sample BioC12SIPDNA_3_FD_89957 | JGI IMG/M metagenome (GOLD analysis project Ga0123333, IMG submission 89957) | Anaerobic biogas reactor microbial communites from Washington, USA - Biogas_R2_B C12 SIP DNA | ecosystem: Engineered > Bioreactor > Anaerobic > Unclassified | place: Washington, USA...
ACCGGGCTGGGGTGGCCACGACCTATGCGATGTTCAACCTGCAGGAGCGCGGCTCGATGTTCCTCGAGCCCACCACCGAGGTCTACGAGGGCATGATCGTCGGGGAGAACTCCCGCGCCGACGACATGGACGTCAACATCACCAAGGAGCGCAAGCTCACCAACGTGCGCTCCTCCACCTCCGAGGTGCTGGAGCGGCTCATCCCGCCGCGCCGGCTCTCGCTCGAGCAGTCGCTGGAGTTCTGCCGCGAGGACGAGTGCGTCGAGGTGACCCCGGAGGCCGTGCGCATCCGCAAGGTCGTGCTGGACCAGTCGCTGCGGGCCCGGGCCGCGGCGCGCGCCAAGAACCGTGACTGACCGGCCGACTCTCTGCGAGGCCCTGGCAGACCGCGGCGACCGCCGGCTCCGGGTCGTGGCGGTCCATGCCCACCCCGACGACGAGACGCTGGCCACCGGGGTCGCCCTGGCCCACCACGTGGCCCGCGGCGACGTCGTGCACGTCATCACCTGCACCCTCGGCGAGGAGGGCGAGGTGATCCCCGCCGACCTGGCGCACTTGGAAGGAGACCCGGCCCTCGGTCCGCACCGGGCGGGGGAGCTGGACCGGGCGATGGCCGCGCTCGGCGTCGACCACGACTACCTGGGCGCCGGGACCAGCCGCCTCACCAAGCCCCGGTGGCGCGACAGCGGGATGGCGGGCTCCGAGGCGGCCGCCAACCCCCGGGCCTTCGCGGGTGCCCCCGTCGCAGAGGCGGCGGACCTGCTTGCCGAGCGCCTCGGCATACTGCTCCCTGATCTGGTCCTGACCTACGACGCCCAGGGCGGCTACGGCCACCCGGACCACATCCAGACCCACCGGGTGACCGTCGCGGCCGTCGCTTCCCTCCCCGAGGCGGTGCGGCCCAGGCTGTATGCCGTGCTGACCCCGCTGTCGTGGGCGCGGGAGGACCGCGCGTGGCTGGCCGAGCGGGTGCCCGCCGGCAACGGACTGACCGTGCCGGGGCCCGACGACCCGTTCCCGCCGTCCGTGGTGGACGACGCCGTGGTCACCCACGCGATCGTGGACCCCTCGGTGGTGGCGGACCAGGTCAGGGCGCTGCGCGAGCACCCGACCCAGGTGACGGTGATGGACGACGCCTCCGCTCCCTACTACGCCCTGTCCAACGACATCGCGGCGCGGCTGGCGGGGCGCGAGGGCTACGCGGAGATCGACCCGGGGACCGGCGACCTGCTGCGGTGAGGCACGATGGGACGGTCGCGGTGAGAGGAGCCGGAGTGGTGGAGGACGCGGGTGCCGAGCCGGTGCCTGTCGACCCCGCGCCCGGCGCCGCGCCCGTCGACCAGGAGGCCTACCGGCGGGCGATCGGTCGCTTCGCCACGGGGGTGACGGTCGCGACAACCTTCGCCGGCCAGCACGACCACGCGATGACGGCGAACTCGATCACGAGCGTCTCCCTGGAGCCGGTGCTGCTGCTCATCTCGGTGGAGCAGTCGGCGCGGTGGCACGAGGCGGTGCTCGAGGCCGGCGTGTGGGGGATCAGCATCCTGGCGCAGACCGCCCGCCCGACGGCGTCCTGGCTGAGCACCCCGGGACGGCCCCTGCACGGGCAGCTCGACCGGGTGCCGCACCACCGCGGCGCGGCCACCGGGGTCGCGCTGCTGGACGGGGCCCTGGCGACCTTCGAATGCCGCACCACCGACGTGCACGCCGCGGGCGACCACAGCCTGGTGGTCGGCGAGGTCGTCGCGATGGAGATCCCCGCGCGGGTCGAGCCGGCGCTGATCCACTTCCGCGGGCGCTACGGGCACCTGGACTAACCCCGCATTTTCGTAGGGGTTTTGTCGGTCGTCCCCGCATTTTGATAGTGGTTTTGTCGGTCCTCCGTCCTGCCGCCGCCGCGTCTTGACCGCTCGCGGCGCCGGTGCCACCGTGGACGGTCATGGGTGAGGCACCCACGGTCCCCGTGGCCGACGGCGTCGCCGTGGAGGTCCACCACCACGGCGAAGGTGAGCCGCTGCTCCTGATCCAGACCGCGCTCGCCCCCGAGGAACTGGCCCCCTTCGCCCGAGAGCCCGTGATCGCCGGTCGGTTCCGGACCATCGATCTCCGGCGCCGGGGATACGGAGCCAGCAGCCCGGCATACGGCCCCGGCTCGGTGACCGGGACGCGGGCGACTGTCTGGCGGTCCTGGCGGCGCTGGACGCCCGGCCGGCGCACGTGCTGGGTGTCAGCTACAGCGCGGCGGTAGCCCTCGAGCTGGCCGCGACCGACCCCTCGGCGGTCCGCACGCTGACGCTCGTCGAGCCCCCGCCGCGCCACGGACCGCCGGCTGCTGAGTTCACGGCCTCCAACGCCCGCCTGGTCTCTGTCTTCCACGACCAGGGCGTGACGGCCGCACTCGAGGAGTTCACGCGCGTCCTCGGCACCCCCAGCTGGCTCGCCGAGCGGGCCACGGCCGATCCCGGGCTCGTCGAGCAGGTCGAGCGGGACGCCGTCACCTTCTTCGGCTCGGACGTCCCCGCGCTGCTGACCTGGCAGTTCGATCCCGCGCGGGCCGCTGTGGTGACCTGCCCTGTGCTGTATGTCGGCGGGCTGGCCAGCCATCCCTGGTTCCGTCATGTGCACGGCTGGGTGCGTGACCTGTTCCCCGGGTGCGAGGACCACCTGGTCGCGGGGGCGGGCCACTCGGTCATCTCGACGCACCGGGGGCAGGTTGCGGAACTGGTCGCGGAGTTCGCGGCGCGGCACAGCTGAGCAGGCGACGCCCCGTGCGCTCGGTGGGGTGGCGGAGCGACGCCCCGTGCGCTCGGTGGGGTCTGTGGGCGACGCGGCGTGCGCTCGGTCGGGTGGTGGGGGTGGCCTTCGGGACTATGCTCGAAGGTCAGGACGCGGCCGTCGTTCGCATGGATAACCGGTGGTCGCGGGAGTGCACCGAACCATGCACCGCGCGGTCGACGGCGCCCGCGCGGCCGCGGCCGGAAGGAGCACGCCGATGGGCTTGAGCGACATCACCGTCAACGGCACCGCGCGCCCGTGCGCGGCGTCCCCCCACACCAGCCTGCTGGACTGGCTGCGCGACCAGGGGTGGACCGGGGCCAAGGAGGGGTGCGCCGAGGGGGAGTGCGGGGCCTGCGCGGTGCTGGTCGCCCGACCCGACGGGCCGGAGCGGACGCGCTGGGTCGCGGTCAACGCCTGCCTGCCGCCCGCGCTGTCCCTCGCGGGACAGGAGGTCGTGACCGCCGAGGGCCTGGGCACCCCGTCGTCCCCGGGGAGCGAGGGGGATCTGCACCCGGTGCAGCGGGAGATGGCCGACCGCGGCGGGTCGCAGTGCGGCTACTGCACCCCGGGCTTCGTCTGCGCGATGGCCGCCGAGTTCTACCGCCCCGACCGGGCACCGCGGGACGGGGCCGACGACCACGAGTGCGGCCCCAACGGCTTCGACCTGCACGCGCTGAGCGGCAACCTGTGCCGGTGCACGGGCTACCGTCCCATCCGGGACGCCGCCTACGCCCTGGGCGCGCCCGACCCGGGCGACCCGCTCGCCCAGCGCCGCGAGACCGCGGCGCCGCCGGCACCGTCCACCGTGGTGACCGGCGAGGACGGCGGGTTCGTGCGCCCCAGCGACCTCGCCGAGCTGCTCGCCCGCCTGGTGGAGAACCCGGAGGCCGTCCTGCTGGCGGGGGCCACCGACGCGGGCGTCGAGCGCAACCTGCGGCACGCGCGCCCGCCACTGGTGCTCGCCGTCGACCGACTCGACGAGCTGCGCCAGCTCCGGGTCGCCGACGATCACGTCGAGATCGGGGCGGCCCTCACGCTGAGCGAGATCGAGCGAGGCCTCGCCGGGGGGGTGCCTCTTCTGGACCAGTTGTTCCCGCAGTTCGCGTCCCGGCTCATCCGCAACACCGCGACCCTCGGCGGCAACCTCGGCACCGGGTCGCCGATCGGGGACGCCGCACCGGTGCTGCTCGCCCTCGACGCGAGCCTCCTGCTCGCCTCGGCGCAGGGTGAGCGGGAGGTGCCGCTGGCGGGCTACTTCACCGGCTACCGGCAGAGCGTGCGCCAGCCGGGCGAGCTGATCCGCGCCGTGCGCATCCCCCTGCCGCTGGCCCCTGAGGCCGCGTTCTACAAGATCGCCAAACGGCGGTTCGACGACATCTCCTCCGTGGCGGTCGCGATCGCGATGAGGCTCGAGGACGACTCGGTCGCCTCCGTGCGGATCGGCCTGGGTGGGGTCGCCGCCACCCCGATCCGGGCGACGACGACGGAGGAGTCGCTCGCCGGGCAGCCCTGGGTCGCGGCGACCGTCGCCCGTGCAGCAGAGGTGCTGGCTGCCGAGGGGACGCCGCTCGACGACCACCGGGCCAGCGCGCGCTACCGCTCCGCCATGCTCGGTCAGGCGCTGCTGCGTTTCCACGCCGAGCAGGACGGCAGCGGCGGGACTGACCGGACGAAACCCCTGCAAAAAGGTGCGGAGGGCGTACGAAACCCCTACGAAAATTGGGGGGAGGGGCGATGAGCACGCCACTGGCGCAACGGCCACCGCAGCCCTCGGTGGGCCAAGCGGTCTCCCACGAGAGCGCCGACCTGCACGTGACCGGGGCGGCGCTGTACACCGACGACCTGGTCGGCCGGACTCCCGGCGCCCTGCACGCCTGGCCCGTGCAGGCGCCGCACGCGCATGCCCGGGTGACCGCACGGCATACGGACGCCGCGTTGGAGGTGCCCGGGGTGGTGCGGGTCCTCACGGCCGCCGACGTGCCCGGCACCAACGACTCCGGCATCCACCACGACGAGCCGCTCTTCCCCGACGAGGTGCAGTACCACGGGCAGGCGGTCTGCTGGGTCCTCGGCGAGACCCTGGAGGCGGCCCGGCTGGGCGCCGAGGCCGTGGCGGTGACCTACGAGCCGTTGCCGACCGTGCTGACGCTCACCGAGGCCATCGCCCGGGAGTCCTTCCAGGGGGCCCACCGCACCGTCGCGCGCGGCGACGCCGAGGAGGGCCTTGCCCGGTCCACGCACCGCTTCTCCGGGGAGTTCGAGTTCGGCGGGCAGGAGCACTTCTACCTGGAGACCCACGCCGCGCTCGCGACGGTCGACGAGGGCGGCCAGGTCTTCGTCCAGAGCAGCACCCAGCACCCCACGGAGACCCAGGAGATCGTGGCGCACGTGCTCGGCCTGCGCAGCCACGAGGTGACGGTCCAGTGCCTGCGGATGGGCGGCGGTTTCGGCGGCAAGGAGATGCAGCCGCACGGGCTCGCCGCGGTCGCCGCCCTGGGCTCCGTGCTGACCGGCCGCCCGGTGCGGGTGCGCCTGAACCGCACCCAGGACATGACGATGACCGGCAAGCGGCACCCGTTCCACGCCACGTGGGAGGTCGGCTTCGACGACGTGGGTCACCTGCAGGGGCTGCGGGCCACCCTCACCTCCGACGGCGGCTGGTCCCTCGACCTGTCCGAGGCGGTCCTGGCCCGGGCGCTGTGCCACGTCGACAACTCCTACTTCGTGCCGGACATCGAGGTCCACGGCCGGGTGGCCCGGACGCACAAGACCTCGCAGACCGCCTTCCGCGGCTTCGGCGGGCCCCAGGGGATGCTCGTCATCGAGGACATCCTCGGCCGGTGCGCGCCCGCGCTCGGGCTGGACCCGACCGAGCTGCGGCGGCGCAACCTCTACCAGCCCGGCCAGAGCACGCCCTACGGCCAGCCGGTCCGCCACGCGGAGCGGCTCCAGGTGGTGATGGACGAGGTGAGCGAGCGCGCGGACCTGGCCTCACGGCATACGGACATCGCGGCCCACAACGCAGCGCACCCCCACACCAAGCGCGGGATCGCGTGCACGCCCGTCAAGTTCGGCATCTCGTTCAACCTCACCGCCTTCAACCAGGCCGGCGCGCTCGTGCACGTCTACAAGGACGGGTCGGTGCTCATCAACCACGGCGGCACCGAGATGGGGCAGGGGCTGCACACCAAGATGCGCCAGGTCGCCGCGACCGCGCTGGGCCTGCCGCTGGCCGCGATCCGGCTGGCGCCGACCCGCACCGACAAGGTGCCCAACACCTCCGCGACGGCCGCCAGCTCGGGGTCGGACCTCAACGGCGGCGCGGTCAAGGACGCCTGCGAGCAGATCCGGGAGCGGCTGGTCACCGTGGCCGCCAAGCGGTTCGGGACCCCGCCGGACGAGGTGGAGATCGCCGAGGGCGTCGTCAGCGCCGGCGACCAGAGCGTGACCTGGGACGAGCTCGTGCGCGAGGCCTACCTGGCGCGGGTGCAGCTGTTCGCCGCGGGCTACTACCGCACCGAGGGGCTGCACTGGGACGCCACGACGATGCAGGGCGAGCCGTTCAAGTACTTCGCCTACGGCGCCGCCGTCTCCGAGGTCGAGGTCGATGGCTTCACCGGCGCCTACCGGGTGCTGCGGACCGACATCGTCCACGACGTCGGCGACAGCCTCTCGCCCCTGGTGGACATCGGGCAGATCGAGGGTGGCTTCGTGCAGGGCGTCGGCTGGCTCACCCTGGAGGACCTGCGGTGGGACACCTCCGACGGCGACGGGCGCGGCCGCCTGGCCACCCAGGCCGCGAGCACCTACAAGCTGCCGTCCTTCTCCGAGCTGCCCGGCGAGCTCAACGTCCACCTGCTCGAGCGGGCCGGGGAGGACGGCGCCGTCTACGGCTCCAAGGCGGTCGGGGAGCCGCCCCTGATGCTGGCCTTCAGCGTGCGGGAGGCGCTGCGGGCGGCCGTGGCTGCGTTCGGGCCGACCGGTCACGTGGTCGACCTGGGCTGCCCGTCCACCCCCGAGGCGGTCTTCTGGGCGGTCGAGGCCGCCCGCGCCGGCACCACCGGGCCGTATGCCGTGGAGCCGGCTGTGTCGTCCCCCGCCGGGGCGTCGTCGGGCGCCGGCGGGGCGTCCTCCGGTCCCGACGGAGCGGGCGGCTGATGGACTGGTTGCGGGCGCTGCAGCACCTCCGGACCGAGGGTCGCTCCGGGGTGCTGGTCACCGTGACGGCCGTGCGGGGGCACGCGCCGCGGGAGGCCGGCGCCAAGATGGTCGTCGGTTCCGACGAGGTGTGGGACAGCATCGGCGGCGGCAACCTCGAGGCCAGCGCCGTCGCCCGGGCCCGGCAGCTGCTCGCGGCCGGCACCGGGGACCCCGAGCGGCTCGACCTGTCCCTCAACGAGCACGCCACCACGCAGTTCGGCCGGCAGTGCTGCGGCGGGGAGGTCAGCCTGCTCCTCGAGCCGGTGCCCGCCCGGCCGGTGGTCGCCGTCTTCGGCCTCGGCCACGTGGGGCAGGAGCTCGGCCGGATCCTGGCGCGGCTGCCGGTCGTCGTGCACCTGGTCGACAGCCGGGCCGCGCAGGTGGAGCAGACGCGCGGGTTGTCGCCCGACGCGCTCGCCGACGTCCACCTCACCCACGCGCCGGCGCCCGAGACCGTGCTGGACGCCCTGCCCGCCCATGCCCACGTGCTGGTGATGACCCACGACCACGCCGAGGACCTCGTGCTGTGCGAGGCCGCGCTGCGGCGCGGTGACCTGGGCTCCGTCGGGGTCATCGGGTCCAGCGCCAAGTGGCAGCGCTTCCGCAAGCGCCTGCTGGAGGCCGGTCACTCCGAGGCGGCGGTCGCGACGATCACCAGCCCGATCGGGCTGCCGGACCTGCCCGGCAAGGAGCCCGCGACGATCGCGATCAGCGTGGCGGCCGCCCTCGTGCGCACCCTCTCAGCGGATTCCGTCGTGGGGCTTGACCACCCCGCTACGGTGGAGTGAACGGCAGGATCGACCAGGGAGGTCTCGATGTTGCGCAGGCTGAGGGAACGGGTGGCCCGGCTGTTCCGACGGACCGACGGCATGACCGAGTCCACGGAGGCACCAACCAGCGGGGTGAGCACGGAGGAGGAGCGGGCGCTCCAGCGCGCGGACGTCGAGCGGGACCGCGCGGTCCGCGAGTCGCAGGTGCGGCAGGGCCAGCAGCCCGAGAGCGTCACGTACTGGTAGACCGCGTTCTCGTCACTGCTTGAGCGTGAGCAGCAGCCGGGCTTCCGGGGCTGCGCGCGTCGGTGAGTCGTGGCCCACACCGGACCTGTGAGATAACTATTCGGCATCGATCCGTGCGTCCGGGGCCACTCACGTGCTGTCGTGGGGCGTCCAGGGTCAGGAGGGCACGGCATACTGCCACAGACTCCTGAGCCGTCCATGACTCAGATCCGACACAGAGGGAAGCCGCGTGACCGAACGACAGAGCCTGCCCGAGGAGCCCCAGCGCAACGAGTGGATCGGCATCCTCGTGCGCACCCTGGTGGCGGTCCTGGTGCTCGGCGGCGGCTACTACGCAGCGGCCCAGTATCTCGGGGGCCGCATCCCCAACGGCACCCAGGTCGAGGGGGTGGACATCGGCGGGCTGAGCCCCGAGGCCGCGCGGGACGTCCTGGAGGAGCGGCTGGAGTCGATGGCCACCGACGACGTGGTCGTCCAGGTCGAGGGGGACCCCTTCACCATCGCCCCCGCGGACGCTGGCCTCACCCTCGACCTCGACGGCACCCTCGAGGGCATCACCGACGTCAGCTACGACCCGAGCGTCATGTGGGGCCGGATCACCGACGCCGGCCGCGACCTGCCGCTGCAGGTGTCCGTGGACCGGCCCGCCCTGGAGGCTGCGGTGGGCGAGCTCACCGAGGACGTGCGTATCGAGCCGGTCAACGGCACCGTCTGGTTCAGCCTCGGCGAGGTTCGGTCCACCGAGTCCGAGCCCGGCCGGGAGCTCGACGTCGCGGCCACGAGCGACGCCATCGAGGCGGCGTGGCCGCAGAACAACACGGTGGCTGCGGCCCTGACCGAGAGCGAGCCGGAGCTGGCCCAGCGGGAGATCGACCGGTTCGTGGAGGAGGTCGCCGCCCCGGCGGTGTCCGGGCCGATCGCGGTCGACGTCGACGGCGACGAGTCCAGCATCAGCACCAACCAGCTGGCCCGCCTGCTGACCGTCGTCGAGTCCGACGACCACCTGCTCAGCCTGGAGTTCGACACCGACGGCATCCTGGAGATCGTCAGCGGGCAGCTGGACGAGGCGACCGTCTCCCCGCGCAACGCCAGCCTGGTGCTCGACGACGGACGACCGGTGATCACCAAGGCGCGCGCGGGCCAGGTCGTGGACGAGGACGAGCTGATCGCGGGCGTCGAGGCCGCCCTGGCGAAGAAGGGGGACGAGCGGCGCGTGAAGGCCAGCACGGTCGACGTGAAGCCGACGGTCACCGACGCCGACGCGGCGAAGTGGGACATCTCCCGGATGGCGACCTTCCGCAGCGCCTTCCCCGGCGGTGCGGCCAACGCCGCGCGCACCGAGAACATCCGCGTCGGCCTGCGCCACATCAACGGAACGGTCGTCGCGCCGGGCGCGACGTTCAGCCTGGCCGACACCCTGGCACCGATCAGCGCGGAGCGGGGGTATGTCGAGGCGGGGGTCATCAGCAACGGTCGCCTGGTGCAGGGCATGGGTGGCGGACTCTCGCAGGTGTCCACCACCGTGCTCAACACCGCCTGGGACGCCGGGCTGCAGCTCGACGAGTTCCACCCGCACTCCTACTACATCTCGCGCTACCCGGCCGGCAAGGAGGCCACGATCTCGGTGGGCCTGCTGGACAACCGGTGGACCAACGACACCGACACCCCGGTCCTGATCCAGACCTATATCGAGGGCAGCGAGATCGTCATGACCTTCTGGGGGGACCGGCAGTTCGACGTGCAGACCGTCTCCGGCCCGCGGGTCAACCCGGTGACGCCCGAGCGGAAGACCGACGACAGCCTCAACTGCCTGCCCCAGGGGGCCCAGGAGGGCTTCCAGATCACGGTGACCCGCATCCTGAGCCGCTCGGGCGGTGAGGTCGACCGCAGCTCGTGGACCACCACCTACGCCGCGTCCCCCGAGGTCGTGTGCACCAACCCGAATGCCGGCTGAGCAGCGTGATGCCCGCCACAGAATGCGGGGCGGGTTCTTGACCGGCCCGGCCGGACGGCATACTAAGAAGTAGTCTGACTCGTGCCTCGGGCACGCGTCGGGCCGCCACACCACCACCAGAGCAGGAGCCGTCCATGACCTACGTGATCGCACAACCCTGCGTTGACCTGAAGGACAAGGCGTGCATCGAGGAGTGCCCGGTCGACTGCATCTATGAGGGCGAGCGCTCGCTCTACATCCACCCCGACGAGTGCGTCGACTGCGGTGCCTGCGAGCCCGTGTGCCCGGTGGAGGCCATCTACTACGAGGACGACGTCCCCGAGGAGTGGGCCGACTACTACAAGGCCAACGTCGAGTTCTTCGACGACCTGGGCAGCCCCGGTGGTGCGGCCAAGCTCGGCATGATCCCCAAGGACCACCCGATCATCGCAGCGCTTCCCCCGCAGGAGCACGACGAGTAACCGACCCCCGGCTGCGGGCAGGTGCTGGAGGGCCTCTGCTCGGCCAACGACTAAGCGGTGCGTCCGGCCCGAGGGCGTGCCGAACCTGAGCAGGAGGACATATGACCGACACCGCAAAACTCACCCACCAGGGCTCCGACCTCGAGCTCCCCGTCGTGCCGGCGGTGGAGGGCAACAACGGCCTCGACATCTCCTCGCTGCTCAAGACGACCGGTGACGTGACCCTCGACGTGGGCTTCGTCAACACCGCGTCCTGCAAGTCCGAGATCACCTACATCGACGGCGGCGAGGGCATCCTGCGCTACCGCGGCTACCCGATCGAGCAGCTGGCCGAGAAGTCCAACTTCCTGGAGACCAGCTACCTGCTCATCTACGGCGAGCTGCCGACCGCCACCCAGCTGGAGGAGTTCGACCAGCGGTTGCGCCGGCATACTCTCCTGGTCGAGGACATGAAGGGCTTCTTCAACGGCTTCCCGCGCGACGCGCACCCGATGCCGGTGCTCTCCTCCGCGGTCTCCGCGCTGGGCACCTTCTACCAGGACAGCCACGACCCGTTCGACCCCGAGGCCGTCGAGATCTCCACCATCCGGCTGATGGCCAAGCTGCCGACGATCGCGGCCTACGCCTTCCGCAAGAGCCAGGGCCAGCCGCTGCTCTACCCGGACAACGACTACAACCTGGTCGAGAACTTCCTGTGGATGACCTTCGGACAGCCCACCGAGGAGTACCAGCTCGACCCGGTCGTCGCCAAGGCCCTCGACCTGCTGTTCATCCTGCACGCCGACCACGAGCAGAACTGCTCCACCTCGACCGTGCGGCTCGTCGGGTCCTCCGAGGCCAACCTGTTCTCCTCCATCTCCGCCGGCATCCACGCGCTGTCCGGCCCGCTGCACGGGGGTGCCAACTCGGCGGTGCTGGAGATGCTGGACGAGATCAAGGCCAGCGGCGGTGACGTCAAGGAGTTCGTCCGCAAGGTCAAGAACAAGGAGGAGGGCGTCAAGCTGATGGGCTTCGGCCACCGGGTCTACAAGAACTACGACCCGCGCGCCGCCCTCGTCAAGAAGACCGCCCACGAGATCTTCTCCAAGGTCGGCGGCGGCAACCCGCTGCTGGACCTGGCGCTGGAGCTGGAGCAGACCGCGCTGGAGGACGAGTACTTCGTGGAGCGCAAGCTCTACCCGAACGTCGACTTCTACACCGGCCTGATCTACCAGTCGATGGGCTTCCCGTCGAACATGTTCACCGTGCTCTTCGCGATCGGCCGCCTGCCCGGCTGGATCGCCCAGTGGCGCGAGATGATCAACGACCCGGCCACCAAGATCGGTCGCCCGCGCCAGCTGTATGTCGGCAGCCCGGCCCGCGACTACGTCCCGGCCGACGCTCGCTGACTGAGCCCGCTTGTGGGGCCCCCGTCCCGGTTCGCCGGGGCGGGGGCCCTTCTTCTGTCGACCGGGCGCGCGGCGCGTCGCTCCCGAGGGTGACCGGGCGCGCGGCGCGTCGCTCCTAGGGGTGACCGAGCGCGCGGGGCGTCGCTCCCTGGGGTGACCACCGTGTGGCGGTCTGAGGGTCGACCCAGCGCGGCGTCGCGTCGGTCATAGCGCTCGGTCCGCGTGCTCGGCAAGGAGTGGTGTGTGGAGAAAGTTCACGGGTGGCTTTTGGTCCCGCTGGGGGGACCAGAATCCACACGGGAGATCACAGTCCACACAGGTGTCTCGGACACTCCCGCGTCCGGTCGCGCCCTGGATCGCACCACGAGGTGCGCCCGGTCGGGTCTGGGAGCGCAACACGGTGCGCCCGGTCACCGTTGAGAGTGCAACACGGTGCGCCCGGTCGGGTCTGGGAGCGCAACACGGTGCGCCCGGTGGAGTGGGGGGTGTGGTCAGTCGGTGGCGACGGTGACGGTCACCGTGGTGCCCTCGGCGGGGGCGCCGGTGGGCTGCCAGGTGAGCGGGTCGGCGTGCCGGTCCCACGCGCGGTCGGCGACCTCGACCCGGACGATGTGCTCCGCGTCGGCGTGGGTGACCGCCCAGCTGGCCACCGCCCAGGCGGTCGAGGTGTCCGCGGTGGTGAGCTCGACCGTGTCGCCGGCCACCGCGCCGGTGCCGGAGAAGGTCCGCTCCGCCTTGTCCAGCACATCCTGCGCCGACCCCGACCCCTCGACCGCGTCCAGCCGGCACGCAACGCCCGCCGTGCTCTGCCCCACCAGCGCCGAGGCCATCACGCGCGCCTCACCCTCGTGGTCGGCATACGCCTCGGGGAAGGCGCTGCGCTGGACCTCCTGCGCGATCTCGGTCACCTCCCAGTCCGCCCAGTCCGGGATCGCGACGAGGGCGTCGAAGAAGGCGTGCGAGGCGTAGACCGGGTCGTTGATCTCCTCCGGGGTGCCCCAGCCCTGGCTGGGTCGTTGCTGGAACAGCCCGAGGGAGTCCCGGTCGCCGTAGGTCAGGTTGCGCAGCTTGGACTCCTGGATCGCCGTCGCCAGGGCGATCGTGGACGCCTTGGGCGGGAGCCCGCGGCCGGTGGCGACCATGCTGATCGTCGCCGCGTTGGCGGCCTGCTCCGGGGTCAGCCGCTCCGAGCTGCTCCCCGCGGTGAACTCGCAGGTCGGGGTCCGGAACTCCTCCACGGCCCAGCGCGCCCCGAACGCCCCCAGGGCCACGGCCACCGACGTGACCGCCGCGAGCGTCATCCAGCCGCGCCGCCGCGGCGCACGGGCCTCGGCGGCCGGGGCATCCTGGCCGGCCGGGGTCATGGCGTGATTCTACCCACGCGGGGACGTCCGAACCGCGCCGCGGAAGGCGCGTCGCAGGCCGACGACCAGGTGCCGGTTAGGGTCGGCGCTATGTCGGCATTCCCCCCGCTGGACCTGCGCCAGGACGTGGTCGCCCTGACCGAGGCCCTGTGCAACATCCCGTCCGTGAGCCTGGCCGAGGGCCCGCTCGCGGACGCCGTCGAGACCGCACTGCGCGCCCTGCCGCACCTGAGCGTGACGCGGGACGGCGACGCGGTCGTCGCCCGCACCGAGCTGGGTCGGCCCGAGCGGGTGGTGCTCGCCGGACACCTCGACACGGTGCCGCTGACCGAGCCGCCCAACCTGCCGGTGCGGCGCGAGGGGGACTACCTCGTGGGGCGGGGCACCACGGACATGAAGGGCGGGGTGGCCGTCCAGCTGCGCCTCGCGGCGACGCTGCCGGAGCCGAGCCGCGACATCACCTTCGTCTTCTACGACGCCGAGGAGATCAGCGACGAGCACAACGGCCTGGCCCGGCTGGCCCGGCACCACCCCGACCTGCTCGCCGCGGACTTCGCGGTGCTGCTCGAGCCGACCGACGACGCCGTGGAGGGCGGCTGCAACGGCAACGTCACCGCGCTGGTGCACACCCGCGGGACGGCGGCCCACTCCGCCCGCCCCTGGATGGGGCACAACGCGATCCACGACGTCGCCGACGTGCTGGCCCGCATCGAGCGCGGTCAGCTGCCGGACGCGGACGTCGATGGCCTGGTCTACCGGCAGTCGCTGAACGCGGTGGGCGTCAGCGGCGGCATCGCGCACAACGTGATCCCGGACCACGCGGTCGTGACCGTCAACCTCCGGTTCGCCCCGCAGTGGTCCGCCGACCGCGCGGTGTCCTACCTGGTGGACGAGGTGTTCGCCGGCCTGGAGGTGGAGATCCTCGACCGCTCCGCCGGGGCCCGGCCCGGCCTGGACCGGCCGGCTGCCGCGGAGTTCGTCAAGGCGCTGGGCCTGCCGGTGCGCGCCAAGCAGGGGTGGACGGACGTGGCCCGCTTCTCGGCGCTCGGGGTCCCCGCGGTGAACTTCGGCCCGGGCGAGAGCCAGTTCGCGCACGCCGACGACGAGCGGTGCCGGGTCGCCCAGATCCTGGCCGCGCAGGAAGCACTGACCCGGTGGCTCGGATGAGCGGGCCGTGGCGGGTTCGCCCTGCGACGGCCCCACGGTTTAGGTTCGGGGGGTGAGCCAGCCGAGGGAGTATCGCAAGGGCCCCGTGACACTGCGCGGGCGCAAGGTGCCGACCAGCACGACGGACCAGCGGCTGCTGGACTCCAGCGGCCCCACCGACTGGGTGCACACCGACCCGTGGCGGGTCATGCGCATCCAGTCCGAGTTCGTCGAGGGCTTCGGGACGCTGTCCGAGCTCGGGCCGGCCGTGAGCGTGTTCGGCTCGGCCCGCATCCTGCCCGGTCACCCTGTCTACGACCTGTCCGTCGCCGTCGGCGAGGCTCTGGTCACGGCGGGGTATGCCGTGATCACGGGCGGCGGGCCCGGCACCATGGAGGGGGCGAACCTGGGTGCCGCGCAGGCCGGGGGCACCTCGGTGGGACTGGGCATCGAGCTGCCGTTCGAGGCCGGCCTGAACCCGCACGTCAACCTCGGCATCAACTTCCGCTACTTCTTCGCCCGCAAGACGATGTTCGTCAAGTACTCGCAGGGCTTCATCGTGCTCCCGGGCGGCTACGGCACGCTCGACGAGCTGTTCGAGGCGGTGACCCTCGTGCAGACCGGCAAGGTCACCAACTTCCCGATCGTGCTGATGGGCACCGACTTCTGGTCACCGCTGCTGCAGTGGCTGCGCGACGTCCTGGTGAGCGAGGGGACCATCGCCGAGGGGGACCTCGACCTGCTCCACCTGACCGACGACCCGGCCGAGGCGGTGCGGATCGTCCGCGAGGCGCGCACGTGATCCTGGTCCTGGTCATCGTGGGGGTCCTGGTCCTCGGCCTGGCGGCCGCAGCCCTCGTGCTCCGCAGCGGCGTCCCCGGGGTGCCCGACCCGGTGACGACCGAGTCCTTCGAGCCGCTCCCGCGGGGCGTCGTGGAGCCCCAGCAGGTCACCGAGCTGCAGTTCGACCAGGCGATCAGGGGCTACCGGATGTCCCAGGTCGACGACGTGCTGGACCAGCTCACCGAGGAGCTGCGGGACCGGGACGCGGAGGTGGCCCGGCTGCGTGCCGAGCTCGCCGCGGTCCCGGCGGACTTCACCGGCCGCGGGGGCGTTGTCGAGGAGGCCTCGGTTCCCTACGAGCGGGAGGTGCCCTACGACCCCGAGGTGAGGCACGAGGACCACGCGGCGCCCGACGCGGAGCCCGCGCCGGGCGCGGACGGGGCAGGGGAGAGCGACCGTGGGGACCTTTGAGATCGTCCGTACGCTGCCAGCCACCCCGGAACGGGCCTTCGCCGTCCTCGGTGACCTCGCGGCATACGGCCAGTTCCAGCCGCTGACCCGGATCCGGGCCACCCCCGGACCGGTCCGGCCCGGCTGGTCGTTCGTGGCCTACACCGGGATCGGCCCGGCGTCCGTCGTCGACCGCATGGTGGTGACGGCGTGGGAGCCGGGGGAGCACTTCGCGATCGTCAAGGTAGGGCCGGTGCTGGACGGCTGGGCGACCGTGCACCTGACCCCCGAGGGGGAGGGGACCCGCGTGGTCTGGCGCGAGGAGATCGTGCCGCGCCCGGGCTGGCTCGGCCGCCGGCTCGGGCCGGTCAGCGACCCGTTGATGCGCTGGTTCACCGGGCGGTCGCTGGACCGGATGGCAGAGCGGGCAGGGGCCCGGTGACCCGCTCCACCGGACGGTTCCTGCTGGTCCTGCTGGGGCTCTACACGCTCTTCCGGCTGTTCACCACCGGCGTCCTGCTGTGGATCGTGGCCGTGCACCAGGACCCGCTGATCTTCGACGGCGACGTGCCGCGCTACTTCGACCTGGCCACGCTCTGGGACGGCGCGTGGTACGAGCGGATCGCCACCACCGGCTACCCCGCCGAGCTGCCCGTCGACGACCAGGGGCAGGTCCGGCAGAACGAGTGGGCCTTCTACCCGATCTTCCCGTTCCTGGCCCGGCTGCTGATGGCCGTGACCGGGCTGCCCTTCGCGGTCGCCGGCCCGGTCGTGGCAACGGTGCTGGGTTATGCCGCGGCCGTGGTCATGGGGCTGATGCTGCGCGAGCGCGTGGGGGCCGCTGCGGCGCTGGCCGGCGTCGCACTGTTCGCCGCCTTCCCCGCCGCCCCGACCCTCCAGGTGGCCTACACCGAGTCGCTGGCGGCGCTGCTGCTGTGCGCCGTGCTGTGGCTCCTCATCCGGCAGAAGTGGCTGGCGGCGGGCGCCGTCGCGCTGCTGACCGGTCTGGCCCGGCCCATCGCCCTGCCGCTGGGCCTGGTGGCGCTCGTCGCGGTCATCCTGCGGTGGCGTCGGCGGCAGACCGAGCCGATCACCGGCGGCGAGTATGCCGCGATGGGCGCGGCGCTCGCGGGCTGCGGGCTCTCCGGCCTGATCTGGCCGGCGATCGTCTGGGCGGGGACCGGGGTGCCGGACGGCTACACGGTGACCATGTCGGCCTGGCGCGGCGGGGAGCAGGTGACGCCGTTCACGCCGACCCTGGAGATGGTGCAGTGGCTCTTCGGCGACCTGCGGGGGCTGGTGCTGCTCGCCGGCTTCTTCGTGCTGCTCGGCGTCATGATGCTCGGCCCGTGGGCGCGGGGGCTCGGCCCGGTGCTGCAGACCTGGACGCTGGGCTACCCGTTCTACCTTGCCGCGGCCCTGGACCCGTGGACCAGCATCTACCGCTACCTGATCCTGCTGTTCCCCGCGTTCGTCGTCATGGTCGGCGGCGGCTGGCCACCCTCGGACCCGCGCTCCCGCCCGACCTGGCTGCTGGTGCTGCGCACCGTCGTGATCGCGCTGCTGTTCCTCGGGTGGCAGGTGTGGTGGTCCTGGGAGCTGTTCCGCTTCGAGCCGCCCCGGGACAACCCGCCGTGACCGTGCGCCGTGGCGCCCGGACTTTGCCAGCCCCTTGGGTAACTCTTGTCAATGCCTTGCCTTTCCCCGCCCGTTCCATTACGTTCGCTCACGAAGGGTGAGTTCCGAGGCGGGTGACGTGAAGGCGTGGGGTCGATGGGCACCAGTGATCTGCACAGGTCGGCCGGCGTCCACCTGTCGCCAGCCGTCCTGGTGGTGATCAGCAGCTCCGAGCAGGAGCGGATGCGGGCGGTCGCCGAGCTGGGTGACCTGGGGCCCGTCCTGTTGGTGGACGATGTCAGCCAGGCACGTGCCGTGCTGGACCGCCGCTGGGACACGGGGGAGAAGCTGGCGCGGGTGGCACCAGGAGCAAGCGGCGCGGTCCTGGCGCACGCGGTGCCGGCGTCGACGGGGTCCCGGTGGCCTGGCGGCGAGACGCCCCTGCCTGGACTCAGGCTGGACCCGGAGCACCAGACAGCCGTCACGGCGCGGGCCCGGGTCCCATTGACGAACCTGGAGTTCAACTTCCTCAGCGCACTGGTCTCCGTGCCGGGTCAGGTGTGCCGCACCTCCGACCTCGTGGTCGACGTCTGGGGCACCAGCTACGTGGGGCGCGGCACCCAGGTGCACTCGGTGGTCAAGCGGTTGCGACGCAAGTTGACGGACGCCCAGGCGCCCGTGCGGTTGGAGACGGTGCGCGGGATCGGGTTCCGGGTGGTCCACCGCAGGCCAAGTGAGGCTTCGGCCTAGCCGCACCCGGATCCTCCACGCGAGCCTGGCCCAGGGCAGCACTGTCCCGGGACGACGCCGGGTGGTCCACCGCTGGCGCTCAGTGATTGCCCAGGTTGCCCACAGATTGCCTCGGAGTTGCCGGCACTGGGCAGTGGTCCTCCCCTAGCGTCGAGAGTGGTGTGAGTCACAGTGACGAGGTCTAGGAGGACGACGGTGGCAACCACGACGAACAGTGCGAGAAGGTGGGTCGCCCTCGTGGCCGGCGCCTCCCTCGCGATCCCCGGGGTGGGCCTGGCAGGTGCCGCCTCAGCGGCGCCCGTGCAGCCCGTGACCGGGGACGAGACGAGCGCCGGCAACCAGGCCCTGGAGCCGACCGCCACGGCCATTGTCTCCGGGACGGTCACCGACGGCTCCGGCTACGGCTTCCCGCTGTATGCCGAGGTGTCGGTGCAGGGGACGAGCCTGTCCACCTACACGGATCCGGTGACCGGGGCCTACTCGGTGGAGCTCCCCTCGGAGGGTACCTACACCCTGGAGGTCGTGGCCCAGTACCCGGGTTACACGACCCCGTCGGTCGAGCTTGAGGTCACCGGCGACCTCACCGAGGACATCACCGTCCCGGTCGACGTGGCGGCCTGTGTGGCACCAGGTTACGAGTTCGTGGTCGAGGGGGTCACCGAGACCTTCGACGCCGAGGTACTGCCGGACGGCTGGGCGGTGGTCGACCACGAGGGCAGCGGCCAGGTCTGGCAGTTCGACGACCCGGGCGACCGGGGGAACCTGACCGGTGGCGCGGGCGGGTTCGCCATCCAGGACTCCGACGAACACGGATCGGGCGGGATACAGGACACCTCGCTGGTCTCGCCCAGCGTGGACATGAGCGACCTGACCAACCCGGTCGTCGGCTTCAAGCAGGACTACCGGCCTCTCGGTGACAACGCCGACGTGGAGGTCAGCGTCGACGGTGGCGCCACCTGGGAGACGGTGCTCGCGCAGACGGCGGCGGCCCGTGGCCCGCGCGAGGACGTCGTCCCGCTGCCGATGGCTGCCGGTGCGTCCGACGTGCAGGTCCGGTTCCACCACTACAACGTGGACTGGGACTGGTGGTGGCAGGTGGATGACGTCTTCCTGGGCAACCGCGACTGCGTCCCGGCCGGCGACGGCGGCTACGTCGTCGGCAACGTCTACTCAGGCGACGACGGTGTGGTCGGTGCAGACGTCCTGAACCTGGACCACGACGACCAGGCCGCCACCACGACCGCCACGCCGACGGACGCAAACCTCGACGACGGCTTCTACTGGATCTTCTCCGGCACACCGGGGACGAACTCGTTCGAGGCCAGCGCCGCCCAGCACGGCGCCGTGGTGGAGGACGTGACCGTCACGCACGGTGAGGCGGTCCGGCAGGACTTCGCCCTGACATCGGGCCACATCGAGGTCGACCCGGCCGAGGTGGAGCACACCCAGGAGACGGACACGACCAAGACCACCGAGCTGACCGTCAGCAACACCGGTGAGGTCGACGCGACGGTCACCCTGCGGGAGACCGAGGGCGAGGTCGACCCGGCATCCGCCGGCGAGGGCGCTCCGGTCATCACCAACGAGCTGGAGACGTCGGTGGCGGCAGCCGGTGCACGGGGCGCCGGCTCGGTGCCCGCAGCCCACGACACCAATGACGTGTGGGAGGACCTGGCGAACTACCCGCGGGTCGTGATGGACAGCCGGGTGGTCAACCTCGATGGTGTCTACTACAGCATCAGCGGGACCGACGGGACGGCGGCGTTCCCCGACGTGAACAAGCTCGATGGGGTGACCGGTGCCTGGGAAGCGGTCGCACCGCTGCCCGAGGCCGCCTCGGCGACCAACGCGGTCGCCACCTCGGACACCATCGTGGTCAGTGGCGGCTGGCTCGGTGCGGGCGTGTCGACCAGCACCCACCTGTATGACCCGGCCACTGACACCTGGACCGGCGGGGCAGCTGCCCCGCTCGCGCGCTCGGCGGCGGGTGTGGCGCTCCTCGATGGCGTGATGTATGTCGTCGGTGGGTGCACCACCTCGGCCTGCACCCCGATGAGCAACTCGGTGATGGCCTACGACATCGCCGGGGACAGCTGGGAGACCCTGGGCAACTACCCCGTCAACGCAGCCTTCCTGGCCTGCGGCATCGCGGCGGACGAGCTCGTCTGCTCTGGCGGCAACGGCGGTGCGGCCACGGCAGCGTCCTACGCCTATGACGTCAGCGCCGACACGTGGTCGCCGATCGCGGACGCGCCGGCCGACCACTGGGCAGCCAACTACGCGACAGCGAACGACCTGCTCGTGGTCAGTGGTGGCGTCCAGGGTCCGGGCGTCACCAACAACACCTTCGCCTGGAACGGCGAGGAGTGGATCGCTGACGTGCCCAACCCGACCCACGCGGTCTACCGCGGTGGGATGGCGTGCGGCATCGGCAAGGTCGGAGGGTCCAGCGGTGGGTTCACCCCCACCGTCAACGTCGAGCAGCTGCCGGGTTGGGACTGCCCGGTCACGACCCTGGTGGACGTGCCCTGGCTGACCGCGGACCCGATGGAGCTGACCATCCCCGCCGGTGGGTCGGCGACGGTGGCGGTCACCACGGACTCCACCGGGCTGGCCTACGGCACCTACACCGCCGGCCTCGAGCTCGTCACGGACACACCGCAGGAGCCCATCGCGGTCCCGGTGACCATGGAGGTCGCCCCGGCGGTGGGCGTGATCGAGATCTCGCCGACGTCGGTGTCGCATGAGGTCGAGTTCGGTGGGAGTGACTCCACGGACGTGGCCTTTGCCAACACGGGTGATGCTGGTGCCGAGGTCTCGTTGGCGCCGGCCGAGGAGACGGCGTGGTTGAGCATCGACCCGGACGCCTTCTCGGTGGATGCTGGCGCGTCGGTGAACGTCGCGGTCGGGACGGACGCGACCGGTCTGGAGGCCGGCACGTACTCGGCCGCGATCGAGGTCACGACCGACACGGGTCAGGACCTGGCCGACATCTCGGTGACGATGGTCGTGGCCGAGGAAGCGACACCACCGATCGAGATCGAGAGGGTCCAGGGCGCCGACCGCTACGGCACCGCAGTGGCAGTCAGCCAGGCACATGACGCAGGTGTGCCACTGGTCATCCTGACGACGGGTGCGGACTACCCCGACGCGCTGACCGGGTCCGCTCTGGCAGCCTCCGAGGACATCCCCGTGCTGCTGACTCGTCCTGACCACCTGCCACAGGTCACCGCTGGAGAGCTCGACCGGCTCCAGCCGGAGCGGGTCATCGTCCTGGGCGGTCCGACCGCGATCTCCGACGAGGTGGTGGACACGGCAGGTGCAGCAGCTGGGGTGACCCCGGAACGGCTCTTCGGTGACAACCGTTATGAGACCGCCGCCGAGGTGGCAGCAGCGTTCGGGACGTTCGGCCCGGCGAGCGGTGAGGTGTTCGTCGCCAGCGGCACGGAGTATGCCGACGCGCTGACCGCGGCCGCCCGGGCCGGCATGCTGGACAGCCCGGTGCTCCTCGTGCGTGGCGACCGGGTGCCAGCTGCGACAGCTGCAGCCCTTGATGCCCTGAACCCGTCACAGATCACCGTGCTGGGCGGCCCCGAGAGGATCGACGACAGCGTCGTGGAGCGCCTGGCGGACTGGGCCCCGGTCGAGCGGCTGTTCGGTGAGGACCGCTATCACACCGCGCAGGTGTTGGCCCAGGAGTGGGGAGCGGTGGACACGGTCTACCTGACCTCCGGTCAGGACTGGCCGGACGCGCTGGCTGGTTCGGCGCGCGCCGGCAGCCAGGAGGTGCCCATGCTGCTGACCAGGCAGGACCTGCTGCCCGCGATCACCGGGACGGCCCTGGTGGACCTGGGCGTCGACCACGTCGTGGTGCTCGGCGGTGATCAGGCGGTCTCCGAGGACGTGCTGGATCAGATCCGGGCGCTGCCTCGGGACTGAGCCGAGGAGCCCACGCACGGGACTGCCCCGCCTGCACCCGGCAGGCGGGGCAGTCCCCGGTTGGCCGGCCTACAAAACCACTGAGAAAAGCCGGGGGAGACCTACAAAACCACTATCAAAATTGGTCAGCGGCCCTCGAAGACGGGCTTCTCCTTGGCGAGGAAGGCGGCCACCGCGGCGGCGTGGTCGGCCGTGGCGCCGGTGCTGTTCATCAGCTCGGCCTCGTGGGCCAGCGACTCGGACAGGGAGTGGCCGGCCGAGTAGGCCACCGCGCGACGCACGGCACCGTAGGCCTTGGTCGGGCCCGCGGCCAGGGCCCGGGCGACCTCGTGCACGTGCGCCTCGAACTCCTCGTCGGGGACGACCTCGCTGGCCAGGCCGAGCTCGAGAGACTCCGCCGAGCTCAGCGTGCGCGGGCGGAGCAGCAGCTCCTTGGCGCGCGCGGTGCCCACCAGGCGGGGCAGGTGGTAGGACGCGCCGGAGTCGCAGGAGAGCGCGATGCCGGTGAAGGCCATGTTGAACCCCGCCGAGGCGGCCAGGACGCGCAGGTCGGCCGCGAAGGCGAACGACGCTCCGGCGCCGGCTGCGACCCCGTTGACGGCGGCCACGACGGGCTTGTCCATCGTGGCCAGCAGCTCGACGATCGGGTTGTAGTGCTCGACCACCGTGCTGCCGAGCGAGGCACCCTCCTGCTGCATCAGCCGGATGTGCTCCTTGAGGTCCTGGCCCACGCAGAACGCGCGCCCGGTGCCGGTGAGCACCACGCAGCGCACCGCGTCGTCGGCGGCCACCTCGCGCAGCGTCCCCAGCAGGGACTCCTTGGTGGCGGTGTCCAGGGCGTTCATCGCGTCCGGGCGGTTGAGCCGGACGACGGCGACCCCGCCGTCGCGCTCGAGGGTGACGGGGCTCGGGGTGCTGGAGTCGGTCATCGCTGGGTGTCCTCTGCGCTGGTCGGGTCGGTGGCGGGTGCCCCGGCCGCGGCCAGGGCGTCGGTCACGAAGATACGGGCTGGCGGGAGCAGTTGGTCTGCGACCTCCAGGAACAGGTCGCGCGCCGACTGGCCGGGCCACCCCTCCGGCAGCACCTCGACGGGCAGCGCCGGGTCGACGAACAGGAACTTGCGCCACCGGTGCAGCAGGGACGCCCGGACCGGGTAGGCGTCCTGGGGGTCGAGCGTTCTGCTGACCCGGTTCCGCAGCTGACGGGTGTCCGTGGCGAAGGCCCGATAGCTGGCGGCCAGCTCGGTCAGGTCCCAGGTGCGGGCCACCACCTGGGGTGCGTCGGGCAGGTCGGTCGTGGTGAACGCTGAGTAGTCGATGCCGAGACCGTCCAGCGAGGAGGCGAGCTCCGGTGCGGGGCGGGCGGCCAGCCAGGTCTGCGGTGCGATGCGGCCGTAGCCGAGGTATCCCAGGGTGGCCGTCACCCGGTCGCGCTGACCGCGGTCCACCGGGCGCCCGGTCACCACGACCTGCCAGCGGCCGTCCCAGTCGGCGGTCGTGGGCCGGTAGATCCTGGCCCACGCCTCACTGAGCCGTTCCCGACCGGCCGGCGTGGCGGCATACCCCCTCACGGCGTTGCGGGAGACCGGCTCCAACCAGCCCTGCGAGGTGATCCGCGAGACGGCGGTGCGGGTCGCCGGCGCCGCGATCCCGCAGGCGTTGAGCAGGGTGATCACCCCGGAGATGGGGGCCCAGTAGCCGTGCGGCGCAAGGTGGTCCCCGTAGAGATCGAAGACGGCAGAGCGAGCACGCACCCTCCCAGTCTGCCGCACCCGGCCGGGAGACCTCGGTGGACACGGGCCAGCGCCACCCGGCGCGCTCGGTGACCCCTGGCGTCGCAACACGGTGCGCTCGGTGACCTCTGGGGCCGCAACACGGTGCGCTCGGTGGGGGCGCGGCGAGCCCAGATTTCGGGGGAGCGTGTCGGCAGGGGATAATGGGGATCCACGCACTGACCGTCGCGACGTCGCGGCAGGAACCCGCGGCCGGTGGCCGCTCAGGAGGAGATCAGACATGGCAGCCATGAAGCCCCGCACCGGCGACGGCCCGCTCGAGGTCACCAAGGAGGGCCGGGGGATCGTCCTGCGGATGCCGCTGGAGGGTGGCGGTCGGCTGGTCGTGGAGATGAACGCCGACGAGGCCAACGCCCTGGGCGAGGCCATCAAGGGCTGCCTGGGCTGAGGCCCTTCAGCGCTTGACGGCGGCGAACAGCCCGTCACCCACCGGGAGGAGGACCGGCAGCAGCCGGTCGTCCTCCCGCAGGCTCTTCCCGAGGTCGCGCAGCACCGTCGTCTGCTCGTCCCGGACCGCCGGGTCGGCCACCCGGTCGTGCCACAGCATGTTGTCCAGCGCCAGCACGCCGCCGCTGCGCAGCACCCGGATCCCGTGCTCGACATACAGCGGGTAGCCACCCTTGTTGGCGTCGATGAACACCATGTCGTAGGTAGCGTCGTTCAGGCGCGGCAGCACCTGCCCGGCGTCGCCGGCGATCACCCGGGTGCGCTGCGGCTGGACGCCTGCGTCGGCGAACGACTTCTTGGCCATCCGCTGGTGCTCGGCCTCCACGTCGATCGTGGTGAGGATCCCGTCGGGGGCCATGCCCTGGAGCAGCCACAGCCCCGAGGTGCCCGCGCCGGTCCCGATCTCGACCACGGTCTTGGCGGCCAGGGCCGCCGCCAGCAGGCGCAGCGTGGCCCCCACGGCCGGGTGCACGGGCACGGCCCCGAGGGTCTCGCCCTCGGCCCCCGCCCGCTCGATCAGCTCGCTCGGTGCGATGAAGCCCTCGGCGTAGGCCCAGGTCGCCAGTTTCTGGGTGCTCATGGGCCCACCCTAATGTGCTCCGACGCTCAGGAATCTCCCAGCCGGTTCTGTCACCGTTGGGTGAGATGGCGGCGCGGTAGGGGCGTGGCCACTCCCGCACAGCGACGGAGGAGACGATGGACGCACCTGAGCAGGACTGGCAGGTTCCCTCGTGGGACGAGATCGTCCGCGAGCACTCCGCGCGTGTCTACCGGCTGGCCTACCGCCTCACCGGCAACCAGCACGACGCCGAGGACCTCACCCACGACGTCTTCGTCCGCGTCTTCCGCTCGCTGCACACCTACCGCCCCGGCACCTTCGAGGGCTGGCTGCACCGCATCACCACCAACCTCTTCCTGGACCGCGTGCGCCGCAAGCAGCGGATCCGCTTCGACGCCCTCAGCGAGGAGGCCGCCGCGCGCCTCCCCAGCCGGCTGCGCACGCCGGAGGAGGAGTATGACGTCACGCACCTCGACGACGACGTCCAGCGGGCGCTGGCCGCCCTCTCCCCGCAGTTCCGGGCCGCCGTCGTGCTCAGCGACATCGAGGGTTACTCCTACGAGGAGGTCGCCCAGACCCTCGGGATCAAGCTGGGGACGGTGCGTTCGCGCATCCATCGGGGCCGGGCCCAGCTGCGCGAGGCCCTGGCGCACCGCGCGCCGCAGCCGCGCCGCGTGCCCGTCACGCACAGCCAGCCGATCCCCGTCCTGGGCTGACCGGACCCGTGCGTTCGGTGGTGACCTGGTGATCAGGCACAATCGGGGGCATGGCTGACGAGCGGGACCCGGCGGGCGAGGACGCCACCCCTGACTCCGGTGCGCCCGCCGACCTGACCTCGGCCATCCCGGTGGACACCACGGCTGCCTTCCCGGTCCAGCACACCGCGCCCCACCCCACCGCCGACCCCGCCTCCCGCACGGTGGGGGATGCGGCCTACGCACCGCCACCGGGGTCCGGCTACGGCACCTACGCCGCGCCCTCGGGGTCCGGCTACGGCGGCTACGCGCTGCCCTCGGGGTCCGCCCACGGTGGCTACGTCCCGCCCTCCTCGGGATCCGGCCCCAGCGCCTACGCACCACCGTCGGCGGGAGCCGGCCACACGGCATACGGGCTGAGCCAGTCCCCGAGCCCGGCGCCGCTGCCGGGCACCGGCGCCACCGCGCTGCCGCGACCGCCCCGGCGGGGTCGTGCGGGCACGGCCGGCCTGCTCGGCGGCGCCCTGGCACTCGGCCTGCTCGGCGGCGGGGCGGCGGGCTACCTCGGGGCGCAGCTGGCGGCCGACGACCGGGAGCCCGAGCCCCGCGTCGCGGAGGCGCGCCCGGTGGGCACCACCCCGCCCACCCAGGTCACCGCGATCGCCCAGCACGCCCTGCCCAGCGTCGTCTTCATCTCCGTGGGCTCCAGCGGCGGCGACGGCGTCGGGTCGGGCTTCGTCGTGCGCGAGGACGGCTACATCGTCACCAACAGCCACGTCATCGAGGTCGCCGGCGACGGTGGGTCGATCTCCGTCCAGTTCTCCGACGGGCAGGAGGTGGACGCCGAGATCGTCGGGGCCGACGTGGAGTACGACATCGCCGTCATCAAGGTCGACCGCACCGGGCTGCAGGCCCTCGAGTTCGGGGACTCCGACCAGCTGCAGGTCGGGGCCTCGGTCGTGGCGGTCGGGGCTCCGCTGGGCCTGGACAACACGGTGACCTCGGGCATCGTCTCGGCCCTGAACCGCCCGGTGATCGCCGGCGGGGGCGGGTCCACGTCCTACATCAACGCGATCCAGACCGACGCCGCGATCAACCCGGGCAACTCGGGCGGGCCCCTGCTGGACCTCAACGGCGACGTCGTGGGCGTCAACTCCGCCATCGCCCAGATCCCCGGTGACCTGGGCGGGCAGGCGGGCAGCATCGGCCTCGGCTTCGCGATCCCCGCGCGTCAGGCGGAGCACACGGCGACGCAGCTGATCGAGACGGGCACCAGCAACCACCCGATCATCGGGGTGCTGCTCGACATGTCCTACACCGGCGAGGGCGCCAAGGTGCTCGAGGAGGCGGCCGACGGCCGCGACACGGTGGTCGACGGCGGCCCGGCCGACCAGGCGGGGGTGGAGCCCGGCGACCTCATCCTCGCCGTGGACGGCGAGCGGATCGACCACGGCAGCCACCTGATCATCGTGCTGCGCAGCCATGCCGTCGGGGACGAGGTCGAGGTGCTGCTCCAGGCGCCGGACGGCACCGAGCGCACGGTCACCATGACCCTCCAGGGATCGGAGTAGGAGCCCGGTGATACCCAACGGCGGGGAGCTCCTCCTTCTGGTCGTCCTGGCCCTGATCATCCTCGGGCCGGACAAACTGCCCGAGTATGCCGCGAAGCTGGCTCAGTTCGTCCGCTCGGCCCGGGACATGGCCGAGGGTGCCAAGAGCCAGATCAAGGAGGAGATGGGACCGGGCTTCGAGGACGTCGACTGGAAGGCCCTGGACCCGCGGCAGTACGACCCCCGGCGGATCGTCCGGGAGGCGCTGGCGACCCCGGCGGCTGGCGGTGCCGCCGCCGCGGGCGCGGCGGTGGAGGCGGCGGGGGAGACGGCAGCCGGGCGGGCGGCGAACGAGGCGGCCATCGCCGGTGGGTCCGTGGGGCACCCGCTGCGTGGCCAGGCCCACGACCCGACTCGCCCGACGCCCTGGGACGCCGACGCGACCTGAGCGGGGTGCCTCACGGCCTGCGTTGAGCGCGGGGGCCTGCGCCCGGGGTCGAGGCGCGTCAGCGGCCGGTGGGGGTGATGCCGAGCTTGCGGCCGGCCAGCCCGCGGCCGCGGTGGGCCAGCTGCCGGGCGATGCCGCGCAGGGCGGTCGCACCGGGGGAGTCGGGGGTGCCCAGCACCGACGGGAGGCCCGTGTCGCCGCCCTCGCGCAGGGTGGTGTCCAGCGGGATCTGGCCCAGGAGCGGGACCTCGGCGCCGATCGAGCGGGACAGGCTCTCGGCGACGGCGCGGCCGCCGCCGGACCCGAAGATCTCCTGCCGGGTCCCGTCCGGCAGCTCCAGCCAGGACATGTTCTCGATGACGCCGACCAGGCGCTGGTGGGTCTGGAGCGCGATCGAGCCGGCGCGCTCGGCCACCTCGGCGGCGGCCTGCTGCGGCGTGGTCACCACCAGCAGCTCGGAGTTCGGCAGCAACTGCGCGATGCTGATCGCGATGTCGCCGGTGCCCGGGGGCAGGTCCAGGAGCAGCACGTCGAGGTCGCCCCAGAAGACGTCGGCGAGGAACTGCTGCACCGCGCGGTGCAGCATCGGGCCGCGCCAGACCACCGGCTGGTTGCCCGGGACGAACATGCCGATGGAGATGACCTTCACCTCGTGCGCGATCGGCGGCAGGATCATGTCGTCCACCTGCGTCGGCTGGTGCTCCACGCCGAGCATCCGCGGCACCGAGAAGCCGTAGATGTCCGCGTCGACCACGCCGACCCGCAGCCCCTCGGCGGCCATCGCGGCGGCCAGGTTGACGGTGACCGAGGACTTGCCGACGCCGCCCTTGCCGGAGGCCACGGCATACACCCTGGTCAGCGTGTCGGGGCGGGCGAAGGGGATCTCCTTCTCGGGGGCGCCGCCGCGCAGCTGGGAGCGCAGCGCGCCGCGCTGCTCGTCGCTCATCACGCCGAGCTGGACCCGCACCTCGGTGACGCCCTCGACGGCCTGCACCGCGCTGGTGACGTTCTTGGTGATGGTGTCCTTCATCGGGCACCCGGGCACGGTCAGCAGGATCGTGGTGTTGACCCGTCCGCTGTCGTCGATGTCGACCGCCTCGACCATCCCCAGCTCGGTGATCGGCTTGCGGATCTCGGGGTCGTCGACCGTCGCCAGCGCAGCGGTGACGGCATCGAGGGTGGGGGCAGACATGCCTCCCATGGTAAGCCGGGCCGCTCGGCGGACCGCGCCGGGTGGTGCGGCGGCTACTCCTCGCCGGTGTCCGATCCCTTCCCCGACGGTGGGGCGTCCCCCGGTGTCTCCCCGTCCGCCGGGTCCGGTCCCTGCACACGGAGGCCGCGCTCCTCCATCTCCTCCAGCAGGCTGCGCAGCTCGCTGCGGACGAAGTCGCGGGTCGCGGCGTCGCGCATCGCGATGCGCAGCGCCACCACCTCCCGGGTCAGGAACTCGGTGTCGGCCAGGTTGCGCTCGTCCCGGGTGCGGTCCTGCTCGATGACGACCTTGTCCCGGTCCGTCTGCCGGTTCTGCGCCAGCAGGATCAGCGGGGCGGCGTAGGAGGCCTGGAGGCTGAGCATCAGGGTGAGGAAGATGAAGGCGTAGGGGTCGAACCGCAGGTGGTCCGGGGCCAGGAAGTTCCACGCGATCCAGACGATGACGAAGATGGTCATGTAGCCCAGGAACCGCGCGGTGCCCATGAACCGGGCGAAGCCCTCGGCGAAGCGGCCGAAGGCGTCGGGGTCCATCTGCGCCCGCGGCACGAGTCGCCGGCGGGCGGCCAGCGGCTGGTCGAGGCGGTCCAGGCGGCTGTCCACCTCGCGGTCGACGGCGCGCCCGGCGAGGCGGTCTCGGCGGGACGGGCTGCCGGTGTTCGGCTCAGACACGTGCGGCTCCCTCGTCGGTGGCCCCGCCAGAGCTCCCGGGGACCGTCACGCCGATGCCCTCCGGGGACTCCTCGGGGTCGTGCCGCTCCTCCCGCCAGTCCTCGGGAAGGATGTGGTCCAGGACATCGTCAACGGTGACCGCGCCGAGCAGGCGACCCTCGTCGTCGGTCACCGGGACCGCGACCATGTTGTAGTTCGCCATGAGCCGCGTCACCGTCTCCAGGGACGCCGTGGCCGGCACCGGCTCGAAGTCCCGGTCGAGCACGCTGCCCAGCGCCTGGTGCGGCGGCTCCCGCAGCAGCCGCTGGATGTGGACGATCCCGATGAGCCGGCCGGTCGGCGTCTCCAGCGGCGGCCGGCACACGTAGACCAGGGACGCCACGGCGGGGGAGAGCTCCTCCTTGCGGACCGTGGCCAGGGCCTCGGCGATGCTGGCCTCGGGGCCGAGGATGACGGGCTCCGGGGTCATCATGCCGCCGGCGGTGTCCTCGTCGTAGGTGAGCAGCCGCCGGATGGGCGCGGCCTCGTCCGGCTCCATCATCTCCAGCAGTTCCTCGACGGTGTCCGAGGGGAGCTCGGAGAGCAGGTCGGTGGCGTCGTCGGGCTCCATGACCTCGAGGACGTCGGCGGCCCGCTCGGTCGGCAGGCTCGTCAGGATCTCGACCCGGTCGTCGTCGGGGAGCTCCTCGAGCACGTCGGCGAGCAGCTCGTCGTTCATCGCGCTGGTCACCTCGGCGCGCCGCTTGGGGGTGAGGTCGTGGATCGCGTCGGCGAGGTCGGCCGGCTTGAGGTCCTCCAGGCTGTCCAGCAGCGCGTGCGCGCCCTGCTCGGCCGCGGACACCAGCAGCCCCTCCACGTCCTCGACGGGGACCAGGACGGTCTCGCCCTTGGGGCGGCGCAGCTGCAGACCGGAGCGGGACCTCCGGGGGACGCCCCGGCGGGCGAAGACCTTGGTCACCAGCCAGTCCCGGCTGGGCAGCCGCTCCAGCGCGATGTCCTCCACGACGGCCGGCTCCGGCTCCGACCCGCCGTCGACCCGGATCCGCACCTGCCGGTCGAACAGCTCAGCGACGACGCTGGTCTCCCCGGGGCGCTGCTCGAACCGGCGCATGTTGACCAGGCCCGTCGTGATCACCTGGCCCGAGTCGATCGTGGTGACGCGCGTGGTGGGCAGGAAGACGCGGCGCCGGCCCGGCACCTCGACGACGAGCCCGATGGCCCGGGGCCCACGCCCCCTGGTCCGCGTCGTCGTCGCGAGCACGACGTCGCGCACGCGTCCGACCTCGTCACCCAGCGGGTCGAAGACGCTCAGCCCGACCAGGCGGGCCACGAAGACGCGCGGGTTGCTGCTCACCCGGGCAGGATACCCACGGCCCGCCCGCCGCGAGCCGACAGCGGTGTGAGCGACCTCACCACCTGTCTGGGAATCCCCTGAAGTGCTGCTCCGTTAGAATTATTACAGCATTCAACTACGCATTTTCAGGAGTGAGCACCCCTTGATGGGTTTCCAGGCCGGCGTCACCTACGACATCGCAACTCTCCGGGCCTTCCGGCCCACCCGCCCTTCCGACATCGCCCGCCGCGCGGTCAAGCCGCGCCGCCGCTTCTTCGGCGCCCGCTGACCCGGCGCGCCGCCACCTCGTTGCCGGCCCGGGGGGCGTCGTGCACCCCAGGAGCCGGGAAAGTGTCAGGATAGACCCGTGACCAGCATTCCCAGCAGCGGCCGGGGCCGCCTCAGCGGCCTGACACTGGAGTACCCGATGTCCCTGGGCGTCTTCGAGAAGTACGAAGACGCCCAGAAGGCCGTCGACTTCCTCTCCGACCGTGAGTTCCCGGTCGAGAACTGCATGATCGTCGGCACCGACCTGCGTCAGGTGGAGCGCGTCACTGGCCGGCTCACCATGGGGCGGGTCGCCCTGGCCGGCCTGGTGACCGGCATCTGGATGGGTCTGTTCGTCGGGCTCATCTTCGCGCTGTTCGCCCAGAGCGGCGACGCCTTCATGACCGTCCTGTGGGCGATGCTCTTCGGTGCCGTCTTCGGCCTGGTGTGGGCGCTGCTCGGCCACGCGCTGACCCGCGGACAGCGGGACTTCACCTCGATCTCCCAGGTGGTCGCCACCCGCTACGAGGTGCTGACCGAGCACAAGTTCGCCCAGCGGGCGCGTGACCTGCTGATCGAGCTGCCGAACGGCCCCGGCGCCACCGCGTGGGGCCAGCAGCCGCCCTCGCCGAGCGAGCCGTGACCCGTGGCGGTGCGGGTGGCCGCACCATGGCCTGACCGCACCGTGACCTCCGCACCGTGGAGAGGACCCAGACCGTGAAGAAGATCGGGTTCCTGTCCTTCGGGCACTGGACCGACTCGCCGCACTCGCACGTGCGCTCCGCCTCGGATGCGCTGCTCCAGTCGATCGAGCTCGCCGTCGCCGCCGAGGAACTGGGGGCCGACGGCGCCAACTTCCGGGTGCACCACTTCGCCCAGCAGCTGGCCTCCCCCTTCCCGCTGCTGGCCGCCATCGGCGCCCGCACCAGCCGCATCGAGATCGGCACGGGCGTGATCGACATGCGCTACGAGAACCCGCTGTACATGGCCGAGGATGCCGGTGCCGCCGACCTGATCTCCGGCGGGCGACTGCAGCTCGGGATCAGCCGGGGGTCACCGGAGCAGGTCATCAACGGCTACGAGCACCTCGGGCACGTCCCCGCGGACGGGGAGACGGACGCGGACCTGGCCCGTCGGCATACGGCCCGCTTCCTCGAGGTCCTCGCGGGTGACGGCTTCGCCGAACCCAACCCCCGCCCGATGTTCCCCAACCCGCCCGGTCTGCTCCGGATCGAGCCGCACTCCCCGGGGCTGCGCCGACGCATCTGGTGGGGCGCCGGGTCGCGCGCGACGGCCGAGTGGACCGCGCGGCAGGGGATGAACCTGATGAGCTCCACCCTGCTGACCGAGGACACCGGGGTGCCCTTCCACCAGCTGCAGGCCGAGCAGATCCGGGTCTTCCGCGACGCCTGGGCCGCTGCGGGGCACGGCTGGGAGCCCCGGGTGTCGGTGAGCCGCAGCATCTTCCCGCTGGTCAGCGACCTCGACCACCAGCTCTTCGGGCTCCAGACGCGCAGCCAGGACCAGGTCGGTCAGCTGGAGGGTGGCCGGGCCAGGTTCGGCAAGACGTATGCCGGGGAGCCGGACGTTCTCATCGCGCAGCTCGCGGAGGACGAGGCGATCGCGGCCGCCGACACGCTCCTGCTCACCGTGCCCAACCAGCTCGGCGTCGACTACAACGCCCACATCCTGGACAGCGTGGTGCGGCATGTGGCGCCGGGCCTCGGCTGGCGCTGAAGATCCAACCTTGGTTGTGCTCGCCGCCGACGGCATCACGATTGAGATCGTCGCGCATATGATGCGTGCCCGTCCCAAGTACCTTCGGAACAAGAGACAACGGTGATGAAGATGACCACGACGAAGCGAACTGACGACGACCTTGCTGCCCGGTTTGAGCACTTCGAGTTCGACTCCTCGACGCACACCGCGCGCGACCCGTTGCGTGCGCTGCACTGGGCGGCGCAGTTTCGTGCCTACCTCGACCAACAGCTCGCCGATGTTGTCGCCGAAGCGCGTGAGGCGGGGGCGACGTGGACGCAGATCGGTGACGCACTCGGCGTCAGCCACCAGGCCGCCATGAAGCGCTTCAAGCGGTCGGCGTGAGTGACGCTGGGGTAGCGCTGAGCAGGATGGGGGTCAGCGCTGGCCGCCGGCTCGCACCCAGGCCTCGACGTCGTCCGCCGACCGGGGGAGTGCTGCCGACAGGTTGCGGCAGCCGTCCTCGGTGATGACGACGTCGTCCTCGATGCGCACGCCGATGCCGCGGTACTCCTCCGGCACGAGCAGGTCGTCGGCCTTGAAGTAGAGGCCCGGCTCGACGGTGAGCACCATGCCCGGCTTCAGCTCGGCGTCCATGTAGTCCTCGCGCAGCGCCATCGCGCAGTCGTGCACATCGATGCCCAGGTGGTGGCTGGTGCCGTGCACCATCCAACGGCGGTGCAGCTGTCCGTGCTCGGGGTCCAGGGTGCTCTCGACCGTCACGCCCTCGGGCAGCAGCCCCCACTCGAAGAGCTTGGTGGCGATGACCCTGATCGCGGCGGCGTGGATGTCGCTGAACTTGTTGCCCGGCCGGGCCGCGGCGATCCCCGCCTCCTGCGCCTCCAGGACGGCCTCGTAGACCTTGCGCTGGATCTCGGTGAAGGTGCCGTTGACCGGGACCGTGCGGGTCACGTCGGCGGTGAACAGGGAGTCGACCTCCACACCGGCGTCCAGGAGCAGGAGCTCGCCGTCGCGGACCTCGCCGGTGTTGCGGATCCAGTGCAGGGTCGTGGCGTGGTCACCGGCGGCGCAGATCGAGTCGTAGCCGACGCCGTTGCCGGCGTGCCGGGCGTGCAGCCCGAAGACGCCCTCGACCCAGCGCTCGCCGCGGCCCCGGCGGACCGCCTCGGGCAGTTCGGCGACGACCGCGTCGAAGGCCTCCGCGGTGGCGTC
>Ga0123333_10000810_pt1 | contig 33727 bp, 21 predicted proteins | sample BioC12SIPDNA_3_FD_89957 | JGI IMG/M metagenome (GOLD analysis project Ga0123333, IMG submission 89957) | Anaerobic biogas reactor microbial communites from Washington, USA - Biogas_R2_B C12 SIP DNA | ecosystem: Engineered > Bioreactor > Anaerobic > Unclassified | place: Washington, USA...
CTCATCGCAGACCGATTCCCTGGCGGTGATAAAGACCTTCAATGGAGCGGCTTGTTTTCGTTGGCAACGGTCTCCGGAGTCATTCAGGCCCGGCTTTGGGAATGAGCGATTCTCCATTGAAATCCTCCTCCGCCGAACATTGCCGTCACGGCGGTTTAGTAGAACCGCACCGTTCAACCACAACGGCCGCAAGACCGCGGGGAAGTGCAAAACGCCGACATCAACTCCCTCCGGATACGTCAACTCAATGACATCTGCTAATATATGTCAACAAATTCATACCAGCGATTTACGCGATTCGTCAAGCACTTGTGGCATGCGATGTTTTTCAAACTTCTTTAGCAATGCTTCCGAACCGTTCTTTACCGCATATTCTCTTTCAGCTTCGGTAATTGGCACCATCCATAGGAAATCAACTCTTTCTCCGTCGAGTACAAGGTCTGGAAATTCATCTTGATAAATATCGACGTGAACCGTCTTGAAGTCGGTCGAGTGCATTACCTGCTGATTCATCGGGCCGAAAAAACGCTGATAATGCTCTTCTCTCGCATTGAGAAATCCATTTTCGGCATTATTGCACATTATGACTACACTCCATTAGTAAGAATAAATGGGTAAGAATAAATGGAGAATAAATGGGTCGGGAGTCTTTATCTCGGCTCGGCAAAGGTTTGCACCGGCGGCCGTGGGCAAGCGGCGTCGATTGAAAGCCCATTCGCTGCGCCGTTCGTCGTTGAAGTACATATCACCGTTTCTCGATCCACTTCGCCAGCGATGCGGCGGATTCTGCGGAGCGCCGTCCGGCCAGGAGGCCCGCGACGCTGATGTCCTCGTCGAGATCGGGCCAGTGTATGCCTTCCCCGTCGCCGATCAGCTCGTAGTTCTCGCGTTCGGCCTTCGATCCGTGCAGCAACCGCGGATACCATTCCAAAGGCACCGACATGGCGCGTCCGTCGTCCAGCTCGACCGTCAGCGAGTCTTCGGAAAACGGGCCGATGTCTCCGATCGCCGGCATGTTTCGCTCCTTCGCGGATTGTTTCTACCCGAGACAAAGCCAGTATTCCAATTATATCGCATCCTATCCCGATATGTCGAGATGTGGACCTTCGCTTCTAGCCGCCGTGCCGGCGGCTGCTAAACTTGCGTTGCGATACAAAATTACGCAATCCCATAAAACCCGAACTCATACGCCGCATCACACAGCGCCACGATATTTTCCGGCGGGACGCCGGCTTGGATGTTGTGAACGTTGTTGAAAACGTAGCCGCCGCCGGGCTTCCAGACGGCGAGATTGCGGCGGACGTGCTCGCGGACCGCATCGGGCGAGGCCGTGGGCAGGACGTGCTGGGCGTCGATCGCGCCCCCCCAGAACGACATCCGCTCGCCGAATCGGGCCTTTAGCGCCGCCGGGTCCATGTCCTTCGCACTGATCTGCATTGGGTTCAGCACGTCGATGCCGACTTCCCGCAGGTCGTCGATGTACGGGATGCACGAGCCGCAGGTGTGATACCAGACGTGCGCCTCGGTCCGCGAGCGGATGTACTGGACCAGTTGTTTCTGCCGCGGCTTGACCAGCGTGCGATAGATTTCCGGGCGGAAGAGCGGCCCGGTCTGCCCGGCCAGATCGTCGCCGACCATAATAACGTCGATCAGGTCGCCCACCTCGTCGAGGAACAGCCGGAACCAGTCGAGCCAGAACCGCAGCACGCGGTCCAGCAGCGCGCCGCAAAACTCGGGATCGGTCGCCAGATCCATGAACCACCGCTCCAGGCCGCGCATGTACCAGCAGGTCTCATAGACCACGCCGGAGATTCCGCCCACGAGTGCGTAGGGCGTATCGTTGCGGATGGCCAAAGCCCGGTCGCGCAGCCCGGCGAAGCGCGATGGATCGTCGCCCTTGGGGAAAGGAAACGCGGACAGGTCGGCCGCGGTCGCCTCGGCCAGCGGGTGATGGGAGATGTCCATGTAGTACGGATGGTCGTCGGGCATGGACCAGACGACGCCGAACTCGTCGCGGAGGTCGTGCCACAGCCGCCCGCCGCGGACGTTCCGCTTGACGCTCCCGTCGAAACCGTCCGGCCCCTGGGCGGCGATGTAGCGGGTATCGACGCGGAAGCGTTCGAGCACCTCTTCGCAGGGCCGGGCGAGCTGCTGCACGGCGTCCATGATCTCGACCGGAGCGGCGATGCCCAGATGCTTCAACAAAGCTTCGTAGGCGAACTTATGGATGCCCGTCTGGTTGCCGCCGAGGTCGATCGGCACTCGGTCGGGCGTGCGGTGGTCGAGGGCCGTCAGCAGGCGCTGGCGGGGAGTCATGGTTTCGCGCGGGTTGTGTGGTGTTTCCATGGAGGGGTATTTTCGTCCGAAAACTGGATTTCGTCAATGACTTGCCCCGGCGCGGACGAGCGGCGATAATGGGATGCTCCTTCGTTGCCAGATGGTTAACGTCGCAATAGCCGGCCTCCGGGATGTGGTTGAAATAGCCGAAAATCCCCCGGAGGCTGTTAGCCTCCGGCTATTGTTGACGAAATTATCAAGCTGACACTCAATAAACGACGCAATTCCGCATAATCTTCGAGGAACGCTTCCATGATAAAGATATTCGCCATATTGTTCGGCGGACTGAGTTTTGCCGCGACGGCATTTGCGGTATCGGCCGGCGAGGAGGAGATGGCCGCTCTGGAAAAACGGTTTCGAGAGCTTCCGATGGATGCCCGGCGTCTGACCGGCCCGCTGTTCTGGCTGCACGGCGACGAGAGCCGCGAGCGGTTGGAGATGTATCTCGATAAAGTGGTCGAGGGGGGCAACGGCTGTTTCACCGCCGAGAGCCGCCCGCACAACGACTGGCTCGGCGAAGGCTGGTTCCGCGATCTGGCGATCTGTCTCGAAGGGGCGAAGAAACGCGACTTGATGATGTGGATATTCGACGAACGCTGGTGGCCGAGCCAGGGAGTGGGCGGAAAAGTCCCGCCCCGCTGGGCCGCCAAACGGCTGGCCGCCGAAGCGGTCGATGTCGACGGGCCGCGACAGTTCAAGGTCGAAGGCTACGGCGTAGGACAGGTTGACAACCTGTCCCACAATCAAGACGGAGGACAGGTTGGCAACCTGTCCCACAATCAAGACGGAGGACAGGTTGGCAACCTGCCCCACAATCAAGACGGAGGACAGGTTGGCAACCTGTCCCACAATCAAGACGGAAAACAGGTTGGCAACCTGTCCCACAAAGGATACATCGCGGCGGTGGCCGGGCGGGTGACGCCCGACGGCAAGCTCGACGGCGGCAGCCTCGTAGATATCGCGCCGTCGATCAAGGACGGCACGCTCGATTGGGCCGTGCCGGCCGGCAAGTGGCGAATAATGAAGTTCACCCACGAGCAAGCGCCGCCTCTGAGCCAAAACAAGCAACTCAGCGTCGACGGCGCGAGCCGCGATTGCGTCGAGTGGTACATCGAGACCGTCTATCAACCGCATTACGACCGCTTCAAGGACGATTTCGGCAAGACGATCGCCGGCTTCTTTTACGACGAGCCGGAGACTCTGGGCGACTGGGGCACGGAACTCGGCGCCGCGTTGAAGCGCCGCGGCGTCGACTGGAAAAAAGCCTACGCGGCGTATAAGTTCGAGTTGGCCGAGGATCAAGCGGCCGCGAAATACGCTTACCTCGAAGCCTTCGCCGACGCCTGGGGCGACACGCTCTACGGCGGACTGCAACGCTGGTGCCGCGCGCGCGGAGTGCAGTCGATCGGCCATTTCATGGAACACGGCAACCTCTATCGCCACCCGGAATACTGCGCCGGCGACATGATGCGCTTGCAGCGCTACAGCGACATGGGCGGGATCGACGCCGTGTATAAGCAGTTCGTGATGGGCCGGCGCGAGGTATCGAAAAATCCGCCCATCTGGCAAACGCCCAAGCTGGCCAGCTCGATCTCGCACGTCTTCGGCAAGGCGGACGACTTGGCGATGGTCGAAATTTTCGGCGCCCGGGGCCAAGACCTCACCTACCGGGAAATGAAGTGGTGGACCGATCACATGCAAGTTTCGGGCGTGAACTTCATGATCCCGCACTCGTTCAATCCCCGCGCGCCGTACGACAAGGATTGCCCTCCGTATTTCTACAACGGCGGCTTCGAGCCGCGTTGGCCGCTGTATCGCGTCTGGGCCGACTACACCAGCCGGATCAGTCTGCTGATGAGCGGCGGGCGGCACGTCTGCCCGGCGGCAATCCTGTTTTCGAGCAACCTTGGGCAGGTCGGCAAAATGGTCGGGCCGGAGGAAATCACCACCGCCCTGCAAAATGCCCGAATCGATTGCGATTGGCTGCCGGTGGACGTTTTCGAGCGCGATGCCGCATTGGACGGCAATCAGATCAAGCTGCACAACGAAAGCTACGGCCTGCTGATCGTTCCGCCCGTCGAGGCGATTCCCTACGAAACTTTAGCGAAGGTCAAGCAGTTTGTCGACAACGGCGGAACGGTGATCGGCTACGGATTTCTCCCCTCGAAATCGGCGACGATCGGCAAAACCGACGCGGACATCGCCGCGCTGTGCCGAGAGATATGGGGCGAGCTTTCCGCCGACCGTCGGGAAAACCCGAACATCGCCCCCTGGATCGACGTGTTGCAGACCGAACCGGACGGCGGATGCGCGATCTTCTTTCCCCAGTTGGAAGCCAAGAACATGACCTTTTTCGGCTCGATCGAATGGATTCGCAGGACGGTCCGGCCGAAACTGAGAGTGTTGGGCGATTATCAAGACGGCTGGCTCCACGTGCTGCATCGCAACAAGGCCGGACGGGACATATTCTTGATCTGCAATCAACACGATCAAGGCCCCGGACGGCGGTTCCTCATGCTGGCGACCGCGCGGGGCGAGCCGGAATTGTGGGACCCCATGCGGAACGAAATCACCGCCGTGCCTTTCGAACGCATCGACGACCAACGGGTCATGCTGTCCTTGGCGCTGCATCCGCTCGAAAGCGTGCTGCTGGTGTTTCAGCCGGAAAAGATCGAGCGGCCGATGCGGATCGAGCCGGAGACGAAGCCGATCCGCGAGCAGGTCGCGCTGGTCCGAGAGCCGAACAGCCCGTTAAAAAAGACGGCATCAGGAGATATGGGTGCCACTGCTGGCTTGTCCAGCAGTGAAATTGCCGCAATTTCTCCCCGCACTGCTGGACTAGCCAGCAGTGGCACCCTTTTTCAACAGGCAGCGAATCCATCGGTCGAGCCGCCGACGCCGGACATGACGCGGAAGCCGTTGACGCTCGGGCCGGTGAAAGCGGCCGATCCGTTCCGCGGCCGGGCAACGATTCCGGCCGGCGTAGACCTGCAAAAATGCCGCGTCTTTCTGGAGATGGAAGACTTGCCCGACGAGGCCGCCGCCGTGACCGTCAACGGCGCAAGGGCTGGCGGGCTGATCGGCCCGCCGCTGCGGCTGGACATTACCCGGCACGTCAAGCCGGGCGAGAACTACGTAATAATCGAGCCGCTAGCGCCGAAGTCGGCGAGGCTGGCTTTCCATGATTCCGTCGCAGTGGCGAAAGAACAAACGGAAGACAAGACGGAGGATAAATTGTCGTCGCAATTTCGCCGCCCGCCCGACGCCGCCCGGCCCTGGGTCTATTGGTTCTGGCTGGACGGCAATCTGACCCGCGAGGGCATAACGGCCGATCTCGAGGCGATGCAGCGGGTGGGCGTCGGCGGAGTCCTGATTATGGAAGTCGATCAGAACATACCCAAGGGCCCCGTACGGTTTGGCAGTCCCGAGTGGCGGAAATTGTTCCAACACGTAGTAGCCGAGGCCGAGCGGCTCGGCCTGGAGGTCTCGATGAACAACGACGCCGGCTGGTGCGGCAGCGGGGGGCCGTGGGTCACGCCCGAACACGCCATGCAAAAACTGGTCTGGACCGAGACCGATGTCGAGGGGCCGCGCCGGTTCGAGGGCGTACTGCCGCGGCCGGAAGCGGTGGCGGATTTTTACCGCGACGCGGCCGTACTGGCGTTTCCCACGCCGCCAGGCGGAAAAGATCCAAACATGCTCGCTCGCATCGCCCGCATCGACGCGAAGAACATGAATTACCGCCGCAATCGGGCGCCGCGGGACAACAATTTGTCGCCTCAGGCAAGCTATCCCGTCGTTTCGGCGGAAGTCGTCGTGCCGCGGAATCGGGTCGTCGATCTTTCGGCCCGGCTCGACAAGGACGGCCGCGCGACCTGGGACGTTCCCGCCGGTCGCTGGACGCTGATGCGGTTCGGCTATACGCCGACCGGCAAGGACAACCATCCCGCGCCGGTGGAAGGACGCGGTTTGGAATGCGACAAACTCAGCAAGGAGGCGGTGGGCGAGCATTTCGCGGGCTTGATGGGAAAACTCATCGAGGACGTCGGGTCGGCGGCCGGCCGAACACTGACCTCGACGCACATCGACAGTTGGGAAGTCCATTCGCAGAACTGGACGCCATTGTTCCGCGAGGAGTTCCAGCGCCGCCGCGGCTACGACCTGCTGACGATGCTGCCCGCCATGACCGGGCGGATAATCGACAACCTGGAAGTCTCCGAGCGGTTCCTGTGGGACGTGCGAAAGACGATCGGCGAAATGGTGCTGGACAACTACGCGGACCATATTCGTGAACTGGCCGCCCGGCACGGCATGAAATTGTCGATCGAGGCCTACGACGACGGGCCGTTCGACGATCTGTCCTACGCCGGGCGGGCGGACGTGCCGATGGGCGAGTTCTGGATGAAGAGCGATTACTATTTCAACACGCGGATGCAGACCTGCCGGGCGATGGCCTCGGCGGCGCACACTTACGGCAAGCCCATCTGCGGGGCCGAGGCATTTACGGCTTTTACCGAGCAGGCCCGCTGGATCAATCACCCTTTCTCGCTCAAGGCGTTGGGCGACGAGGCATTCTGCGAGGGCGTCAACCGCTTCGTCTTTCACCGCTACGCCCACCAGCCGTGGCTCGACCGCAAACCGGGTATGACGATGGGCAAATGGGGCATACATTACGAGCGGACGCAAACCTGGTGGGAGCTTTCGCGCCCCTGGCACGAGTATCTCGCCCGATGCAACTTCATGCTCCGGCAAGGTTTATACGCAGCCGACATTTGCTACTTGCAGACCGAGGGCGTTCCGAACGGCGCGACACACGTCGCCCGAACTGCCTACGAGTTCGACGCCTGCTCGCCGGAAGTCGTACTCACTCGCATGTCGGTCCGCGACGGCCGGCTCGTTCTACCCGACGGCATGAGCTACCGGATTCTGGTTCTACCGCCTTGCGAGAAGATGACGCCCGAATTGTTGGATAAAATTAAGGAGTTGGTCGCCGCCGGCGCGACGGTTGTGGGGCCGCGGCCGAACGGCTCGCCGAGCCTCGTTGATTACCCGCGCTGCGACGAAAAAGTGCGGCAACTCGCCGCCGAACTATGGGGCGAGGAAAACGGCAAGCCGGAGGGCGAGCACGTCTTCGGACTGGGCAAGGTGATCTGGGGTAAAACACCCGACGCCGTGCTAGCCGAGCAGGGCGTGACGCCCGATTTCCAGTGCGAGGCAAAAGACGGCGTTGCAGAGGTTCGCTATATTCACCGCACCGTGAACGGCGACGAGGTATATTTCATCGCCTGCGCCGCCGAAAAACCCATCGCGGCGTCATGCACGTTTCGCGTCGCCGGCAAACGGCCCGAATTCTGGCGGCCCGACACAGGTCGGATCGAGCGGGTCGCCGACTTCGAACGGTTCGAAGGCCGGACGCGAATTCCCATCCGCTTCGATCCGTGCGGCTCGGTTTTCGTCGTGTTCCGGCCGGAAAACTCGCCCGCCCCGACGCACGATGCCGAGCCGGTCGAACTCAAGAAGGTCGCCGAATTGACCGGGCCGTGGACGTTGCACTTTCCCGCCGGCTCCGGCGCGCCGGAGCGGGTTGTGGCGGATAAACTGCAATCTTGGAGCGAGTGCCCCGAGGCGGGCGTGAAGTATTTCTCCGGCACGGCCGTTTACGAAAAATCATTTCAACTGCCCGAGGACGCGATCGGCGCCGGCCGGCGGGTCTATCTGGACCTGGGGCGCGTGGCAGTGATCGCCGAAGTCAAGCTCAACGGCAAGGAGTTGGGCATTCTCTGGAAGCCGCCCTTCCGCGTGGACGCGACCGGCGTCCTGAAGCCCGGCGAGAACACCTTGCAAGTCAAGGTGACGAATCTCTGGCCGAACCGGCTGATCGGCGACGAGCAACTGCCGCCCGACAGCGAGCGAAAATCGACCGGCCGCTTGCCCGAGTGGCCCCAATGGCTTCTCGACGGCCGGCCGAGTCCGACCGGCCGCCGGGCCTTCACCACCTGGAACCACTGGCGAAAGGACTCGCCCCTGTTGGAGTCGGGATTGCTGGGGCCGGTGAGGATTCTGCTCGCTCCATGACCGCCGCATCATGCCGGGAAACTGTAAAACCGCGACCGCTGGCCGCGGCTTTGTTTCGGAGGCCAGCTATGCGCTCGACCCCCGCGGCGCCGGGCGCGGAAAGTTGACCCACTGCTCCACCGCTTGGAGCAGTTGATCGAACCGTTGGCGCCCCGGGCCGCGCGGCCTGTGGTTTACGAGCGGGTTGTCAGACTTGCCGACAGCGGTTAAGTTGGTTGGTTTGAATCGTTCAGCTAATGGAGAGGAGATGCGTCGTTGATGGATTCTGGATGTCACGAAGAAGACTATCGCCGCGTAGTCGAGCCGGCGGCGGCGGCGGCGCGGACGATTCCCGGCACGTCGATCGAAATCATCCGCGAGCCTGCCCGCAAACGAGCGCCCCGGCACGTCCTGTTCGACTTCGACGGCACGCTGAGCCTGATTCGCGAGGGCTGGCCCGAGGTGATGATCCCCTTGATGGTCGAGACGCTGCTGGCCACCGGCACGAGCGAATCGCCCGAGAAGCTGCGCGAACTGTGCAAGGATTTCGTCACCGAGCTAACCGGCAAGCAGACGATCTACCAGATGATCCGGTTGGCGGAAGAGGTGGCAAAACGGGGCGGCGCGGCGGACGATCCGATGGCCTACAAACAGCAGTATCTCGACCGGCTGGCCGAGCGGATAGCGGACCGCCGCGAGGGGCTTCTTTCCGGCCGCCTTGCCCCCGAGGATATGCTGGTCCCGCATTCGCTCGATCTGCTCGACGCGCTGCGGGAGAAAGGCGCCGCGCTATACCTCGCCAGCGGAACGGACGAGCCGTTCGTCGTCGAGGAGGCCGCCATGTTGGGCCTCGACCGTTACTTCGGCGACCAAGTCCACGGCGCCAGGGACGACTACCGCTCGTTTTCGAAGGCCCAGGTAATCGAGCGGATATTGAGCGAAAATCGGGTTGATGGGGAGTCGCTGCTGGGATTCGGCGACGGATACGTGGAAATCATGAACGTCAAGGCGGTCGGCGGGACGGCCGTGGCCGTCGCCAGCGATGAGGCCGGTCGGAGCGGACGGCCCGACCCCTGGAAACGCGACCGGCTAATCGGCGCGGGCGCCGACGTGGTCGTTCCCGATTATCGCGACTGCCGCGCACTGGTTAAGTACCTCTGGAACGGAACCGAATAATGCCCTACGAACAGTTCGATCGAAGCCGTTTGCATCTAAAACCGTTGGCCGAGCGCGCTCACGAAATCGACCGTTCGGTGATGATCCATCCCGACAGTCCATGCGAGCCGTTCGAGCACGAGTCGCTGCCGCTGCTTGCCGAGCGGATCGTGGAGTCTGCCCGCAATGAACGCCCGATTATTTTCTTCTGCGGCGCGCACGTTCTTCGCAAAGGCAACGGTCCGCTGCTGATCGACATGATGGAGCGGGGATTCCTGACCCACTTGGCCCTCAACGGCGCCGGAGCGATCCACGATTTCGAGTTGGCGATGATCGGGGCGACCACCGAGAGCGTCGCCCGATATGTTTCCGAGGGGCAGTTCGGACTGTGGACCGAAACGGGCCGCATCAACGACGCCGCGCGAGAGGCTCAACACGAAGGCATCGGGTTGGGCGAGGCCGTGGGTCGATTGATCGAACGCGATGAATTCCCCTACCGGCAAACCAGCGTGCTGGCCGCCGGCGCCAGGCTCGGCGTGCCCGTGACCGTGCACGTCGGCATCGGCCTGGACATTATCCACGAACACCCCAATTTCGATGGTGCGGCGACCGGCGCCGCCTCGTATGCCGATTTCCTCGTGTTCACGCAAAGCGTCTCGCGGCTGGAAGGGGGCGTGTTCCTCAATATCGGCACCGCCGTGACAGGCCCCGAGGTCTATCTGAAAGCCCTGGCCATGTCGCGCAACGCGGCGCGCCGAGAGGGCCGCCGCATCGCGCAATTCACCACCGGCGTGTTCGATATCGCCGATCTCGGCGACCAGTTGCACTCCGAGGCCGCGCGCAACGATCCGCGTTATTACTTCCGACCGTATAAAACCGTCTTGGTCCGCACCGTGGCCGACGGCGGCGCTAGCTGCTACGTCCGGGGCGACCATGCCCGCACCGTGCCGGCACTTTACCACCAGGTAATCGCCGCCGCAAAAAATAAACAGACGCGATGAAAGAGTTCAACAACTTCTCCCTGGACCGTTTGAGCAAGCTTATCGCCCGGTTCGCCCGGCTGCGGATCGCGGTTGCGGGCGATTACTTCCTCGACAAATATCTCGACGTCGATCCGGCGTTGGCGGAAACCAGCATCGAGACGGGCAAGACCGCCCATCAGGTGGCCGCCGTGCGCCATAGCCCCGGCGCGGCGGGAACGATCGTTTGCAACCTCGCGGCGCTCGGAGCGGGCGAATTGCACGCCGTCGGCTTCACCGGCGACGACGGCGAGTCGTACGACTTGCGAAAAGACCTGGCCGACCTGGGATGTGCGACCGATCGGCTCCATCTTGAGCCGGATCGAATGACGCCCGCCTATCTGAAACCGCGCGACTCGACCGACGCCGGCCTGTCGGGCGAACACAACCGCTACGACGTGAAAAACCGCGCGCCGACCGGCTTCGCCGCGCAACGGCGCATCGTCGAAGCAATCGACGCGCTGTTGCCCGATATCGATGCGTTGATCGCCTTGGACCAAGTCGAGGAAGAAGGCTGCGGGGTAATTACGCCGATGGTGGTCGAGGCCTTGGCCGATCGGGCCGCGCGTTTTCCGAAAGTCGTTTTTTGGGCGGACAGCCGGCGGCGGATCCGCCTGTTCCGCGGGGTGATAATCAAGCCGAATCAATTCGAGGCCGTGGGCATCGCCTCGCCCGACCCAAACCAAACCGTCGAACTGAATCAGCTCTGCGAAGCCGTGGCTCGATTGCGCATACGAACCGGCGGACCGATCTGCGCCACGCGCGGCGCCGAGGGCATGTTGGTCAGCGACCCGGAACCGACGCTCGTGCCCGGCGTGCGGCTCGACGGCCCGACCGATCCGACCGGCGCGGGCGACAGCGCCACGGCAGGCGCCGTCTTGGCACTGGCCGCCGGGGCAAACTTGCCCGAGGCGGCGCTGATCGGAAACCTCGTCGCCTCGATTACCGTCGAACAATTGGCGACGACCGGAACGGCGCGCCCCGACCAATTGCCTCCGCGGTTGGAAATGTGGCAATTGCAAAGACACAATTCTCCGACCGTTTGAGCGTCGCCGAAGAAACCCGGTTGTCTCTCGCTGTTTGATCTTCTCCGGGGACGCTCGGAAAAAAACACGATACCTATGGGGGGAGCTGTGAGATTTTACCCAGAAGGTGGATTTTTCTGCCGGACCGACTGTTCGTTGCCTGCCGGAGATAATTGGGGGGAACCGGCATTTGTCAGTTGCGGAGCGGCATTTCCAGGAATGCCTATTTTTTCGCCTCTCTGCATCACTCATACCCCGGACTTGTGGTATTTCGGATCACAACTCAACCCCCCGACAGAACGCTTTCTGCCTCACTCGCCAGCCCCGGAATCGGATGTTAAAAGCTCAAGACCCCTTGGATTGAATCACGAAAAATTCTTATATTTTCGACATTTAAGCACCAATTTGCTTGACACAATAGACTGTCTGGATAAAATCAGGGTAGGTATTAAGGGAGGGTCTCGCAGCTTATGTGTTAACAATGTTTTGGGGCAACACTTTTCATCAATACAATAATCGGGCATAGTTCCCAGGAGGCCGCGGTGAAATCTTACAACATCTACAGAAATTCTTTTGGCGGCAGCACGCCTGCGTGGGTTGTATTATTCGTTTCATTCGTCATTGTTGCATGCGTCTCCGCCAATCTGTCGGCCGAACCGATCACGGTTGATCTCCAACCGATTGCCGGAGACCCGAACAACCTCCGCGACTCGCAATCGCATACGCTGGCTGAAATCAATGAGGCCGGCGGAATCGTCATCGGCGACAAACTGTTCGATTACTTTACGGTAGTCACGACAAAATCGATCGGCGCCATCGCGCCGGGCATCGACGAGATCGCCATCACAGCCGTCCAAATCAACGGCAACTACGGACTTAAGTTCAACGGCGGCTGGTCCGCCTTGGCCGGTCAAATCGCCGACTCGACGATCGAGTTCCGCGCCAGCATCCTGCCGGAGTTTGTAGACATGGGCTACGCCTTTAAGGACAACGCCCTGTACATCACCGCCTTCGGGAATACCACGGAATCCGGCCAAGTTTCGGTTTCTGAAAACATCTACGCTGAACACCCCGCACTCGCTGAAAAACCGTTTGCCAACAAGTACGTCTATTTCCGGAACGACAACGATCAGAAGACCCATGACTTGAAGAATTTTGAGCCGATCACCGAGATGTGGATCGTCAAAGACGTAATTGCCAACGGCGGCATAGGCACGACGGGTTCCGCACACCTCAGCGAGTTTTACCAGACCTTTAGCCAAGTTCCCGAACCGGGCACGTTCGCGTTGCTTGGCTTCGGCGCGATCGGGCTGGCCGCCTATGTATGGCGCAAGCGGCGGTAATTTGTATTCGGGCTTGCCGTTTTTAATGCGCTGTTTAGCGGCGTTCGTCCCTATTGCGTATCTGTTGCGGAAAGTACTCGGCGAACGTGGGGCAGGTTTCCAACCTGTCAATATCGAGGCAGATTGAAAATCTGCCCCACGATGCGAAGCCGTCCGGCCGACTTTCCGCAACAAAATACTACTTTGGCCGGCTTTGTCCGCGGCGGGAGATTTCGTCCCGCAGCCGGGCGGCGCGCTCGAACTCCTCGTTCGACACCGCATCGGCCAACTGCTCGGCGAGCGTCTTGCCTACGTGGTATTCCTGCCGCAAGGACTCTTTCATCAGGTTCAATTGCTCGACCAGTTCGTCTTCCTCGAACTCCTCCGCGGCTTCGAATCGAGCGTAGACCTCGCGCATCCGATCGAGCCCCTGGTTGATGGTCTCGACGGCCGCTTCGCCGCCCGACTCCTCCAAGGCCAGCATCGCCGCCGCCTGAATGCGATGAAAGATGACAAAGGGGCGGTATTGCTCGTGAGAGAGAGTCCATTCTTGGTTGGGAGAATGCGCGGCGACAAAATCCATCAAAGCCAGCACGTGGTCGGCGTCGGCCATCGCCCTGGCGAACTGGCGCAGCGCCAGACAACAAATCCGGCGATGATAGAACTGCAGGAACTCTCGATCGATTTCCAGGCATTGCGCTTCGTTCATCGCGAAGGCTTCGCCCTGCGAGCGTGCCAAATCCGAAAGCCATTCGAGGCAGGTTTCCGCCCCGCCGGGATGCTCGCCGTCGGGGCGGCCGCTAACCTCCATTTGCAGCAAACCCATCTCGATCCGCATCTGGATCACTTCCCGGCCGTCGCCGGCGCGAATCAACCTCGCGGCAATCACCCCGGGTTTGAACGGCCATTGATTGAGGATCGTGTCGATGTCGAATATGTCGGGTTCTTGAGCCATGCGATGAATTATTCGACCGATTTACTGACGATTACCACGTCTTCCTGGTCTTCGCCGAAGGTGAAGCCGCGGTTTCGGAAGGTGGCCAACATGCGGCTGTTTTCCTTGGAGACCTCGGCGACGATCTGGTTGACGCCCCAGGTCTTGCCGATTTCAACGCAGTAGTCGGTCAGCAAACCGCCGAGTCCGTGCCCGTGCCAACGGTCGGCGACGATTACGGCGTATTCGGCGGCGTTGTGGTCGGCGTCGGCGACCAGTCTTCCCACCCCGATCAGCTTCCGTTGGCCTTCCTCCTCGACCTCGGCGACGATGCCCAACTCGCGGTCGTAGTCGATGAAGCAGTAGCGCGAGGCCATTTCATGCGTGGTCTGTTTGAACAGGTAGCTGAAGCGGAACCAGAGCGACTGGGTCGAGCAGCTTCCGAGCAACTCGTGCCACATCGGCTCGTCTTCCGGCTTGATCGGGCGGAGAACGACCGGCGTGCCGTCTTTCATTTTCCGCTGGACGACGTATTCCTCCGGATAAGGACGAATTGCCAGATGCGCGTAGGGCCGGTGCGTGCGGACTACCATGTCGCGGTCGATCACCACGCGGGCGTCGAGCGCCAGTACGTCTTCCGGCGTGACGACCAACGGATTGATGTCCAATTCCTTGATCTCGGGATAATCGGCCACAAGGTATGAGAACCGCATGATGACTTCGATGAGTCGTTCGATGTTCGCGCCGGGCTTGCCTCGGTAGCCCTGCAACAGCGGCCAGGACTTGAGCGATTCGAGCATCCGTCGGGTCAGGGCCTCGTTCAACGGCGGCATGCCCAACGCCCGATCGCGGAAGACCTCGGCGGCGGTCCCGCCCATGCCGATCATGATGACCGAGCCGAAGATCGGGTCTTTCTTCGTGCCCATTATCAGCTCGAAGCTGTTCGAGAAGGTGACCATTTTTTGCACGGTCACGCCGATAATGTGCGCGTCGGGGCATTTTTCCTTGGCGCGAGTAGTGATCTCCTCGAACGCCTCGCGGACCTTCTCATCGCTCGATATATTCAGCATCACGCCGCCGACGTCGGTTTTGTGCGTGATTTGCGGCGAGTGAATCTTAAGCACCACCGGATAGCCGATGCGATGTGAGACCTCGACCGCTTCGTCGGCCGAGCGGGCCGCCAGCGGCTTGGTCACCGGAATCTCGTACGATTCCAAAAACGCCTTGGAAACGTTTTCCGAAAGGATTTCCTCGCCTTCGGTCAGGATCGTGTCGAACACGCCGCGGAGACGTTGGCGATCGAGCGTGAATTCGAGCGGCATGTCCTTGGGCGTCTCGTGCAGGATTTCCAGGTTCCGGGCGTAGGAGACTAGGTGCATGAAGGCGCGGACCGCCTTTTCCGGCGTGTTGTAGGATGGTATTCCGGCCGCGTTGAAGATTTGCATCCCCTCGGCCACCACTCGTCCGCCCATCCAGGCGGCCAGAACCGGTTTGTGAGCGTGCGCTGCCGCTTTGCCAACGGCTTGGGCGGTCGCCGTGGGATCGGTCATCGCTTGTGGGGTCAGAATCACCAATACCGCGTCCACTTCCTTGTCTTTCAACACGATTTCGACGGCCTTGGCGAACCGGTCCGGCGGCGCGTCGCCCAACACATCCACCGGATTGCCGTGCGACCAACAGATCGGCAGCAAATCGTTGAGTTGCTTCATCGTATCATCGGTGATGTTGGCCAACTTGCCGTTCCGTTCGATAAGCGCGTCGGTGGTCATCACGCCGGGGCCGCCGGCGTTGGTGATGATCGCCAGCCGATCGCCCTTCGGCGGCTGCTGGCGGGCCAGCAACTCGGCGCAGTCGAACATGTCCTCGACCTGGAAGATTCGTTCGATTCCGGCGCGCTGAAAAGCCGCCTCGTAAACCGCGTCGACGCCGGCCATGGCGCCGGTGTGGGAAGCGGCCGCCTGGGCCGATTCGGTGAATCGTCCCGCCTTGAAGGCGACGATCGGCTTCGTCCTAGCGAACGCCCGGGCGGCCGACATGAACTCCCTCGCTTCGCTGATCGACTCGATGTAAAGGATGATCGAACGGGTTTCGGTGGCCGAGCCGAAATAGTCGATCAAGTCGCCCATGCTCACGTCGAGCATGTTTCCGACCGAAACGAAGTAGGAGAACCCGATGCCCTCATCCAATGCCCAATCGAGGACCGAGGTGCAAAGCGCGCCGGATTGAGAGATGAAACCGATGTTTCCCTTTGCCGGCGAGGCGGCGGCGAAGCTGGCGTTCAGGTGGATGCCCGGCACGATGATGCCCAGGCAGTTCGGTCCGAGAATCCTCATGCCCTTGAACTTGCGTTGCTCGTCGCGGACCATCTGTTCGAGCTTGCGGCCTTCGGCGCCGATTTCGCGGAAGCCTGCGGAGATGATGACCAATCCCATCGTGCCCGCCTCGCCGCACTGCCGAACCAGTTCGGGAACGGACGGGGCCGGCGTGCAGATCACCGCCAAGTCGGGCGCGTGCGGAAGGCTGGGGATGTCCTTGTACGCTTGAATCCCCTGCACCGCCTCGCGTTTAGGGTTTACCGGATACACAACGCCGCGAAAGCCCGATCCGACGAGGTTGCGAAGCACGGTGTATCCGACGCTGGTGGGCGCGTCGCTGGCTCCGATAACTGCTACTCGATGCGGCTCGAAAATTTTGTCCAAGTTCCGAATACTCACCGTCCTGCTCCTCTGCTTCACAAAAAAAGGGACCGTAAATGACCCGTCCGCGTTGCAACACAACTCGGCCGTCAATAAATGGTAAAACAACTATTATAGTACATCGACAGGCCGTGCGAAAGATTCAACGGTTATGAGTTTCAGTGAAATGGCATAAACCCTACAACGTGCATTGCCCCGTCGGGTTAGGGAAGTGGTAACGACTATACTGTTGGGGGTGGGATGCCAAAGGACAAGGGTGGGAATCCCTTGAATAATAACAAGTTTTCACGTCTCTTTCCCTGCGGATTATTAACAACGACGAGAGATGATAATGATTGCTTATGATCGAAACGCCCGACCATGAGAAATCACACAGCACCGACTGTTTCAACTGGCCGCATGGCCGTCAATTTATCCCAATATCCACGCCGCCAAAAAACTGGTTGCATTCAGCGAGGCGTGAAGCACGATGGCCGGGACGATGCTGTTGGTGCGATAATAGAGCGCGCCCAACACGCAGGAGAAGAAGAACAACGGGATCGGATCGGCCGCCACATAGTCCGGCATGAGTAAAATGAGGGCGTATTGCAGGGTGAACAACGGGATGCAGACGGCTCCGAAGGCGGTTAGCCCCAGCCGAACGTCGCGGAGCAAAGTTCCCGGCGACCAGCCGAAATCGGCGGCGGTCGCTCCGCGATTCAACTTTAATATGAGAACGGCCAGGACCAGCGTCAGCAAGCCCGCCGCGGCATTGCCGGCCATCAGTAACACCATCAGGTGCTTATTGATCGACGGCCCGGCGATGCGAAAGTGCATCATGGCAAACACGAGCGAAGCGAGAGCGATCGGCAGGAATGCCCTGGGCAACAGCCGGCGCAGGGTCGGCATCCGACGCCGGTGACGCCGTTCGAACGATGCGAGCCAGCCTTGCAGCATGACGCGAAAGAGAAACTCCTCGACGATCGGCGCCGCGATTATCGCCGAAAAGCCGCAGATCAGCAGAATCCAGGCATTGCCGCCGATTATCAATTGCACAGTGGCGTGCTGGGTGCCGGCCTCGTTCGGAGTGAACATCGCGGGAGGGCGGGCGGCGTCGGGGCCAAGATACTTGATCGCCGCAAAGTAGACGCACGCTTGCGCGGCCAAGAATATGACCGCCACCACGGCCAGATCGACGGCCTTCCACGGGGCGGGCCGGCGGGGGCGATAGGCGATCACCGCCCGACCGCGAAACCAGCGATGCAATATGTAAGTCCAAGAGGCGATAAACGCCCAGGCGGCGACGGCCAAGACCGCAAGGAAGATAAAATCGGCGATAATGACGGCGGCAAGCGGCATGTTACTCTTTTCGCAGCAGGCGCGCGGCGGCCGCCACGTAAACTCCGCCCGAGTAAACGGTCAACAAGATTGCGGCCCAGACCGAAGCGGCCATCAGCCAGAGGCACCAGGTCGGCGCGTCGGCGGTTTCGTACGACAGGAAAAAGAGGCAGACTCCGGCGGCGACGCATTGCAAGACCATTTTCAATTTGCCCGACATCTTGGCCGAGAAATCCCCTCCCTGCTGTTCGATAAAACTCCGCAGAGTGGTGACGAGCAATTCGCGGCCGACGATAATGACGACCATCCATGCTTGCAGTCCCCACAGGCCCATCGCTATCATCCGCGGAATGGCGGCCAGCAGGATGAAGGTACCGCAAATTATCACCTTGTCGGCGAAGGGGTCGAGAATGCGGCCAAGCGTGGTGACTTGATCGTATTTTCGGGCGTAATAGCCGTCGAGCCAGTCGGTGCCGGCGGCGATGATGAACAGCACCAGGCTGGTGATGTACCAGCCGGTCGCGATAAAAAAGAACAACACCAGCGAAAGCAGCAGCCGCAGGGCGGTCAACTGGTTCGGCAGGTTGAACATCGCCTTTCGCACGTTCTCGGGACGCAAGCCGTTGGAATTCATGCCGGAATTCGCTTTTTGAAATAGTGTTTGGATTGGTTGTGACGGCCGGATGTAATCGTTCACATGCCGGGGACTGGCTCATTTGCCGATGTATTGGGACTGTCCCCTCTGAACGCGGCGTAAACGCCCTGACTATACAACAGCTATTAAATCATAACCATCGGCGGCGACAACCTCGCAATCGACAATATTTCCCGGCTGAAGCCCCTCTCCGGTGACGTAAATCAGCCCGTCCACCTCCGGGGCGTCGGCATGGCCGCGGGCAATATATGCGCCCTCCTGACCGGGCACGCGACGGTCGATCATCGCCGGCAGCCGTTTGCCCACCCAAGACGCATTCCACTCGAAGGTAATGGCTTGTTGCACCCGCATGAGGCGGTCGCGGCGGGCAATTCGGACATCCTCGGGCAGCGAGCCGTCGAGTTCGGCCGAGAACGTGCCCGGTTCGTCGCGAAAATCGAACACGCCCAGCCGCTCGAACCGCCGCCGCTCGACGAACTCGACCAACTCCTCGAATTGCTCCTCGGTCTCGCCGGGGAAACCGGTCATCAGCGTCGTTCGCAGAACCAGCGAGCCGATCCGCTCGCGCAGCCGGTCGAGCAGTTTCTCGGTATCATCGCGGCCGATCCGCCGTCGCATCCGCTGCAAGACCTCGTCGTTGATGTGCTGTAGAGGGATGTCGAGATAGGGCAAAATACGCCGGCCTCCGGCGATCGTTTCGAGCAACTCGTCGGTGATGTGCATTGGATACAGATACATCAGACGTATCCAACCGAGGGCCTCGATCCCGTCGAGCCGCCGCAACAACTCGGCCAACATGGCCCGGTCGCCGAGGTCCAAGCCGTAGAACGTGGTGTCTTGGGCCACGAGGATCAGCTCCTTCGCGCCGTCGGCCGCCAACTCTTCCGCTTCGGCAATAATCTGCTCGATCGACTTGCTGGCGTATGGCCCGCGCAATCGGGGAATCGAACAGAACGCGCAGGAGCGATTGCAGCCCTCGGCAATCTTTAGATATGCGACGTGCGGCAGAGTAATGCGGCGCCGGCCGGCGTCGGACAACGGCGGAACTGCCGGAGGGCGGAAAATGGAAACCGGCTCGATTCGCGCGATGCCTCCTTCCGTTCGAGACGGCAAATGCCGGCCGCCCTTCGTTCCGTCCTCTAGCCGGCGGACGGCCTCGACGATATCGTCCCGGGCGAATACACCGATTATCTGATCCAGGCCGGGAAATTGCTCGGCAAGTGCTTCCTTATCGCGCTCGGCCAGACAACCGGCGACGATCACCCAGCGCAACCGTCCCCGCTGCTTGAGTTGCAGCATTTCCTCGATGGCTTGCCGGGATTCCTGCCTGGCGTAGTCGATGAACCCGCAGGTGTTGACCAGCGCCAGGTCGGCCCCCTCCGGCTCGGCGACCAGACGATAGCCCTCCCGCTCCAGCAGACCGGCCATCCGCTCGCTATCGACCAGATTCTTCGGACACCCCAGGCTTATCAGGGCAAATGTGCGTTGCGGGGTCGGTTCTTTATGCGGCACGAGCAATCAACCCAAAAAAGGAAAACCAACAAGTCCGTGTTTTGAAATTGAGTAGCGCAAAGCCGACACAAACTATCTGACAGCCAACAGCACCCGATGCACACGCATCCCGCACAGGACAGGCCGCCATGCTATGAGCCGCGAATTACCTTGACGGCTTCCTCAGCCGCGCGGCGGACGTCCCGGTCGCGGTCATTGGTTGCCTTATCGAGGTCGTCAAGCGCCGCCGCGGCCGCGGGGCCTAGCCGGCCAAGCGCTTCGGCCGCACCACGGCGCGCCAAGGGCGAATCGCTAGCCAGACCGGCCGTCAACACGGGCAGGGTCAGCTCGGCAACCTCCGTTGCGGGACCAATTCGGACCAATGCCCAAGCGCTGACCAACGCCAACTTCCGGTCGGAATTCTTCAGCAGATCGGACAGTGCCGGCTTGGCGGCCGCGGCGTCGGGGCCGATCATTCCCAGAGCGTAGGCGAAGGCGTGCGAGGTCGAATTTTCGGACTTGTGCAGCGCCTCGATCAGCGCCGGGACGGCGTCTTTCGCCGCGGGGCCGATTTGTGCGAGAGCGACGGCCGCCTCCAGGGCGACGTGCTCGTCCTTGTCGGCAACGAGCTTCGTCAAAGCCGGCACGGCGGGCGCCGCGTCGGCGCCGATCCGCCCAATAATGTAGATCACGTGTCCGCGGGTTTTTTCGTGCTTTAAGGCTTCGATCAAACTTGGCACGGCCGCCGGCCCCATCGTGGCCAAGGCGTCCAGCGCGTGGCGGACGGTTGTTTCGTCGGCGTCGCGGAGTCCCGCCTCGATAAGCGGGATGGTGATCTCCGGCGCCGGCGGCAACGTGGCCAACGCATGCGCCGCCGCGGTGCGGACCAGAGGGTCTGCGTCTTTCAGCCCTTCGACAAACTGTGCTACCGCCGTGCGGTAATGCTGTTTATTTTCCGGATGAACCCGGGCCAAGGTCCACAAGCTGGCAATGCTCAGCAGTTTGTCGTTGCCGTTAATATTTGCGCGGATGGCGGGTTCAATGCCGGGGGGAATGCGGCCGATGCGGCCCAGCGCGTAGGTGGCCGCATGGCAGGTTAATTCGTCGTCCAGCGCCGCGGCGATTTGCGCGGCGGCCGGAGCGGCCGACTCTTCCATCGACGCCAGGGCGAGGATCGCCTCGCGGCGGATTTCGGGGCGCGAATCCCCAAGCAATTTCGTCAGGGCGGGCACCGCGTCCTTTGCCGGCGGGCCGATTTCACGCAGCACCAGGCAGGCCCAATATGCCGCATTGTCGTTTTTCAGGGCTTGGATCAGGCCGGGCACCGCTTCCGCACCCGCCTCTGCAATCGCGTGTAGACCTCGCACGCGCACTCCCGCATCCGCATCTTCCAATAACTTAACGCAAAGTGGAATGGCGACCCGAGGGCCGGGACTTATCCGCAGTACGGCCTTGACCGCTTGACGGCGAACCATTTCGTCGGGGTCTTTCAACAACTCGATCAGGGCGGCAACCGCCGGTTTGGCCGCGGGGCCGATCGCGCCCAGCGCGTGAGCGGCGCGGGCACGCACGTCGCCCGACGCGTCTTGCAGCATTTCCTTAAGCGGAGCAACCGCCTCGGCGGCCGCTTCGCCGTGTTGTCCCAGTGCGTCGAGCGCCTGCAACCGCGCTGATTTGTCGGCCGATTGCAGCTTGCCGACGAGCTTTGCCACCGAATCTTCGCCGGCCTGCGCGGCCACAGCGATCCAAGCGAGAAGCCCGCATAGCGCGCCACGCAAAATTGACGTTTTTGTGTTCATCTGAAATATCCCTCGCATGAATAGTATTTGGGTTTGCTGTTAAAGATCGGTTTTCGTGGCGGTGTACAGCGTGCTCCGCAGAAAATTGCGGCACGCGACGTAATCCTGAGGTGGAATATCCCGAATCTGCTCTTTCAACTTGCTGGACATCTCGTTTACTGCATGACGAACCTTTGTTTGGTCCGCGTAGTCCAAGGCGCCGTACTTTGCCAGCTTCTCAAACAGTTGGTCGATCTCGCGCCGTTGTGGCTCGAAGTCGGGCTGCTGCAACGCGCTGGGCCATTTTAGGCGGCCGTTGACGTGATCCATTTCGCTGTGACTCATCAGCTTGGGCGCGCCGTCCTTGGCGATTCTCGCCAACTGCTCCATGGTCGGCGGAGGAGTGCGCTCGGCGGCCCGCGCCGCCTTGTTCGTGGCGCGCATCTGAAAGTACGTATTGGTCGCCATGTTCCGGTTCTCGATATAACTTCTTTGCGCCTGAGTCAAGTTCATCACGGCCGCCGAGTTCGATAGATTGCGCTGCCCGGCGGCACTCATCATATTGGCCATGCCGTTCATGGCCGAACCGGCCGCCGTCGACGCGCCTCCGGAGTATCCGTAATACGGGCTGCCGTAAGGACTTACTATGGTCGGTGCAGGCACCGCGGGTTGATAGGGCTGCTGGCCGTTGTCGGAGCCAAACGCGCCGCTCGGCCCCGATTGTGCGAGCGTTAGAACTGGACACAGCAAATAAAGCATCGTTGTCCAAATGCGATTCATAATCCGCGCTCCCGAAAAAAGTTTTTTGCTCAAGAACGTGTTTTGGAATTCAAGTATCTCAAAAACACGTTCTAACGATCTGACGAAAACAAACGAGCATAAATGTATCCTCTCGATTGACCTTGGGCAACCCCCTCCGCAATTTGTCGGCATCGCCGCGCGTCTGTTGGGAATGGAAGTTCCCCGGCGTCCAGGCAGGGAAATCTACGCATTCCTGTCCCAAGGCGGCGCGCGGCGACAGAGGTCGCAGCATGGGGGAAAAAATACGTCGGATGCCGCGAAGGGCCTGACGGCGCTGTCGCGCAAAGATTTCCGAAACGCCGCCGGTCGATTTACCGACGGCGATGCCCTGAAAAACCGGGATGAGTAGAAGTGCTAATCCGGATTATCCCAAGCACGGATGCGTTCAGCAGAGTGCCGTCTAACATCGTATGACGGGTGCCACGGGCGGCTTGTCCACCCGTGTTTCCGCACTGCTGGGCAAGCCGGCAGTGGCACCCAACCCATCACTCGAAAATTGACATCACTCGCCGCCCGTTTCCGCCGGGCAAACGGATGATGGGACCGCTCCGGCGGTATGACGGTCGATTACGTCGCTGATCCGGCCGAAGCGGAAGCGGCGCAGCAGGCCGTCGAGTTTCCGCTGGTTTTTAGCCAGATTCACATAATGCCGGAACCGCGACAACCGCGAGCAGCCGCGGATGCGCGGCTGGCCGGGATCGAGTTCCCAGGGGTGGACGTAGAACATCAGCGGCCGTCGCTGGGCGCGATTGATGCGGCGCAGCCAATGCACGGTCCACGGCAGAGGGAAGAGGCGGAAGTAGCCGCCCCCGCCGACCGGCAGATTCATGCCCGCCAACCGGGCAACCGACGGCGGGAACTCCCAAATCGACCCGGACGGCGTTTCCAAGCGGTGCGGACCCGGTTGGGCGTCGGGGATGCCGTAACGGTCATGCCGGACCGGGAAGATGCTCGAATCTACCAGAAATCCTTCCTCGACCAGGATTTCCAATGCCCAAAGAGATTCTCGGGTGATCGAGAAGCTGGCCCCGCGATGGGCGGTCACCCGGCTACCGACGGCCTCTTGCAGCACGTCGCGCGAACGGCGCAAATCAGCGCGAAACTCGTCTGGCGTCTGCCGGTAAATCAGACGATGCCAATAGCCGTGAGAGCCGATCTCGTGACCGCAAGCGTGTATCTCGCGGACCAGTCGGGGATGCCGCTCCGCGTTCCAGCCGAGGATGAAGAAGGTGGCGCGCACGCCGTGCCGGTCGAGCAACTCGAGCACGCGGTGCGTGTTGGCGGCCACGCGGCTTTCCCAGTTATGCCAGCCGTCGCGGTCGACGTGTTTTTCAAACGCCGAGACTTGAAAATAGTCCTCGACATCGACGGTAAAGGCGTTGAGCATATCCGCGGCGGAGTTCAGCGCGGTTTATCGGGGAGCGGATTTTCGTCGGCCTCCGAGCGCTGCCGGCTCTCGAGACCATCGCCGTCGGAATACCCCGTCAAGGACTGATGGAGAATAGTGGCCGGGGTGGCCAGGGCGAGCTTCGCGCCGTTTCCGTTGCCATTTCCGTTTCCATTTCCATTGCCATTTCCGTTGCCGTTGCCGTTGCCGTTGTCTCCGAGCGTGCGGCTTCCGGGGTCCATAATTTCGATTATGGAGACCTCCCGGCGGAGGGCGCAAAGCGCCAACAGCCACCTTTCCGGCAGTTTGGTCATTCGCAGTCCGGTGCAGAAGACGATGCGTAAATCGAGCCATCCGCTGGCGTGGCGGATGTATTCGCAATCGAGGGCGAGCTTGCGGCGGACGCTGTTCAGGTCCGTATCCGGGGGCAGGTTCAATTGCGCCAGTCCGGTGATGCCCGGCGGGGCAAGAAGCCGATTGCCGTAGCCGGAAATGGATTCGCCCAGCACGTGGACGAACTCCGGCCGCTCGGGTCGGGGGCCGACCAACGACATTTCTCCCTTGATCACGTTAAAAAGCTGCGGAAGCTCGTCCAGATGGAACTTTCGCAGCACGCGGCCGAGCGGAGTGACGCGCGGATCGCCGGCCGTCCGAGCCCAAACCGGGCCGGAGGCCGCCTCGGCGTCGGCGCGCATGGTGCGGATTTTATACATCTCATATTTCCGGCCGTTTAGTCCCACGCGGATTTGGCGATACATGCCCGGCCCGCGGGACGTCAGACGGACAAGAAGAATCAGCAGTGCGATTAGCGGCAAGCCCGGCGCCAGCAAAAGACATGCAAAGATGCGGTCGTACCGCGCTTTACGGCTAATATACGCTGACGGTGATACTGTTTCCGTCCCCTGTTTGCGCCGCGCGGAACGTAATTTTAAGCGGCGCACTTTACGAGATAACCGCGGTTTTTTTACGACTGGCATGATGTTACCCTGATGCTCAATAAAAACATGGAATGTATGACGACGACGGGTATGGTATCAATCCTCTTCCGCTGGTTCGACGATATAGTTCCGAGCGACCGGCAGGAAATCCTCGAGGAATCTCCGGCAGGGATCGTCGGCCTCCAGGTCCGCTCCGGCGGGCAGGGGAGCGGAGAGTTGAATCTTGTACAAATACGGCTGCCCGGCGTACTTGAAGCGGGGATCGCCCTCGGCCGACCAGCGAGCGCCGGCCGTCCAGGCATAATACACCCGCAGCATGTCGCCTTGAAGGTTGTTGGCCTTATAGGCGAGCGTCCAGAAGTGGTCTTCCCCCCCCTCCTCGTTGCGGATGACCGCCGCTTGGCGTTTTCCCAAGACCGTGAAATTCCGGCTGGGAAAGCAGATTTCCGGCGTGTGGACGGCGATCGGGCCCGGGGGGCCGAGCAAGAGGGTCGCGCTGACCAAGTCGCCGGTGGCCTTGTTTTGGTAAGTGCGGACGAAATAGCTTTCGCATTCCAGCATTTTCTCGGCCGTCTCGCCAAGTTTGTCCGACGACCGCATCTGCCAATCGCCGAACTGCTCGGGTATTTCAGGCAACAAGGCGGCCGCGCGGAGGGTGACTTGCGACGCCCCCCAACGATTGCGCATCGTCCCCTGCAAGACGCCCGAGAAGATCGTCAGCGCTAGGGCGAAAACGACGCTCAGCAGTAATATGTAATGTTTCATTTCAGTCGTACTTCTTCCGCATTTCATCCAACATGCTCTGATCCGTCGGAGTCAAAATTTGGCGGGATAGCTGATTTTTCCGTGCGGTGAGATATGCGGCGCGGGCCTTCTCGGGAAGCCCTGAGCGATCGTAGGCCACGGCCAGATGGAAATGATACCTGGGGTCGGTCAGCGACGAGGCTGCCGCCTGTTCCAACAGCGGCACGGCGTCTTCCGCTTTGCCGTCCAGCAGCAGGATCGTCCCCTTGGTGTCGAGCAATCCCGGCTGGGGGCCGGCGATTTCGATCGCCCGGTCGATGTAGCTTAGCGCCTCCGGGCGGCTTGCCGCTTGTTCCGAAAGTAGGGTGGCCAGATTATTCAGCGCGGCCAGGTCCTGGAAATTCAACTCCAATACCCTTCGGAACAACTCGACGGCCTCGTCCAGCCGTTGCTGCACGACGCGCACGCCGGCCACGGCCGACAGCAGGGCGGCATCGTCCTTGTGCTTGCTCGTTTGGGAGAACAGCGGTTCGGCCAGGGCGAAGTCCTCGGCGGTCGGCGTGCCGGTCAACAGGACCGTTGCCGCCGTCGTAGCGGGCAGGGCCGAGGAATCGCTCTTCGACGCCTCGACGCACAACTCGAGGGCCTCCTTCATTCGGCCCTGTCGGGCCAGGGCGCCGGCCAGCAGCGGATAGGACTCCGGCCGCGAGGCGTGCAGACGCCTGTACCATCGCTCGGCGGCTTCGTGCCGTTCGAGCTTGGTGTAGAGGTTGCCCGCGGAGAGCAAGAACTGCGCTTCGGCGGGCGAGTCTTTTGCCAGCCCTTCGCGCGTCTTTTCGGCCATCGGTTCGATCAGCGGTTCGATTTCGTCGTTTCGCCCCTTGCCGCGGAGCCAGAGCGCCCGCAGGGCCGCCGTTCCCAGTTCGTCGGGGCGGCGTTCCTCCAAAATCTTCAACCGCTCGTCGGCTTCGTCGAGCCGCTCGTGGCGGAGCAGCAGTTCAACGTAGGCGACCAGATCGGAAAAGGCGGGATTTTCCCGGGAGACGAGGCGCTGGTATTGCAGCCGCGCCAGTTCCACATCGCCGCCGGCCTCGTAAAGCCGCGTCAGCAGCCGGCGATCGACGTCGGTCGCCTTTCGCGGGTCGGCCGTGAGTTCTTCGAGAATCCGCTTTGCCTGTTCCAGGTTTTCTTTTCCGCCGCGTCGGGCCAGGATCATCGCCCTCAATCGGCGGTCCACGTCGGTAAACTGCCCGTCTTTCCCCGCCTCCTCCAGGAGTTGTCGGGCTTCGAGCCAAGACTGCTCGCCGCCGCGCTCGACCAGGAGTTGGGCCAACAGCCGCCGCGCGGGTCCGAAATCGGGGGATTTTTGCAGCGACTCGCGGAGCAGCCGTTCCGCTTCGGATTGATCTTCGCGCTGTCCCGCGCGGAGCAGGTATCCGGCCAAACGGACTTGAGCGGCCGCCTCGCCCTCGGCGAGCCGCGCCGCCTCGCGGTAGTTGGCCAGCGCCTGCTCCCGGTCGCCCAGCGATTCGTATCCTTGGGCAAGGAAAGACGCGCGCTGTGCCGCGTCGAGTTTATCGTTCCCGGCTACCCGTTGGAGAATTTCCCGAGCGTCGTCGGGGCGGTTGGCGCGGACGTAGAAGCCGAACAGCGCGCCCAAGGCGCGGGGATCGTCGGGCGCCGAGAGAACGGCTTCCTTCAACGCCTCCTCGGCCTCGGCGGTCTTGTCGGCCGACAGCAGCAGTTGACCCAGCCAGAGTTTCGCCATAATATCATCGGGGCGATTGGCGGCGGCGAGGCGGGCGGACTCCAAGGCGCGGTCGATCTGACCGCGCCGCGCGGCCACCGCGCTGTCCAGCGAGGAAAACGCCTCGGTCGGCGCCGCCTGATCGTGCATCAGCGACAGATAGCGGTCGGCCTCGCCGGCTTGGTTGGCTTGCAGCAGCAGCGAAATCAGCCGCCGGTAGGCCGACGGCTGCCGCTCGCCCAGCCGGATTGCCCCGCGGTAGGCCTCGATGGCTTGATCGAATTTACCGCGGGCTTCCGACAACATCCCGCTTAACAGATAAGCCCGCGACCAGGCCGGTCGCTGTGCCTGCACGAAGGCTTGCAGTTCTTCCGCCTCGACGAGTTTGGGATCGTCCGGGCCGGCCGCTTCGGTCAACAGGCGGCGGGCGCGGAAATATCGCCAAAAGACGCCGTCGTCTCCCTCCAAGCCGCGGAGTTCCTGCTCCCACTTCTCAACTTCGCCCGACTCGCCCGACTCGAACGACATTTCCGCCAGTTGGACCGTCAGGCCGAGATTCTCGGGCTGCCGTTTGCGCAACTCGAGCAGATGCCGTCGGGCTTCGTCCGCGCGCCCCTCGGACAACTCGATCAGCGAAAGTTCCATAAGCAGCGCCGGATGCATTTCCGCCGGAAGCGACTGCAATCCGTCGGCGAGCAACTTTCGCGCTTGTTCGTGCTGTTTTCGGGCGGCCAAGAACTTGGCCTTCAACAAGAGCGCCTGCCCCTTTTGATCCTCGAGCGCCTCCAAGCGATTCAAAATCCGGTCGGCTTCCTCGGGCTGTTCGAGCCGCTCGTAGGCCGAGGCCAACAAGGGCAAGATGCCGGCGGCGTCGGGGTGCTCCCCCTCGACCTCGCGGCAGAGAGCGAGGGCCGCGGCGGCCGATTCCTCGCGGCGCGCCGGTTCCTCGCCGCGGGCGATCAGATAGTCGGCCTCGAGCATCTTCAGACGCCAAGCGTCGTTGCTCGGCCCCTCGCCATCCGGTTGCTTTGCCTCGGCCAGGGCTTTTTCAAACGAACCCCAGTCGCGCGACTCGATCGGCAAGCGAAGCTGCTTGAGCAGCAACACGCGGGCCAACGCGAGCCGGACCTGCGCCGAAGGCATTAGCTCCAGGGCCTGAAGATAACGTTGCTCCGCCGCGTCGAGCCGGTCGGCGGCCGTCCATGCGGCGGCGGCCTCGACGAGCGGCCCAACCGCCCGCGGGCTTAACTCCGATGCCTGCTCGAAGGCGATTGCCGCCTGGTCCCATTGCCCGAGCGCGGCGTAGGAGCGGCCCAACCAGAGACGGGCCTGCATGGTTCGGGCGGCTTCGGGGGCCGAGTTTTGCGGACCCGCCGCCACGCGACGCAACGTGCCGACGGCCTCGACGTATCGACCCCTAGACGCCAGCCAACGGCCGCGAAGCGAATCGATCGCATGCTTCAACGCCAACTTGACCGGCTGCGGCTGCACCGGAGCAATCCGCTCGGCCAAGCGCTCCAGGGCTGTGATCGTCTTGTCGGCTTCGTCCAATTTGCCTTGGTTCATCAACAGTTCGGCCAACAGTGCATTCAGGTTGAAATTGTCTTGGCCGACCTCCTCCAACCCGCTGCGGAGCGTTTCGACGGCGGCGTCGGTTTCGCCCGTGCCCGCGCACAAGTCGGCCAGTCCCAGGTATGCCTGTTCCGTGGTCGGCGAGATTTCGATTGCTCGGCGGTAGTGTTTTTTCGCATCGGCGAAGAGCTTGTCAACTTCTTCGGCCGGGCCGCCTTCGCGCCGCAGCGACTCCGCCGCGATGCGGGCCTCGGCCGCCGCCTGCAACAACACCTCCAAATCGTCTGGATTCGCCTGGATCGCCTCGGCCAGGTCCGGCTTGGACTCGGCCTGATGATAGCGCAGCCGGTATCGGTGCCGGGCCAGCAGGGCCTGGGCGTCCTTCGGTTGGGCTGCCACCATCTGGTCGATCACCTCGTCGGCCAGCAGCTTCCGTTCTTCTTCGGAAAGGGCCTGCGACTCGCGGCCGACCAATTCCGGCTGGTTGCGGTAAACGTCGGCGAGGATGACGGCGAGCGGTACGTCGGCGGGGTTTAGTTTCCGGGCCTTTTCGAGGACTTCGCCCACAAGGGCCGAGTCTCTGCCGCCGCCCAGCGAGCCGCCGCGCGAAAGGCCGTACAACGCCATGGCCAGCAAGCGGTTGCCCTCGCGGTCGGCGGGGTCTTTTGCGAGAATTTCACGGGCCTCTTCCTCGGCCGCGGTGAAACGCTGGAGTTCGAGCAGCAATTCCGCCAGCCGGAGGCGCAGTCCGCGCTTCTTTTCGGCCGGGGCCACGCCCAGCGCCTGATAGTAGTATTCCACCGCTTGCGGTTTTTGCGCCCTGTTCTTTGCGGCGCGGTCGTATGTTTCGGCCAGCAGCACGCGGACGTCGGCGTCGCGGGGGTTCAGTTTCAGGTACTGGAAGTAATACTGAGCGGCCGCGGCGTCGTCTTTGTCCTCGACCAGTTTCCCGGCCCGTTCCAACATTGCGGCGGCCGTGTTTTGCACCTGGTAATAATACCAACCATAGGCCCCCAGCCCGACAACCGCCAAGACGATCAATGTCTGCACCAACAGCCGCACGTTCAGCGCGCGCCGATATTTCGACTTGGCGCCCGGCCGTTCGGCGGCGGGCGGTTCATGCTTGGCGTTCAAAGGTCGTCCCATCCGAATTGCCTTCCTTTAATCGCGAACGTAACTATATTCACCCCAACGATACGAATAATCTTTCACGGGCACCCCGTTGAGCACGATCCCAACCGGCCGGGTTCCGGCGGTCTCCAGACGTTCGAGAATCTTCCGAAACTGGTCCACACGGCTGTAGTCGCGCATCACGCAGACCAGCGTGGCGTCGGCCTCTTTGGTCAACACCAGCGCCTCGCTGGCCGAAAGCACCGGCGGGGTGTCGATGATCACATACCGATATTTCTCGGGTATACGCGACAGCAGCGAAGTCCACGTGCCGTTGCCCAAAAGCGTGTGCGGGTTGACTTCCAGCCGACCGGCGGGCAAGACGTGAACCAGATCGCTCCAACCGGTGTTGATGGCGTCTTCCAACTCGCAGCCGCCGTCGAGAACCTTGACCAAACCCGGTTCCAACTCGATGTTGAACACGTTGTGCAGGTCGGGACAACGCATGTCGCCGTCGATCAGCAGCAATTGCTTGCCGGTCGACCGCGCGAAACTCACCGCCAGTTGCGAGGCGACGCTGGTCTTACCCTCGCGGTTGGCGGCGCTGGTCACGGCCAGCACCCTCATGCCGCCCAAGCTTTCCGAAAGGGAGAGGCTGGTCCGCAGACTGTCGATGCTTTCCTCGAAGAGCCGCAGATCGTGCTTGACCCTTTCGCTGGACGAACGGTGGCCGATGGGCGAGCGCATCGGCAGTCGGGCGATTTCGCCCAGCACGGCCAACCTCGACTGGCTTTCCAGGGCCGCGGAGTCGCCCACCCGGCCGACCAACCGCTCCCATAAAACCGCCAGAGCGAAGGGCAGGCACAACCCGCCCATGCACACTATCGCCATCAACTTCAGCGGAAACGCTTCGACGGGCGCGGAAGGGGGAGTCGCACCCTGCATCAAGCGAACCCTGCCCGGCGCGCCCCGCTCGGTCTGCAGCTCCACCGCACGCTGGGCAATCATCTCGAATACCTTCTCCGCACGGACCAGTTCATCGTATTTGAAGCCCAATTCGAGCGTGTCGCCGCTGCTCGCCTCGACGTCCTTGCGCTGCTTTTCATAGCGTTCGAGCAGCATCGTTTCCATCACCGCGCAGGCTGCCAGGTCGGACCGCATCTTGGCCAGTTCGTCCATCTTCTTTTGCAGCAGCGAAGTCCCCTGCTCGGTCCGCTTCGCCAGCAGCGACAACTCGGCCTCGCGCACCGCCCGCTGCTTGATCTCGTTACGCAAGCGGTCGAGCGTTCGTTCGTCGTTGCGGATGTCGCCCAGCAGTCGTGCATAGACCGGCGACTGCCGCCCCTTGGCCACCAATCGTTCGGTCTCCTTGAGGTTGGCCATTTTAGCGGCAATAATATCCTTCTGCTGCCGCACTTCCGGGCTTTCCTCGACGATGCGGTCGGCCAACACGTCCCGCAGGGCTAGCTCCTGTTTAGTCAAGAGCTGGTCGGCCTCGCCGGACGCCGCGGCCCATTGTTCTTCTTTCGCCTTCAATTCCTCTTCGGCGGCCTTGATCCGCGCTTTCAGCACGGTCCCCTCGACCTGGACCTCGATCAGACGGCTTTCCAAGTCGGCCAGGGGGTGTTTCTGCGCCGCGGCCGGCTCCATCTTGGCGGCGAAGGGGTCTTTCACGGCCGCCTCCTGGGCCAACGCCCGGACGTTGTCGCGCAACCGCAACACCTCCCGCAACCGCCGATCCTTCTCCTGGCCGAGCAGGTCGATGATCCGTTGGTTCCGCTCCGCATCGGTTTGATCGCGCAGTTTGAAATACGATTCCGTCACCGCGCCGACCACGCCGGCGGCGATTTTCGGGTCGGGATCGGCGTATAATATGCGGAACAATTCCGAATTGCCCACCGACGTCACCCGAATCTGCTTCGCCAGCCAACTTACCTTGTCGGTCTGCGCGGCGATTTTCGGCGACTGGGCTATCTCGGGACGCTTGACCACGGGCCCCAGCACCAGCGGGCTGCGGATGATCTCGATCTGCGTCTGGAAAAAGAGCTTCGAGCGCCCGTCGTCCTTGTTCTCAAACGCCAAATACGGCGTCCGCTCCTCGAATTGCAGCCAGGCCGACGCCTCGTACACCGGCTCGAACATGAAGTAGACGACCGCCGCTCCGCCGACGGCCAGAACCAGCGCGACGGGCACGGCGACCTTCCACCAACGGCGTAGCGCCGAAAGCACGAATTGAACCGTCAAGCCCTGATTCGACTGGCCCATCGCCGGAACCGTCTGCTTGCGCGACGTAAGCTGAAACTCGGTTTTTTGTTCCGCCATGTTTGTCCCCCTACACCCTGCTGCGACGGATCACGTCCCCGACGTCCACGACCTCGACTTCCTCGAACAACCGCGAGATATACCACAGCACCAGCCCGAACAATACGGCCGCGAAAACGATCATTACCCAGCCGGCCGCGTCGTGCGAGAACTTTCGGGCAGCCTCGCCCGACGTGTATTGATACAGCAGGCCGGTGGCCACGATCCGCGATGCGTTGGCGATCAGAGCGATGGGGATCGTGCTGCACAGCAGCAGCACTCGCTCCCACCAACTGCGCCGCATCAGAATCACGTAGGCGAAGGCCAGCGCGGTTATGCCCATGAAAATCCGCAACCCCGAGCAAGCCTGCTCCACTTCGAGCCGGTTGTCGCCGAGGATGATCGTGTGCCCTTCGGCCAGTGCGGGCTGGCCCAGGGCCTGCAAGACCCAGCAACTTATCTTCGTGGCCACTCCCTGCAAGGGCAGGCTCAGCCAGCGCTCGACCCGATAGGGCAACGGCACCATGAAGAAAAGAAAAACGATCGAGGGCAGCGCCCACCAAAACACCTTTCGCCCGGCCAGCAAGAGCACCGCACCGGCTACCCACGGCAATATCGACCAGCCGTCGATCGCATCGAGATAATAATGCGCGCTGACGGCCCGGGCGGCCACGCTGGCGGCAATCAATCCCAAGCCGAGCGCGACGTCGATCAGGTAGCTGTTCGCCGCGGTGGTGCGGCCGAGCCGCTTCGAGCCGGCCGAGTTGTGCGGCAAACCCGCAACGGCGGCTTCCGCCTCCGAACGCGCGCCGGGATACAAATCTCTCCTTGCCCATAAAAACCAAACGGCCAATAGCGGAACGAAAAATCCGTGCGAATAGTCCGGCTCGCGGTTCCAAGCGGCGACAAGAGCAGTCAAGGTTGGCCAGTAGGCCCAAACGAACGCCGCCGCCAGAACGCCGCCGACGGCGATCCGCAGAACCGAAAAATCGCTGACTCCGGCACGGAAAGCGGCGCTGCCGATTTCCGCGCACGAGCCGCCGCCCGCGTCTGATGATTGACCCACGACTTTTTCGTCCCCTAACATCTAGGCTGCGAAACTACTTCCCGTCTTCATTTGGCAATCCGTCCGCTGCGCGGACTCCGTCCCCGTGGGTGTCGCTGGGCTGCTCGTTAGCCCGCGGCCGCCGCCGTGATTCCCGCGCGTCCTGGCGAGTGCATTCATTGCTTGCATTACTAAGATCAACGTCCGTCCGAATGACGTTTATATAAAACGCGATTAAATCGCCTGGGTAAAATTGGTTGGCGAAGATTCTAGCCTAATCAGAGCGCGAATAATTGTCA
>Ga0123333_10000816_pt1 | contig 33606 bp, 29 predicted proteins | sample BioC12SIPDNA_3_FD_89957 | JGI IMG/M metagenome (GOLD analysis project Ga0123333, IMG submission 89957) | Anaerobic biogas reactor microbial communites from Washington, USA - Biogas_R2_B C12 SIP DNA | ecosystem: Engineered > Bioreactor > Anaerobic > Unclassified | place: Washington, USA...
CATGCTCGTGACGTTGCTGGTGTCCCAGCCGCCGATGTCCTGGTCGAACGCGCTGGCGTTAAAGAACATCCCGTACATGCTCGTGACGTTGCTGGTGTCCCAGCCGCCGATGTCCTGGTCGAACGCGCTGGCGTAATAGAACATCTCAGACATGCTCGTGACGTTGCTGGTGTCCCAGCCACTGATGTCCTGGTTGAACGAGACCGCATACGCGAACGCGCGATCGAGGTTGGTGACGCCGGCCGGCAGCTCCGGCGGGACCCTGACCAGGCTATCGGCCGCGAAGAACGCCTCTCTCAGGCTGGTGAACGCGAACTCCCCCCACGAACGCACCTCGGTCATGGCTTGCGCGTTCATCGCCGTCCTGAAGCGGCCTTCGCCGGTGAAATGCCCGGTCACGCTGATGGTATAAGCCCCATGCTCCGCGTAGTCGTGCCGGGGGGCGGCGGGATCGGTGATAGCCTCCACCTGCCCGTCGCCCCAGTAGACGGTGACCTCGCCGCTGCCGTGCAAGGGCAGCATGAACATCGAGCCGTAGTCGCCGAGGTGGGTGTCGATGGTGAGCACCAGCGCCGGGGTGACGGTGACGCTCACGCTGGCCGCCACGCGCGGGTCGGCGACGCTGACCGCCGTGATCGTGGCGCCGCCCACCTCGTGGCCCGTCACGGTGCCCGCCGCGTCCACGCTCACCACCGCAGGGTCGCTGCTGCTCCACGTCACCTCGCGGCTCAGGTTGGGGGTGGCCACCACGGTGGCCGTTAGGCCCTGGCTCACGCCCTGCGGCAGGCTGCGGCCGCCACCCTCGATCGACACGCTCTCCACGCGGCCGGCGCCCGCGATGGTCACGCTCACAGCGGCGCTCGCGGTGGCGCCGCGGGCGTCGCTGATCGTGTAGGTGAAGGCATCGCTAGCGAACTCGCCCTCCAGGAGCGCATCGTAGACGCGTACCGGGTCGTAGGCGACCGCGCCCGCCGCAGCGTCGAAGCTGACATGCGCGTTGCCCGCCACGCCCGTGATGACCAGCCCGTCGCCCGCGTCGTTGGCCAGCAGCGCAACGGCCGGGATGCGCACCGGCAGCTCGTCCGCCCCGACCGTGAGACTGTCGGGGTGGGCCACGGGCGGCGCGTGCCCAACTACCAACGTCACCTCATCACGGACGCGCGCACCGGCAGGGTCCACGACGGTGAGCGCCGCTGTCATCGATCCGTCCACCTGGTAGGTGTGCGCCTGGTTGGTGGAGCCTACGCAGTCCTCGATCTCGTACGGCTCGCTACCGTCCCCCGGGTCGAGGCTGCAGGCTAGCGCCGCGCCCGCCGTGTGCGCCAGCCGCCACTCGAAGCGGGTGGGCTCGCCCACGGATCCCACCTCGGTCACCCGGAACTCCTCCACGATCGGGCCCGCCTCGAAGCACTCGAAGGCGTCCTCCAACACCACCCGCTGCCCGTCCGGCGTGACGACCACCACGTCGCTCACGCCTACCCCCTCCCCAGGAGCGGTGGTGCCCCTGAGCTCCTCGCCAATCGTGACGCTGACCCTCCCAGCGGGCGGTAGCAGCACCTGGCGCTCCTCGCCCACCACCCTCACGTCCCGTAGGGGTGCGCCGCATACCAGCACGCTCAAGCCCCCCGCGCCTGCGGTCTGCGCGAAGTTGCGGCCGGCGAGCGTCACGCTCACCCCGCCTGCGACCGAGCCGCGAGCCGGCGTGATGCCGAACACTTCCACCTTCGGCAGCAGCGAGCCGCCTGGTCCGCCACAAGCCGCGATCACGAAAGCCAGCAGGACCAGAGCGGCGCCTAGCCGGAGCAGGCCTGCAACAGGTGAACGTTGCGCTCTCATAATGGGCGGTCGCATGCGAACCCCTTCGTGCTGGTGAGCCGAGTACGGACCGGCCCCTGGCAGGCGAATCGTGCCTATGTGGTTACGGCACACACTACGGGCGCGTGCAGACGTCGGTCAAGGGGTAGGGAGCGCGTCCCGCGCGGGAACGGAAGCGCTTCGGGTGAACCGTACCCGGCAGGTCGGAGCACGGTGGGAACCACGACCCGCACGGACGCGGCCGGACCCGCTTACCGGGCGCATGATCTCCTCTATCGAAGCGGCGCACCCGCCCGGAGCCGGCCGTCACCTGAACGGGCGCCGCCGGCTCCGACCATGGGAACGCCTACTAGAGGCCGGCCAGCAGCGCCCGCTCGACGAGGTTGGTGAACAGCACCGCGTCGTCGCCGGCCGTGACGGCTTCGGGGAAGAACCCGACCGCCATGGTCCGCCCGCCGTTAGCGGCCACGATCGCCGCCCTGCCGTCCTCGAACTCAGCCAGCACCGTACTGTCGGGCCCCGCGACGAGTCCGGTCGAGTACGTACCCCAGCTCTCGCGGTTAGCCAGCGTCAGCGAGGCCGTCGCCATACCGTCGGCCAGACCAGGATCCAGCACCGTCACCGAGCCATGGTTCCGGTCGCCCGAGTAGGTCACGCCGAGCGCCGCCAGAAGCTCGACCTGATGGCTATCCACGTGCAACCATGAGGTGTACACGAGCCGCCCTCCCGAGCGGACCCAATCGACCAAAGCCGTCGCGTCATCGATGGGAGTATCGAAGTGGATCGTTACGTAGCACACCAAGTCCGGGTCCTTGGCCAACGCGGCGTCCAGTTCGGATGATCTAGCCGTCGCGATCTCCAACGTCAGCCCGAACTCGTCTCTTGCTGCTTCGAGCATGGCCCTAGCCGGGCGGGACGGGTCGGAACCAAAACCGCCCTCGACCACCAACAGCACCGTGCTGTCGGCGAACACATGCCGGGTGGCCCGTACAGCGGCCCTAGCCTCGCGCCCAGGATCGAACGCGCTGGTCGCCACGACCTCGGCCTCGCCCTCGCCGACCGCGGTCACCAGCCCGGTCTCGCTCACGGTGAGGACCGACGTGTCCGTGCTCGACCAGGTCACCGCTTCAGAGGCGCCGCCCACCGCGGCGACGACGGCGGTGGCTTTGACGCTCTGGCCCACGTACAGCTCAGCCGCCTCGAGCTCCACCGTCACGCTCGTGACGGCCGGCGCCAGCACGGTGATGAGCGCCGTGGCGGTGTCAGGCGACCCCGTCTCGTCGTTCACGAGAAGCGTCACCAGGTACTCGCCTGGCGTCGTGAAGGTGTGCTGCACGCTACCCGCGGTGGAGGTGGCGCCGTCACCGAAGTCCCACAGGACGCTCAGCTCGCCCTCGCCGCTGCTGCCCGAGGCGTCGAACGAGACCTGGAGCGGAGCGTAACCTTCGGTGACGTCCGCGCCGAGCACCGCCACCGCAGTCGGGTCAGGAAGCGTAGCCGAGGGGCAGACGACGGCGCCCTCCACCACGGTCACCTGACCGTCGGGACGCACCACACGCAGGGCACCTGAGCCGCCCAGCGGCCCAGCAGGCAGGGTTACGCGAAGCTCGTCGCCCAGCTCCACCCTCACCACCCCGGCCGGCGGCAGCAGGACCTGGCTCGGCGCGGGAGCGACGATGTCGGCGGGCAGGGTGACGCCGCACACCTCCACGCGCATGCCTGCGCCGTCCGGGTACTGGAAGAAGTTCGCGCCCGTGACCGTGAAGGTGCCGTCGGCAGCCACCGCGCTCACCTGCTTGACGCTCGCCGCCGGGAAGAGCGCCTGCGGGTTCGAGCACGCCGCCACCGCCAGCACGAGCATGCTCACGGTGAGCGACCTCCGCACCAGGCGCCTCACCGGCCGCCTCCCAGGGTGTAGCTGAACCCCAGCGCGAACCTCATGTCGGTGGCCAGCGCGTTGCCGCCCACGACCACCTCTCCGAAGGCGCCCAGCCCACCGGCGACGCGCACGTTCGCGCCGGCGAGCGCGTGCAGGCTCAGGGCCGGCGCAGCGCCCCCGCTCAGGAAGGCGATGCCGAGGCCAGCTCCCAGGTAGGTCTGCACGCGCTCGGCTTCCGCGTCGCGGAGCAGATAGGTGGCACTGAGGGCCGGCAGGCCGGCGAAGGCGTAGCTGACGTCGGCGCGCGCGGCGTGCTGCGCCTCGCCCGTAACGAATATGGGCAGCGTGACGCTGGCGTTCGCCACCACGTCGACCGGGTTCAGGCTCACCCCGAAGGTGAGCCCGGCATGGGCGCTGGCGAGGGTAACGAGCACGGAAGCGAGGACTGCCACCACGAGACGGCGTAGGCGCTGGATCATCGAGGGGTTCTCCGACCTTGGATTTCCGCTACGGACCACGAGCAGATCGGTTCGCAAGGCAGCGGATATTCCCGCTTCTCTGACGGCAGAATCACACGCACCCACGAGCCAAGCACCCGGCCCGCGGTCACACGACCGACCACACAACGACCCTGGCTGGTGACCGATCCCCACGGCAGCGAGGAGGCGTCCGTCGAACGCGATCGAAGGCCCGCTCGGAACGTGGACGGTGCGACGCCGCCCTCGGCACCGCCCGCCAGGCCGAAGACCGCCCTAGGCCCACACGGCGCGGCCGCGCCGACACCCTTCACAGTGACGCCACCGGCCACCACCGCCCAAGCGGCGGTGCGGGTGACGGCTCGGCCGACCCGCCGTAGGGAACGCACCAGGAGGAGCCGCCGGCTCCTGCACCCCTAGACCCGCCGCAACCCCCGCTCGGTGCGCGTCACCATCTCCGCGCCCGTCTCGGTGATCACGATCAGGTCCTCGACCTGCAAGCCACCGAAGCCGACCTCGTAGTAGGGGGGCTCGACGTTGAGGACCATGCCCGGGAGGAGCTCGGTGTCGTTGCCGGCGCGGAGGATGGGCGGGTCGTAGACGTTGAGGCCGATGCCGTGCCCCACGTGCTGCCGCCTGAGCGTCGGCGGGGGGCACCTCAAGCCTGTCGCGGGTGACGAGCGCGTAGCGCTCGACGCTGGCGATGAACCAGTGGCTGAGGCTAAACCTGGACGTCGGGTGGAGGACGTTCTCGGAGTCGAAGCGACCAGGGCGTCTACGTCGGCCGTTTCCATCAGGCGCGCGAGCCGCTGCCTCGCGACCCAGCGATACATGGCCCCGGCCCCCCTCGGGTTGAGATGTGCCCCAAGGAGCCCCAGAGAGCATGACCGCCGTCCAGCTAGGCCCGTTCGTCCTGTCCACCCCGCGCTTCGCGGCCCTCCTGGCGCTGGTGGCGTTCCTGGCGGTGGCGCACCTGCTGGAGCGCAGGCGTCCGGGCGTCTCCGACTGGGCGTGGACGTCCGCCGTGCTGGTCCTGCTGGGCGCGCGCGGCGGCTTCGTGCTCGAGAACCTCTCCGCTTACCTCCGCGAGCCGCTGACGGCCCTCTACTTCTGGCAGGGCGGCTTCAGCCCGGTATGGGGGTTCGCGGCGGCGGCCCTGTACACCGTGTGGCGGCGGGCCTGGAGCCGGCACGCGCTGGCGCTCGCCGCCCTCGGGCTGCTCACCTGGGGCGGCACGCTGACGCTCCTCACGCCCGCCGAGCAGGCGCGCCCGTCCAGGCCGGACACGCCGCTCCTGACCCTGGACGGCGAGCCCACCGACCTGGGGCGCATCGCGGCCGGGCGGCCCCTGGTGGTGAACCTGTGGGCGCCCTGGTGCCTGCCGTGCCGGCGCGAGACGCCCATGGTCCTCGACGTCGCCGCCGCGCACCCCGAGGTGCCGTTCGCGCTCGCCGACCAGGGCAGCCCGGCGCACGACGTCACGGCCTTCCTCGGCGAGCGCGGGCTGCCGCACGGCTCCGTGTACCGCGACCCCACCGCGCGCCTCGGGGTCGAGCTCCGGACCGTCGGGCTCCCCACCACCCTCTTCTTCGCCGCCGACGGCGCGCTGGTGCACACGCACGTCGGCGAGATCTCGCGCGCCGAGCTCGAGCGCCGCGTCCGCGGCCTGCGCGACTAGTTCAGCCGGCCGACAGACCCCAGACGCGTCCGAAGCCAGCAACGGCCTGCCGGCACCCAGCCACAGGATGGGAACAACCTGGCGGCGCACGCCCCACCAGGGGGGTATGCTCGCCGGGCCAACTACCCAGGAGTGCCATGCGTCCCACCTACCTGCGAACCCGCTTCCTTCTCGTCCTGCTTCCGCTGCTCTCCCTGCTGGCGTGCGACCCGTCGGTCACCGAGGTCGAAGCCACCTCGATCGAGGTCGCGCCCCTCTACCTGTCGTTCGACGGCACGAGCGAGGCGACGCTGAGCGTGACCGCCAACGGCTCCTGGACGCTCACCTCCGACGCGAGCTGGCTGAAGGTGAGCCAGAGCTCCGGCCGCGGCGGTAGCTCCACCGTCAGGGTGACGGTCGACCGCTCTGGCCTGCCGGCGCAGCAGCACGCCGGACGCCTGAAGCTCTCCGGTAGCGGCCGCTCGGTCACGGTGCACGTGAGCATGCGCTTCCCGCACGTCACCGGGACCGTCGTCGACCCCACGGACGAGATCAAGCCCGGCTCGCTCCCGCGAGCGGACGCCTTGCAGGGCGCGAGCCCGAGCGTGTCGGAAGCCATGCCTCCCGACGTGGTGCCGGGCGAGTACCTGGTGCTGCTCGACGACGGCATGGCGCTGGCGCTCGAGGCGAGCGCGTCGGGGCCCGTGCCGCTAGGCGCGCGGCCGCACCTCACCACGCTCCGGGCGATGGGCGCGGGCGTCGCGCGCGACCACGGCCTGCGCCTCGCGTCCGACGTGCTCAGCAGCGGCCTGCCGGTGGTCAAGGTGCACGCCACCGAAGCCGAGGTGGAGCGTCTGCGGGCCGACGGGCGCGTGGCGCTGGTGGAGCCGAACCGGCGCTGGCTGCTCCCGCAGGTCGAAGCGGTGAACGCGGCGCACGACTTCGGCCTGCAGTGGCACTACGACCACATCGACCTCGGCAGCGCGTGGGCGCTCACGCAGGGCGACCCGGACGTGGTGGTGGCGGTGATCGACGGCGGCTTCGCCACGCGCCACCCCGACCTGAGCGCCAACCTGCTGCCGGGCTACCACTTCGAACGGGACGACCCCGACCCGGAGGCGTTGGATGCCTGCGTCGAGCACGGCACGCACGTGGCCGGCACCGTCGCGGCCACCCTCAACGCCGCCTTCGGCGTCAGCGGCGCGGCGCCGGGCGTGAAGGTCCTGCCCCTGAGCGTGGGCTACGAGACGCTGGACGGCGCCACCCTCGTGTGCGCGCTCGACTCATACGCCGTGATCTCCGCCGTCGAGTACGCCGCCGGCGAGAGCGTCGCAGGGCTGCCACCGATCGCGCCGGTCGACGTCATCAACATGAGCCTCGGCGGGTACGGCACCAACACCACCTTCGAGATGGCCGTCAGGCGCGCCATCGACGCGGGCGTGAGCGTGGTGGCCGCCGCCGGCAACGACGGCTTCACCAACGTCGTGTCCATCCCTGCCGCGTTCGACGGCGTGGTCGCCGTGGCCGCCACCGACTCCCAGGGCAAGCGCGCGTCGTACAGCAACGCCGGCAAGGCCGTCGACATCGCCGCCCCCGGCGGCGACAAGGCCAACGGCGTCCTGAGCCTCGGTTGGGACCTGGCGCAGGACGAGGGGACCTGGCTGCGCATGGCCGGCACCAGCATGGCCACCCCCCACGTCTCGGCGGTGGTCGCGCTGATGAGGAGCATGAACCCCGAACTCGACCCCGCCAGCGTCACGGCGATCCTCCACGCCAGCGCCCGCGACCTCGGCGCCCCCGGGCGCGACGACCTGTACGGGTGGGGCATGCTCGACGCCGGCAAGGCGGTGGAGTACGCCCGCAACTCCCTCGGCGTGACCTACCGCGACGTGGTCGTGCGCCTCTCCCAGGGCGGCACGCTGGTGGCGGAAGCGCACGCCGGCGTGACCGGCAGGTTCGACCTCGGCCCGGTGCCGGCCGGCACGTACCTGCTCGAGGCCGGCACCGACCTCGACGGCAACGGGCAGATCTCGGACCCGGGCGAGCGCTACGCGAGCACGACCGTCGCCGTCGCGTACGCCGGCGACCTCGCCCAGGACCTGCAGCTGAGCCTGCGCTGAGACCCCTACGGCGCGAGCTCCAGGCCGCGCTCGGCCAGCGCCTCGCGCAGGATGCCGATGGCGCGCGGGCCCACCCCGTGCAGCGCCAGCAGCTCCGCCTCGCTCCTGGCGGCGACGTCGGTGAGCGTCAGGACGCCGGCCGCGAGCAGCGCACGCGTGGCGGGCTTGCCGATGCGGCTCGGCAGCGCGTCCTCGCCCGCGGGCGCGACCCCTCGGTGCGCCGCGAGGCGCGCGGCGGCCAGGCGCTTCGGCGCGCGGCAGAGCCACGCCTTCTCCACCAGCGCGTTGAGCTGCATGCCGTTCACGGCGGCTAGCGGGACGGTCACGCCGATCGGTTTCCCGGAGCGCGTCAGGCGCTCGGCCACCGGGAAGCGCTCCAGCACCTGCGCGGCGACCTCGTCGCTCATGTACAGCTGGACGAGCCCGTCGTCGGTGAGCGTCGCGAACCCCTTGTCGCGCACGCGGAACGTAAGCGTCCCGAAGCGCTTGCCCTCCACCGCCTCCGGCAGGCTCAGGGCGGCCTTGCGCAGCTGCCTCACCGTGGTCATGCGTCCATTATCCGCGTCGGCCGCGCCGAGCGCGAACGCGCGCCCAGCCCGACCCGCCGCGAGCGGACGCCGCTGCACCCGCCCCTCTCGGGCATGCGCGCCCCGGCACGCGACGCCACGCCGACCTCGCGCCTCGTCACCCGCCGCCAGCTAATGTAGGGACGGTCGCAGGCCCACGTGTGCGAGAGGCGATAGGAGGCTCCGGAGTGGAACGGCTAACGTCGTGCATGCACCCCGAGACGAACGCCGGAGGCAGCGCGTGACGCGTCGCGCGCTCGGCAGCCCCGCCGGCGTCCCCGACGGCGCGCCCAACGACCTCGTCTCGCGCGTGGCGACCGTCCGCCACCGGGCGGTGCATCACCTCCTGTTGGTGCTGATCGGCCTCATCGTCGTCGTCCTCGTGCAGATGGCGCTCCCGTTCCGCGACGGCGCACGGTTCCGGTTCGGCTTCCTGCTCAACCTCGCGGCCCTGCCGGTCCTCGGCTACGCGCTGCTGGCCAACCTGCGCGGCCAGCAGCGCGTGGCGCTCGCCATCGTCACCGCGATCCTGCTGATCGCCGGCGCGGTGCCGGTCCTCCAGCGCGGCCTGGCCGCCAACCCGCTGTGCCTGCTGTTCTTCACCCTCCCCATCGTGCTCTCGGGGGTCGTGGGCGCGCGCCGCAACCTCGGCGTCTGCGCCGCGGTCGCCGTCGCGTCCATCTTCGTGTCGACCGCCTTGGAGGAGGCCGGCGCGCTCCCCGCCAGCCCGACGAACGGCGACCCCGACTGGTGGTTCAGCGTCCAGGCCGCCAGCCTCCTGGTCCTGGTCGCCTACTTCCTCGACCGCTTCGGGCACGTGCTGCACACCACCCTGCAGGACGCCCTCGCCGCGCAGGCCGAGGTCCGCCAGCAGGCGAGCGAGCGCATCCGCGCGCAGGACGCCCTGATCGAGGAGCAGCGCTTCTCCACCGCCGCCCTCGAGAACCTCCCCGCGATCTTCACGCTGCTGGGGCGCGACGGCCGCTTCACGCGCTGGAACCGCAACTTCCCGCGCGCGCTCGGCATGACCGACAAGGAGCTCGCCAACGCCACCCTCGAGGACGTGTTCAGCCCCAAGGACCACGAGGAGGTCAGGCGCCACGTGCAGCGCGTGTTCGAGGACGGCCGCGACACCACCGAGGCCGCCTTGCTGACGCGCGCCGGCCTCGAGGTGCCGCACCTCCTGGTCGCCTCCCGCCTGGAGCTGGAGGGCAACGAGTACCTGGCGGGCGTGGCGCTCAACACGTCCGAGCTCGCCCTGGCCCGCACGCGCATCCAGTCGTTGAGCCAGGAGCTCGAGGAGCGCCTCGAGCGCATCACCGCGCTGCACAAGATCGACCAGGCCATCACCGGCAGCCTCGACATCCGCCTCACGCTCGACGTGGTGCTGGAGCAGGTCATCGGGCGCCTGCAGGTGGACGCCGCGAGCGTGCGCCTGCTCAGCCGCGCCGAACACGTGCTGATGTTCGGCGCCAGCCGGGGGCTACCGAGCCGCGAGCTGCGCGGCGTGCGGGTGCGGCTGGGCGAGGGGACGGTGGGGCGCGCGGCGCTCGACCGCCGGCGGGTCGTGCTGCGGGGCGAGGACGAGATCGCCGCGGCGCTGCCGAAGCTGCCGTTCCTGCGCGACGCCGGCTTCCAGGCGTACGTGGTCACGCCCCTGGTGGCGAAGGGGCAGCTGCAGGGGGTGCTGGAGCTGTTCCACCGCTCGCACCTGGAGGACGACGACGACTGGCACGAGTACCTGACGACGCTGGCCACGCAGGCGGCGATCGCGGTCGACAGCGCCACGCTGTTCGAGAACCTAGAGCGGTCGAACCTGGAGCTGCGTCTGGCGTACGACCGCACCATCGAGGGGTGGGCGCGGGCGCTCGACCTGCGCGACGAGGAGACGGAGGGGCACTCGCGCCGTGTCACCGACATGACCGTGGCGCTCGCCGAGCGCCTGGGCTTCAGCGCCGAGAACCTGGTGCACGTGCGGCGCGGGGCGCTGCTGCACGACATCGGCAAGATGGGCATCCCCGACTCGATCCTGCTCAAGCCGGGGAAGCTCACCGACGAGGAGTGGGCGATCATGCGGCGCCACCCGGACTACGCGGTGGAGCTGCTCTCCCCCATCGAGTTCCTGGCGCCGGCGCTGCCCATCCCGCGCTCGCACCACGAGAAGTGGGACGGCAGCGGCTACCCGCTCGGGCTACGGGGCGAGGAGATCCCGCTGCCGGCGCGCATCTTCGCGGTCGTCGACGTGTTCGACGCGCTGACCTCGGAGCGCCCCTACCGCCAGGCGCTCTCGCAGCAGGCGGCGCTCGAGTACATCGAGTCGCAGAGCGGCAAGCACTTCGACCCGAACGTGGTGGCCGAGTTCGTCGCCATGCTCGCCTCACCGGTCGACGAGCCTGCTCCCTGAGCGGCTTCGTCCACGCCGGTCCTCCGCTCGTAGGACGGCGTCACCTCCTATCGCTCCCGGGACCGGCACCGGGCGGTCCGGCGAGCGCCGTGGGTACGTACTCGAGGAGCTGGAGCTTGCCGTCGAACGTGCGGCTGGCGGTGAGCGCCAGGGCGACGTCGGGGTAGGCCTCGAAGACGTGGTTGCGGCCGCTCCTGCCGGTGATCACGGGGAACACGACCAGGCGGATCCGGTCGACCAGGCCGGCTTCGAGGAGCGAGCGGCAGAGGCTGATGCTGCCGAGCGTGCGGAGCGGGCGGTCGCCGTCGCGCTTCATGGCGCGCACGGCCTCGACCGCGTCGCCGCTCACCAGCTCGGTGTTGGGCCAGGGCAGGGGCGCCTCCAGCGTCGAGGAGAACACCACCTTCGGCACGGCGGCGAGGCCGGCCAGGCTGGCCTCCTCCTCCGGGGAGAAGCCCCCCTCGGAGGCGACCGCCTGGGCGGACATGCCGGACATGAGGCGGTAGGTGTTGGCCCCCATCAGCACGAGGGCGTCGCGGTCCTCCGTCTCGTCGAGCCAGCGGAGGTACTCGGGCGCTTCCACGCCCCACCACCCGGGCCAGCCCTCGGCCTCGCCGTAGCCGTCGAGCGAGGCGATGAAGTCGACCAGCAGCTCTTGCATCCGAGGTCCCTCCTTAGGCGCGGCGCGCCACGAGCCGGCGGTACAGGTCCCGGTCGAGCGGACGGCTCATCACCCTGAGCTGGCCGCCCCGCCCAGGGTAGCGCCCGCGCCCCGCGTGACCCCGGTAGGCTCGCAACGGGCCGTCCTCCCTATCCTTGCCCCATGCCGCTTGGGCGGAGGGAGGCAGCGATGAGAGCGTTGCGAACGGTACTGCTGGGGGCCCTGCTGGTGGCCCCGACCGCGCTGGCGCAGGAGGCCCTGCGCTTCGACAGCTCGCTGGGCGAGGTGGTCGTCTACCCCCTCGGGCACGCCTCGCTGCGGATCGAGACGGGCGAGGTGGTCATCCAGGTCGACCCGTGGAGCGACGTCGCCGACTACGCCATGCAGCCCACCGCCGACCTGGTGCTCGTGACCCACGACCACCCGGACCACTTCGACCCCGCGGCGCTCGAGCAGCTGATGGGCGAGGGCACGGTCTTCGTGATGGACTCGCACAGCGCCGAGCAGTTCGCGGGCGAGGCCATGGTGCTCGCCAACGGCGAGTCGGTCGAGGTGATGGGGGTGACGGTAACGGCGGTGCCGGCGTACAACGTGCAGCGCATGCGCGACGACGGCGAGCCGTTCCACGCGAAGGGCGACTACAACGGCTACCTGCTCGACATCGGCGACCTGCGGCTCTTCGTGGCCGGCGACACCGAGTGCGTGCCGGAGATGGCGGAGCTGACGGAGGTCGACGTGGCGTTCCTGCCCATCAACCTGCCGTTCACCATGCCGCCCGAGGAGGCCGCCGCGTGCTTCCGCACCATCGCGCCGGCCGTGGCGGTGCCGTACCACCAGGGCGAGTCGGACCCGCAGGTGGTGGCCGACATGCTCGCGGACACCGAGATCGACGTGCGGGTGCTGCAGCTGCCCTGAGGGCCGGCCGAGCTGCGGACCGAGGAGCGGCGCCGAGCACGTGCTCGGCGCCGCTCCTCGTGAGTGAGGTGCCCGTTCAGGCGATGAGGTAGAGCTCGGTCTGGCGCCCGCCCAGGTAGGTGACGCGCGCGTCACGGAACGCGACGATCTGCTCGGTGGCGAGCTTGACGCGCTGGTCGTCCCACTCGGGCAGGCTGGTCTCGATGAACATCTCGAACGAGAACATGGTGTCCTGCACCAGCGGGAGGTCACCCACGCCGGGCACGCCGTCCTGGCGGTCGTAGCGCCCGATCATGGGCCCGGCGCCGTGGCCGTGCGTGCCGATGGGGTGCGTGTAGACGCGGCCCTCGATGCCTTCGGCGCGCATGCGCTCCAGGGTGGCGGCCAGCACCTGGTTGCCGGTGCGCCCCGCCACCATCTGCTCGGCCAGCAGGTCCTGCTGGCGGTTGGCGACCTGCAGGGCGCGCCGCGCGCCCGCCGGAGCCGCCTGCTCGCCGGGCCGCAGTACGTAGGCGTTCTGCTGCGTGTCGGTGGCCAGCCCCAGGTAGTGCAGGCCGAAGTCGCAGTGGAGCAGATCGCCGGGGCGGATCACCAGGTCGGGGCTGGCGCCGATGTCGCCGAGGTCCTGGCCGCGACGCTGGATGGAGACGGTGGGGTGGAACCAGCAGCTGAGCCCCAGGTCGTTCACGCGCTGCCGCATCCACCAGGCGAGGTCGGCCGCCGTGGTCACGCCGGGGTGCGCGACGCGGCTGGAGAACGCCTCGGCGATGATGCCGTGGGCGATCTGGTTGATGCCGTGCGCGGCGTCGAGCTCCTCGGGCAGGCGCCGCTCGAGCCAGCCGACGGCCACGCGCTCGGCGCTGACGCAGAGGCCCGCGAGGCGCTCGCCGAGGGCGCTCATCAGCCAGCCGTGCTCGTGGTGGCTGAGGCCGTCGCCGAAGGCGATGTCGGCGCTCACGTTCACGCCGATGCGCTCGGGGCGGCACCCCTCGACCACGCGCCGCAGGCACGCCTCCTGGGTCTCGTCGGCCTCGGCCGTCTGGGTCTTGTTCCACATGGTGCGGTAGTGGCTGTCGACGCCGATGCCGGCGTTGGCGATGGCCATGGCGCGGAACTCGCCCTCCTGGGGCGCGTGGAACACGAGCACGGTGCGGCGGCGCGCCGAGAGCATGTTCGAGGGCAGCAGGCTCATCAGGACGGGGTCCTCGTTGTACTCGCGCGCCACGACGATCCAGACGTCGATGCCCGCCTCGCGCATGACGCTCGGCAGGACGGTCTCGAGGCGGCGCGTGAGCCAACGGTCGCGGATGGCGGCCTGCTCGCGCAGCGGCAGGATCTTGTGCCGCCAGTCGGAGGCGCCGGCGTGGGTCATGGGGAGGGCGGCGGTGACGTCGTTCATACGGCGGTCCTTTCCTCAGGGGGAGCGGTGAGCGAGGGGTCTTCGGGGCCTGCGGGGGCGACGCTGCCGCTGCGGGCGCCCAGCACGCTGAGGAGCGCGACGCAGACGAGCACGACGGCGACGCCGGTCACCTGCACGCCCGAGGCGCTCTCGCCGAACAGGATGGCGCCCCAGGCGAGCGCGAGCACCGGTTGCAGGAGCATGATGACGGCCGTCTCGAGCGCGGGCAGCTCGCGCAGCGCGCGGCTCAGGAACAGCCAGCCGCCGACCTGCGCCACCAGCGCCAGCACCAGCAGCCAGGCGTGCGCGCTAGGGGGCGCCGCCTGGAAGGCGGCTGCCCCCGGCGCGCCGGCCAGCAGGCCGGCGGCGAGCGCGCCGCCGAGCGACACGTGCAGCAGGAAGCCGATCTCGGAGCCTGGTGGCAGGCGCTTGGAGGAGTGGCGGAACAGCAGCACGTAGGTGGCGCTCGACAGGCCGCTGGCGACGCCGAACAGCGCCCCGAGCACCGGGTCGCTGCCCTGCGAGCCCGCCTGGCCCGCGCCGCTGATGAGCCAGATGCCCACGGCCAGCAGCGGCAGCACCGCCAGCACGTAGGCGCGGGGGCGCTCCTTCAGGAGGAGCCAGCCGAGCAGCGCGATGAACGCCACCTGCGTGTTGGCGAGCACGGTGGCGAACCCCGAGCCGATCAGGTCGATGCTCGAGTGCCACAGGTACAGGTTCACGCCGAACACCACGCCCGTGAGCCACCCCAGGGGGCGCAGCGGGCGGAGGCTGGGGCGCCTGAGCAGGAGCGCGAGCGCCACCAGCATCGGCAGGGCGTAGGCGTTGCGCCCGAAGCTGGTGACGGCGGGCGGCAGGTCGACCAGCCGCACCAGCACGGCCGAGAACGAGATGCCGACGGTGCCGATCAGGGCGTTGAGCCTCACTTAGCGTCACCGAGGCGGGAGTCGAACACGTCGCGCAGGCCGTCGCCGAGCAGGCTGAAGCCGAGCACCACCAGGGTGATGGCGATGCCGGGGTAGAGCGAGACGTGCGGGGCGTGGCGGATCGCGTCGCGGCCGGCGGCGAGCATACGCCCCCAGCTGATCTCGGGCGGTTGCGTGCCGAGCCCGAGGAAGCTGAGGCTGGCCTCGGTGACGATGGCGGTGCCCATCCCCAGCGTGGCGAGCACCAGCACCGGCGCCCAGGCGTTGCGCAGCACGTGCAGCAGGAGGACGCGCGCGTGACGGCTGCCCAGGGCGATGGCCGCCTCCACGAACTGCTCCTGCTTCACGCGCAGGATCTCGCCGCGCACCACGCGCGCCATCAGCGGCACGCGCGCGATGGCGATGGCCACCATGGCGTTCACGATGCTGGGCCCGGTGGCGGCGATGATGGCGAGCGCCAGCAGGATCGAGGGCAGCGCCAGCAGCAGGTCCATCACGCGCATGATGAGGGTGTCGGCCCAACCGCCCACGTAGCCGGCGAGCGCGCCGAGCACCAGCCCCGCCACGAGCGAGAGGCCGGTGGCGACGAGGCCCACGAGCAGCGACACGCGCGCGCCGGCGATGATGCGCGACAGCACGTCGCGCCCGAGCTCGTCGGCGCCGAGCACGAACGTCGTGTTGAGCTTGCCGTCGACCCACAGGCCGCGGGGCGCCTCGTACTTGTCCCAGATGCTCTGCGCCACCGGGTCCATGGGCGCGATCCAGGGCGCGAAGAGGGCGGTGAGCACGAGGGCGGCGACGATGACGCTGCCCACCAGCACCCCGCGGTTGCCGAGCAGGCGCTTGCGCAGGCGCACGCTCGGGCCGCGCGAGCGCGCGCTGGTGGCGACCGTGGCGGTGTCACTCATGGCGGATCCTCGGGTCGAGCAGGCCGTAGCTGAGGTCGACGAGCAGGTTGGCGATCACGAACACGGCCCCGAGCATGAGCACGGAGCCCTGCACGAGGGGGAAGTCGCGTTGGGTGATGGCCTGCACGATCAGGCGCCCCACGCCCGGCCAGGCGAACACGTTCTCGATGACGATGGCGCCGCCCAGCAGGGCGCCGAACTGCACGCCGATCACGGTGACGACCGGCATCAGCGAGTTGCGCAGGGCGTGCCCCACCACGACCATGGTGGGCCTGACGCCCTTGGCGCGCGCGGTGCGCATGAAGTCGGCGCCGAGCACCTCGAGCATGCTCGAGCGCGTGATGCGCGTGATGACCGCGATCATGCTGGTACCGAGCGCCAGGGCGGGCAGCAGCAGGTAGCGGAGGCTGTCGATCAGCGGCCGCGCGTCGCCCCTCACGAGCTCGAGCAGCGCCGGGCCGAAGGCGGGCCCGCGCCCGAAGATCGGCACCCAGTCGACGCTGAGGCCGATGGTGGACAGGAGCAGCAGGCCGACCCAGAAGCTGGGCGCGGCGACGCCGATGAGGGCCAGCACCATGGTGCCGGCGTCGAGCCAGGTGTTGCGCTTCACGGCCGCGATGACGCCTAACGGGACGCCCAGGAGGATGGATAGGAGCAGCGAGGCGAGCCCGAGCTCGATGGTGGCGCCCATGCGCTCTGCGATGAGGTCGGCGACGGGCAGCTGCCGCCTGACGGAGACGCCCAGGTCGCCCTGCAGGGCCTGCTTGAGCCAGAGTAGATACTGTTCGGGTAGCGGCCGGTCGAGGCCGTAGAGGCGGGTGAGGTGCGCGACCTGCTCGGCGGAGGCCGTCTCCCCCAGCATGATCCGGATCGGGTCGCCGGGGGCGGTCTTCACCAGCAGGAAGACCAGCACCGACAACGCGAGCAGGATCATGCCCAGCCCCAGCACCCGCTTGGCGATGAAGATCAGCATGGCAGTGTTGGACCCGAGCGGCGCCTGACGCGCGCCGCTCGGGAGTTCCTCCGTTCGGTGGGGGTTACTTCTTCTCGACCAGGTGGAGGTTCTTGAAGGTCGACGAGGCGTACGGGTGGGTGCGCCAGCCTTCGACGTTGGCGCGGAAGACGCCGGTCTCCTCGATGTAGTAGATGTAGCTGCCCGGCAGGTCGGCCACGATCAGCTCCTGCGCTTCGTCGTAGATGGCGAACTGCTCGTCGCTGAACGGCTCGACGCGCAGGCCCTTGACGAGCAGCTCGTCGACGCGCGGGTTGCTGTAGTTGTTGAAGTTGTTGGCGCCGTCGCTCTTGTAGAGGTTGTACATGGCGTAGTTGGGGTCGACGTTGCCGGTCCAGCCCGCCAGGTACAGGTCGAAGTCGTCGGTCTGGATGATGCGGTCCCAGAACGCGCCGAACTCCTCGACGGTGACGTCGACGTTCACGCCGATCTGCGCCGCCTCGAACTGCACGATCTCGGCGATCTGCGCGCGCACCGGGTTCTCGTCGGTGTAGAGGCGCAGGCTGAGCTCGCCCGGGGCGTAGCCGGCCTCGGCGAGGAGCTCGCGGGCGCGCTCGGGGTCGTAGGGGAAGCGCTGCACGTTCTCGTTGAACCACTCGGTGTTGGGGCTGATCATGCTCACGCCGGGGAGGCCGACGCCGAGCAGCACGCGGTCGACGATCGCCTCGCGGTTGAGCAGGTGGGCGAACGCCTGGCGCACGCGCACGTCCTTCAGGCCCTCGGAGGCGTGCTGGAAGCCGAGGTAGATGTTGCCGGTGCCGGCGGTGCGGCTGACCACGAAGCGGTCGTCCTGCTCGAGGCGTGCCAGGTCGATGCCGTTGATCTGGCCCTGGAACAGGTCGATCTCGCCGGCCTCGAGGGCGAGCAGGCGCGTGGCGTCCTCGGTGATGGGGCGGAAGACCACGCGGTCGACCTTGGCGCGGCCGCCCCAGTAGTCGTCGAACGCTTCGACGACGGTGCGGTCGTCGCTGACGCGCTCCACGAAGCGGAAGGGGCCGGTGCCGACCGGGTTCGTGGCGAAGCTGGGGTCGTCGACGCGCTCGGAGGGGATGATCTGCAGGCGAGCGATCGAGTTGAGGAAGAAGGCGTTCTGCTCACCGAGCGTGAAGCTGACGGTGCGCTCGTCGACCGCCGTCACCTCGACGATGTCGGCGTACAGGTCGATGTAGGTGGCGGGGTTGTTGCGGTCGAGCATCCAGTCGAACGTCGCCTTCACGTCCTCGCTGCCGAAGGTGGTGCCGTCGTGGAACAGCACGCCTTCGCGCAGCTCGAAGGTGTAGGTGAGGCCGTCGTCGGAGACCGTCCAGGAGGTCGCGAGGCGCGGCTCGAGGGCGAGGTCGTAGCCGAACATGACGAGCGGCTCCATCATGGTGTCGATCAGCTGGTTGTCGTAGACGCTCAGGGCGATGCGCGGGTCGAGGGTGCCGGCCTCGGCCTGGAGGGCGATGTTCAGTTGGGTCTGCGCGGCAGCCAGGCTGAGGGCCAGGAGCGCGGTGAGGGCGATAACGAGACGTCGCAAGGGAGGTCCTCCGGGGGAACGGTGCTCAAGGACTTCGGGGTCGGGGGGACGGGGAGGGTAACGGCCACGACGCCCGCGGCGGCTGCCAGCGGGGCGCGACGGCCGACGCGCTGCGGCTACATCTGCTTCACCCCCTGGGTAGCGAGACGGTGGCTGGGTTCGGGGGAACCTGACGAGGGGGAGGGGTGGGCGCGACGGGCGCCCAGGGGAGCGACCGCGTGCCTAGGCATCGGTGCCGAGGTCCCCTAAGGAGAGAGCCATCCGGGTGAGCGAGTCGCGCAGGTGGCGCCGCATGACCTCACGGGCGCGGCCGGCGTCCCGCTCGCGGATGGCGTCGAGCAGTTGCTGGTAGTCCTCGCGCTCGTCGCGGGCGTCGTGGTCGCCGGCGCCGAGCGCGCTGTGGTAGCGGGTCACCTGGTTGTAGAGGCGCCGCAGGGTCCGGGCCAGGGGGACGTTGTGCGCGGCGTTGGCGACCGCGCTGTGGAAGCGGCGGTCGAGGTCGCGGCTGGGCTCCTGCCCGCGCGTCCCCTCGGCCTCCTCGACCAGCGCGCTCAGGGCGTCGATGTCGGTCGGGGCGGCGCGCTTGGCGGCGAGCTCGGCGGAGAGCTCCTCGAGCGGGAAGCGCATCTCCTCGAGCGCGCGCAGCTCGGTGGGGTCGAGGGGCGCCACGAAGGTGCCGCGGCGCGGGCGGATCACCACCAGGTCCTCCTGGGAGAGGCGGATGAGCGCCTCGCGGATGGGGGTGCGGCCCAGGTCGAGGAGCTCGGTGGCGCGCTTCTCGTCGATCGCCTCGCCGGGCTTCAGCTCGAGCGTGAGGATGCGCTCGAGGAGGCCGTCGTAGGCGATCTGCGCCGCCTGGTGACGTGGGCCCTGTCCCACATCACGTGATATATCTCGTGGCATGTCTAGCAACGTTAGCACCGAACCGCCCGCCGGGCAAGCGCCCGACGCGGCGACGTTCGCCGCGCGCCGCGACCGCGTGCGCCGCGCCCTCGCCGCCGCCGGCGCGCACGCGGTCGTCAGCGGCCCCGGCGACGACATGGCCTACCTGCTGGGCGGGCACTCGGTCGCCGACGAGCGCCCCTGCCTGCTCCTCACCACGACCAGCGGCGACGCCCTGCTGGTGCCGCGCCTCGCCGAGGAGGAGCTCCGCCCCCTCTGCGCTGACGTGCGCGTGCGCGCCTGGGACGACGGCGACGACGTGCTCGCTGCCCTGCGCGCGCTCCTGGCCGAGACCCACGCGCCCGCAGGCGCCGACCTGATCGTCGACCCCACCCTGCGCGCCGACGCCCTGCTGCTCCTGCAGGCCGCCCTCCCGTCCGGACGCACGCGCCTGCAGCCGGCGCTCGTCGCGCAGGCGCGCGCCGTCAAGGACGCGTCCGAGCTCGAGCGCCTCACCGCCGCCGCCGAGCTGGCCGACGCCGCCGTCGCCTACGCCTGGGAAGCGGCGCGGGCCGGCATGCGCGAGCGCGAGCTCTCGGCGCTGGTGCGCGCCTTCCACGAGCGGCACGGCGCCACGCAGGCCTTCGCAGGCGTGTCGTTCGGCGCGAACAGCGCCCTCCCCCACCACACGCCGGGCGACGCGCGCCTGGCTCCCGGCACGCTGATCTTGCTGGACACGGGCTCGCGCCTGCACGGCTACCAGGGCGACGTCACCCGCATGGCGTGGTTCGGCCCCACCCCACCGCCGCGCGCCGTCGGCGAGCTCGTGGCGCACGTGGAGGCGGCCGTGACGGCGGCGTACGCGGCGGCGCGCCCCGGCGCCACCGGCGGGGAGGTCGACGCGGCGGCGCGCGCCGCCCTGGTCGCGGCGGGCCTGGGCGAGCGCTTCGTGCACCGCACGGGCCACGGCATCGGCCTCTCGGTGCACGAGGCGCCCTACCTGGCGCCAGGCTCGCGCGACGTCCTGGAGGTCGGCGCCGCCTTCACGATCGAGCCGGGCGCCTACCTGCCGGGCCTGCACGGCGTGCGGCTCGAGGACACCGTGGTCATGACGAGCGAGGGGCCCGTGGCGCTCACGCGCGTCCCGCGGGCGCTCGCGCACCTGCCCGGGAGCGCGTGAGCGCCGGGCGCGTCAGCCGTTCTCGCCCCTGATCTCGCGCGGGTCGAACGCCACGCGCGGCCCGTCGCCCAGGCGCTCGTAGGTCGAGCGGCCGTAGTAGACGGCGCCGGGGCTCACGTCGGCGCGCTGGAGCATGCGCTCGTCGAACGCACGCGGGTCGTGGTGCACGGCCAGCACCTCGCCCACGAACCAGTCGTGGTCGCCGACGGGCACGCGGTTCGTGACGCGGCACTCGTACGCCACGTAGGCGGCCTGGAGGATGGGCGCGCCCGTGGCCTCGCCGGGCGCCCACTCGAGGCCGAGCTCCTGGAACTTGTCGACGCCCGTCCGGCGGCTGAGCGTGCCGCTGGAGGCGATGGCGCGAGCGTGCTCGAACGGCAGGAAGTGCACGGCGAACGCGCCCGAGCTCACGATCAGGTCGTAGGTGTAGCGCTCGGGCGCGACGGCCACGCCGTAGAGCGGCGGGGCGACCGAGAGGGCGGCGTGCCAGCCGGCGGCCATGACGTTGCGTTCGCTGGCGTGCTGGGCGGTGACCACCGAGACGACGCCAGGGTAGTAGCCGAAGAAGCGTTCCACCGGGTCGGTGGTCGTCAGACGAGCTTGCGTGGGGGAAGGTTCGACCTGCGGCACCAGGCGAGTTTATGCCTGCGCGCCGCGCGAGGCCAGAACCACCGGCTACCCGGAGCGCGCCCTAGAGCAGGAACGGCAGCGCGAACACGAGCACGACGACCAGCCCGACGCCGATCAGGAACATGCGGCCGCCGGTGGTGGCGAGGTTGGTGGTCCAGCCCATGCCGGTGTGGGGCGGCCGCGGCACGAACACGCGCGGGTCGTCGGGGTTGCTGTAGAACGCCCCGCCCAGCACCCAGTACTGGGGGTCGTGGCTCGGCTCGCTCGGCCCGATGAGCTTCTTGCGCTCCTCGGTCATGGTGTGCATGTTGAGCCCCAGGATCAGGAGGACCGGCACGCCGGCCAGCAGCGCGAACACCATGAACCACGGGCCCAGCTGCGCGCCGTACCACGACGCCAGGCCGATGGACCCGAACATCACGGCCATCGACAGGTTCAGGTAACCGAAGATCAGCGCGTAGGTGCGGCGCTCGCTCGGCACGAGGTTCGACCTGCGCGCCAGCACGAGGCGCATCACCAGGAACACGCTCACCATCCCGGCGCCGACCATTAGCGTCCCGAAGACGCTCCAGAAGCTCTTGCGGCTGAAGCTGTCGGCCTCGCCGCTGGCGTCCCAGTGCGTGACGATGGCCTCGGGCAGCTGCGGGTAGAGCACCGCGCCCCAGATCCCGACCACGACCAGGACCAACACCGCGAGCGCGTCCATGACGTTGCCTGCCCTGTTCATCTACCTGCACCTCTCCCGTGACCGCGAGCCGGTAGCGCTCCCGCGCCCGGCGCCGCTCGGCGAGTATATGTGCTCGCCCGTCGCCGTCGCATACGCGAGCGCGCCGCGCCCCCGGGAGGGCGCGGCGCGCTCTTGGGGTCGCTTCTCTCGGCTCAGGAGCCCTTGACGGCGTCCTTGAGGGTCTTGCCGGCCTTGAAGGCGGGGGCCTTGCTGGCGGGGATGCGGATCTTCTCGGTGGTGCCCGGCTTGACGCCGTCGCGGGCGGCGCGCTCGCGCACCTCGAAGGTGCCGAAGCCCGTGATGCTGACGGTGCCGCCGCTCGCGAGCTGCGCCTGGATGGCGTCGAACACGGCGTTGACAGCGGCTCCAGCCTGCTTCTTGCTCAGGCCGGACTCGGTGGCGACTTGGTCGATAAGCTGAGACTTGTTCATCTTGGCCTCCACGCAGAGCATAACGGCAAAATCGTTCGTGGGTCACGGGGTTTCGGGGCCCCGAGCGTAGATGAGACCCCTCCTGGGCGCACCAGGCGCGCCCGACCGGCGACGATGAAGCGTCCTCCTCACGTGCTGGAGGGGGTTTCTCCGTTCCTCCTCACCCTCCACACGTTCGGATGCCCATCGTGGACTTGGGTGACGGTAGGCGCCGCCCGTTCTCGTGTCTTCGAGGAGGCATCATGGAACGCATCGTGCCTAGACCCCGCCTTCGGGCGGTGGTCGCAGCCCTAGCCGCACTGCTGACGGTCGGACTTACGTTCGCGCAGAACCTCCCCTTCCCGCTGGAGGAAGGCGAGGGGGAGTTCGCTACCCGCGAGGTCGTGAGCGGCCTCGAGATGCCTTGGGAGATCGCCTGGGGCCCTGACGATCGCCTCTGGGTGACGGAGCGGGAGGCGGGGCGCGTGATCCGCGTGGACCCGCAGGACGGCACCATCACCGAGGCGCTCGTGATCGACGACGTGCTGGTGGGCCCCCAGCACGAGGGGTTGCTGGGCATGGCGCTGCACCCCGAGCTGCTGCAGGGCACGGGCAACGACTTCGTCTACCTGGTCTACACCTACGACGACGACCCGGGCGAGGCGGTCATGCGGCGCGCCCGCCTGGTGCGCTACACGTACGACGAGGCCACCGAGCAGCTCGGCGAGCCGCAGGTGCTCCTCGAAGGCGTGCCCGCGGGCGACGACCACAACGGTGGGCGCCTCGCCATCGGCCCTGACATGAAGCTCTACTACACGATCGGCGAGCTCGGCGGGAACCAGTTCGCCAACTTCCGCAACCCCATCGAGGCGCAGCGCCTGCCGACGGCCGACGAGGTGGCGGCCGAGGACTGGAGCGCCTACGTGGGCAAGGTCCTGCGCGTGAACCTCGACGGCAGCATCCCCGACGACAACCCCGAGATCGACGGCGTGCGCAGCCACGTCTACACCTACGGGCACCGCAACCCGCAGGGCCTGGCGTTCGGCCCCGACGGCACCCTCTACCAGGCGGAGCACGGGCCCAAGAGCGACGACGAGGTGAACGTCCTGCAGCCCGGCGGGAACTACGGCTGGCCGCACATCGCCGGCTACCAGGACGACATGGCGTACGTGTACGCCAACTGGAGCGAGGCGCCCGAAGGCGTCGAGTACAGCGACTTCGTGATCCCCGAGGGCGTGCCGGTGCAGGCCGAGAGCGAGTGGGAGGTCACCGACCACGTCGAGCCCATCCAGACGTTCTTCACGGTCCCCGACGACTACGAGTTCGAGAACACCCCCTGCGGCGACATCGGCTTCATCTGCTGGCCCACGATCGCGCCCTCGAACCTCGCGTACTACGACGCCGACGCCATCCCCGGGTGGCAGGGCTCGCTGCTGGTCGTGAGCCTCAAGCACGGGCGCGTCTACCAGCTGCAGCTTAGCGACGACGGCCGGTCGGTAGACAGCGACCCGGTCTACTACTTCGAGAGCGTCAACCGCTACCGCGACCTGGCGTTCTCGCCCGACGGCACCACCGTCTACGTCATCACCGACTCGCGCAACTTCACCGCCGCCGACGAAGGCGGCCTGACGGACGAGCTCGCCAACCCCGGCGCCATCCTGGAGTTCACCTACCAGGGCGACGGCGCCGACGGCGGCACGGAAGGCGACACCCAAGGCGACTGAGCCCCAGTGGCCGCCCACCGCTGCTGGCTGATGGCCGCCGGCGGTGGGCGGCGTTCACGCGTCACGAGGGGAGCAGACATGCGCGAGCGAAGGCTCTTGGCGACCCTGGTGGTGGTGGCGGTCCTCGGCGTGGCGCCGGCGCAGGGCCCGGGCGCGGCCGCCCCCGCGCCGAGCGAGGCGGAAGCGCCCGCGGCGGGCGCTCCAGCGGCCGTGCCGGAGGAGGTGATGGCCCAGGGGCAGGAGCTCTTCGAGGCCAACTGCGCCGCATGCCACGCCATCGACGGCACCGGCGCCGTGGGCCCGGCGCTCGCCGACCCCGAGCGCGTCCGGGTGGAGGCCGACGTCATCCGCCAGGTCCTGCGCGGCAGCCTCTACATGCCGGCGTTCGCGGGCAAGCTCGACGACGAGCAGATCGCCAGCGTGATCACCTACGTACGGAACTCGTTCGGGAACGGGTTCGGCCCGACCACGCCCGAGGCGGTGGCGGAGCACCGCTAGGCGCCCTGACCCACCCGCGGGCTCACGCCCTAGGGGGCCGCGCCGCCAGCTGCACCACGAGCGTCCCGACCGTCGCCAGCGCCAGCCCCACGACCTGGCGCACGCCCAGGCTCTCGCCGAGGAACACCCAGGCCAGCATGGCGATCTGGATCAGCATGGTGTTGTTGACGATGCTCGACTCCATCGCCGTCAGGCGCCGCAAGGTCACGTTCCACAGCGTGAACGCGAAGGCGGTGTTCACCACCGCCAACCACGCCACGATGCCCCAGCCGCGCAGCGACAGGACCGGCAGGCCCTGGGTGCCGACGCCCGCCGCGAGGAGCAGGACCGCGCCGACCCCCATGCTGATCAGGGTGACCGCGGTAGCGGGGATGGCGGCGCTGCGGTTCACGTAACGCCCCAGCACCGCCGCGAACGCGTTCGCCAGCAGCCCCAACGCGGCGATCACCATGCCCACCACCTGCCCGGCCGGGAACGACGCCGGGTAGAGGAAGACCAGCGCGCCCACCAGGAAGAGCAGCACCCCGACCCCCTGCAGCGGCGCGGGCCGCTCGCCCAGCAGGGCGACCCCCAGCAGCGCCACCATCACGGGCGAGAAGCTGAGCAGGAGGCTGGTGGTCTGCGCCGGCAGGCGCTCGAGGGCGAGGAACTGCGCGCCCTGCGTGACGGCGTACATCACCACCCCGAGCGCGACGAGCAGCGCCCACTGGCGCCCCGACAGGCGCGCGATGGCGCGGCGCACCTCGGCGCGGAACAGGAGCGGCAGGAGCAGCAGGAACGCCAGGCCGTAGCGCAGGCCGGCGAAGGTCAACGCGGGGATCTCGTCGAGGCCGAGCTTGATGAAGACCCACGAGGTGGACCAGAGGAACGTGACGAACAGGGCCTGCAGGACGGCGCGGGTGTGGGACGACAAGGGCTACCTCCGGTGGCATGACGGCACACCAGTACGGCGTGCCGACCTGTCTCCTCGAGGCTTCTATCCCTTCAGATGCTGCCCATCACGGGGTTACGTAGCGCTCGGTCCAGGCCCGGCTCCCCGGCGGAACCCTAGCTACCATCATCGGTCGCGCCCGGACGATACCACGCGCCCGACGACGCCCCGCGTGCCGCTCCCGCTCCGCCCAGCGCCAGGCCGACGCGCGAGCGCCACGCCGTTCCTGGCCCCGCTCCCTGCCGGTTATCCTCGGCGGCAGCGTGACCGACCTCGGCTTGCTGCTCCTCACCGGCATCGGCTCCGCGATCGCCTTCGGAGCCGGCGACTTCAGCGGCGGCCTCGCCTCGAAACGCGACCCCGTGGTCCGCGTCGTCGCCCTCGCCCACCTGCTCTCCCTCGCGCTCTACCTCGCCCTGGCCCTGGGCACGGGCGAGGGCCTCCCGCGCGCGGCCGACCTCGCCTGGGGCGCGCTCGCCGGCCTCGCCGGCGCGATCGGCCTCGTGGCCCTCTACCGCGGGCTGGCGCTCGGCCCCATGGGCACCGTCGCCGCCGTCACCGCGGTCCTCGCCACCGCCGTGCCCGTCACGTTCGGCCTGCTCCTCGGCGGCCGCCTCTCCCCCACCCAGTTCGCCGGCACCGGCCTGGCGCTCGCGGGCGTCGTGCTCCTGAGCCGCCAGCCGACGGGCGGACGCGGCGGGCTCGGCCACGCTGTGGTCGCCGGCCTCGGCTTCGGCGCGTTCTTCGTGTTCCTGGGCCAGACCGAACCGGGCGCCGTGTTCTGGCCCCTCGTGATGGCCAGGCTCGCCTCCAGCGCGTGCATGCTGGCGCTGGCCCTGCGCGGCCCGGGCCTCAGGCCCCGCCGCGGCGGGCTCATCGCCCTCTCCTCGGTGCTGGACGCCACCGGCAACCTGCTGTTCCTGCTGGCCGCCCAGAGCGGTCACCTGGCGGAAGCGAGCGTGCTGTCGAACGTCGCGCCCGCCTTCACCGCCGTGCTGGCGGCGACCATCCTGCGTGAGCGGTTGCGGAAGAGCCAAGCGTGGGGGCTGGCGGCGACCGTGCTGGCGATCCCTCTGATCAGCGGGCACCCCTAGGCGGCGCTGACGCGCACGCCCACCTACCCTGCGAAGCGCCCGGGAGAACAGGGGGCCCAGACGGACTCCCGCCTGCCCCCACGGAGAAACGAGCCACGCCAGGCGTTGGCTAGCTCGAGCGCCCGAGGAAGCGTCCTCGGGACCCGGAGCGTACAAGAAGAACGGAGCGCCGTGGGTAGCGCGCGAGAGCACCCCACCACGTCGACCACGCTAGCGTCCACCACCGTCCCGCAGCAGGACGCCGCCCGGGTTACCCTCGCAGCATGAGGTTGGTCGAGGTCGACGACGACAACCGCCGCTGGGTCGACGAGGTGTTCGCCGGCGACGAAGCCCAGTACTGGGTCCACTACAACCGGTACTGGGTCCAGAACGCCCGCACCCACCCCGACATCGCCTTCCGGCTCATCGAGGTCGACGAGGTCGACCGGCCCGTCGGCGTCATCGCCTACGGCCAGCACTACCAGGACGAGGCCCTCACCCGCCCCGTGCCCGGCGCCGGCGAGGTGATCCACACCTTGATCGACGTGGCCTACCAGCGCCGCGGCTACGGCAAGCGGGCCACCCTGGAGGCCATCGCCCGGCTCCGCCCGCGCTACGAGCGCGTGCTCATCGCCTACAACCCGGCCAACGAGCCCGCCAGGCGGCTCTACGAGAGCCTCGGCTTCCAACGCGTCGGCACCAACTACGACGGCGACCCGCTGCTCGAGCTCCGCAACCAGCCAGGCTGAACCACCAGCCGGCCCGCTACCCCGGGCCCCAGGGCCCGCTCGAACGCGCGGCCCCGCCGCGTCCGAGCACGCACGCGGCCGCCAGGAACGGGGATAATGCACCCATGGCGGACCCGAGCGCCACCCAACGCGATCCCGCCGGTGTCACCGGCCCCACCCCCGACACCGCCCCACCGCCGCGCCGCCCCTTCTGGCTCGTCCTCCTGGCCGTCTTCGCGATCAACTTCCTGCTCGTCAACCTCATCTTCCCCGGCCCCCGCAGGCCCGTCCAGGTGCCCTACACCACCTTCCGCGAGCAGGTCCGAGCCGGCAACGTCGAAGCCATCGCCACCCGCGCCGACATGGTGCAAGGCACCTTCGCCGAACCCCTCGAGATCGAGCTACCCAACGGCACCCACGTCGAGGTCGGCGCCTTCTCCACCACCCTCCCCGCCTTCGTCGACCCCGGCCTCGAGGCCCTCCTCCTCGACCACGGCGTCGTCATCAACGCCGAGCCCCTCGAGACGCCCCGCAGCCCCCTCCTGACCCTGCTGCTGACGTTCGGGCCCACCCTCCTCCTCATCGGCATCTTCGTCTGGCTCAGCCGCCGCATGGCCGCCGGCCTGAACGCCCCCGGCTCCGGCCTCTTCGGCCTCGGCCAGAGCCGCGCCAGGCGCTACGACCAGGCCGACGTCAAGGTCACCTTCGACGACGTCGCCGGCATCGACGAAGCCGAAGCCGAGCTCGCCGAGATCGTCGACTTCCTCAAGAACCCCGAGAAGTACACCCGCCTCGGCGGCACCGCCCCGAAGGGCGTCCTCCTCGTCGGCGCTCCCGGCACCGGCAAGACCCTCCTCGCCAAAGCCGTCGCCGGCGAGGCCGGCGTGCCCTTCTTCAGCATGAACGCCTCCGAGTTCGTCGAGATGGTCGTCGGCGTCGGCGCCAGCCGCGTCCGCGACCTCTTCGAGCAAGCCCGCAAGGCCGCCCCCGCCATCATCTTCATCGACGAGCTCGACGCCATCGGCCGCTCCCGCGGCGCCGCCGTCTTCAGCGGCAACAGCGAGCAGGAACAGACCCTCAACCAGATCCTCACCGAGATGGACGGCTTCAGCTCGCGCGAAGGCGTCATCGTGCTGGCCGCCACCAACCGCCCAGACGTCCTCGACTCCGCCCTCCTCCGCTCCGGCCGCTTCGACCGTCGCGTCACCGTCAACCCCCCCGACCGCAACGGGCGCGAGAAGATCCTCGAGGTCCACACCCGCGACGTGCCCCTCGACCCCGACGTGAGCCTCGCCGGCATCGCCGGCATCACCCCCGGCCTCGTCGGCGCCGACCTCCGCAACCTGGTCAACGAGGCCGCCCTGCAAGCCGCCCGCCGTGGCGGCGACACCGTCACGCACAGCGACTTCGCCCAAGCCCTCGAGAAGATGGTCCTGGGCCCGAAGCGCCCCCTCGCGCTCACCCCCCAAGACCGCGAACGCATCGCCTACCACGAGGCCGGCCACGCCCTGTTGGGCCTCGTCGTCCCCGAAGCCGACCCCGTCTCCCGCGTCACCATCACCCCCCGCGGCCAGTCCCTGGGCGTCACCTACCAACGCCCCGACGACGACCGCTACAACTACCCCGAGGCCTACCTCCGCGCCCGCATCATCGGCGCCCTCGGCGGCCGCGCCGCCGAAGAGCTCGTCTACGGCGACCGCACCACCGGCGCCGAGAACGACCTCGAGCAGGTCACGCGCCTCGCCACCCAGATGGTCACCCGCTGGGGCATGAACGAACGCGTCGGCCCCCTCTCCCTCACCCCCCGACAGGACCCCTACCTCGCCAGCGCCAACCAGGCAGGCGGCGGCCTCGCCGGCCACAGCCAAGCCACCGCCGAGCTCGTCGACCGCGAGGTCCGCGAGCTCGTCGACGAGTGCTACCGGCTCGCCCTCCAGCTGCTGCGCGAGCACCGCGCCGAGCTCGACCGCCTGGCGGCCACCCTCCTCGAGCGGGAGACGCTCGACGAGGCCGAGATCCTGGCCGCGACCGGCCTCGGCTGACGCGAGCGGCCTCCCGTCGTCCAGGCGTGTCGGGGTCGCTCAGCTGACCGCCTCGGCCGCGAGCTCGCGCGCCAGGCTGTCGAGCAGCTGCTCGGTGCCCTCGCGGCGGCGTTCGGTGCCGTCGGCGCCCTCCATGAACGTCACGTGCTCGGTGAGGGTGAGGCGTGTGCCGTCGCCACGCGCCTCGAGCGTGACCGTCTGCAGCGAGGCCGAGAACGGTACGCCGGCGTTCGACATGCTGTACGCGAGCACGATGCGTCGCTCGGGCACGATGTCGAGGTAGTAGGTCTGGTTGCGGATCTCCTCGCTCTGGAACTCGGGCGTGTCGACGCGGAAGGCGGCGCTCTCGCTGCCGCCGACGCGGAAGTCGAGCGCGTAGCTGTCGACGATGAAGCCCTCGCCCTCGGCGAACCAGCGGCGCTTCCGCCCGGGGTCGGAGAAGGCGCGGAACACGCGCTCGGGGCTCACCGGGTAGTCGCGGGTGAGGGTGAAGCTGTCGTGCGTCAGGTCCTGCATGTCTGCCTCCCTTGGCTCTCGCTCTCTAACCCTCTTCCTCAGCGAGCAGCTCGCCGAGGCGGTCGAGGCGGCGTTCCCAGCGCTGCCGGTGGTCGGCCGCCCACGCCTGCACGGCCTCGAGCCCCGCGGGGTCGAGGCGGCACACGCGCGTGCGCCCCACCTTCTCGGTCCGCACCAGAGCGGCCCCCTCCAGCACCGTCAGGTGCTGCAGCACGGCCGAGCGGCTGATGCTCAACGGCTCGGCCAGCTCCGTGACGGTGGCGGGGCCGCCGCTCAGCCGCTCGACGATGGCGCGGCGCGTGGCGTCCCCGAGCGCGTCGAGCGCGGCGGGGGCTCTGGGGGCGGACCGATGGTTAAGCATCCACTGAAGCATAGCGGGCCGCGGCCGGTTGGTCAAGCCCTCGCTTAACCTTCAGCGCGCGCCCCGGCCGCCCCTCCCGCCGGGGGCGAACGGCGCCTAGCGGCCGGGCGTCCTCAGCGGGAGGCTCCAGGTGCTCCAGCGGGCGTCGTCGCGGAACGCGGTGGTGCCCACGGCGGGGCCGGTGCGCTCGGCCAGCAGCTCGAGGGCCGCGACCGCCACGTCCGTCAGCACGAGCAGGTCGTCGTAGGTCGGCAGCGCCGCGCCTTCCGGGAGGAGGTCGAGCTCCGCCTCGCTCAGGCCGTACCCACCCAGCCACAGCGTGGTAGCCACCGTGCCGGCGGCCAGCTCGGCGACGTCCGCGAGGCCGCGCAGGAAGGCGCCGACGTCGGTGACCGAGTAGCCGACCAGGCGCCCGGCCGGCAGCGCGCCGGCGTCGAGCCCGAGCCGCTCCGCCCCCGCCCCCGCGCCGCTGCCGCCGCGGCGGTCGATGGCGGCGAGCAGGCTCGCGACCGGCGTGCCGATCACCAGCTGGTCGTCGAAGACGGCCACGCCCACGTCGAGCGACGGCCCCGCCCGCAGGCGCAGGTAGTCGACGCCCGCGTGCGTGAGCTCGCGCACCGACACCGCCTCCTCGAAGCTGGGCGGCCGCGCCTGGCCGGCCTCGCGGGCGAGCCCCTGCGCCAGCCAGTCGAGGTCCTCGGCGGCCGCGAGCCAGCGGCGCACGCCCTCCCACGCCGCCGCCTCGGAGGTCACGGGGAGCACGGTGAGCGTCGGCGGCCCCTGGAGCCAATCGCGCAGGTCGGTGCCGTACGCGCCGAGCACGGTGGCGTGCCACGAGCCGCCGAACCAGTCGAGCAGCGCCGCGTCCAGGTCGAAGCCTAGCTCCCCGGCGAGGAGGCTCCGCAGCGTGACGGTCTCGCCGCCGAACGCGCCCGTGGCGCCGAGCTCGGCGAACCAGCTGTCGACCCACTTCACGGCCGCGTGGACGGGGAAGGCGTCGCCGCTCACGGCGACCGCGCCCGCGGGCACCGGCGCCGGGTCGGCCAAGGCGCACCCCTCGCAGGCGAGCATGGCCAGCAGGGCGTCCTCGCCCTCCGCCGCCGCGAGCCTCGCGTCCCAGGCTCCCACCGTGGCCACCGTGAGGCCGCGCTCGTCGAGCGCCACGCCCCAGGCGTAGCCGTTCACGACGCGCAGGGTGGTGACGAGGCGGTCGAACAGCTCAGCGGCCTCGGGCACGACCGCCCCGCGGAACAGCCCCATGGCGTCGGCCACGGCGTTCAGGTCGAGGGTCACCCGGACCCCGGCCGGCTCGAGCTGAGCGGCGTAGCCGCTGATGCGCGCGTCGGCGTGGCTCGGCTCTCCGGAGCCGCCGGCGCGCCGCAGGGCGCCCCGCAGCAGGTCGGGGTCGGTGGCGACCACGAGGGCGCCGTCGCGCTCGGCGACCAGGAGCGGCGTCCCGCTCTCGTCGCCGAGCAGGAAGATGGTCGAGGGGCCCTCGGCGCCGAAGCGGCGCCCGTCGAAACACGCCACGGCGCCGGCCAGGAGCCGCGCGCCGGCGGCGCGCGAGCCGGCGCGGGCCACCACGAGGGCGCCGGGCCGTGGGGCGAAGCGCGACACGCTCACGCCCAGCGCGGCCGTCCACCCGCCCGCCTCGACGTCTTCGACCGCGGTGGCCAGCGCGGGGCACCCCTGAGCCAGCTGGTCGCGCCAGGCGTCCAGGTCTTCGGCCTCGTGGCCCGCCGCCCCCTCGTCGAGCAGGGCGACGAGCAGCGCCTGCACGTCGTCCCACACCGCCGCAGCCTCGGCGGTGTCGAGCCCAGCCAGGAGCGAACGCAACGCCCCCGGCTCGAAGGCGGCGGGCGTCACCTCCACGGCGAGCACGGTGGTGTCGGGCAGCAGGGCCGTGAGGGGCCGCTGAGCCGCCGCGAACGCGGGGAGCGCCAGCGCCACGACGGCCAGCAGGAGGGGTACGGCACGTTTCGGCATGCGCTCACGCTAGCGCATCGCGCTGCCGCGCGCGACAGCAGGTAAGGTTGGGCTCGTGACTCGACTCCTGGAGACCAGCCGTGCGATGTTCCGCGGCTGGTGGGTCGTGGCGGGGGCGATGGGCGTGCAGGCGCTGCAGTCGGCCCTCTTCCACGGGGCGTTCGGGGTCTACGCGCCGTTCTGGATGGCCGAGTTCGGCTGGAGCCGCACGACCATCTCGCTCGTCCACTCCCTGCAGCGCACCGAGAGCGGCCTGCTGGGGCCCGTGAACGGTTGGCTCGTCCACCGCTTCGGGCCGCAGCGCATGACCGTCCTCGGCCTGGGCCTGATGGGCGCCGCGATGATCGCGCTCGGCTTCGCCACGGGCTTCGGCACCTTCCTCGCGGCGTTCCTGGTGATGGCCGTGGGTGCCAGCTTCTGCGGCTTCCTGTCGTTGTCGACGATCGTCGTGAACTGGTTCGAACGCCAGCGCGCCACCGCCCTGGCGCTGACGGGCCTGGGCATGAGCGTGGGCGGCCTGACGGCGCCGCTGCTGGCCTGGTTCATCCTCGCCTACGGCTGGCGCGGGGTGTCGATCGGCTCCGGCCTGGTGTTCCTCGCGCTGATGCTGCCGCTGGGGCGCCTGCTGATCACCGCGCCCGAGGACGTGGGGCTACGACCCGACGGCGAGGCGCGCGCGGCGGAGCCCGCCACGCCCGCCGACCCTCCGGGCGCAGGGGCGGGCCGGGAGGAGCGGCCCGCGAGCGCGGTGGCGTGGCGCGCCGCGCGCTCGCGGGCGTTCTGGCTCATCTCGATCGGGCACTCGAACGCCCTGGCGATCGTGTCCGCCGTCGGCGTGCACTACGTCATCTACGCCCAGGAGGTTATCGGGCTGAGCGTCACCACGGCGGCCGCGCTGCTCACCCTCATGACCGTCTGCTCGATGGTGGGTCAGACGGTCGGCGGGCTGCTCGGCGACCGGCTCGACAAGCGCCACCTGGCGGCCGGTGGGATGCTGCTGCACGCGGCGGCCATGGCGACGCTCACCTTCCTGCCGAACCTGCTCGGCGCGGTGGCGGCGGTGGTGATGCACGGGCTCGCCTGGGGCCTGCGCGGCCCGTTGATGTCGGCGCTGCGCGCGGACTACTTCGGGCGCGCCGCGTTCGCGATGGTGATGGGCTTCTCCTCGCTGATCGTCACGGTGGGCTCGGTCCTGGGGCCGCTGCTGGTCGGGCTGCTCGCCGACGGCGCCGGCGGGTACGCCTGGGGCTTCGGGGTGCTCGTGGTGGTGGGCCTCACCGGCGCGATGGCGTTCCTGCTCCTCGAGCGGCCGCCGGCGCGGACCAGCGTGGTGGCGCGCACCTGACGCTCGCCGCCGGCCGCGCCCCTGGGCGCGCCACCGCCCGGCGCGTTAGCATCGGCCGAAGGGTCGCGACAGGCTCCATCCCGTTCCCCGCGCAAGGCCACGGTGATCCGGTGCGCCAGCGTCCAGCCAGCGCATCACGTCACCGGACCGCCTCGCGCGGGCTCGCGTGAGCCGACGACCACGAACGACAGGAGAACATTCAGATGGACGAGTTCGAAGTGCTTACCTCCCGCAACCGGGGCCGCGTGGCGCGCGCCTCCGGGGGCCTCGTGGTCGCGGCCGTGGTCGCCGTGGCGGCCGTGATCGTGCTGTTCAA
>Ga0123333_10000818_pt1 | contig 33501 bp, 24 predicted proteins | sample BioC12SIPDNA_3_FD_89957 | JGI IMG/M metagenome (GOLD analysis project Ga0123333, IMG submission 89957) | Anaerobic biogas reactor microbial communites from Washington, USA - Biogas_R2_B C12 SIP DNA | ecosystem: Engineered > Bioreactor > Anaerobic > Unclassified | place: Washington, USA...
CGCGGCGGCGGACACCCCCGCGGCCGCCGCGACCGACCTGGCCGAGTGGCTCGTCGCCCGGGGCACGCCGTTCCGCGACGCCCACGCGGTCGTCGGCGAGCTGGTCCGGCGGTCGCTGGCGGGAGACGGCGCCCTCGCCGACCTGGTGGCCGCCGACGATCGCCTCGGACCCGAGGCGGCCACCCTGATCGCGCCGGGCGTGCCGGTGAGTCGCCGCACCACCCGCGGCGGGGGAGGGCCCGCCGCCGTCGCCGCCCAGCGCGAGCGGTTCGCCGCCCGCCTCGCCGCCGACCGCGCCCGCCTGACCTCCTGATGTCCGCCGGGGTGCCGTTCGTGCACGAGATCCGGGTGCGCTACCAGGAGTGCGACATGCAGCGCGTGGTGTTCAACGCGCACTACCTCGCGTACTGCGACGAGACGGCGGCGGCGTGGATGCAGGCGCGGTTCGGCTGGAACGGCGCCGACGACGAGTTCGACTGGATGCTCGTCCGGGCCGAGATCGACTGGCACGGCAGCGCCACCTACGGCGACGTGCTGGCGGTCACCGCCGCGGTCGAACGGTGGGGCAACACGTCGTTCACGGTCGGCTACCGGGGGTGCATCGGCGACCGCGACGTGTTCACGGCGGCCATCACCTACGTCTCGGTCCGGCCCGGCAGCACCGAGAAGACCCGGGTGCCCGACGCGGTCCGGGCCGTGATGGGCAACGCCTGACCGCCCACGAGGTCGAGGGGCCGGGCCGAACCGGTTTGACCGTCCGGCGTTCGGCACCGGAGCATGAGGCGTGGCCGATCCGATCGCGCTCCTGACCGACCTCCTGGCTCCCGCGTTCGACGCCGTGCGCGACGCGGGGACCGCGGCCGCCGGGCTCGACCCGGCGGAGGTGCCCGCCCCACCGACGGTCCGTCGCAGCGACCGCACCGACTTCCAGGCCGACGGGGCGATGGCGCTCGGCAAGCGGCTCGGGCGCAACCCGCGCGACGTCGCCGCCGAGATCCTCGAGGCGGTCGACCTCACGGGCGTCGCCCGCGATGTCGAGGTGGCCGGGCCGGGCTTCCTCAACGTCACGCTCGAGGCGACCTTCCTCGCGGACCTCGCCGGGGAGACCTGGGCCGACGAGCGGCTCGGCCTCGAACCCGACGCGGCGTCGCAGCGCCTCGTGATCGACTACTCCGCGCCCAACGTCGCCAAGGAGATGCACGTCGGCCACCTGCGCTCGACGGTGATCGGCGACGCCCTCGCCCGCATCCACCGCCGTCTCGGCCACGAGGTCGTGCCCGAGAACCACGTCGGCGACTGGGGCACCCCGTTCGGGATGCTGATCGAGCACCTGGTCGACGTGGGCGAGGACGCGGCGGTCGCCGAGTTGTCGGTGGGCGACCTCAACCGCTTCTACCAGGACGCCCGGGCCAGCTTCGACGCGTCGGACGGGTTCAAGGAGCGCGCCCGCGAGCGGGTCGTGCGCCTCCAGGCCGGCGACGCCGAGACCGTGCGGCTGTGGCGGGTCCTGGTCGACCAGTCGGCCGCCTACTTCCAGGTCGTCTACGACCGCCTCGGTGTGCTGCTCACCCCCGACGACATCGTCGGAGAGAGCTTCTACAACGACGCCCTGCCCGGGGTCGTCGACGACCTTCGGGCCCTCGGCCTGCTGACGCTCGACGACGGGGCCGAGTGCGTGTTCCCGCCCGGGTTCACGGGGCGCGACGGGTCGCCGCAGCCGATGATCGTGCGCAACCGCAACGGCGGCTACGGGTACGCGGCCACCGACCTGGCCACGATCCGCCACCGCGTCGACGACACCCGGGCCGACCGCATCCTCTACGTCGTCGGCGCCCCCCAGCGCGACCACCTGGCCATGGTGTTCGCCGTCGCCCGGTTGGCCGGCTGGCTGCCCGACGGGGTCACCGCCGAACACGTGCAGTTCGGGAACGTCCTCGGCGCCGACGGCAAGATGTTCAAGACCCGCTCGGGCGCGTCGGTGCGCCTGGTCGACCTGCTCGACGAGGCGGTGGCCCGGGCCGAGGCGGCCATCTCCGAGCGCAACCCGGACCTCGTCGGCGACGAGAGGGCGGCGGTCGCCCGGGCCGTCGGTATCGGCGCGGTCAAGTACGCCGACCTCGCGAGCGATCGGGTCAAGGACTACGTGTTCGACTTCGACCGGATGCTCGCCTTCGAGGGCAGCACCGGTCCCTACCTCCAGTACGCGCACGCCCGGATCCGCTCGATCTTCCGGCGCGGCGAGGTCGATCCGGCCGCGCTCGACGTCGGTGCGGTCGTCGTCGGGGAGCCGCAGGAGCGGGCGCTGGTCCTGGCCCTGCTCGGATTTCCGGCCGCCGTGCGCCACGCGGCCGAGACGTCGCATCCGCATCGGTTGTGCGGGTACCTGTTCGACCTGGCCCAGACGTTCACCTCCTTCTACGAGGCGTGCCCGGTGCTGCGCGCCGACGACGAGGCGACCCGTGCCGGCCGGCTGGTGCTGTGCGACCTCACCGCCCGCACCCTCTCGGCCGGCCTCGATCTGCTCGGCATCGAGGCGCCCGAGCGCATGTAGAGGCGTCGGTCCGGCCCGGCGCGGGACCGCCCGTTTCACCCAGGACGGATGATGTCGGGTCCGACCGGTCCGCCGTAGCGTCGACGGACCCGCCGCGGACGAGCTCGCGCCGCGGCCGACGAGAACGGAGCCCCCGCGTGACCGACGAGATCGCCGACGCGTCCATCGAGCTCGCCCGACGGGCCTACGTCTACGGGTTCCCCCTGGTGTTCAACCTCGACCAGGTGGTGCGCTACGTCACCACGGGGATCGGGGCGAACCCGGCCGCGGCGTTCAACACGTTCAGCCACGCCCGGGCGCTGGCGACCCCCGCCGACGAGTTCGTCACGATCAACAACGACACCGTGTACTCGATGGCTCAGATCGACCTCTCCGCCGGTCCCGTGCTGCTGACGGTCCCGGAGGTGGGCGATCGCTACTACGTCCTCCAGTTCGTGAGCGCGTGGACCGAGAACTTCGCGTACGTCGGCACGCGGGCCACCGGCACGGCGCCGGGCCGCTACCTGCTCGCCCCCCCGGACTGGACGGGTGACGCACCCGACGACGCCACCGTGATCACGTGTCCGACGATCACCGCGTCGATCGTGGGGCGGTGGGCGGTCGACGGCGAGGCCGACCTGCCCGCGGTGCACGCCCTCCAGGACGCGACCAGCCTCACCCCTCCCGCCGCTACACCGCAGGGCGTTCTCCGTCCGGCAGCGACCGGTGACGAGGCACTCGACTTCTGGGAGCGCTATCGGGTCTGGTCCCGGGACAACCCACCGCCGGCACGGGACGAGGCGGTCCAGGCGGGCTTCGCCGACCTGGGTCTAACCGGTGACGAACGGATCACGAGCGCCCATCCGGCGGCCGCCGCGCTGAGCGAGGGCTACGCGCGGGGCGCGGCCGCACTGGCCCAGGTGCTGCAGGGCGGGCACGCGCCGGAGGTCAACGGCTGGCTGATCAACCTCCACGCCTTCGACTACAACCTCGATGACTTCGGGGTGGGCACGATCGATGCCCCGGAGTGGCGGATCGAGGAGCCGACGGAGCGCCTCCTGATGCGGGCCGGTGCGGCGCTCGGCGGGCTCTGGGGCAACCACGGCTACGAGGCGGCCTACCTGAGCGTGTACGTCGACGACGCCGGGGACCAGTTGAACGGCGCTTACCGCTACGAGCTTGTGCTCGATCCGCCCCCGCGGAACGACGGCTTCTGGTCTCTCACCATGTACGACGTGCCGAACTACTTCCTCGTCGACAATCCGATCGAGCGCTACTCGATCGGTGACCGGACGCCCGGGATCGTCACCGGTCCGTCGGGCGGACTCACCGTGACGATCAGCCGGGACGCGCCGACCGACCCGACGGCGCGAGCGAACTGGCTCCCGGCCCCGGCCGGCGACTTCCGCCCGCTCCTGCGCGTGTACGCCCCGGGTACCGAGGTGCTCGACGGGACCTACGAGGTACCACCGATCCGCCGGATCGGTTGACCGCGACGTCCGCGCCGAGCAGCCGCGCCGCCGCGCCCACGGGGCCGGTCGTCCCGGCCGGTCGGCCGCTTCGACGCGCCGCTATCCTCCGCCGACCATGTACGACAGGACGGTCAGCGCCTGGTCACCGGCGCCCTGGTTCCTCGTATCGAGACCGCTCGGGCCATCCGACGAGGTGGTCCGACAGGGGGTGATCGACCTCCTCGACCGGGCGATCGGCAGCGCGCGCGTGACCCGCATCGTCGCCCCCTCCGGGTACGGCAAGACCTCCGCGCTCCGGCAGTGGGCCGACCGGGCCGAAGGGCCGGTCGCGTGGTTGACGCTCACCGAGTTCGACGACGACCCCGTCCGACTGCACCGCGGGATCGTCAGCTCGCTCAAGCGGTCGGCCGAGGCCGTCGGCGGAGAGGCCAGCCATCGGCTCCTCCAACTCATCCCCGACGTGAACCGGCTGGCCGCCAGCTACGACGCGCTCATCTCGGCGCTCGAGCGCACGGCGGCCAGTCTCGTCCTCGTCGTCGACGATGCCCACCTGGGTGGGGAGGCGCTTCGGGACACCGTCGCCCACCTGGTCGGCGACGGGACCTCGTCGACCATCCACCTGGTGCTGGCGGGGTCGGCCGACGTCGATCTGCCGTCGAAGCTCCGGATCGACGGTGCGCTCGCCGACGTCTCCCCGGCGGCCTTGGCGTTCACGGCCGCGGAGGTCGACCAGCTCACCGCGACCCTCGGCATCACCGGTGACGCTTCGCTGGCCGAGCGGATAATCGACCGCACCGGCGGGTGGCCCGCCGCGGTCCGCGCCGTCCTCTTCGACGTGACCGACAGCGCAGCCATCCGAGGCCACACCGGGTCGCGCGCCATCGTCGACCTGGTGGCCGAGGAGGTACTGCCCCGGCTCGGCTCGGATCTGGCCGCGTTCGTCCTCGCCGCGACTACGTGCACCCGTCTCGACGCGAACCTCGCCCGGGCGCTCACCGGGCGGACGGATAGCGCGGCGCTGCTCGAGGCGTGCGTCCGACGCGGGCTCTTCATCGATCGCTACGAGGATGGCGACGAGACCGTCGTGTACCGGTGGCACGTCGTACTCGCCGAGGCCTGCCAGGCCATCCTCGGCGAACGCGATGCCGAAGCGCTCGAGCGGCTCCATCGCACCGCGGCGCTCGCCCTACGCGACGACTACCCGCTCCCGGCCGTCGACCACGCCCTGCGGGCGGGCGACGGCGAGCTCGCGGTGGACATCATCGCCACCTCGTGGGCGGGCATCCTCCTCCAGGCCGGTGCGTCGGCCCTCGAACGAGCGTGCCGAACCCTCCCCCGGCCGTGGTCGGCGTCCCCCGAGGTGCTCCACGCCCGGGCGTGCTGCCTCGACGTCGCCGGCGACCGGCTCGGGGCCGCCCTCCTGGCGGAGCGGGCCGTGGCCCTGGCCGCCGAGATCGAGCCGGGTCGTCGTGCCCGGGCGGCTCTCGTCGCGGCCGAGGCGGCCCTGCTGCTCGCCGACGAGCACCCCGTCCTGCTGGCGGCGGTGGACGACCTGACCCGCCTCCTCAAGTCGGCCACGGATCTCCCGCCCCGGACCTACGGCCACCTGCTCTTCCTCGCCGGCTGGGCCGAGATGCGCCTCCGACGGTCGCCCGAGCACGCGATCCGACTCCTCGAGTCGGCCCGGCTGGAGGCGATCGCGGTGGGCGACGACGTCGTCGCCCACCGCGCCGGGGTGAACGCGGCCTTCGCCCTCACCTTCGCCGGGCGGTTCCGGGACGCCGAGGCCCGGCTGGACGAGTCGAACGCAGCGCTCGCGGTGCGCGCCGACTGGAACGCGTACGACGGCGGGATCGAGGCGACGGCCCGCGGCTACATCGCGTTCCACCGCGGTGAGGCGGAGGAGGCCACCCGCCACCTCACCGGCATGGTGGGCGGCGACGCCGGCAACGGTCCCTACGCCCTCCTGGCCGCCTTCCACCTCGTGCTGATCGCCGCCGACGCCGGTGACCCGGTCGGCCTCGACCGGGCCGAGCAGGCCCTCGACCGCTTTCCCGCCACCCCAGCGCACGGCATGCCCTGGCCGGAGTACGCGGTGTTCGCCCGCTGCCGCGCCGCCCTGGCCCGAGGCCACGCCGACGAGGCTCTCGACCTGGCCCGGTCGATCGCCGACCTCCGCTTCGTTCCGGTGATGGCTGGCATGCTCGCCGAGGTCCACCGGCAGCTCGGCACGATCGACGAGGCCGAGGCGTGCCTGGACGCGCTCGATGCCCAGCCCGTCCCGCCCTACGCCAGGGTGGGGACGCTGGTCACCCGGGCGCTCATCGCGGCCGAACGGGAGGTGGGTGACGACGCCCAGAGCCTGGTGGAGCAGGCGCTCAGCCTCGCCGTCGCTGAACGGGTGGCCCGGCCCTTCACCGGCGACGACCCGATGCTGCGCTCGCTGCTCGCCGAGCGGGCGGCTCGGGGAACCCGTCACGACGGCTTCCTCGCCGACCTCCTGGCGCGGTCCGAGCACGACGGAGGTCGGTTGCGGGCAGGCGTGCAGCTCTCCCGTCGGGAACGCGAGGTCCTCGGATACCTCCGTTCGTCGTTGACGACCGCCGAGATCGCGGAGGCCCTGTTCGTATCGGTCAACACGGTGAAGACGCACCAGCGGGCGATCTACCGCAAGCTCGGGGTCACCAGCCGGCGAGAGGCGATCAGGCTGTCGATCTGACGGCCGCCCCCCGCGGCCGCCCCCCTCGACCTCACCCGACAGGGGTGATTTCCGTGCGACGGCCTGCCCTTCGCCTGTCCGTCGCGCGAAGGTGCCGACGTCCCGAACCGTCTGCCGACCCGCGAGCCCGTGCCGACCCACGATCCGTCCCACCTTCCGTTGGAACCGGCGTGATCGTCCGGGCCATCGGCGATCTCCTCCCGTCGGCGGTCGGTGTCGCGCTCAGCCCGGTGCCGATCGTCGCGATCGTCCTGATGCTCGGGACTCCGCGCGCCCGGACCACCGGCACCGCGTTCGCGCTCGGTTGGATCGGCGGCCTGAGCCTCGCGGTCGTGCTCGTCACCCTGGTCAGCAGCGGGGCCTCGTCCGACGATGACCCGTCGACCGCGGTCGGCTGGGTGAAGCTGATCCTCGGCGGGCTGTGCCTGGCCAGCGCGATCCGGACGTGGAAGGGCCGTCCCGGGCCGGGCGAGACCGCCGAGACGCCGGCCTGGATGGCGGGGCTCGACGCCGTCGCGGCAGGAAGGGCCGCCATCCTGGGCGCCGCGCTCGCCGGCGTGAACCCGAAGAACCTCGCGCTGTCGGTCGCGGCGGCGGCGTCGGTCGGCCAAGCGGCGCTGTCGGGCGCGGAGACCGCGATCACGCTCGCGACCTTCGTGATCCTCGCGTCCGCGTCCGTCGCCGGACCCGTGGTCTTCTTCCTGCTCGCACCGCAGCGGGCCGCCGCGCCGCTGAACTCGCTCAAGGACGCGATGGCCGCCCACAACGACGTGATCATGGCGGTGGTGCTCCTCGTGCTCGGCGCGAAGCTGGCCGGCGACGGCCTCGCCATCGTCGGTGCCTGAGCGGACGCCCGATGACCACCTCCGCCTGCCCGCACCGCTCCGATCCCGAAGGACCTCGATGACCACCATCGTCAACCTCGACAACTTCGCCCGCGCCGAGACCGACCGCATGATCGCGGCGATCAGCGGCGTCGCCGGCGGGACGAACGTGGTCTTCCACAACCGGACGTTCGCGTCGCTCGACCAGCAGACGGTGATCCGCGAGAACCGCGACACCCTCTACACGGTGTGCGTGATCGACATCAGCGAGGGTGCCGCGCTGACGATGCCCGACGGGGGCGACCGGTACCTCTCGGCGATGATCATCAACCAGGACCACTACATCAACCGGGTGATCCACGACGCCGGCACCCACGCCCTGGCCGTCGAGGAGCACGGGTCCGGTCACGTCGTCGCGGCCATCCGGATCCTCGTCGACCCCAATGACGACGCCGACCTGGCGGCCGTCAACGCGTTGCAGGATCAGATCACGGTCGAGGCCGCCGCCGCCCGCCCGTTCGAGCTGCCGGACTACGACGAGGCGAGCTTCACCACCACCCGAAACGCTCTGCTCGAGCTGTCGAAGGGCATGCGCGGCTACGCCGGGTGCTTCGGCCGCCGTTCGGAGGTGGACCCGGTCCGCCACCTGGTCGGCACGGCGTCGGGCTGGGGTGGCCTGCCGGAGACCGAGGCGTACTACGTCAACGTCCAGCCGGACCTTCCGGTCGGCGAGTACTCGCTCACGGTCGGCGACGTGCCGGTGGACGCGTTCTGGTCGGTGTCGCTCTACAACGGCGATGGGTTCTTCGAACCGAACGACCAGAACCGCAACAGCGTCAACAGCGTCACCGCGGTCCGGAACGAGGACGGCACCACGACCGTGAACTTCGGTGGGTGCCGCGACGGTCGAGTCAACTGCCTGCCGATCATGGAGGGCTGGAACTACCTGGTGCGGCTGTACCGGCCCCACACCGAGGTCCTCGACGGCACCTGGACCTTCCCGTCGATCGACTGAGTCCGCCGGCCGAGGTCATCGCGGGCGGCTGGGCTTCTCCGGTGGTCGACCGGGTTCGACGGCCGAGGTCAGGAGGCTCGGACGACCCAGGGTCGGTTCACCCGACACCCGGTAGCCGGACCGGGAGGCGGCGCGACGCGGCCAGTCCCAGCGCGGCGGCGACGACGCCGAGGGCGAAGACGACCGCGGTCGAGTCGACCTCGGACCAGCCGCGCGAGTCGCCCAGGGCGATCACGGCGCCGCCGAGCCCGGTGCCGAGCGACACCCCGAGCAGGTCGCAGAGCTGGAGGTCGGCCGACGCCTGCCCCTCCCGGCCGGGCTCGGCCGAGCCGAGGGCGCTCACCGACAGGGGCGCGTAGCCGAGGCCCATGCCGAAGCCGCCGATGCTCCACGCGACGACTCCCCACCAGGCCGAGAGCGACGTGGCGACCAGGACCATCGCCGCCGCGGCGACGCCGATCATCAGGAACGCCAGGCCGTCCATGACGCGCGGGCCGAGGCGGGCGACCACCCGCTCCTGGGTCCACGACCCGACGGTCCACAGCACCGCGGTCGCCGACAGGGTGGCGGCGGCGACGTCGGTCGACCCGCCCCGGGCCTCGGTCACCGCCAGGGCGACGTAGGCGTCGACGCCGAAGAACGTCCAGGTCAGGATGCCCCGGACCGCGACGATGGCCGGGAGGCCCGGCGCGAGGCGCACCGTGCCCGCCGGTACCAGGTGGACGAAGGCGTACACGCCGGCGGGGACGCCGACGACGACGAGCACCACCGCTGCCGCCGGACCCGAGTCCGAGGTGCCGGCGGCCAGGACGAGGCCGACGCCGATCACGAGGAGGGCGGTGAGCGCCATGCGGCGCCGCCGGCCGGACGTCGGCTCGACGGCGGTCGCCCGGCCGTGGTGCGCGAGCGGTGGGACGGCGATCACACCCGCCACGACGACCAGCGGGATGAGGCCGAGGAACACCCAGTGCCACGACGAATGGCGCTCGATGACCGCGGCGAGGCTCGGCCCCACCAGGCCGGGCACGACCCAGGCGGTCGAGAACACGGCGAAGACGCGCGGTCGGAGCGCGACGGGGTAACCGCGGGCGACGGCGACGTACGCGGCGGCGGGGATCGCGCCCGCGCCGAAGCCCTGGGCCAGCCGGGCCCCGATCAGCACGACCATCGACGGGGCCAGGCCGCCGACGAGCAGCCCGGCCGCGAACAGCACCAACCCCACCCCGAACGGCAGGGCGGGCCCGCGGGTGTCGGCCAGGATCCCCGTGAGCACGGTGCCGGCCAGGGAGGCGAGGAAGAAGCCGCTGAACACCCAGCCGTACAGGTGCAGGTCGCCCAGGTCGTCCTCGACCTTGGGCATCACCGTGGCGATCGCCAGCGACTCGAAGGCGACGAGCGTGATCGTCATGACCAGCCCGACGGTGAGCCGCCGCCGGGCCGGCGCCCACAGGCCGTCGCCCGACGGAGCGGTGGGAGCGGTGGGGGCCTCGGTCACGGCGGGGACACTACGACCGCGAAAACCACACGAGGTGCCTGGAGGCCGAGCCGATAGGCGAGGCCGACCCAGCAAGCACGGCACCGCAAGTTCCGAGCGCAGCGAGGAATCCGTCTAGCGACGACGCGCGCCATCCGCTAACGCTCCTGGCACCTCGTGTCGTTCCGGCCTCCGTGCACCTCGTGTGGTTCAGGTCTCGACGAGGTCGAGCGACCACTCCGGCATGGTGCGGGTGTCGGGGTCGTAGGAGCGCAGCCAGACCGGCAGCCAGTGCGGGTCGGCCATCTCCGACGGGTGGTGGCCGCGGATCAGGGCCGCGCCCATCGCGGGGAGCAGCTCGAACGCGAACCCGAACGACCACGACAGCATCTGGGCGTGGGTCGACGGCCGCCAGATCTGCCGTGACGCGACGAGACCGGCGAACGTGCCGAGCAGCGTGAACCAGGCCATGACGACCATGGCGGCGAGCATCCCGCCCGCGTAGGCGACGCGCCCACCGCCGCGGGCCCGGTGCACGTCGAAGGCGACCGACTTGTGCTCGACCTCCTCGGCCAGGTGCCAGAGGAAGAGGGTGGTCGCGGTGCGGTCGGCGCCGCGGAACAGGGTGCCGGTGCGCGGGTCGACCCAGCGGGCCACGACGAACGCGACCGTCTCGGCGCCCGCGGCGTAGGCGAGGTCGAAGCGCCGCGACCGGCCGCCGATCCACGCGAACGTGCGGGCCATCCACCGGTCGATGCGCCCGAGCGAGGGCCGCCGACCGATCAGGATCCGGTTGAGGCGGTGGTGCGCTCCGTGGTGGGCCGTCTCCTGTTGCACCCACGCCTCGGCCTCGGCCCGCAGCGGCCCATCGAGGTGGTCGAGCTCGTCGCGGACCGTGCGCACGACGTACGGCTCGACGTGGGGCATCAGCAGGCTGACCGCGTTGGCGACCGGCGCGAGGGGAGGGGTCAGCGGCGTCCAGTCGGGATCGAGGTCGTCGGGCCACTCGAAGCGCAGCCTCCGCACCTCGGGCGCGGGGCGGTCCACCACGGTCGCTCCCATCGGGGGACCATCGGCGGCGGACGGCGAACCGTGAGCCCCGGCGGCGACGTAGGGTCCGCGGGATGGATCTCGATGCCCTGGTCTCGTCGATGCCCTTCGCGGTCGCCAACGGGGTCGAGCTGGTGTCCGCCTCGGTCGACGAGGTGGTCGGCACCCTCGCCTGGGCGCCCGACCGGTGCACGGTCGGCGGGGCGATGCACGGCGCCGCGCTGATGACCCTCGCCGACAGCGTCGGTGCCATCGCCGCCTACCTCAACCTCCCCGAGGGGGCGGTCGGCACGTCGACGATCGAGACCAAGACCAACCTGTTCCGCGCCGTGCGCGAGGGCGTGGTCACCGGCACGTCGACCGTGCTCCACGCCGGCCGCTCCACCGTCGTCGTCCAGACCGACCTGCGCGACGGTGAGGGCCGGCGCGTCGGGCTCACCGTCCAGACCCAGTCGGTCCTCCGCGCGCCCTGAACCGCCCGGTCGGGTGCGGCGTCAGGCGGACTGCGGCCCGCGGAGGAGGCGGCCGGGCCGGGCGCCGGTGAACCCGTCGTCCTCGCGCACGACCTCGCCGCCCGCGATCGTGAAGCGGTAGCCGCGGGAGCCCTGCACGAAGCGGCGGGCGCCGGTGGGCAGGTCCCAGGCCATCCGGGGCGGATCGATGGCGAGGCGGTCGAGGTCGATCACGTTCACGTCGGCCCGCAGGCCGGGTGCGAGCAGGCCGCGATCGGCGAGCCCGTAGTGCACGGCGGTGTCGCGGGTCTGGCGGCGCACCAGCAGCTCGAGGGGCAGCTTCGGCCCCCGGACCCGGTCGCGGTTCCAGAAGGCGAGCATGAAGCTCGGCGTCGACCCGTCGCAGATCGAGCCCACGTGGGCCCCGCCGTCGGCCAGGCCCATCAGCGTGCGGGGGTGCTGCTGGAGCTCCCACAGCATGTCGAGGTTGCCGTCGCTGTAGTTGAACAGCGGGAAGTAGAGGACGCCGTGGCCGTCGTCCTCCATCAGCACGTCGAAGGCGACCTCGGCGGGGGAGCGTCCCTCGCGCGCCGCGATCGCCTCGATCGACGCGTCGGGCGGCGGCTCGTAGTCGGTCTCGCCCCGGAAGGGGAACATCTTGTGCCAACCGGTGGTGAGGAACCGGGCGAAGTCGCCCATGTCGGCCTGCTCGCCGTCGAGGATCGCCGTCCGCACCTCGGGCCGGTGCAAGGCCTCGACCCGCTCGACGGGGGAGAGGAAGGCGAGATCGGCCCAGCCTGACGACAGCGAGAACGGGTGGATCGTGGCGTGCCACGTCATCAGCACCCCGACCGGACGACCGTGGATCTGGCCGTACAACCCCACGCCCTCGGCCTCGGCCCGGGCCAGGTCGTCGGCGACCTCGCGCCACACCTCGGGCGCAGCGTCGGTCTGCTGGAGGCTGATCGTCACCCGGCGGCCCGATCGCTCGGCGAGCCGGCGCATCAGCGGCAGCGAGTCCGGCACCTCCGGGTGGTGCAGGGCGGCCTGGAACACGCCGTGGCCCGCGTCCCGTAGCGCGTCGCCGAGCGCCAGCACCTCGGCCTCGTCGGCATCGGTGCCCGGCACCAGCTCGCCGTCGCGGGACCGGTGGAGCGGCGTGCGCGAGGTCGAGACGCCGAGCGCTCCGGCTCGGAGCGCCGACGTGGCCAGCTCGCGCATGCGATCGCGATCGGCCTCGGTCGCCGTCTCGTTGGCGGCGCCGCGGTCGCCCATCACGTAGGCGCGCAGGGCGCCGTGGGGAACCTGGGTGCCGACGTCCATCACCCAGCGGCGGCGGTCGAGGGCGTCGAGGTACTCCTCGAAGGTCTCCCACTCCCACCGGATGCCGGCGGTCAGCGCGGCTCCGGGGATGTCCTCGACCCCCTCCATCAGCTGCACGAGCCACTCGTGGCGGTCGGGGGCCGCAGGCGCGAACCCGACCCCGCAGTTGCCCATCACCACCGTCGTGACGCCGTGCCAGCCCGACGGCGTGAGCTCCGGGTCCCACGTCGCCTGGGCGTCGTAGTGGGTGTGCATGTCGACCCAGCCGGGGGTGACGAGCGCGCCGTCGGCATCGATCTCGCGTCGACCGGCGCCGACCCCCTCACCGACAGCGGCGATGCGGTCGCCGTCGAGCGCGACGTCGGCGGTGGCCGGCTCGCCGCCCGAACCGTCGACGACCGTGCCTCCCCGGATGACGATGTCGTGCATGGCGTCCTCCCGACCTCGGTGGCCGCCCGAACCTATCGGCCTCGGCCCGGGCCCGCCGCCCCCGGGCGGAACGGCCCACCCGGCTCGGTGTCCCGCCGGCGGGCCGGGCTCGGGTCGAAGCGTGGGGGGTTGGCCGCGGTGCGTGGCGGGTACGTCGGGACGAACCCCGTGACGGGCGACACTCAGGGTGGCTAGAGTCATGGGGCGTGGGGAGGGCGTCGGCAGATTGGGCGGTAACCCTCGACATGCACACCCCGACCTCACTCACCGAGATCCGTCCGGGCCACGCCTCCCTCATCCGCCACGAGGACGCGGACTTCGAGCTCCTCTGGTGCCGCGACGTGCCGCGGGTCGCCCTGCGGCGAGGGGCGATCTGGGTCAGGGCCACCGAGGACGGGCCCGGCATCGTGGTGAGCTGCGGCGAGTCGCACGTGCACCTGCGCTCCGGCGCGGCGGCGATCGAGCACCGCGAGCACGACGCGCTGGTCGTCGTCGCCTCGGGTCGGGCCTCGGTCACCGGCACGTGGCCGCTGCCGAAGGTCGTCCACGCCGGTCACGGGGTCGTCGTGTCGTGTTCGGGCACCGTGCGCTCTCCCCGCCCCGTCGCCGTCGAGGAGCTGTCGGCCAACCCGATGCTCGTCGAGAACCTCGTGCGCGACAGCCTCGTCTCGGGCCGCGTGGCCACCCTCACCACCGAGCCGATCGACACCGGCCGCGACGCCAGCCGGCCCCGCGTCGACGGTACGCCGCCGCCCGTGGTCAACGTCACCGACCGGGCGCTCGGTGTGCGCGCCGGGCGGCGGACCGACGGTCGGGACACGCCGGTGCCGATCGTGGCGGGACCGGATCCCCGCCCCGAGCTGGTGCTCAGGGGCGGCATGGTGTCGGTGCGGGCCACGCCGTCGCCGCTGGAGCGGGCGGTGGCCACCGTGCGCGGTCGCGACGCGGGTCGTTCCCGGGCGGCCGACGCCGACCCCGGCGGCCGCGACGAGCAGCAGGAGGCGCTGGCCCGCATGCTCGCGCCTCGGCGTTCGGTGCGCCCCGCGATCTGACCGGCGCCCGGCCCGGCCCGACCGGGGCCCGCCGCGCCTGGATCAGGGGCGGCGCTCCACGATGACGGGGCCCTCGCCGTCGCGCTTGGCCTGGTACATCGCCTGATCGGCCAGGGCGATGAGCGCCTCGACGCGCTCGTTGCCGTTGGCGACCACCGCGCCGATGCTCAGGCCGACGTCGACGGTGGAGCCGTCGGCGAGGGTGAACGGCTCGGCCATCGCCTCGGTGACCCGGTCGATCACCCGGCGGGCGGCCGCCGCGTCGCCCAGCTCGACGACGAGCACGAACTCGTCGCCGCCCCAACGCCCGCACGTGTCGCCCTCGCGGACCGCCGCCGACAGCCGCCGGGCGGTCTCGATCAGCACGAGGTCGCCCGCCTCGTGGCCGTGGCGGTCGTTCACCGCCTTGAACCCCACCAGGTCGGTGAAGAGGATCAGCGGCCGGAGGCCGAGGCGCTGGGCGCGGATGAGGGCCATGCGCACGCGGTCCTGGAGCAGACCGCGGTTGGGCAGACCGGTCAGGTCGTCGTGGAAGGCGAGCTCGGCGAGCACCTCGTTCACGCCGTGGTGGACCGTCGTGTCCGTGCGGGTGATCACCACCCCGCCGTCGGGCAGGTGCTCGGCGGCCACGAGGAACCACCGCGGCTCGTCGCCGCCGGTGACCTGGTACTGCACCTGGAAGCTGGAGCCTCGACCGTCGAGCAGCCGTCCGAGGCCGTCGGCGATGTGCTCGGCGACCGGCGAGGGGGGATCGCCGGTGCGGAGGTGGGCCAGGAGGGGCGTGCCGACGTCGGCCACGACGGGATCGCCGTCGCCTCGGGCCCAGCGCCACCGGTCGTTGGCGGTGGTGACCGTCCCGTGCTGGTCGAGCACCGCCACCCCGTGCGGAATCAGGTCGAGGATGGTGTCGGTGCTCGCGGAGTGCGGGAGGCGGACGATGGACACGGCGATCCGAGCTTCCGTGGGACGGGGGCCAGTCCCGACACTACCCCCACCCAGGGTGGTCGAATCGGACACCTCGCGCCGAGCGCGGTCGCCTCGGATCGCGCTCACGGTACCTCCTAAGCTGCCGACGTTCCGGGGGGAGCCAGCGCATCGATGACGCCGACACGGTCACACACGCGAGCAGGGGGTAGGCGGAGCGCGTTCGTCGCGCTCGTGGGGCTGGCGCTCGCCGCGACGATGGTCCTCCCGGGAGGCCCCGCGGGCGGCCAGGTCGCGACCGACGAATCCGACCCGCACTCCTCGGCCGAGCTGCGCGACGAGTACGAGGAGCTGGTCGGTGAGCACGCCGACGTGCTGCTCGCCTACGACGAATCGACCGCGCGGCTGGCCGAGCTGCTGATCGAGGTCGCGGCGGCCGACGAGGCGAAGGCGGCCGCCGACGCCGCCCTGGTGGAGGCGGAGGAGTCGCTCGCCGCCCGTCGCGACGAGCAGGTGGCCGCCGAGGTGGCGCTGGTCGACGCGCGTGAACGGGTCGACCGGGCCGAGGCGACCGTACGGCGGTTCGCGATCGAGACCTACATCGACGACGGCGCCAACACCGACCTCACGCTGCTGCTCGACGCGGCCCGGGGGGACTCGGCGTCCCTCGCGGTGCTGGGCTACCGCGACAGCGTCGACACCCAGCAGGGCCGGGTCATCGAGGAGCTCGAGGACGCCCGCGCCGATGCCCTCCGTTTCCAGGATCGGGCGGTGCGGGCCACCGACGCCGCCGAGGAGCAGCGCGACGTGGTCGAGGCCATCCAGGCCGAGGCGGCGGCCGCCCTCGAGGACCGGGTGCGGCTCGCGGAGGAGGCGAACGCCGAGCGGGCCCAGCAGGAGCAGCTCCTGCGCGACGTGCAGTCCCGTTTGGTCTCGATCGAGGCGCGGCTCTACAGCCTCGAGCGGGCCGCCGACGGCATCCAGTCGCTCCTTGCGGCGTACCAGGCGGACGATCCCGACTTCGAGCCGGGCGCCTACAGCTTCTCGCTACCCCAGGAGGGGGCGACGATCAGCTCCGAGTTCGGCATGCGCTCGCATCCGATCCTGCCCGTGACGCGCCTCCACGCGGGAGCCGACATCGGCGCCGCGCACGGCTCGCCGGTGGTCGCGTCGGCCGACGGCGTGGTGCTGCTGGCCGAGGAGCGCGGCGGGTACGGGCTGACGGTGGTCGTCGCCCACGAGAACTCGCTGGCGACGGTGTACGCCCACAACTCGGCGCTGTCGGTGCGCGTCGGCGACCAGGTCGAGCGAGGTCAGGAGCTGGCCCGGGTCGGGTCGACCGGCCTGTCGACCGGCCCGCACATCCACTTCGAGACGCGGCTCCGCGGCGTGCCGATCAACCCGCGGAACTTCCTGCTGCCGGCCGACGGCGGCACCGGCGTGCCCGGCCCGTACCAGGACCCCGACGACCCCTTCGCCCCCGACGTCGTCCCCGAGCAGGCGGCCCGCCCCGGCGGGTGAGCGGACCTCTACGAACCTGCCGTCGGTTTAGCAGGATCTGTTAAACTGACGGCATGTCTGGAGAGGCGTACGACCCCGTCGCGAACCCGTACGCGCCGGGCGCCGGGACCCCGCCGCCGGCGATGGTCGGTCGCGACCCGGTCGTCGCCGACGCCCGCACGAGCCTGCGCCGGCTCCGCGCGGGGCGCTCCACCCAGCACCTGCTGCTGACCGGGCTCCGCGGCGTCGGCAAGACCGTGCTGCTCGCGACGCTCGCCGCGCTGGGCGAGGGCGAGGGGTTCCGCGTGATCCGCCACGAGGCGGTCGGCGGCGAGGACACCGTCGCGTCGGTCCTGCGCCAGGCTCGGCGCATCGTCGACGAGCTCGGTCCCGGTCCGCGAGTGGCGCGGGCGGTCCGCTCGATCGAATCGGTCTCGGTCACCCTGCTGGGCGCCGGCGCGTCGGTGGGACGCAACGTCACCCCCGATCGGGAGGCGCTGGCCGACGTGGTCGTCGACGTCGTCGCGGCGGCCGCCGACCACGACCTCGGCGTGGTGATCGCGATCGACGAGGCCCAGATGATGGACCCGAGTGACCTGCGACGGCTGCTCGCAGGGGTGCACCGCTGCGGCCAGGACGGCTTGCCGGTGTGGTGCGTCCTCGCCGGCCTGCCGAACCTGGTGGGCGTGGTCGCACGGGCCGCGACCTACGCCGAGCGCCTCTTCACGGTCGTCGCGCTCGGGCCGCTGGCCCCCGACGACGTCGTCCGGGCCGTCGCCGAACCAGCGGCCGAGCTCGGCGTGACCTGGGCGCCGGACGCCGCCGACGCCGTCGCCGACCGATCCGACGGCTACCCCTTCTTCGTGCAGGTCTGGGCGTACCACACGTGGAACGCCGCCCGCGACGACCCGATCTCGGTCGACGACGTCGAGCGGGGCGCCCCCGCCGCCCGCCTCGCGCTCGACGGCTCGTTCTTCGCGGCGCGGATCGCGCGGATCCCCGAGTCCGAGGTCGCCTACGTCCGGATGCTGGCGTCGCTCGGGCCCGGGCCGCACCGCTCCGGCGAGGTGGCGGCGGCCGGCGGACGCACCACGTCGGAGGTCTCCGCCGTGCGCGACCGCCTGATGCGGGAGGGCGTCGTCTACGCCCCCCGCTACGGCTGGATCGAGTTCGCCATCCCGCACTTCGACTCGCACGTCCGGCGCACCCTGCCCCCGCCCCAGGTCGCGGGGCCGGTCAGCCCCGCATGACCTCGCCGAGCGCGGCGACGATCGGCGCGATCGGCGGCGCCGGATGGCCGTCTAGGCGCTCGACGGTGCAGAAGACCTCGACGCCGTGGTGGCGTCCCTGGAGGGTGGCTACGAGCGAGCAGGCCGCCGGTCGGTCGTCGCCCTCCTCCTGCACCTGGAGCAGCACCTCGACCAGGCCGGACGACCGGTCGAGGTAGGTCACGTCGCCCAGCTCGTGGCCCGCCTCCACCAGCCGGACCATCACCAGGCCGGGATCGGCCTCGATGAAGAGCGCGTCGCCCTCGGCGCGCGCGTCGAGCGGCACGGTGGCCACCGGGCGTTCCGCCGGTCGGGTGAAGGCCCGGTGGGCCGCGATCAGGCGGGTCGCGTCGGCGTGGGCGCCGGGCACGCCGGGGGCGCGGTCGGGGTGGCGCTGGCGGATCAGCGATCGGAACGCCCGTCGGGCCTCGCCGGGGGACGCATCGGGGGCGACGCCGAGGACCCGGGCGGCCTCGTCGCGGGTCACGGCGTGAACCAGGCCCCCAGCGCGTCCACCATGCGGACCGGGTCCCGGGCGCCGCACAGCTCGCGCGCCGAGTGCATGGCGAGCTGGGCGACGCCGACGTCGACGGTGGCGAGGCCGAGTCCGGCGGCGGTGGCGGGGCCGATCGTCGACCCGCACGGGACCTCGTTGTGGCCGACGAAGTGCTGGACCGGCACGCCGGCCGCGTCGCAGGCGAGCTCGAAGGCCGCCCGGGTGGCCGGTTCGGTGGCGTAGCGCTGGTTGGCGTTGATCTTCACGACCGGGCCGCCGTCGATCGTGATCGGGTGGCCGGGCTCGTGGCGCTCGGCGTAGTTGGGGTGGGTCGCGTGCGCCATGTCGGCCGACGCGAGCATCGACGAGGCGAGCGACCGCCGCAGGTCGGCCCGCGAGCCGCCGCGGCCCGCGACGACCCGTTCGAGGACGTCCTCGAGGAGGCGTCCGGCGGCGCCCCGGGTCGAGACGCTGCCCACCTCCTCGTGGTCGAACAGGGCGACGACCGAACCGGTGTCCCGGCCGTCCGCGACGGTGGTGAGGGCCGACACCGCCGCCCAGCACGAGCAGAGGTCGTCGAGGCGCCCGCTGCTCACGAGGGCACCCTCGACGCCGAGGAGCGCGGCGGGGGAGAGGTCGTGGACCATGAGGTCCCAGCCCGACACGCCGTCCGGGTCGACGTCGAGCGCGGCGGCGACGAAGCGGCGGAACCCTCCCGGGTCGACCGGACCGACGTCCCAGACCGGTGTGAGGTGGCGCTGGCGGTCGAGGCGGAGGCCCTGGCTCGTGATCTCGCGGTCGAGGTGGATCGCGAGCTGCGGCACCCGGAGGAGCGGACGGTCGACGCGCAGCAGCCGGGTGGTCGGGCCGTCGGGGCCGAGGACCGCGACCCGACCGGCGAGGCCCAGGTCGCGGTCGAGCCACGAGTTGACCAGCGCCCCGCCGTAGACCTCGACGGCGAGCTGGCGCCACCCGGCCGCGCCGGTGTCGGGTCGGGGCTTGATCCGCAGGCCCGGGGAGTCGGTGTGGGCACCGACCAGGCGCAGCGGGGGCGCCGCGGGCCCGGTGGCGGGCAGGGCCCAGGCGATCACCGCGCCGTCGGCGAGCACGTGGCCCCGGGCCGGAGGGTCGGACCAGGCGTCGTCGAGCGCCAGGGGCGTCGACCCGGCCGCGGCCAGGCGTCGGTCGGCCTCGGCGGCGGCGTGGTACGGGGTCGGGGAGGCGTCGAGGAAGGCCAGGAGGTCGGCGATGTCGGCCACCGGCCGAACCTACGCCACCGGACACCGACCGGTGCGCGGGCGCGGTTTCCCTTTGCGGGGGCGGCCCGGGGCTCCGGTAGAGTCGGTCGATCCCCTCGGGCCAGCGACGTCCCGGCACCACCCCGCACCCACGCGAGATGGAAGGACGAATGCGCCGAGCACCAGGCCCCCTGGGCCTCTACGACCCGACCCATGAGCACGACGCCTGCGGCGTCGCCTTCGTCGTCGACATGCACGGCCGGCGCAGCCGGCGGATCGTCGATCAGGGCCTGCTCTCCCTGGCCAACCTCGACCACCGCGGCGCGTCCGGCGCCGAGGTCAACACCGGCGACGGGGCCGGGATCCTGATCCAGGTCCCCGACGCCTTCCTCCGCGACGTCGTCGACTTCGACCTGCCTGCCGCGGGTTCCTACGCCACCGGCATCGGGTTCCTGCCCCGCGACGCCGACGCGGCCGAGGAGGCGGTCGAGGCGATCGCCAAGATCGCCGACGCCGAGGGAATGACCGTCCTCGGCTGGCGCGACGTGCCGGTCGACCCTTCCTCGCTGGGGACCATGGCCCGCGACGTCATGCCGTCGTTCCGGCAGGTGTTCATCGCCGGGCGCGACGGCGAGCTGACCGGCCTCGACCTCGAGCGCCGGGCGTGGCTGGTGCGCAAGCGCGTCGAGCACGAGGTCGGCGAGCCCGACGGCTCGGCCCGGGCCGACACCGGCGACGTCTACTTCGCCAGCCTCTCGGGGCGCACCCTCTGCTACAAGGGCATGCTCACCACCGGCCAGCTCGGCGACTTCTACGCAGACCTGCGCGACCCCCGGCTCGAGAGCGCGATCGCCCTCGTGCACTCGCGCTTCAGCACCAACACGTTCCCGGCCTGGCCCCTCGCCCACCCGTACCGGTACATCGCCCACAACGGCGAGATCAACACCGTCAAGGGCAACCGGAACTGGATGCGGGCCCGCGAGGCGCTGCTCGCGAGCGACGCGTTCGGCGAGGGTCTCGACCGCGCCTTCCCGATCTGCACGCCCGACGCGAGCGACTCGGCCAGCTTCGACGAGGTGCTCGAGCTGCTGCACCTCGCCGGCCGCCCGCTCCACCACGCCGTGCTGATGATGATCCCCGAGGCGTGGGAGAACCACCCGGGGATGGATCCCGCCAAGCGCGCCTTCTACCAGTTCCACGCGTCGCTGATGGAGCCGTGGGACGGCCCCGCGTCGGTCGCGTTCACCGACGGCACCGTCATCGGCGCGGTCCTCGACCGCAACGGGCTCCGGCCGTCGCGCTTCTGGGTCACCGACGACGGCCTCGTCGTGATGGCGTCCGAGGCGGGGGTGCTGCCCCTCGACCCCGCGACGGTGGTCCGGCGCGGCCGGCTCCAGCCGGGGCGCATGTTCCTCGTCGACACCTCGCAGGGCCGCATCCTCGGTGACGAGGAGATCAAGTCGACCCTCGCCGCCGCCGAGCCGTACGAGGAGTGGCTCCACGGCGGTCTGGTGCCGCTCGAGGACCTGCCCGACCGGCCCCACATCCGCTACCCGCACGCGGACGTCGTCCGCCGCCAGATCGTGTTCGGCTACACGATCGAGGACCTCCGCATCCTCATGGCCCCCATGGCCCGCACCGGTGGAGAGGCGCTCGGATCGATGGGCACCGACACGCCGGTCGCCGTGCTGTCCGAGCGGCCCCGCCTGCTCTTCGACTACTTCACCCAGCTCTTCGCCCAGGTCACCAACCCACCGCTCGACGCGATCCGCGAGGAGCTGGTCACCAGCCTCCTCGGGGTGCTGGGCCCCGAGGGCAACCTGCTCGACCCCACGCCGGCGTCGTGCCGCCAGGTGCTGCTGCGCCGCCCGATCATCGACAACGAGCAGCTCGCCAAGCTCGTCCACATCAACGACGAGGGCGACATGCCCGGCCTCCGCTCCGCGGTGGTCGAGGGCCTGTACCCGGTCGCCGAGGGAGGCGAGGGCCTCCGCGCCGCCATCGAACAGGTCCGGCGCGAGGTGTCCGAGGCCATCGCGGAGGGGGCGCGCATCATCGTGCTGTCCGACCGCGGCGTCGACCGCGACCGGGCGCCGATCCCGTCGCTCCTCCTGACCAGCGCCGTCCACCACCACCTGGTCCGGGAGAAGACCCGCACCCGGGTCGGGCTCGTCGTCGAGACCGGCGACGCCCGCGAGGTGCACCACATGTGCCTGCTGCTCGGGTACGGCGCCTCGGCGATCAACCCGTACATGGCCTTCGAGACGCTCGAGGACATGAGCGCCCGCGGCCTCCTCGAGGGCATCGGCCTCGACGAGGCGGTCGCCAACTACATCAAGGCGTGCGGCAAGGGCGTGCTCAAGGTGATGTCGAAGATGGGCATCTCCACGGTCGCGTCCTACACCGGCGCCCAGGTGTTCGAGGCGATCGGCCTGGGACGCGAGCTGGTCGACGAGTACTTCACGCTCACGTCGAGCCGGCTCGACGGCATCGGGCTCGACGAGGTGGCGGCCGAGGTCGCCGCCCGCCACGCGGTCGCCCACGCCGAACAGCCGAGCGAGCGGGCGCACCGCGAGCTCGACGTCGGCGGCGAGTACCAGTGGCGCCGCGAGGGCGAGCACCACCTGTTCAACCCGCAGACGGTCTTCAAGCTCCAGCACGCGACGCGCACCGGGCGCTACGAGGTGTTCAAGGAGTACACGCGCCTGGTCGACGATCAGTCGGCGCGCCTGGCGACCCTTCGCGGGCTCTTCGAGCTGCGCACCGACCAGCGGCCGCCGGTGCCCCTGGACGAGGTCGAACCGCGCGAGGCGATCCTGGCCCGCTTCTCGACCGGAGCCATGAGCTACGGCTCGATCTCCGCCGAGGCGCACGAGACCCTCGCCATCGCGATGAACCGCCTCGGCGGCAAGTCCAACACCGGCGAGGGGGGCGAGGACCGCGAGCGCTTCCTGCCCCTGCCCGACGGGTCGTCGAACCCGCGCCGCTCCGCGATCAAGCAGGTCGCGTCGGGCCGCTTCGGCGTGACGTCGGAGTACCTGACCAACGCCGACGACATCCAGATCAAGATGGCCCAGGGCGCCAAGCCCGGTGAGGGAGGCCAGCTCCCCGGTCACAAGGTGTATCCGTGGATCGCCAAGACCCGGTACTCGACGCCGGGCGTCGGCCTGATCAGCCCGCCGCCGCACCACGACATCTACTCGATCGAGGACCTCGCCCAGCTCATCCACGACCTGAAGAACGCCAACCCCTCGGCCCGGATCCACGTGAAGCTGGTGTCCGAGGTGGGCGTCGGCACCGTCGCGGCGGGCGTGTCCAAGGCGCACGCCGACGTGGTGCTGATCTCGGGGCACGACGGCGGCACCGGCGCCAGCCCGCTGACGTCGCTCAAGCACGCGGGCGGTCCTTGGGAGCTCGGCCTGGCCGAGACCCAGCAGACCCTGCTGCTGAACGGCCTGCGCGACCGCATCGTCGTGCAGACCGACGGCCAGATGAAGACCGGCCGCGACGTCGTGATCGCCGCGCTGCTCGGCGCCGAGGAGTTCGGCTTCGCCACCGCCCCGCTCGTCGTGTCGGGCTGCGTGATGATGCGGGTCTGCCACCTCGACACCTGCCCGGTCGGCATCGCCACCCAGAACCCCGTGCTCCGCGAGCGCTACGCGGGTCGGCCGGAGTTCGTCGAGACCTTCTTCGAGTTCATCGCCGACGAGGTGCGCGAGCTGCTCGCCGAGCTGGGCTTCCGTTCGATCGCCGAGGCGATCGGCCACGTCGAGGCCCTCGACGTGCGGCGGGCGGTCGAGCACTGGAAGGCCTCCGGCCTCGACCTGACGCCGATCCTCACCGTCCCCACCTCCGGTTTCCCCGACCAGGACCTCTACTGCACCAAGGGCCAGGACCACGGTCTCGACCGGGCGCTCGACGTCGAGCTGATCGAGGCGTGCCGGCCGGCGATCGAGCGGGGCGAGCCCGTCACGATCGACCGGACGATCCGCAACGTCAACCGCACCGTCGGCACGATGCTCGGCCACGAGGTCACCAAGGCCACCGGCGGCGAAGGGCTGCCCGACGACACGATCCGGGTCGGCTTCACCGGATCGGCCGGGCAGAGCTTCGGCGCCTTCGTGCCCCGGGGCATCACCCTGACCCTGCACGGCGACGCCAACGACTACCTCGGCAAGGGCCTGTCCGGCGGTCGGTTGGTGGTGCGCCCACCCGATGACGCGCCCGCCGACTTCATCGCCGAGGAGAACGTCATCGCCGGCAACGTCATCCTCTACGGGGCGACCGCCGGCGAGGTTTTCCTGCGGGGTGTCGTCGGCGAACGCTTCTGCGTGCGGAACTCCGGGGCGACCGCCGTCGTCGAGGGCGTGGGGGACCACGGCTGCGAGTACATGACCGGCGGCAAGGTCGTCGTCCTCGGGCCGACGGGCCGCAACTTCGGCGCCGGCATGTCCGGCGGCATCGCGTACGTGTGGGACCCCGACCGGGCCCTCGACGGCGCGGTCAACCGTGAGATGGTCGAGCTCGAGCCGCTCGACGAGCTCGACAAGACCTGGCTGGTCAGCACGGTCTTCCGCCACCGCGAGGAGACCGGGTCCGAGGTCGCCGAGCGGCTGCTGACCGACTGGCAGTTCGCCGTCGACCAGTTCGTCAAGGTGATGCCCCGCGACTACAAGCGGGTCCTCACCGCCATCAAGGCCGCCGAGGAGTCCGGCGCCGACATCGACGCCGCGATCATGGCCGCGGCCAAGGGCTGAGGAGCAGCGTGGGAGACGTACAGGGCTTCTTGAAGCACGACCGCGAGCTTCCGACCCGGAGGCCGGTACCGGTCCGCCTCCGCGACTGGCGCGAGGTCTACGAGCCGTTCCCGGAGGAGACCCTCCGCACCCAGGCCAGCCGGTGCATGGACTGCGGCATCCCCTTCTGCAACCAGGGCTGCCCGCTCGGGAACCTCATCCCCGACTGGAACGACCTCGTCTACCGCGACCGGTGGCGCGAGGCGATCGAGCGACTGCACGCCACCAACAACTTCCCCGAGTTCACCGGGCGCCTGTGCCCCGCCCCGTGCGAGGCGGCGTGCGTGCTCGGCATCAACCAGGACCCGGTCACGATCAAGCAGGTCGAGGTCACGATCATCGAGCACGCCTTCGCCGAGGGGTGGGTGGCGCCGGTGCGGCCGACGACGAAGACCGGCAAGCGGGTCGCGGTGGTCGGCTCCGGGCCCGCCGGGCTCGCCGCCGCCCAGCAGCTCACGCGGGCCGGCCACGCCGTCACCGTGTTCGAGCGGGCCGACCGCATCGGCGGCCTCCTCCGCTACGGGATCCCCGAGTTCAAGATGGAGAAGCGGTTCCTCGACCGGCGCCTCGAACAGATGCGGGCCGAGGGCACCGAGTTCCGCGCCGGTGTCGAGGTCGGCGTCGACGTCACCGCCGACGACCTGCGCCGCGACTTCGACGCGATCGTCCTCGCCGGCGGTTCGACCCAGGGCCGCGACCTGCCGGTGCCGGGCCGGGAGCTCGACGGCATCCACCAGGCGATGGAGTACCTGCCCGACGCCAACCGGGTGCAGGAGGGCGATCAGCTCGGGCCCCGCGTGTCGGCGCACGGACGCAACGTCGTGATCATCGGCGGTGGCGACACCGGTGCCGACTGCCTCGGTACCGCCCACCGCGAGGGCGCCGCCTCGGTGCACCAGATCGAGATCATGCCCCGACCGCCCGAGGCCCGGGCCGACTCCACGCCGTGGCCGACGTGGCCGCTGATGTTCCGCACCTCGTCGGCCCACGAGGAGGGCGGCGAGCGGGTGTTCGCGGTGAACACCGCCGAGTTCCTCGGCGACGACGATGGCCGGGTCCGGGCCCTGTCGCTGCACGAGGTGGCGATGGTCGACGGCCGGTTCGAGCGGGTCGAGGGCACCGACTTCGAGCTCGAGGCCGACCTCGTCCTGCTGGCGATGGGCTTCACCGGTCCGGAGAAGGGCCCGTTGCTCGAGGGTCTCGGCGTCGACCTCGACGCCCGCGGCAACGTCGCCCGCGACGACCGGTGGTCGACCAACGTGAACGGGGTCTTCGTCGCCGGTGACATGGGTCGCGGCCAGAGCCTGATCGTGTGGGCGATCGCCGAGGGCCGATCGGCGGCCGCCGCGGTCGACCGCCACCTGATGGGCGACACGCTGCTCCCGGCACCCGTGCGCCCCACCGACGCGCCGCTCCGCTGACCGCCTACCCGGGCCCGGCCGCGCCCACGGTGGGTGGCGGTCTGACCCCGCGCGGGCGCCATAGGTCACGCAGCGTGACCGGGTAGCGGCGCAAGGTGTGGGCCGGAAGACCCAATCTGCTTCAGTCGGTAGCCTGACCGCCGACTAGGGCAGGCGAAGTCCTCGGGGAGGGGCACGCCCTCCCCGCTGTCAACCGTCGGGATGGTCCGCTCCGGTGTTCGACAAGCTCAGCATCCGCACCAAGCTCATCGGCATCGTGGCCGCCCCCCTCGCGGTGATGCTCGTCATCGCCGGCCTCGGCTTCGTCGACCGCCGTGACGAGGCGGCCGACACCCGGCGCGACGTCGCCCGGCTCGAGGCGGTCGACGCGGTGGCGGCCCTCCAGCACGCGATCCAGCTCGAATCGCTCCAGAGCGTCGCCTTCCTCGCGTCCGACGCGGAGGAGGTGCCCGAGGGGCTGATCGCCCAGCGGGCCGAGGTCGACGCGGCCGCCGAGAACATGGCCGAGGCGATGAAGGACGTCAGCTTCGACTCGTCCGCGGTCGCCGCCTCCGGCGTGGTCGAGCGGGCGGTGCGCCAGGTCGACGCCTCGCTGCGCCCGCAGGTCGACGACCGCAGCCTCGACTGGACCTGGGTCGAGTCGCTCTACCGCAACGTCCTCTCCGGCGTTCCTACGGTCACCAACCGGCTGGTCAGCGCGATCGGCGACGGCGAACTGGCCCGTGGAGCCGAGAGCGTCGTGGCCCTGAGCGACTACGCGACCACCGAGGCCCGCATCGGCACCGTCCTCGCCGGCGTGGCCGAGGAGGGGCGGTTCCCGACCGTGTCCGTCGGCGGCGAGGCCGACGACGAGGGCGAGAACGCCCGCCGCGGCTTCGACGAGGCGGTGGCGGCCGCCGAGCAGCAGCTCGCCGTCGTGTCGGCCCAGTCCGGTGCCCAGGTGCGCACCCGGATGCGGAACCAGATGGTCGGCGGTGACGTCCGGTACTTCGCCGAGGTCGTCGAGGAGGTGTCGGGCCTGCCGACCGACGCCGCGGTCGACATCGACCCCGAGCGCTGGACCCCCTCGGTGCAGGCCACGCTCGACCAGCTCCGTGAGATCGCCGCCGAGCAGGCCTCGACCGTGCTCGACGCCGCCGAGGACCGGGCCGCCTCCGCCGAACGCGCCTCGCAGCTCTACCTGATCGGCGCCGCCATCGCGGTGCTCGGAGCGCTCGCCCTGGCCGTGTACGTCGCCACCTCGATCGCCCGTCCGGTGATGAGCCTCACCGAGGCCGCCGACCGGGTCGCCACCGAGCAGCTCCCCCGCCTCGTCGAGGCCCTGCGCAACCCCAACGAGGACGACCTCGACCACCTGCGCCCGTCGGTCGACGGCATGGACGTCGGGGGTGGTCGCGAGCTCACCCGCCTCAGCCAGTCGGTCAACTCGATCCAGGACATGGCGGTGACCGTCGCCACCGAGCAGGCCAGCCTGCTCCGCAAGGGCATCGGCGACATGTTCATCAACCTGGCCCGCCGCAACCAGGGCCTGCTCGACCGCCAGCTCGAGTACATCGACGAGCTGGAGGCCCAGGAGGACGATCCCGACCAGCTCGAGCACCTGTTCAAGCTCGACCACATGGCGACCCGCATGCGCCGCAACGCCGAGTCGCTGCTGGTGCTGGCCGGCGCCGAGCCGAGCCGTCGCCGCGGCAACCCGGTGCCGATGAGCAAGGTCTCCCTGGCCGCCGTCGGCGAGATCGAGCACTTCGCCCGGGTCGACCTGCTCGACGTCGAGGAGGCCGAGGTCGTCTCCAACGCCGCGGCCGACATCGCCCACCTGCTGTCGGAGCTGATGGAGAACGCCACCCAGTTCTCGCCGCCCGACGCCCGGGTCGAGGTCGTCGGCCACCGGACCTCCGGCTCCTACACCCTGTCGATCAGCGACCAGGGCATCGGGATGTCGCCCGACCAGCTCACCGAGGCCAACGAGCTCCTCGCCCGACCGCCGCTGCTCGGCCTCACCCTGGCCCGCACGCTCGGCTTCATCGTCGTCGGCCGGCTCGCCGCCCGTCACGGCATCACCGTGCGCCTGGTGTCGTCGCCCGCGGGCGGGATCACCTCGATCGTGACCCTTCCGAGCAACGTGCTGGTCGACGCCGCCCCCCGCCTCGACCTCACCGGGCCCGCCCCCTCGACCGGTGGTGAGCCCAAGCCGGCCCCCACGCAGAAGGTCGACACCCCGTCGTCGATCCTGCCGCCGTTCGAGTACTACAGCGGCCCGATCGACGACGACCCCGTCCCCGCCGACGGGGTCCCCGCCACCTTCGCCGAGGCCGTGCCCACCGCGGACGCCCTCGACGAGGAGCTGTCCCGGGTCACCGAGGTGGAGCCGGCGCCGCTCGCCTCGGCCCCCCGGCTGGTCGGCCCCGAGCCGCTCCCCGACGAGGCCGCCCCGATCGCCCGGGCCACCCCGCTGTTCGGTCCGTCGGACCGCCCCGCGCCCGCCGGTCCCGAACCGCTGCCCACCCGCGAGCCCACCGGCCCCCGGCTCTTCGGCACCGCCCCTGGCGACGCGCCGGGCTCGCTGCCCAGCCGCACCCGCGGGGCGACGGCGCCCCCGGTGCCGCCGTCGGTCCGTCGTGCGCCCGCCGACGGCACCGCCCCGGCCAACGGGAGCGAACCGGCCAACGGGAGCACCCCGGCCGACGGGAGCACCCCGACGGCCCCGGCCGGCCCCGAGCTGACCTCGGCCGGGCTGGTGAAGCGGGTCCCTCGGCGGGCCGGCGCCAACCGTGCGGTCCCCGGCTCCGACGGACCCTCCCGGGCCGCGACCACCTCGACCCGTTCGCCGGAGGAGGTGCGGTCGATGCTCTCCCGGTTCCACTCGGGCAAGCAGCGGGCCGGCCTCAGCCCCGTCCCGACCGACCCCGACACCTCACCCTCGAAGGACTCCTGATGTCGATCAGCAACGAAGCCCGCAACGTCAACTGGCTCATCAACAGCTTCGTCGAGCGCGTGCCCGGCGTCAGCGAGGCCGTCGTCGTGTCCGCCGACGGGCTGCCGATGGCCGTGTCGCAGGGCCTCGACCGCGACGCCGCCGACCGCTTCGCCGCCGTCGCCTCGGGCTTCATCGGCCTGGCGTACGGCGCGGCGGGCCGGTTCGGTGGTGGCCAGGTCACCCAGATCATCATCGAGATGGAGCACGCCTTCCTGTTCGTCACCGGCATCAGCGACGGGAGCTGCCTCGCCGTCGTCGCCGACTCGTCGTCGGACGTCGGCCTGATCGGCTACGAGATGGCAGTCTTGGTGGAGCGGTGCGGTCAGGTGCTCACCCCTGAGCTGCGAGCCGAGCTGCAAGGAGCACTGCCACGATGAAGCCGCATGGTCACGACGGTGCCGGCATGCGCGTCCGGCCGTACGCCCTGACGGGGGGACGGACGCGCGCGCAGACCGACCTCGCCATCGAGACCATCCTCGTCCGCACGGCCGTCGGCGACGCCCGGGCGGACTCCACGACGATGGAGCGGGGCGCGATCCTCCGCGAGTGCACCACCCCCTGTTCCCTCGCCGAGATCTCCGCTCGGCTCAAGATGCCCCTCGGCGTCGCCCGCGTCCTCGCCGGCGACCTCTGCGACGAGGGACTCCTCGACTTCAACCGGGACCACGCCGCCGAAGGCCGTCCCAGCCTCCGTCTCCTCGAAAGGGTGTTCGATGGTCTCCAGGCCCTCTGACGTGTCCGAGCCGAACGCCGGCGCGGCCGGCCCGGCACCGCTCCCGGTCAAGATCGTGGTCGCCGGTGGCTTCGCCGTCGGCAAGACGACCTTCGTCGGGTCGATCTCCGAGATCGAGCCGCTCACCACCGAGGCCGCCCTCACCACCGTGAGCGAGGGCGTCGACGACACCAGCAAGGTGTCGACCAAGACGAGCACGACCGTCGCGATGGACTTCGGCCGCATCGCGCTCGGCGACGACCTGGTGCTGTACCTGTTCGGCACGCCCGGTCAGGACCGCTTCTGGTTCATGTGGGACGACCTGGTGCGGGGCGCCATCGGCGCCGTCGTGCTGATCGACACCCGCCGCCTCGAGGACTGCTTCCCGGCGGTCGACTACTTCGAGGAGGCCGGCCTGCCGTTCGTCGTGGCGATGAACTGCTTCGACGGCGAGATGTCCCACAGCCCCGAGGCGGTCCGCGAGGCGCTCGGCATCGCCGACGACACGCCGATCGTGCTCACCGACGCCCGCGACCGCGACGCCACCAAGACGACGCTGATCGAACTGGTCCAGCACGCGCTCGCCCGCGCCAACGCGTAGACCGGGGTGTCGAGCCCCCTCCGCGTCGGGTTCCTCGGCGCCGGGCTGATCGCCACGTTCCACTCGAAGGTCCTCCGCGCCAGCGGGGTCGAGGTCGAGCGGGTCGGGGTGTGGGATCCCGATCGCGGGCGCGCCGAGGGCTTCGTCGCGGCGGCGGGCGGGTTCGTCGCCGACGGGGAGGACCAGGTCCTCGACGGCTGCGACGCGGTGTACGTGTGCACGTGGACCTCCGAGCACCCCCAGCTCGTGTCGGCGGCGGTGGCCAGGGGGCTCGCAGTGTTCTGCGAGAAGCCACTCGCCGTCGACCTGGCCACCGCGACCCGCCTGGCGGACGAGGTGGTCGCCGCGGGCGTCACCAACCAGGTCGGCCTGGTGCTGCGCCGGTCGCCGGCGTTCAACCTGGTCCGCGCGCTGATCGCCGACGAGGCCGCCGGACCGGTGATGGCGGCGGTGTTCCGCGACGACCAGTTCATCCCGATCCAGGGCCACTACGGCTCGACCTGGCGGGGCGACGTCGCCAAGGCGGGGGCGGGGACGTTCCTCGAGCACTCGATCCACGACGTCGACCTGGTCGAGCACCTGCTCGGTCCGGTCACCTCGGTGTCGGCCCGCTCGGCCCACGTGCACGACCTTCCCGGGATCGAGGACTCCGTGTCGGCGCTGCTGGAGCTGGCGTCGGGGGCGACGGTGACGCTCACCTCGGTGTGGCACGACGTGCTCGCCCGGCCCAGCCTGCGGCGCCTGGAGGTGCTGTGCCGCGACCGCTGGATCGCCGTCGAGGACGACTGGACCGGCCCGGTGACCTGGCAGGACCCGACCGGTGAGCCGACGACGCTGAGCGGGGCCGAGCTGCTCGCCGAGTGCGAGCGGCGGGGAATCGCGACGCCCAACCCCGACGGGGACTTCGTCACCGCGGCGGCGGCCGGGGCGCCCGCCTGGCCGGACGTGACGGTGGCCCTGCGGGCCCACCGCCTCGTCGACGCCGTCTACCGCTCGGCGGCCAGTGGCGGCTCGCCCGTGGCGACCGTGCTCGGCTGAGCGGGCCCGAGCAGCTCCTCGGGTGACACCGGCGCGGTGACGTCGATCCGGTCGAAGGGGTTGACCGGCACACGGTGGCGGGGTTCCTGGACCCCGCCGAACGGGCGGGCGACCTGGCGACCCTGGCGCAGGAGCCGGGTGATCTCGTCGGCCGGGACCGGCTTGCTCATCAGGAACCCCTGGCCGTGCTCGCACCCGAGCCGGTGCAGGGCGGCGAGCTGCTCCGGCGTCTCGATCCCCTCGGCGACGGTGACCATGCCGAGCGCCCGGGCCATGGCCACGACGTGCTTCACGATGGCGGCGTCCTCGGTCGACTCGGTCATCCCCTTGACGAACGACTGGTCGATCTTGAGCGTGTCGAGGCTGAACCGGCGCAGGTACGAGAGCGACGAGTAGCCGGTCCCGAAGTCGTCGAGGGCCAGTTTGACCCCGAGGCGCTTCAGCACCCGCAGCGCGCTCCACGCGGCCTCGATGTCGACCATCAGGGCGCCCTCGGTGATCTCCAGGCAGATCGCCGCCGGCGGGACGGGGTGGACGGTCAGGGCCTGGCGCACCTTGTCGTCGAAGCCGCTCTGCGCGAGCTGACGGGCCGACACGTTGACCGCGACGCGGAGGGGGACCTGGTCGGGAAACGCCCGGTGCCACTCGTGGGCCTGGCGGAAGGCCTCGTCGATGATCCACTCGCCGACGCCGACGATCAGCCCGGACTCCTCCAGTACGGGGATGAACTCGCTGGGGGGCACCGGACCGCGGGTCGGGTGGTCCCATCGGAGCAGCGTCTCGACCGCGACCATCTCGCCGGTGACGATCTCGGTGACCGGCTGGTACACGAGGCGGAACTGGTGCTGGTGCACCGCGTGGCGCAGCATCGGCTCGAGCGTGGCCGGGCTCAGGCGGTCGCCGTGGCGGGTGGGGTCGAACTTGACGGGCAGGCCGTCGCTGCGGGCCTTGGCGTCGTACATGGCGAGGTCGGCCTTGCGGATCAGCTCGTCGGCGGAGTCGCCGTCCTGGTGGTGGGCGATCCCGATGCTGGCGTCGACGCGCAGGACGTCGGTGCCGATGCGGACCGGCTCCTTCAGCGCCTCGCGCACCCGCAGGGCGATGCGCTCGGCGCGTGGGGTCAGGGTGTCCTCCCGGCAGAAGGCGAGGAACTCGTCGCCGGCGTAGCGGACGAGCTTGCAGTCCTCGTCGAGGCACCGGCGGATCCGTGACGCGAGCGTCACGAGCACCGCGTCGCCGATGTCGTGGCCGTGGGTGTCGTTGATCAGCTTGAACCGGTCGAGGTCGATGAACATGACCGCCAGGTGGTCCTCGGCCCGGCGGGTCCGGCGCAGCTCGTCGTCGAGCCACTCGCTGAGGAACAGGCGGTTCGGGAGGCCGGTGAGGTTGTCGAGCAGCGAGATCCGGGCCAGCTCGACGCGCACGGCGACCGCGTCGAGGTAGCGCCGGTAGGCGTAGGCGGCGGCGGCGACCGGCGCCAGCACGGCCAGGGCGACGAGGCCGTTGGCGTCGTCGACCCCGATGCGGCGGCCGAGGTCGACGATGCGGTCGACCAGGTCGAACTGGATCGACAGCGCGGCGCCGAGGGTGCAGACGCTGACGAGGATCGCCAGGTCGACCGCCGCGCGCCCGTTGCCGCGACCCCCCTTGCGCTCTCGAACGTCGATCGTGGTCTCCCTCGCGAGTTCCCCGGCGTCACCATCGGCCGCGACGACGGCGATCTGAACCCTTCAGCCGCTCCCATCAGCCGTCCCGGGCATGCCTCGCGCACACGCTTCTCCCCCGAGGGTGTACGGGCCGGAGACCGATGACCCCCATTACGATCGAGCGGATGTCGACGGTCACGTTCCGGTTCCCTGAGTCGGTTCCGGTGATCGGCGGCCGAATGGCTCGGGGCACCGACGTCGTGGCGAGGTGGTATGGGGAGGATGGCGGCGCCGAACCGGTGAGCCTCGAGATGGTTCGTCGGCTTCTGGACGAGGGCGGCGTATTCGTGGACGTTGGCGCCAACATCGGTGCGTTCACGGTCGCGGCCGCGCTGGTCGCTGGCCCCGATGGCATCATCCACTCGTTCGAGCCGGCGACCACCACGCGACAACTGCTGCACGAGACTCTGGAGCTGAATGGTCTGAGTTCCCGGGTCACCGTGCATCCGGTGGCCGCAAGCTCGACATCGGGGCGCCGCCG